>Ga0210383_10000005_pt1 | contig 339323 bp, 252 predicted proteins | sample IncBWC14OmetaG_FD_160072 | JGI IMG/M metagenome (GOLD analysis project Ga0210383, IMG submission 160072) | Forest soil microbial communities from Barre Woods Harvard Forest LTER site, Petersham, Massachusetts, United States - Inc-BW-C-14-O ...
GCTAACGAGAAAGAGCGGATGGTTGTCACTAGAGTTTTTGATGCCCCACGCGCATTGGTTTGGAAGGCGTGGACAGACCCGAAATATATGATGCAGTGGTGGGGGCCGAAGGGTTTTACTGCGCCTTTTTGCGAGATGGATTTTCGCGTAGGAGGAAAATTTCTCTGCTGCATGAGAGCGCCGGATGGGCAGGAGTTCTGGAATGGTGCGGATTACCACGAGATTGTTCTGCACGAGAAGATCGTTTACTCCATGTACTTTTCCGACTCGAAGGGAAACAAGGTTGAGCCTGCGCAGTATGGAATAGAGCATGAAGCCATAGAGGATGCGCACGACGTGGTTATTTTTGAGGATTTTGGAAACGGTCAGACGAAAGTCACCTTGATTGGAAATGAAACCATGGAGCACGCAAAAAACAGCGGGCAACTCGAGGGCTGGGTTGAGATACTCGATAAACTCGCCGCGGTTGTTGCGGGGCTAGCGCAGGCGAAATAAGAAGTTGAAGTTTTGATGATCGTCATGCGCGAGATACAGCTAAGGCTGGCGGCGGGGGCTTGGTTAGAACGGGCTTCTCGTCGCTTGGCCGAATAGCCGCATTTCCGGCTAAGTGACCCTTGGATCAACTGTGGCCTTCAGGCCAATGCGTTCAGCGACCAATGTTTACCGAACTTAACATTAGTCCTGTGAAACGCGCCAGGGTCTCGGTATCCCGGCGTTGAGGCCCGATCAGAATTCCTGAATACTGGCCTACTTCCGGCATACTGATCCGCACGGTGCCCATCTTGAATTACTTCCGTATAGCCGACCATCCGCCCGGAATCAGTGTGAGCTTGCAGGTCGAACACAAACAATTCATTGGAAATGGGCATCTCATCGGCTCATCGTTTCGGCGAACGGGATACTTCTTCATCTTGACATGCAATCGAACGGATCACCGCATTTTCTAAGCGTGTCACAGGAAAGACCGATGTATCATTCGAGATCTAGCCCGCGTACGTCACGTTCATCGTGCGAGGACTTATCAGGACCGAGGCGGACCTTCCGAGATTGGGTCACCCACAAGTACGCGAGATCCCATGGCAGATTGGCAAATGCGAACAAAGCGGCCTCTCCGAGGACCGGTGCGCGAGGAAGCGGGGCCGACACTCAAAAACTACATCACGCCCGCCGGGTTGCAGCGGCTCAAAGACGAGCATCGGTTCCTACTGACTCGCGAGCGGCCCGCGGTGGTGGAGGTCGTAGCGTGGGCTGCTAGTAACGGGGACCGCAGTGAAAACGCCGACTACCTCTACGGCAAGCGGCGGTTAGGCCAGATCGATTCGCGGATTCGCTTTCTCACGAAACGCATTGACGCGGCAGTGGTCGTCGATCCCACCGCGCCGCGGTCGGGGTCAGCCGCTACGCGCGTCTTCTTCGGCGCCACCGTGATCTACATGGACGCCGCCGGCCTCGAACACGTCGTCTCGATCGTCGGCATCGACGAGGTGAACCTCGACCGCGGCTACATCAGCTGGCGCTCGCCTCTCGGCAATGCGCTGATTAAGGCGAGCGCCGGCGACCGCGTGGACTTGCGCGCGCCGGCGAAGACGGAGCATCTCGAGATCATCGACGTCGAGTACGCGCCGATTCCGATGGATCCTTTCCGCGAACCGGTAGGAGCTCAGTCGACGCCCAAGGTCGAACGCTCCTAGACCAAGCCGCCCGACTCTGAGCGTTCCGCCGATCTTTTTCATTTTTTCACATTGTGTCGTCCGGAGCTGGATAGCGAAACGTTTACAATAACTGCCGGGTGCCGGGTGCCCCACACGCCGGTGTTGCGTGTGGGGGTTTAGAGTTCACTGCAACCCGAGTGAGAACGGCGTCGCTAAACACTTTGCAATCCTAATCCGATTTTTTCCTTGAAACGTGGGAACAGACGGGACGTCTCGGAATGATTTTATTCGAAACACTGGCTGAGTTCGAGCTGCGGTCATTCGACGTTAGGAAAACTGTCCGCCTCTGTCCTAAGTTTTCCCCTCAGCGATTTCTGAAAGAGCAAATGACGAGGATGATGTATCGTGCCCCTACAAGAGGCGGGAACCGCACAGGCTGAAGCCTGTGCCACCCGGTAGCCCAATCAAGCAAGGTCTACTTGCGAACGCAATCTTTCCGTCCGGTGTCTGCGACGCTGGCAATGACCCATTGACCATCCGCTCGGACAACGTTGAACAAGTCGGTGCCGCAGTGGTCCACCTTGCCGTCCACCAAAAACTCGAAAGGAGCCCACACCACCGCCAGATCGTTATCGATCCGCACTAGCGGATCATGAATTCGCTCCTGAATCTGCGTGGTGCCAGGTTTTCCTAGCCGGGTCGCAAAATCTTCAAAAGTCATCTGAGTCGGCTTGCCGTCCCTCATCAGCACCATCGTCCCTCCGCTCAGCAACGGTTTCTTAATCGCCGCGGCGTCGCGTTTCGCCATGCCATCAAACAATTGCGTTATAGGCGCCAGGACCGCCTGCTGCTCCGCGCTATCGACCGTAGGAATATCAGGGTCTAGCTCCGAGCCGATGGAAGTCCGAGCAGTCGCCGCAGGAAACGAAGAAATCAGAAAAACGGCAAAGGCTGTTCCAACCGCAATGGAAAAAAACGAGAGCAGTGAACGATAGATGATTTTCATGGGCACCGATTCTAACCTGCCTTATCTGCGATTCCAATGTTTTCGAGGTTGGGAGAACGGAGGTTGAAAAACTGATCGACTGTCCCTGTTTCCCCCGGTTTCGGAGAAGAAAAAGCAGATTCCTCGCTTCGCTCGGAATGACAAATTTATTTAGAGCCCCAGGTATGTTTGACGAAATCTTGAAACGAAATGGCTTCCTTTCCGTATTTAAGACAAGGAGGACTCCATGCTCAAGTGTGCTCTTCGATTGCTGCTGGTTGCTTGCCTCGCCACTAGTGCGTTTTCCGCGTCGAACGACCCCTTCCTCGGCGAATGGAAGCTGAACGGGGCCAAAAGTAAGCTCATCGACGTGATGAAGGTCGAGAGCGTCGACGGCAACAAGTACGCCTTCGACTTTGGCGCCGGCAGCTCTGAGACGATCGCGGCCGATGGTACGGACCAGCCGGGGATTGCCGGCACGACCTTGTCCGTCACCATCGAGGGGCCCGACTCCTGGAAGGTTATCCGGAAGAAGGACGGCCATATTCTGCTGACGGGGATCTGGAAGCTATCCAAGGATGGCAATACGCTCAAAGATGACTACACCGAGTTCGCGCCGGACGGGCCGAGCACAAACGTCAAATATGTGTATCAGCGGACGGCAGGAACGTCTGGCTTCGCGGGAACCTGGGAGGGTTCGAGCGAGACGATGAATGCGGTGATTATGCTTAAGGTGCAGGCTTACGAGGGGGACGGCCTTTCGTTTGTCAATACCTCGGAAGGGCAGACGAAAAACGTGAAGTTTGATGGAAAAGATTATCCGAATGCAGGCCCGAATGTGAGGGCAGGTTCCACATCCACGGCGCGGCGAGTGAGCGAGGACACTCTGGAAATGACCGACAAGTTCAACGGCAAGATTACGAACACGAGGGAGATCCAGCTTTCTACCGATCGCAAGACCTTGACGATGACCGTGCACGTCCCAGGCCGGCACGAACCGGACATCCTGGTATTTGAACGGCAGTAGAAGGTTGGGAGATGCGCCTTTCGGCTATGTGAGTGTATTCGCCGCGCAGGGAGAGAGCCCGCGGTCTGAAGACCGCGGCTACAGGTTCACGTTCGCGCCGAAGGCCAGCAGGCGGCCATCGCAATCTTTCACCGCGAACTCGCGCGTGTGCCAGGGCGTGTTGCCCAGTCCCCGAGTGAATTCCACACCTCGCGCGGCGTACTCAGCGTAGAGCGCATCGGCATTTTCGATGAGCAGGTACGCGTCGAGCAATTCGTCGTCGTATTTGTCCGGATTAGCGGTGGGCGGCGCGGCGCAACGGAAATGAATCACCTGCTGGTCGCGCGCGACGATGGCGTAGACCGGCGGATCCAGCCACGTCCTTAGACATGCGAAGCCCAGCTTGCCGGTGTAGTAGGCAAGCGTAGCGGGAATGTCGAGCGTGAAAAATACCGGCGCAATCTGGCGGAGCATAGGCCCAAGTCTACCCGATGGTTCGGGTTTTCGACTACCGGGGCTGGCTTCGTCGCAGGCTCCACAATCCGCGCACTGCGAGGACAAAGGCGAACAAGCCAAGCACGCCGAGCGCGTGAAGCGTCCAAACGAACAAAAAGGCTGGGCTGGACCTGGCGATCGCGCCGTGAAAAAAGCCTGTTGGGCTCATAGCGTGCATGACCGGCATGGCGATCCCAATGAGTGACCCGACGAGCATGATGATGAGCCCCGACCGGCGTTCCGCGAGCAGCAGCGTTCCGTACAGCCAGACGGCCAGGATAGGCACTGCAACGAGGGTTGAGCCGCCGGCCTCGGGCGTCCCGGCCCTGGCGTGGGTCGTGTCGCTCGTCAGGTGAAGCGTCATCAACAGGATCAAGACCAGGGAGGCAATGGGCAACATGAGGTTCTGTTTCATTTGGAATTCTCCTCGCAAATGTGTGTCTGCTCCTCGGTGAGGAGGGCAACCTCCTTAGCGACGGCAGGGCAAACCTTCAACAGGGTTATCCAGGGGGGAATTGAGCGTGCTTCTTCCTGGACCCTATACGCGGAGCTGGACACGAAAGTTTCGGTCTTTGTGACCCTCCTTGTGGCGAGGGGCGGTCTTAGGGCTGGTGTTAACGGATAGGGCACAGGGGAAAGGTGGCGTAGTGGATGGTGTGGTATTTTGGGAATGGAAAAACCTGCGCCTCGACCTTGTGGTCGGGGCTTTTGTTTTTTTGGGGTGAATGCGAGTTCTGTGCGTTCGTCCGATTCCTGGCAGTTCCTGTTAATTCCTGAAAAAAACGAAAGAAGTGGATACCGCTGATTTTGCGGCTCTTGCTCGGGCAGGGGTGTGCGCCAACAAGATGCGGGGCTAAAGCCCGGCGCTACGTGTTAGGAACAAAACCATGACAAACAAAAAGCTGGATGGGGTAGAGGTGTGGAAGCAGTTTGAGGATTTGTTGATTCCGGGGCTGCGGCTTTCGATGAGCGAGCGGGGGTTGTATTCGCATCTGCTGCGGCATAGCCGGCTGGAGGGGACAGACCGCTTGCGGTTTTCGATTGGCTGGCTGGCGCGTGGGGTGGGCATCGGCACGGCGGCAGCTCGCGGGGGAGTGCGGCGGCTGGCGGCAAAGGGCGCTTTGCGGCTGGCCGAAAAAAGCAAACGAGGACACACGATTGAAGTGCGCTTGCCAGCGGAGGTGCGCGGATTGCGTGCGAGAAAAACTGCCGGGCGAGGGGCGAAGCGTTTGCGTGGCACGGCCAATCTGGAGAAAGCCAATTTTATGGGAACCCGGGCGCTGCGGGAAGCGATCCACGCGCGCGAGGACGGCTACTGTTTTTACTGCCTGCGGCGGGTTACATCCGCGACGCGGTGCATTGATCACATCATTCCGCAGGCGCGGATGGGATGGAATAGTTATCGCAACCTGGTCTCGAGCTGCTCGGAATGCAATTCGCTGAAAGGCGAGCGACGGGCGAAGGATTTTCTGCGGTGGCTGTATCGCGAGGGACGGTTGCAGAGCGGCGAGTTGAAGGAACGGTTACGGGCGCTCGGGAAGATGGCGGCGGGGAAGATGAGGCCGAGGGTGGACGGGGAAAAACCCCGAGGTCTGAAGACCGCGGCTACAGGTTCGAGAAAAAAAAGAGCCGGGGCACTCCGCTGAGGGGCCGAGGGACCCCGGCTTATCCTGCCCGCCTCCGCAGTGAGCGAGCAAGAAACTTGTGAAAAACTTTTGTGGCGGCGGGTGCGCCTTTGCCACTCTGAACAGAACGGACCTGAAGGTCCGCCACTACTTTGAACCGTCAGCGCGCCGAGGTGACGCAGCGGCGGCGAGAAGCTATTGCTTCGAGTCGTCTTCGCCGCGGAGGAATTCGTAGCGCTCGATCGCGGCGACAACGCCAATGGCGCCTTCATCGCGCGGTTCGGTGCGCTGGACGCGGCCGAGGCAGCGCACGCGTACGGGACCAGCCAGGGTGATTTCGTTGGGCAAGGTCAGGAGAATTTCGACGGGCGAGCCTTCCCGTACGTCTTTGGAAAGAAAGAAGTAGACACCGCGCGAACTGACATCGCGGGATTCGGTGCTGGTTTCGCCAACCGCCGCGCCCGTTGTCCAGCGGACAGTCAGCGGGAGCCGCATTTGGAAGCGTTGAGTAGTGCGGCGTTCTGAACCGGTCAAGGCATGCCTCCTGATCGAAGTCAGAGTGTATCCGGGAGAGGTCCAGGGAACAATAGGACTCCGGGTACAAAATCGATTCAATACGGGAAGGTACGTGTGTACTAGGACGGTATGAAAATGGCGTTTTTGAGGATGGAGGAGGAGCGAACGTCCGGGGGTTTTGTAACGGTATGAATCTAAAGAGGTTGTTGAAAGCGCGGCTCGTAAGAACCTGAAAATAAGCGGGTTGGGTGCTCTATTTTGAGCTGGTTTATCGAGTGCGAAAGGGGGATCCAAGTGGTCGTCCGAGGCCGTGGAAAGTTGTGTAAAAGCTGGAGGCCGCTTCCCCTCCAACATGGGAAAGGATGCGGCCTCCGCCAGACTCGTGAGGAGCTCGGCTTAGAAGTCAAACTTCAGAGCGAGCTGAAGGATGCGTGGGTTGCCAACGGTGCTGGAATAGATGCCGAAAGGGGCCGTACCGAAGGCGGTGTTGGTAATGGCGAAGTTCGGGTGGTTGAAGATGTTGAAGGCTTCCGAACGGAACGTCAGACTGTATTTCTCCGTGAGCCGGAATTTCTTGCTCAGGTACATGTCCCAGTTCTGCTGAAAAGGACCGTGGACGATGTTCCTGCCGAGATCGCCGAAGAGCGCGCCGCCGGAAGGACCAACCGTGAAGCACTGATTGCCCGGCCCGCCTTCGACATTCAGATTGCAAGCTTGTGCGCCTCCAGCCAACGGGGTTGGAGCAGCCAAAACGCTCGAATTAAATACGCTGGTCGTGCCCGTGAACTTTTCCGGGCTCCCGCTTAGCGTAAGACTACCGACGTTGCCCACCAAGTTTGGATAGGTGCTGGTCGCCGATACACCAAATAGGTTTGCGACGCAATTCCCGCAGGTGATGTTCGCCGGCAGACCGGATTGAAAGGTAGTCAGACCTCCAACCGACCAGTTGCCGAGAACGTTGCTGGCAGGTCCAGACTTGAAGCCCGGAATGGCGTATTCATAAGCAGCAACGATGCGCTGCGGAACGTTGAAGTCAGAGACGGCACGTTGTCCGCGAAGATCGAGTTGATTCCCGTTGGCAGCGCCAAGATCCTGGGTAGCGCCTCCAGATTCATTGTCCATGGACTTCGAGTAGGTGTAGGAAGCCTGAAGAAAGAGGCCTCCCGTTCGGTGATTCACGGTGAAGATGAAAGCGTTGTAGGTGGAGTGGCCCAAATCGGTGACCTCGTTAAGACCACCGCCTGCGTCAAAACCAAGGACGCCCGCGCGGGCTTCCACGTCGTTAATAGAGTTGGTGGTTAAAATCGTTTGGGGCACACCGTTCGCGCCGCCTACGGTGATGGGGTTCGCGGCATTCGCCAAGAGCGCTTGATTGCGTTGCAGGCTGTCAATGAGATGAACGCCTTGCGAACCGATGTAACCGACTTCAATGTTGAAGTGGAACGGAAGTTCGCGTTGAACGGTGAGATTCCAATTACCGGTGTAAGGCGTGACGAGATTTCGATCGAACGGGTTGAGGGCCAAGACGTTCCCGTTAAATGTGGCGTTGCCGCTGGGGTCGAACCCGGTAAACGCCGGCGGTGTCGAATAGATTGGGAATTGACTAGTCGTTGGCAGAGTCGGGAACGGGTTTGCAAGGGTGACACCTGGAGCGGTGGCACCGAAAACGTTTGCAGACAATTGGAAAAATGGCTGGCTAGTAATGAGCTGAAGGAGCGTTTGTCCGGACGTTCGAATGTAATAAATCCCGTAGCCGGCGCGAATAGAAGTCTTGCCGTCTCCCTTAGGATCCCAGGCCAAACCGACGCGGGGAGCAAAGTTGTGAGGGCTGTTACTCAGCAAAGTGGATCGAGAAACGCCCGGCGTGCCCTGGATCGCACCAAAGCTTGCGCCCGACGGCAAGATGAAGCCGTTCAATATTCCCGGGCCGGCGTTTTCGCGCGTAGTGGTGTCAAGCAGTGAAGGATCGAAGTTGCCGATGCGATCTTGCGTGTCGTAAAGCGGCCCCATGTAGTCGTAGCGGATGCCGAGATTCAGTGTGAGCCGTTTGAAGATCTTCCAGTCGTCTTGGAAATAGGCGCTGAGATCGTTGCCGCGGAAGTTGCGGTTGGTGATGCCTGAGCCGACAAACGTTTCGCCGTTTCCAAAATTGCCGACGAGAAAGTCCTGGAAACTATTGAAAAACAGGAAGCCATTCTCCGCGAAATTATTGAAGAGATTAATTTGGTAGCGGCGGTATTCAACGCCCATACGGAAAGTGTGTTTTCCGTGAGTCCACGCCAGGGTGTCCGCGAAGTTGAAGGTATTGTCGACGAATTGCTGATCGAAGTTAGTGGAAGCGCCGCCGAATTCCGGGCCGATGTCACCGGTAATGAGTAGCGGTATCTCGGGATTCGTAGCCGAGTTGAACCTGGTCATGCCGACAGAGGCCAGCGATGCGGTTGGGTCGGCTTGGATGGCAGACGTGATGCGGTTGTAGCCGAAGCGCGCTTCGTTGATCAGGTTGGCCGAAATCGTGGAGGTCCACGCGAGAGTGGCCAGCCGGTTGTCATTGGGCGTGACGTCGCCGCTTCCAAAGCTGTTGTTCACCGAGCTTTGCGCGTCCTCGCCGCCAAGAGGATTGATGGTGTTGGAATTGGAATAAAAGAAGCGCTCGGAAATTTTGTTCTTGGTGCCGATAAGCCGGTCGAAATTGATGTTGAACTGATCTTCGTTGTACAGCAGAGGCTCGGAGAAGGTAGCTTCACCAAACGATCCTGGAGTTCCCGTGCCGGAAGGAATCAGGAATCCGTTGAAGTGTCCCGGCGCAGTGAGAAGCGCCAGTGCCGTGGGGTTCAGAGATCCGTGTGCCAATCCAAAAGCTTGCTCGATGCTGGTTTCCGTGCGTGTTGCAGGCAACACAGGAAAAGCGGCCTGGGCCGAGCCCGCGACACCGTTGATTTGGCGCGTGCCCTCGTAAGAACCGAAAAAGAAAGTGTCCTTGAAAATCGGATTGTCGCCGAAGCTGGGCAGCGGTCCGCCGAAATTTCCGCCAAACTGGTTTTGTTTGAGTACCGGGCGGGAAGTGCCCGTGGCGTTGAAGAAATACAGGTTGGCGTTCATGTCGTCGTTGCGGAAAAACTCATAGGCTTCGCCGTGGTAGGCAGAAGTGCCGGAGCGAGTCAAGACGTCGACGTTCCCGCCGGAAGTTTTTCCCTGAGATGCATCGTACAGACTTGTCTGAACGCGGAATTCTTCAAGACTGTCCGGAGACGGGACCGGGACGGAGCTGAAATTGTTGCTGAGCAGCTCGTTTGAGTCCGTGCCGTTGATCACAAGATTGTTGGCCGTGCCGCGCTGGCCGGCTACGAAAATCATCGCTTCGCCGCGGCCTGCCTGCGTGGCATCCGCCAACGGAGCAGAAGTACCAGCATTCAGAGCCAGCAAGAACGTGAAATTGCGCGTGGAGAGCGGAAGATCCTGAAGGTTCTTTTCCGTGAGCACGTTGCCCAGAGTGGCGTTGCTGGTGTTGACCGTTTGAACCGTATCGCCGGCAACGACCACTTCGGAGGAAACTTCACCAAGTTCCAGGACGACACTCAAGTTGGTGACTTCGGTGACGTGGACAGCTACATCGTGGAGGACGCTTCGCCGGAAGTTCGGGCTCTCGACGGTAACGTCGTAGACGCCCGGATCGAGGAGCGGAAACACAACGCTCCCATCGGGGCCGCTCTCCTTGGTTTGAGCGGTGCCGGTTTTTGAGGCGATGGAAACTTTGGCGGCGGCTATGGTGCCACCTTGGGGATCAGTTAGCGCGATGCGGATGGCCCCTTTTTCAGAAGTGATCTGAGCGGAAAGAGATTGTGCACAGAAGAAGAACAAACCGATGCAAAGCAAGCTAAATAATTTAAAGAAACTGCGGCGCGAAAGCATGTGTTTCCCCCAGTGACGAATATTGGGCACCAATTGCTGAAGTGTCCCTGCAGAGGATGCGGAACTCTGAAGAGCTACGAAGGCTCGATGGAAGATGCGGCATCCACAACAGCAACTCCAGGTGCAAGCAGAGAGCCAAAAGGGCTATTGAAAGGTAGAGATTAGTTAAGGTTTTGTTTTCTTGAACTTGTGTCGAGTCTATGGGGAAGGATTTGCATAACCTAATCTAAATTTATATGCATACCCATATCAAAAATGAGGCTCATCTTCCGTTTCCTATTGTCAGCGCGAGGATTCTTGCAGGGTTACTTTTATTGGAAGCTTTTAGCCGTTCAATGATGATGCGGTGTGAGCGGTGGTCGCGAATGCAATCTACTTGAGAGTCAGAGTCGATGGCGCTTGGTGGGAGCGCAGTAGTCGGCGTGACGAAAAGAATGCGCGGTTGGAGATGCGGGCGAAGCGCAGCGGCCCATTGCGAGCAGCCTCGTTTCATCTCCTACAAATCCATTTATGCGGTGGGAATGAGATCCCAAACGCGCCAGAATTCTTTCATTTCTGGCGGCGTACCGAAGGAGACGCGGACGTAGGTGTTCATGGAAGGAAAAAGGCGGGCGATTTGGATGTTGTTCTTTTTGAAGTGTTCTATAACTTCTCCAGCTGGGCGGTTCACTTTTAACATAGCGAAGTTTGCGTACGAAGTAATTCCCTGCACTTTTCGGGCTTTGGCTTGATTGAAGAATTCTTGACGATCATTGGCGTTGCGTTTTTCGCTCATTTGGACGTATTCGACGTCGTCATAAGCTACCAGGGCGGCGCGGGCACCGACGGCGTTAAGGCCCTCGGGCAATCGGCGCGAAGAGAGCGCGCGGATTTTTTCGGGAGCGCCAACGGCGTAGCCAACGCGAATTCCTGCGAGGCCAAAAACTTTTGAAAAGGTTCGGGCGATGATGACGCGGTCATCGTTCATGGGTTTGTCGATGAACGAGGTGTACTCGGGCGCTGCGCCGACGAAATGATGATAGGCCTCATCGATGAGGACGGTCGTGGACGGCGGAAGTTTACGGACAAATTCTTCGAGGTCTTTGCGAGGGGTGAGGCTGGCGGTGGGATTGTTGGGATTGCAGATATAGACCAAAGCCGTGGAGGCATCGGCTCGCGCAAGCATGGCCGGTAGATCGTGAGCATAATTCTTGTCTAGAGGAATCTCGACCACTTGCGCTCCGAGAGCTTTGGCACAGCGGCCAATGGATTCGAAAGTGGGCACGGCGGCGATGAGGGTCTTGCCAGGGGCGAGAAAAGAAGAAGCGGTGATGCTGAGAATTTCTCCGGAGCCGCAGCCGAGGACCAATTGCTCCGTCTTGATGGAATGAGATTGTGCAATTCTTTCGTGGAGGGCATTTACCGCTGGGTCTGGATAGCGATTCGCGAACTGCAGAGCGTCTTGCATGGAGGCGATTACTTTTTGTGAAGGGCCATAGGCGTTTTCGTTGCGGCTGAGGATGATTGGGCCGCCGGGTTCGGTGGCGCGGGATGCAGGGACGAGATCACTAAACGCGAGGTCGGCTAACGAAGGGAGTGTCGCTGAGACAGCGGCTCCGACGGCAACATTTCGAAAAAAGGTTCGGCGTGTGGTAGGCATGAGATCCTCTTAGCTTGATAGATGTGCGATGTAGATAGCAGAGAAAGGCGCGGGAGGTCAACAAAAGGACTCGTCAGGCGGTGGGTCAGTTTCTGATTACGCGTTTACCAGGAGTTGACACCGGGTAGGTAACAAACAGTCGTGAAGGGACCTGCGATTACAATTGGTGCATGGAAGGTTTCTTTGCTGCTATAAGCATCTCTCTGGTTGTCCTAACTGTGCTGACATTTGTCTGGATCGTCCGCGACGTTTTTCTGTTGTTGAATTCAGAGGATCAGGCGTCTCTTCGTACCTACTGGGCGGGGGGCGAAGGATTCCGTGCCTGGCGCAAACGCGACCGGGCTATTAGAGAAGCATGGATGGAACATACCAGGTCTTTTCCTAGGAGTCGTAAGCGGTTTCTCTTCGCCTTCCTTCTTATTGCGTCCTTTCTTTCCGTTATGGGTTACCCGCTTTGGCTCACATTTAGCGCGCGATAAGAACGGGTCGCCTCAAATCCACATGTACGGTAACCGCGTTAATCAGGACATTGACGCATCTGCGTGATTGCGGCGAACGCCTCGAGGTGCTAACCTACGCCAAAGGTGCTTCATGGACCACGTATGGATTGAGAAGATTATCATTGGCCTCATCATCGTAGGGTTTATAATCTTTGCAATACTTCGGGTTGGGGCAGGAACCGCTGCTGTGGCCGGACTCGGCCATTTTCCAATGTCAATGATTCCTACCCGTTTGCGACGATTTCTTTTTGGTGAACGAGACAACACGGTGCACAAACCCGTGAAGTGACGCTAGTTCTACCCTCCTCCCCTTCGATTTGCACCGCTAAAGTCGCCTAATCCGAACCGTTGTCACAGGAGATTTCACTTCTCCGATTACCGCGTTTATCAGGCGTTTGGATTGACCGCCTTGGATGCCGCGTTTCCTCCCAACGGCACCCGGCTGATGCCACAGCTTGACAGTTCTCCTTATTTCTGCAAATATCGAAATACTGCATGGGTACGAACAAAAAAGACGCCGAGCAAGTAGCAAAATTCGCCGACATGTTTTCGGCTATGGGGACTGAGCCGCGCCTTAGAATTATGCAGCTGCTTCTATCGGCGCATCCAGACGGCTTAGTCGTTGGCGAAATCCAGTCCGAACTCGACATTCCGAATTCCACTCTGTCGCATCACCTCGACAAGCTGCGAAATGAAGACCTCGTTTTGGTCCGGCGTGAGAGCACGTTTTTGCGGTACTCCGCCAACACCGAGGCGTTGCAAGAAGTTCTGCGATTTCTCTACGCGGAGTGTTGCACACGAAACAAGGCTGTAGAGCCGCGAGATGTCATCCAAATTTGCAAATGAGGAGTTGTCATGAGCGACGCAAACATAAAAGAAGTCGTGAAAGAAAAATATGGGAGCGCGGCGCTCCGCGTGACGACCGGGGGTAGTTCGTGCTGCGGCGCGGCCCCTGCGACCGCCTCGTCGTGCTGCGACCCGATCACATCCAACCTTTATGAGGCCGCTCAGACGCAACAAATACCCGAGGAAGCGATGCAGGCTTCACTTGGCTGCGGAAACCCGACTGCGCTTGCGAAATTGAATCCCGGCGAGGTTGTACTTGACCTGGGTTCGGGCGGTGGCATTGACGTTCTGCTATCGGCCAGACGAGTTGGCCCGACCGGAAAAGCCTATGGCCTCGACATGACCGACGAGATGCTCGCTCTCGCCAACGAAAACAAAAAGAAATCAGGCATCGCCAATGTCGAATTCTTGAAGGGTGAAATCGAGAATATTCCGCTGCCAGATAATTCTGTGGACGTAATCATCTCCAACTGCGTCATAAATCTATCCGCTGACAAGGACGCCGTGCTTCGCGAAGCATATCGCGTACTGAAACCCGGCGGACGATTTGCTGTCTCCGATGTTGTTACTCGCGGCGAAATCCTGCCGGAAATTCGCAAGAGTGTTTTGCTCTGGGTCGGTTGTATTGCAGGCGCTCTTCCGGAAAGTGACTATCGCAGCAAACTCGCCAACGCAGGATTTGAACAGATTGAGGTAGAGCCAACTCGCATCTATCGCGTGAAAGACGCCCGCGAATTCCTCTCCGTCCAGGGTTTCGATGTTGATGCTCTTGCTCCGCAAGTGGATGGCAAGTTTCTGAGTGCATTTATCCGCGCTGTGAAACCAATGGATGCCAAAGCTTGCTGTGGCCCCACGTGCTGCAATTAGACGAGGCTAGAGACTTATTATGTCCCAGCACTACAACGTTCTTTTTTTGTGTACCGGAAATTCCGCCCGCTCCATCATGGCCGAAGCGATTTTGAACGGAAGACGCAGCCCACACTTCACGGCTTACAGCGCAGGAAGTTTTCCTTCAGGCGTGGTGCGCCCAGAGGCTCTCAGGCAACTTCAGCTTGCAAGCCTTCCGGCAGAAGGCGCAAGGAGCAAGAGTTGGGAAGAATTTGCGAAGCCGGATGCACCTCAAATGAACTTTGTCTTCACAGTATGCGATAACGCTGCGAAGGAAGTCTGTCCGATTTGGCCCGGCCAACCCATGACAGCACACTGGGGCGTTGCCGACCCAGCTGCCGTAACTGGAACGCCCGAGGAAATAGAGCGGGCCTTTAGAGACGCCTTCATCACACTGGGGCGCAGAATCAATTTGTTTCTTAGCTTACCGCTGGCCAGCCTTGATACGCTCGCCATCAAAAAAGAAGTCGATCGCATCGGGCTGCAATGAGAGCCACGCTCCTGCGTCAAGTCGTTGCAGAATTTCTTGGCACTGGTTTTCTCGTGGCCACCGTTGTGGGTTCGGGCATCATGGGCGAGCGGCTTGCTGGCGGCAATGCTGCCGTTGTGCTTCTAGCGAATACGATTGCCACAGGTGCTGCTCTTGTTGCATTGATTCTGACGTTCGGGCCCATCTCAGGCGCACATTTCAATCCGGCTGTGACTGTGGCGGATGCGATAGAGAAGGGCGTGACGTGGACGGTTGCCGCCTGCTATGTCCCGGCCCAATGTCTTGGTGCGATTGGCGGCGCAATCACAGCGCACATCATGTTCCAATTGCCCGTAATTTCAATCTCGCAACACGTTCGAAATGGTTCCGCTCAAGTATTCAGTGAGTTTGTTGCGACGTTCGGTTTGCTCTGTGTCATCTGGGGATGCTCGCGATTGCGATCAGACATGGTCGCTTTTGCCGTTGGGGCATACGTCACAGCAGCTTACTGGTTTACGTCATCCACGTCCTTTGCCAATCCTGCCGTGACTCTTGCGCGATCTCTAAGCGATACATTCGCGGGAATCCGCCCGATGGATGCCCTTCCGTTCCTAGTCGCTCAATTCTTCGGAGCGATTGCTGCCACGTTTCTCTTTCGTTGGCTTGTTCCCGGCCTAGTGAGCGGAGCAAACAAGGTCCTCCTCGCTCATGATCAGTCTGAACCCAGTGCCTGATTGGTCGTGCAAGTCAGGCGCTGACCTTACAACGCAGCAGCGGGCCATGGGTCTTTACGAGCCACAAAAGAAACAGGGGCGTAGGCAACTCGTCTACACCCCCGTTTTCACTTATTTGCTCTTACTTACAGCCGGAACAAGAGGCGCAGCAGTCAGCGGAAGAGCAGCAACCTGCCTGCGCCGCCCTCGCTGCTCCTGCTACTCCAAGCGCAATAACTGCCATCAACAATATTACTTTCAACTCTTTCATAATCTTCTCCTTTAGAAGTGGAAAGAGTTGTAGGTGAGCGGACGAAGCCGTCCGCGCGAAAAAACTTTGTTGGTTGCCAGACTATTTTCTAAATGCGTAGAACATGCACTTGAAGAAGAATACCTCGTCCCGAGTCCCAAAGAGACGAAGGGCTTGCACTTGCATTCGCGGAGACAAAATTGGACGAGTGGAAGAGCCGCAGCACCAACACCGCAACGTAAAGATGAGCCGATGCAGGCGAACCTACATTTTGTTTTTGAATCAGCGCGGTTTCAGCTGGACAGCACGAAATCGAATGGTGCTCGTTCTTTTCCGGGCCGTTGGCCGGGTTGTGGCCATGATGACAGCACGGTTCCTCAGGGTCACCACCACGATCGGGGCACGGCGTTGCTTTAAGTACGGAGACCTGTGTTTCCGGCACCAAGGGAAATGCAGCAGATGGCTTCGCGCAGCCTAAAACACATGCCAGAATACCCAGCCACAACGAAAGCGCGGTCGCCGTCACAGATCGCAAGTTCAGCGAGATCATACAGCCTTCAGCTTATCAGCTTATCAGCTTTCTTGAGAAGAAGCCTCAAGTCCTGGTGAGTCGCCAAGCCGCAAAATGACCCACTACCATTCGTCAGACTGCTGATGGCCGACCTAATTGCGCGAGGCGGATTTTACCTCCGGCCCATGCGGTGGGGAGAGCGAGGACAACGAGCGCGACCGGATACCAGTGCGGCCCGAATGCGGGGCCTTTGTTCCAAGTCACTGCGGCGCCCAGGAGGCTTACGGCAAACCCCAGGAAGCCGAGAATCATGGCATGCAGCATGGGGCGATTGGGAGCAAGGCGTGCGGCGATATAGCTGCCGAGGACGCCGTAGATGGTGCGATAAATTGTTGCAAGCAGGAGAGCTTTGTCGTAGCCGATCATGGACGCGCCCCACGGAGGAAAAACATGAACGGCATGGAGTACCACGTCCGTGCCGAGAGAAAGAAGGATGCCTGCGAACATGCCTGCGAGCAAGGCGACGATGCTACGGCCGATGCTGCGGGGAGATTTTGGTTCGCTCATGAATTCTTACCTTCTTTCGCGGCGTCCGAAATCTTAATGGAGGGAAGGAGCTTGTCGAGACGGGCGAAGGTGAACACCAGGCCGTCCTGCATGCCAGACTTGAGGCCCTTGTCACGCGCTTCTTTGGAGGGATAGAGAAGCGTGAGGTTGGCCGTGGTCATGCCAGAATCCTCGGATAGAACGAGCGTGTCGAGCGTTTCGGGCCAGTCACCGCCCCAGGATTCGGTGAAGACGAGGCGCTCGGGCGGTTTGATTTCGCGATAGACGCCGCGCATTTCCATATCGTGGCCTTCGGCGTGGCGCCAGATGTAATGCCAGAAGCCACCGGGCCTAAGGTCGATCTCGCAGACGGGCATGGTCCAGCCTTCGGGACCGAGCATCCAGAGGGGCACGTGTTTCGGGTTGGTCCAGGCTTCGAAGACGAGCCTTCGGGGGGCGTTGAAGACACGCGTGATCATGATTTCGAGATCGGTGGGAGTGGTGATTATTAAGGATGAGGTGTTCGTCATCGTGATTCTCCTCTAGTTTTTGTGCTGCCGCGTTTCTTTTCTTTTGTTTTTAATTCATCAAGCTTCAGCTGGTCGAGAAGAGCGTCGAGGCGCTGGAAGTTGGCAGCCCAGATGCGGCGGTATTTTTCGAGCCATTCGGTGGCTTCTGCAAAGAGCTTGGGTTCGAGGCGGCGGGGGCGGCGCTGCGCATCTTGACCGCGGGAAATTAGGCCGGCGCGCTCGAGGACTTTCAGGTGCTTGGAAATGGCGGGCTGTGTCATGGCGAAAGGTTCGGCGAGTTCATTGACGGAGGCTTCGCCGGAGGCGAGGCGCGCGAGGATGGCGCGGCGCGTTGGATCGGCGAGAGCGGCAAAAGTGGCGTCGAGGCGGTCGGAAGTGGTCATTGCATAACCCGTGAGTTGTACAACCATTTGGTTATATACAATGCGGAATGAGACGTCAAGCCCAAGACGCACCTCACCGCGGCTGCGCATGAATCGCGGCGTGGCGGCAAGATTTTGTGGAGTGCGCCTTTTACTTTGTGAGCGAGGCGGCGGGCGTTCGCGGCGGGGTACGAAGCGCCGAGAAGGGACCAGCGTTCACAGATGCGCCAGAATGCGATTTAAACCTGGCGGACAGGCGGAAGAAGCGACAATCGCAGTGGTGGCATCGAAATGGCCGGACAGATAGTTTGGCCAAGAATGCCTCGAAAAAACCTCGGGTTTTGGATCTACGGGTTCGCTCGCTCTGACACCACGGACACCGGAACGGCATGACATACCTCTCCAGAATGAAAAAATGGATGCGAGGAAAGCAGAGAGCCGTCCCAGCCCAGGCTCTTCGATCGCTCAAAGAGTTTCGTCTCGCTGCGGTCCTCGCACGTCCACAATCGCGGATGAAGGCTTTTCTGTCTATCCCGTAAATCCTGTAGAGGGCGGGAGCATAGAAGGAGCCAAGGCCGTGACTTGAGCAGCGGTATTTACTTTGGAAAATCGCGAAGATATGCTCTGGCATGCTCAAAACAAAGAGATGTGCCGTGGCGTTTGCCGGTATCGCTGCTTTGCTGTGCGTATTCGTCTGCGTAAATCCCTGTGCCGCGCAAATCGCTGTGACAGCGAGCGTGTCGCCGAGCGTGCCGACGCCGGAATCGGTGCTGGGCCACAAGCCCGGCGATGATTTTTATTTGGCGAATTACGACGAGTCTCGCGAGTATTTCCGGAAGCTGGCGGCGAGCTCGAATCGCATCAAGCTGATAAACGTTGGCAAAACAACGCGAGGTCTCGATTGGGATATCGCGATTATTTCCTCGCCGGAAAATCTTGCCAACCTAGACAAATATAAAGAGATTTCACAGAAGCTGGCCGACGGCAGGGGCTTGTCGGAGGCGGAGGCACGCGTGCTTTCGCGGCAAGGCAAAGCGATTGTGCACATCGATGGTGGGCTGCATTCCTCGGAAGTGGCGGGGGCGCAGCAATCGATCACACTGGCGTACAAGCTGGTGGCTTCGCAGAACGATCCGGAAGTGGACGCGATTCTCAACAACGTGATTCTGATGCTGTGGCCGACGCTCAACCCCGACGGGCAAAACGAAGTGGTGGCGTGGTACCGGAAAAATGTGGGGACGACGTACGAGGTCAGCCCGCTGCCCGACCTTTACCAAGAATACGTGGGGCACGACAACAACCGCGACGGCTACATGAACAACATGGTGGAGTCGCAAGATGTGACGCGGACAGAGATTGAATGGGATCCCGTCATTTTTTATTGCCACCATCAAACGGCGCCCTTCCCTACGCGGATTTTTATTCCCCCGTTTGTCGAGCCAATTTCGTCGAACATTCATCCGCTGATGGCGCGCTGGCTGAGCGTGATGGGGACGAGCATGGCGGCCTACCTGGACGAACACGGCATGCCAGGCGCAGTGAACCGCGTGGGCTTCGACAACTGGTATCCGGGATTCCTGGATTACACGCACATTTTTCGCAACAGCATTTCGTTTTTCACGGAAACGGCGCTTTTCCGGTATGCGACCCCGCGATTTTATCCGGTGGACGAATTCCCGAAAGAGCAGCGCGGTTTGCGTACGGAGATGTTTTACAGCAGCCCGTGGAAGGGGGGCTGGTGGCGTTTGCGCGACGCGGTGAACTACATGGAGGGCGCGTCGATGTCGGTGTTGGATACGGCCGCGAAATACCGCGAAGAGCTTCTCTATAACCGCTATCAGGCGGCGCGGGACAACGTCGAGCGGTTCCGCAAGGAAGCGCCGTTTGGTTACGTGATCCCGCGAGAGCAGCGGGATCTACCGACGACGGCGACGCTGGTGCAAAAACTGATGATAAACGGCATCGAGGTGCAGCAAGCCGCGAAGCCTTTCCACGCGAATGGCCGAGAATACGCGCCGGGGACTTGGGTGGTGCTGATGGATCAGCCGTTCTCGCCGCTGGTGAAGGAGTTGTTCGAGCCGCAGCACTATCCGGACTTGCGCGAAACGCCGAGCAGCCCGCCGAAATTGCCGTATGACGTGACGGGATGGACGCTGCCGATGCAGATGGGTGTGCAGGTAGCGCCCGTGCTGCAACCGATTGGAGCGGCAGAGCGAGGAGCACTGCAGAAGATTGATAAGTTCACGCCGCCTGCGGGGAGCGTGAACGGAACTGGCGGCGTGTATGTCTTGAGCCACAAATCTAATGCGAGCTTTAAACTTTTGAACGAAGTGTTGGCGAACGGAGGCCACGTTAGCTTCGTGCCTGGCGAAACCGAAACTCCTGAAGGGAGCGAAGCGGGCGCGATTGTGGTGTCGGGGATCGAGCGCGAGAAACTCGCTGGATTCGTTAAGGAAAATTCTTTGGCGCTCCGAGCCGTCGCGGCGGCGCCGAAAGATTCCATTAGCGTGAAGAAGGCACGCGTGGGGCTGTATCGAGCGTGGGTGCCGTTTATTGATGAAGGGTGGACGCGATGGATTCTGGAAAATTTCAAGTTCGATCCGGTTGGCCTGCGCAACGGCGATATTCAGGCTGGGAATTTGCGCGACAGGTTCGATGCGATTCTCATTCCGGATGGATCGCCGGAAGGAATTTTCAACGGTTTCGGAGCGGGGAGCGTTCCGGGAGAGTATGTGGGCGGGATCGGCGAACTTGGAGTGATGGCGTTGCGGGAGTTCGTCTTGGCGGGAGGCACGCTGATCACGTTTAACGAGGCATCGGTATTCGCCATCGATCAACTGGGGCTGCCGGTAAAGAATGTGCTGGCTGGGTTGAAGGATGAGGAGTTTTTTTGCTCGGGGTGCTTATTGCGCGTCGAAGTGCAGGATATGGCGCATTCAGCGACGTGGGGATTGCCACACGATCCGATTGTGATGTTTGAGCGCGGGCCGGCGTTTGAGGCAAAGGAGGGATTCCGGGGACGTGTTCTGGCGGCATACCCGAAGGACGAGAGCCCGCTGATGAGCGGATATTTGCTCCATCCAGAGCGCATCCAGGGAAAAGCCGCGGCGTTGGAAGTGCAATACGGAAAGGGACGCGTTTATTTGCTGGGATTCAGGCCGCAGTGGCGGGGACAGTCGCTTGGCACTTACAAATTTTTCTTTAATGCGTTTTATGAATCGCAGGGACTGTCGAAACCGGGAACAGCTACGGCGGCGAAGGGAAGGGAGACACCGGCGCCGCACCAAGAAGGCGCGCAAACCAAACCGCCGGCACAGTAATCGGGAACGATCTCTGGTTTACTGGGGTTTTGTAGTGGCGCGAAAAGAGGGCGGGGCAAGCCCGCCCCTACAGGGAACTTGGGTGGCTTGCGTTGATTAACGAGAAAATTCGCGAGTTACGTTTGGTCGATGAGGCGGTGGTGGATGGCGTAGAGGGCTAGTTCCAGGCGGTCGGAGACGCCAAGTTTGTCGAAAATGTTGTGCAGGTGATTTTTTACGGTTTGCTCGCTGATGAAAAGCTTTTCGCCGATTTCTTTGTTGCGGAAACCCTGGGCGACTAGCTGGACGATTTCTTTTTCGCGGTCGCTGAGGAGCGGCTTTTCGCGGCGCGGGCCGGACTCGGAAGACTTAGAGAAAGCTTTCATGACCTCGGCGGTCATTCGATTGTCGAGCCAAATCTCGCCGGCGTGAACGCGGTGAATACTTTTCACCAAGAGATCTGTCGCTGATTGCTTGAGAACTACGCCGCGAGCGCCTAGACGCATGGCACGGACTACGTCGCGATCATCTTCGGCAGCGGTGAGAACGATGACGCGCGTGGGCAGTGTATCGAAATTGACTTCTTCGAGGACGGCGAGGCCGTCTTTATCGGGCATGCGGAGATCGAGCAGGAGAATTTCAGGTTTGAGTTTGGCGAGGAGCTTGATGCATTCCGCGCCGTTCTGAGCTTCGCCGACGATCGTGATGTCTTCGTCGGAATCGAGGAGTTTGCGGAGGCCGTCGCGAAAGATCGCGTGGTCGTCCGCTAGTAGGACGCGAATTTGCTGTTTAGTTTTGGCCATGTCAACCGAGCGGGACTTCGATTGTTAGTCGCGCTCCATGGCCAGGGTTCGACTCAACGGTCAAAACGCCTCCCACAGTACGCGTACGCTCCTTGATGGAAATCGGACCCAATCGCAGGCGGTCGAGTTCATCCCCAGTAAACCTGCCGGCGAAACTGAAACCTTCACCGTTGTCGTCAACTACCAAAACGATGCGACTGTCGTCCTGCGACAGTTTTACCACGACATGGGAAGCCTTCGCATGCTTTTTTATGTTGTTGAGTGCTTCACGGTAAATCTGGAAAATCTCGCGACAGACACGGTCGGGAGCGTGGAGGTCGGCGGACTCGATCATGACGTCGAGGGCCAGGGCGGATTCGTTGCGGTAGCGCTCGGCGAAACCCTGCATTAAATCGACAAGATCGGCGCTTTGGACGCGAAGGGGGCGCAGGTCGGTGACCATCCGGCGGAGCTCGGCGGACTCGTTTTTGACGGTGTGCTGGAGGTTGCCGAGGTTGGCTTCGGCCTGGTCAGGGGAGGAAGAGACTTTACGGCGGAGGACGTCTAGCTGAATTTCGATGCTGAGGAGGGTTTGTAGGATGCCGTCGTGAAGGTCGCGGGAGATGCGGCTGCGTTCGCCCTCGATGGCGCGGGCGCGGAGATGGCGGAGGAGGAAGACGTTTTCGAGGGAAGGGCCGATGTGGCGGGAGATGCGCTCGAGCCAAGCCAGGTCGGGGCGCTCAAAGGGCTTGCGGCCGTTGATTAGGAAGAGGCGGCCTGCGGGCTGGCCCATCTGGTCAAAGGCTACGGAGATCATCGAGCGAAGATGGAGCTCCTGCTGGGTGGGGCCGGGAAGGCGCGGGAGAGAAGCCAGGCGACGGCCATCGCGGCGGTCCCAGCCAAAGCCGTTGCCGGCGCCTTCGAGGCTGTTCCAGCAGACGGTGGCGTCCATGTCGTCGAGGAGGAAGCCGTCGGCGCGGGCAAGCGAGTAGCTTTCGGGGACCAGGCGTTCGCTCTCGCCGGCTTTGAGGCGCCAGAGGTAGATGCGCTCGAGGTCGGTATCGCGGTAGGCCAGAAGGGCGACTTCGACGTCGAAGGCGCGGGCTAGTTCGTCAAGAAGGAGGCGCAGGGATTCGGCCAGGCCCTGGTCGACTTGAAGGGTGGCGGTGATGCGGGAGAAGAAGTCGTTTTGCGAGGCGTAGTGGCGGCTGCGGTCGGCCAGGAAGGCAAGCGCGGCGCCGCCGGCGAACGTGCCGCCGAGGAGGCCCAGCCAGGCGACTACACGCATCCAGCCGATCTCGCCTTTTACGGCGGTTACGAGGACTAGCGTGAGCGCCAGCACGCCGGCAAGGGGGATGGCCGCGCGGAGACCCCAGCGCATGCTCGCGACCCAACAGACAAAGAGATAGGGAAACCATACGGGAACCGAAAGTGGCGTGATGTACATGAAGAAGGCGAGTGCGAGCAGGTCGCAGGCGATAGGTAAATGCCAGGAACGTTTGCGGAGGAAACGCTCGAGTGGGATGACGGCGAGGGCGAGGATCAGGTAGGCGACGAGGAAAGAGATGGAGCGTTTCGCGGCTTGGGGATCGGGTTGTTGGAGGAGCGCGAGGATAGAAAGCAAAACGACAATGGGGCGCGCGTAGACGATTTGCCGCTCGAGATGGCGGCGATCCGTTTCGTGGGGGCTCATGCGCGGGGACGCGATTCCTCTGGAATAGTTTAGCAAGGCGGGGAGAGGGCGTGAGGCGGCGTATCCTGGTTGCGACGATTTAGGCAACGCCAGGAAAGCGTGTGCTCTTGGGTGTTATAGCGAGCATGTGCGCATCTCGGTGGAAGTTCGGTTTCCGGCAGCAACTGCGGGATCAACGGCTCGATTAGCTGGTGGCAATCGCCTTCCCACACTTAAGGTAAAAGACATCACTTGGCGTCAATTTGTCGTAGGACGAGATCCAACTTCGAAGGGTCGATGCGCAGTTGTAGGAGTGGATTCTGCAACAGCTCCCACTCTTTTGGGGTAATCTCACTCCTTAGTTTGGCCAGGCTATGCAGAGCGCCCTGATCGCCGGTTTCGGCAAGTTTCGCGTAGAGCAGAAATGCACCCGCGCGGTCAATTTTTCCGCCATCGCCTGTTGCTTCCATCAGGGCTAATGATCTTATTGCCTGAAGCTCGCCCTTTGATGCCGCTTGTCCATACCAAGACCTAGCTTTCTTTGCGTCCTGTGTAACGCCGAGGCCGCGCTGGTAAATATATCCCATGCAATATTCGGCGCGGTGGTCGTTCACCTTCGCAGCTTGATTGCACAAGTGCCGCCCCTTGGCGAGGTCCGCTGAGGTTCCCAGTCCTTTGACTAGCGCGAGGCCAAGCCCGACTTGAGCATCCTGGTCCCCCCTGGCCGCAGCCCTCGTCCACCAGCGAATCGCTTCGGCCTGGTTTTCAGGCAGGCTACCGCCCTTTTCATACATTTCCGCAATTCTCTCAAAAGCTCTGTCGACTCTCATCGGCTTCAGTTCCGCCTCGGCTCTTTTTGCGGCTTCCTGAGCGCTTTGATTGCCAGCTTCACTTGCTAGTATGAACCAAGCGTACGAGAGGCCGTCGTCGACGGCCACTCCGTCGCCGTTATAGTAGGCGACGCCTAAGTGGTACATTGCGTTTGCATTTCCCTGGCGAGCTGATTTTCGGAACCAGTTCACGGCCTCTTTCTTATCTTGTTCCAACCCCTGACCCACCAAGTACTTCGAACCCAATGTGTCTTGTGCGTCAGAGTTGCCTTGTTCTGCTGCTTTTCTGTACCAGAGTGCGGCAAGTCGATCATCCTGCGAAACGCCCACTCCGGACTCATAGGCCAATGCCAACTTCAACTGTGCTATGGCATCGCCACTCTCAGCCTCAGTATGCAGCTGGGCAAAATCTTGGGTGGGCATTTGGCTTGGGTCGCCCTGCAGGCAAACATCCCCATCGGGTGTCAGTGAGTTCGCAGGACCCTTTAGGCAAAGCAGTGTAACCGCTAAACTGATAATCGAAACCAGCATTTGGAGAGAGAATACCGGAGTCGTTTTGTCAGCGCAAGAATCGACCGGTAGGCCGAGTCCTTGTGGCTGGCTATTCCCGCTTGAAAACTCTTGCCGAACCAATTCGCGCGGCGGATGGTTCGCGGTTGCACGTAGCGATTCGACGCGGGCGTGCATCAAAATCACCATGAAGTTTAAGAAGATTGAACCGGAAGCTTTTGTGTGTACGACATCGGCGGCGCGGCCGTTTGGGTGCATGGAATTGTGGGCGGGGAACGAGAGGGCGCATCGTACGCTGGAGTTGGCTGGGCTGGAAGCGGACGTTATAGCTATACCTTCAGGGGCGGATCGGGGCGGGGATCTTTCTGCTGTGTTTTCTTGCAGCGACAATATTGCGCGGGTGGTGCTGGCGGATTGTGTGGGGCATGGGTATGTCGCCAGCGGAGTCGCGCGGCACGTTCATCATTTGCTGCACAAATTTCAGGATATTCGCGATACGGCGGGGTTGCTGGCTTCCTTGAACGACGAATTCACGCTGGATTCCGAGAAGTCTAAGGGTGCGTTGCGGCTGACGACCGTGGTGACCGGGACATTCGATGGCGGGACGGGCGAGTTTAATTTTGCGTATGCGGCTCATCCGCGGATGCTGCTTTGGCGGGCGCGCGGGGGGAAGTTTTTCGAGTTGGGCGAGGGCATGGAAAACTTGCCGCTTGGATTCATCACAGGAGAGATGTACAGCGAGCAGAGCATTCAGCTTCAGCCTGGGGACATGATTTTGGCGTTTTCCGATGGAGCTACCGAGGTGCAGTCACCCGGCGGGGAACAATTGACGCCGCGCGGATTTCTGCAACTGGCGGAAGCGACGCTGGGGAAATTGCCGGGACCGGTGAAGCTTGCTGATTTTTCGGCGGCGCTGCTGGACGGCGTGCAGCTTCACAGGGGAAGCCCGGAACTGGACGACGACGTGACCTTGCTGACGCTGCGGCGCTTGGGCTGAGAGCGGCGGCGGGAGAACCGGAAGACAGCAAGACGGGCACGGCCCTTCGAAGCTCCCATCGTTTCTCAGGGCAAGCAGGGTAAACGTGCCGTGCCCCTACGGGAATTACTGGAAGGCGCCGGTTACGGGGCGGGTGGCGCAAGTGGGTGCGCGGCGAAGTATTCAGCAAGGCTGGCTAGGCATTCGGCAATGCCCTGCTGGGCATTTTTGTCAAGGGCCGCGACAACCGCGTCAACGTTTTTCCCTGCAGTGGGTTCGTCATGCGAATAAAAGTGCGTCCAAACCGAGGTCGCTGTTTTGACGTTGCGAAGCTCGAGTTCCATGGTGACGCGGGCTACCTCTGCACTCCCCGAGACTTCCTTGAAATCGTACAGACGGCCGTGCAAAAGAAAGTCCCCATGGATATCGCTGCGCAAATTATAGACTCCGCGATAGTGGGCGGATGCGCGCAACTGGCGGAGCATAATTTCCGCGATCATCTCCGTGGGCGGCTCAGCCCATCTATGATACTCATAGGTGCCCATGCCCTCGCCACCGGAACTGTAGACAATCTCGTCCTCGCGATAGAGCGCGGGGCCTGTCAGGCGGCCAATCAGGAGCGTGATGGGAATCGGATTTGGATTTGAGGCGGGCGCCAGGTCCCCCGGAATTGTGAGTTGATAGTATTGGTTGGGCCGCGCAGCGCCGCATCCGGCGGCCAAACCAAGGGCAAGCGCAAGCACACAAAGGGAGAGTTTCGCAGGCACAAGAGAAACCCGCCGTTCAAGCCTGGCGCGCACCGATTCAGTGGACATTTCTGTGAAGTTCGTCATGAGTTCGTTATTTCCTCGCTTCATTGCTTTTCACCAGGTTTGTGTTCCGTAGGATTGGTGGCGCGAATGAGAGTGTAAGGACGCTTCTTGATGGTGTCCGTGAATTCCTTCAGATTGATAGAGACGCGGCGGAAATTATCGAGGAGTTCGTCAATATTCTCGGAGTTGACGTCCAGAGTTTGGTCGATGCGCGAGGTGATGTCGGTGAGGGTGGTCAAGGACTTGCGAAGTTCCGCCACGGCTTGGCGGACATCGCCGCGATTTTCACCGAGAAGCTCGTCGATATGAGTGAGGGCTTTGTTGGCTTCCTCGGAGGTCTTGTGCAGATCCTGAAGCAATGGTTCCACTTTCTGGCTCGCAGCGTCCAGGTGCTGAATGGTGGATGTGATTTGTTTACGGTTGTCTTCGATGAGGCCGCGCGTGTCCGCAAGAGTGGCGGAAAGATTGGCGCGGTTCTGCGCGCTGAGCAAGTCATTGACACGGTCCACAGTCACTTTCAATTCCGTGGCACGATCGTTTAGAGATTGAATGAGTTGCTTGGCCTGCGGCGCGAGGTCGTTGATTTGAGCGGTGATGGCGTTGAAATCGACGTAAGGATCGGATGGCAACAAGGAGCCCGGAGGAGCAAGAGCAGTTTGGGCGCCGCCGGGGACAATCTCGAGATGATTGTCTCCCAAGGGACTCATGCTCATGATCCTGGCATGGCTGTCCGTCTTGACGGGCAGATCGGTCTGCACGCTGAAAACGACATCGAGCTGCGCGGGATTCTTTGGATCGATGGCCAGTTTGTCCACGCGACCCACTTTGGGCCCGCCCGCGTATCGGACCGTGGCGCCCTGTTCGAGCCCGCCGGCGAACGGAAAGTAGGCGTGGTAGGTCTTCGCAGTGCGGCCAAAGGCGCCGGTGATGGCAAACACCATGCCGATCAGAACTGCGGCGGCAACGATAACGAAAAGCCCCACAAAAACCTGGTCGCGCTTCCCTGCCATCACGTCCTCTTTCCCCTGCTAGTGCTTATCACAAGCGGCGGTCTTGCGTAAGCATTTGCAGATAATCCATTTCGCGCGCCACTTCGGGCTCGGGCACGCGGTCCAAGAATTGGCGAACGCGCGGCTGCGCGCTCGCGCGCATTTCGGCGGTAGTCCCGATGGCTACGACGTAGCCTTTGTCGATGAGCACCATGCGATCGGCAATCAAGTAGGCGCTGGCCAGTTCATGAGTGACGACGATGATAGTCATGCGGAAGGCTTGCTTCAATTCCAGAATTAACTGGTCGATGCCGGCGGCGATAATCGGATCCAATCCCGCAGACGGTTCGTCGAAGAAAAGAATTTCGGGGTCCATGGCTAGAGCGCGAGCGACGGCCGCGCGCTTCTTCATGCCGCCGCTGAGTTGCGACGGCATGTAATATTCAAATCCGGCAAGGCCCACCTGTTCGAGCTTGAGCCGCAGCATGATTTCGATGGTGGAGTCTTCGAGCTTGGTGTGCTCGCGCAGCGGCAGAGCCACATTTTCGCCGACGGTCATCGAACCAAAGAGCGCGCCTCCCTGAAACGACATGCCGATCTTTTTGCGAATTTCGTCCATTTCCGCATCGGGGATGGCCGCGATGTTTTTGCCTTTGATCCAGATTTCTCCGGAACTCGCTTTTTCAAGGCCGACCAGCGTGCGCAAGAGCGTGCTTTTGCCGGAGCCGGAGCCACCGAGAATGACGAGGGTTTCGCCACGTTTCACATCAAACGAGACGCCGTGCAGAATCTCCCGTTCGCCGTAGCTCACGCGCACATCGCGCAATGAGAGCATTACTTCGGGATCGAGGGAGTCCGTGTTTTCCATTTCTCCGGGCAAAGTCACGCTTCCTTAACTGCCGCTCACGAAAAAGAACAGGGTCGTAAAAACCAGATCCACAAGCACAACAAGGAAAATCGACACCACAACGGCTCGAGTGGTGGAGCGGCCGACCTGCTCGGCGCCCGCGCCGGTGTCCAGCCCTTCCTGGCATCCCACGGCGGTGATAGTAATCCCAAACATCACGCTTTTCACCAGGCCGGTCATGATATCGCGCAGAAGGAGAGAATCCAGCGAGGCCTGAATATAACGGCCAAATGTAAAATCAGCTTGTGCGACGCCGAACAGCGAGCCGCCAAGAATTCCCATCGCGTTGGCCCATATCGTAAGGCACGGCAGCATAACTATCATCGCCAGGAATTTCGGCGTGACCAAAAAGCGGATCGGACTGATGGCCATCGTTTCGAGAGCGTCGATTTCTTCCGTGACCTTCATGGTGCCGATTTCGGCGGCGAACGCCGAACCGGAGCGGCCGATTACCACGATGGCGGTGATGAGCGGGCCAAGTTCGCGTGACATAGAAATCGCGACGGCGGTGGCGACATAACTGATCGCACCGAATCGCCGCAGTTCGTACGCGGCTTGGAGCGCGAGAATCAATCCGATAAAAAATGTAATCAGGGAGAGAATCGGCAAAGCCCGGACGCCTACGTCCATGGCTTGGGATACGGCGCGCTGTATTCGTAGGGGCTTGCCCTGGAACGGTCCTACGAAGGTGTAGTAGGCAGCGCGGCCGCCGAGTGAGGCAAGAGAGCCGACGTAGGCAAGGCTGTTCGTTACGCTGCCGCCGATTTGTGACACAAATTGCATCTCTAACCGCGGTACCTCAATTTTCTGAGACTCAATTCACTGTAGTTCGGGAAAATCCGCCGTCCTGCACCAAAGTTTTCAGCCCGCCAGCGCTTGCTCTTCGTTGTCGTAAACTTCAAAAATCTTAAGCAAACGCGAGAGCTGCAACACTTCCCGCGCGGAGGTGCTCAATCCAAACAAAATAAACCGCGAGCCGACGTCGCGGGACGCCTTGAGGCCTTCGACCAAGGATGCCACGCCAGAGCTGTCGATATAGCGCACCTTGCTGAGGTTCATTACCACGCGGGGCGTGCGATTGTCTCGCACTTCTTTTAGGAGGGCCTTTCGAACCGCCGGGGAGTTCGCCAGATCGATGTCTCCTGACACGTCGAAAATCGTGGTCTTGTCGAGTTGACGGCTGGAAATCTGCACTGTGTATTCTCCTTCAAACGATTACGAGTTCACTTCCTGCTTCGGCGCACGTACATACTTGACCAAGCGGAGACGATTGGTGCCATTCGCGCGCTTGTATTCAACGATATCCATGCTTTGCTGAATGAAATGCAGCCCCAGTCCGCCGGGCTTTACCTCTTCTAGCGCCCGCATACAAAGTTTCGCGCGCGCTATCGAAGGTCCGCGATCGCACATAAGGATCTCTAGTCCCTCGGACGCCTTCGGATTGCCCGGCCCGTGGACCGAGCGGAAGAACATCTCAATCGGCCGGTCCGGGCGGCCATTGTACGCGTGCCGGATGATGTTTGTTAGCGCTTCGTCGACCGCGCGAGTCACGGCGCGGCAATCTGGCGCGGAGAATCCAAACGATTCCGTCAAACGTTCCACGGCTCCGCGTACAGCACACAGCAAACTGGGGTCGCTGGGGAGCTCTAGCCTCAGCAGCAGGCCACGGCTCAAATCGCCGTTGCGCTCCTTGGCTTTGCTTCGCCGCGCTGGATGGAGGACTTTCATTTGAAACTCAATTTCTCCCCCGGCCTTGTCTCAACTCTGGAGCCGTCACCTAACACGCTCCGATGATTCTTTGCACGCGCTGCAAGATATTCAGGCACCTCTCGCATGACGCGAAAAGCAACGGCTTTTTTTGTGGCGCTCTTCGTGAAGATTCGAAAAGCGCCGGCAATTCCAAATACTCGCGGAAGGCCGCTCTCAGCAGCCGCGGAGAAAAGATTCGGAACAACGAGTCTTCAGGCCTGGGCTGAGTTTTGCTTAGCGTACTGTAAGCGTTTGGGCCTGCTTCTTGCAATCCCCGCAACTCAAGTTGGATGCTCGGCGCCGGGGCTTTGATTCATGGAAAACGCCGGCGGGGATCGGGCTGTATTCTTCACAAGTGGGCGGCAGTAGCCGGGCTTCGCGGATGCTTTTTTGTGGTGCTTTTCCATCGCGAGGAAGTAGCGTAAACTAGGTGAATCTGACGGCGGTGGGAGTAGCTCAGCTGGTAGAGCGTCGGTCTGTGGCACCGAATGTCGCGGGTTCAATCCCCGTCTCCCACCCCAACTCTTCTGGATTGAAAACAACCCACTTCTTAACTCTGCCTTGCTCGCGCACGGCAGAATTTATTGCACAACCATTGCACAATTGATTCCGGGGACCGCCCGCCGACTCAGTTTTTGTGTTGTAACGGCTTAAGTAATTCTCTCTGAGATTTTGAGGGCCGTGTGCAAAGCACTCGATGGAACCAAACCAGACTCGAGACATTTGAATCGCTGGTCGGCATTTGTCCAGTTTGACTACGGGCTCATAATCGGCTCTTGGAATGCAGAGTGATTTCTAATCGGTGAGAACCATCAAAGAGAAAGGGGCAAGAATTCTGGCGAAGCGTAGGAGCCAAGCCCACTTTGCAGGAGGCTCGGCTCCCGGCTCCGATCCATTTGTCTGATTTGCTCGAATCAGGACTGGCCAGCCCCGCGTTTCTTCTCTGTTCCACGTGGGTGCACGTTCTCCTCGCGATTAGTTGGCCGTGCGTCTACTGCTGAGTCTTCAGTTCTGCAAGACCGCACGAACTCATCCACTTGTTTCTCGGCTTCCTGCTTCATGATTCCATAGCGTTCCTGGATCTTTCCGATCAATTGATCCCGGCGGCCGCGTATGACTTCGAGGTCATCGTCGGTCAGCTTCCCCCACTTTTCTTTCGTTTTGCCCGAATACTGCTTCCACTTTCCTTCAACTTGATCCCAGTTCATTGGAGCCTCCTGATTTTCGCCTTCAGCTGATGCGTACCGGTTCGACTTTGCGCCAGCTGGGAGGAGCGCCGAACGTCGCACAACCAGAAAAACACTCTGGTGGACCGCCGTACATACAGGGAACCATTGAGGGACAAGTGGAGTGGAATGCAGTCGAGTCAGTTTTCCTGCAGGTACAGGATTCATTCGAGGCCCCTAGGGCCTCCGTGGTATGGAGAGAGCGGCGGGGCTGATTTACAAAGGGGTGGAATCGCGGCAAGGGCCTGGAAAACAGGAGCAAAAGAAAATGCCGGATTCTGGGCCTGGGTCATTCTGAACGTGAAACACAAGGAGGTTGTGATGCTACGTTGGGCATTGGGATTCTTTATCTTGGCGCTTATTGCAGCAGTGCTTGGCTTCGGAGGAATTGCGCTGGCTGCGGCAGGAATCGCGAAGATCATCTTCTTTATCTTCCTGGTTCTTTTTCTTGTATCGCTTGTGGGCCATCTACTGCGCCGAGTTTGAGAGAACGGCTCTCGCGTTCTCTTTATAGGCGATCAAAGGCGTAACAGATTTCGATTCTCGAGTGGGGAGGAACTATGAACGGACGAACAATCCTGGGAATAGCACTGGTCGTCATCGGTCTTTTCGCGCTGGCGTACCAGGGCTTCACCTATACAACACAAAAGAAGGTCGTGGACATCGGTCCCATCCAAGCCACAAAGGAAGAACATCACACTGTTCCTCTTCCTCCGATTCTTGGCGCTGTGGCTCTGGTAGCAGGGATCGTTGTTGTGGTGTCTGGCCAACGTGGGAATTAGGGCCTGCATAGGGACAAATAGTACAAATCTTGAAAAAAGGATGGAGGATATATTTATGAATCGTATGGCAGCTATTTTTGCGGGTGCGCTTATGCTGGCGCCCCCATCATTTGCGGGAAATGCCGCAGACGACAACGCAAAGGATGAAAACAATCGTTTGCAGAACGCCGGAACCGTTATCCAGGAGATTCTCGATATTCCGGATGACATTCCTCAAGACCTGCTCGACAAAGCTCGCTGTATCGTGGTTATGCCATCCGTTCTGAAGGCTGCCTTCGTTGTTGGAGGAAGCTACGGCCGAGGGACCATGGTTTGCCGCACCGGGAAGGAATTCACGGGGCCTTGGGGCGCGCCGGCGATGTACGCCCTGGAAGGCGGAAGCGTGGGATTCCAAATTGGAGCAGAAGCCACCGACTTCGTGATTCTCGTGATGAACAATCGTGGCGCGGACAGCCTGCTGCATAGCAAAGTCAAGCTCGGCGGGGATGCCTCCGTCGCTGCCGGACCGAAGGGTCGAACCGCGTCAGCAGACACAGACGCGTACATGCGTGCAGAAATGCTCAGCTACTCACGGGCGCGTGGAGTCTTTGCTGGAGTGTCTTTGGAAGGTTCGACGCTTCGCCCTGACAATGATGCCAACCACCGCCTATATGGCCCCGATGCGACAGCGGCGATCATCATCACCGAGCCGAAGTATGAGGCACCTGAGTCGGCACACACACTTGTCCACCGCTTGCAGAAGGCTACTCCTGAACGAAAAATGTAACTCAACCCAAATTGGGCAAATAGGGCGAGGAGAAGGATCCTCGCCCTATTTTTTTTCTCGGCATTTCTGCGTGCATATCGAGCGATACCGGCCTAGGGGCTCTTTCACGGATACGAGATTCTGTTCAATTTCATACAGCGCGAACTGTATTGTCCGTGGTTCGCTGTCGTCTTATATCTAAAGGCGACAAAGGCTGATTTCGAACAAACCACTGACTTAAGGAGATGCTGCCGTGATGAACAGCCAACCGGTATGCTCGGACAAATCTCTAATTGCCAGGGCACGTGCGGGTGACCGTGGCGCCTTTGGAGAGCTCGTCCGCCTGCACTCGCACCGCGTGTACGGGATGTCTCTGAGGATCCTAAAGAACCGCGAAGACGCTGAGGACAATTTGCAAAATGTCTTCTGCAAAGCATACGGCAAGATCCGTCAATTTGAAGGAAATTCACAGTTCTCGACCTGGTTGATCCGGATTGCAATCAACGAAGCGTTGATGATGCTGCGCAAGCGCAGACCTCAGGAGGCAGTAGCGTCCACTCACGAGGACGGGGCTTGGGACGATTATGAGATGAAAGCGGAGCCTAGAGACTCACACGCTGATCCCGAACACCAGTACGTGACGAAGGACCTAGCGGCAAAAGCCCTCGACGCACTTCAGCCAACTCTTAGATACACTTTCCTCCTGCAAAAAGGTGAAGGCTGGACGAGTCGCGAATTGGCCAAAGTTCTGAACATTACTCCAGAGCTCGTTAAATCCAGGATATTCCGAGCGCGGGTGAGGTTGCGGCAGCGGCTTTCGGCGCTTGCAAGACCAGGATCAATCGCGCTTCAAAGCTAAGAGAGGCTGAGGTAGTTCTTTTCCGGCTTGGTTTTGCGAAGGGAAAAATAACGTAGGCAGGAAGTTGCCGTTTGATTGCGAAAAATCAGCGAATCAACTCACTTCATTAATAACGCTTTTTGCGGTTTCGCTATCGATCTTTGGACTGACATGCGCTCCATTTCCGATCACATCATTGATAATACTTTTTGCGATTTCGCCATCAATCTTTGGACTGATATACGCTCCTTCTCCAATTACCGTAGTGAGAGCTCTCACCAGTTCCTGCTCCGCATCAGTTTTCAGGAGATAGCCTCTCGCACCAGCGCGAAAGGCATTACGGACCAAATCGGCTGATTCGTGAAGAGTCAACAGAACAATCTTGACGGCGGGTTGAGTCTTGCGAATCGCGCGAGTAGCTTCGATGCCGTTAAGCCCAGGCATGGATACATCCATTATGATGACTTCCGGTTTCAGCTCATCGGCCATGCGGATAGCATCCCGTCCGTTATCTGCTTCCCCACAAAACTCCCACTCCGGGAATGGATGCAGAATTGTTTGAACGCCGCGACGGATAAAAGCGTGGTCATCGACAATAAGTACTCTAGGCATGAGCTGCTGGCTCCTCCAGTCCTCGATAGGAGTCAGAAACCCGGCCTGACAACGAGCCGTAGGTTGTTTCAAGAAGCATCGGATTCAAAAATGTCGCCCGTACAAATGACAGCACATCTCGCGTGACCGCGGGGAACATCACGCTTCGATGATCTGGTTCTTCACAGCATAACGCACCACTTCGCTCACGGAATGCATCTCGAGCTTTCTCATGATATTTGCCCGGTGAGTTTCGGCTGTCTTAACGCTTATTCCGAGTGCCACCGCTACTTCTTTGCTGCTCTTTCCTTCGGCGAGTAGCTGAACAATTTCGCGCTCGCGAGAGGTGAGCCTGTTCCGCAAATGAGCTTCCGGATCGGGTACGGAGTTCTGATTGGTGAACCCATTCAGAAGCATTTCTGCCGCCCGGGACGTGAAAAATGTTCGATGATTCGCCAAAGCTTCAACCGCACTCACGAGATCCCGATCCGCGTCGGACTTCATAATGTAGGCCCGGGCGCCAGCCTCGACGATGTCGCGAACAAGCTGGTCCGAGAAATGAAGCGTAAGGATCAAAATCCCCATTTTTGGAAATGACTTGTGGATCCTGCGAGCGGCTTCCAGACCATTCAGGTCGGGCATGCTGATATCCATTACCACGATTTCAGGCTTGAGCTGTTCAGCCAGAGCGACCGCTTCCCTTCCGGTTTTGGCCTCGCCGCACACCTCCCAACCCGAGCGCGAAGTGAGCAGCTGTTTTAGGCCGCGGCGAATGATGTCGTGATCGTCTGCAACCAGAATTTTCACTGTCTTTATCCCCGATCTCAAAGCAGTCTCTCGAGGCTGCCCTACTGTATTCGGCACCGGCATTCGAGACCGCTCGGCACGTGAAGCTTGGTGAATGCTGTCCATAATCTGCAACCTATGAATATTATGTCTGGGCAGTTAAACCCATACTGTTTTCCCTGTATTTTACACTTTGGCGCAATTCCTGGGCATGTTTCGTCACCAAAGGTCAGGAAGCCTCCGCGTGTGCTCGTCAGCATTCGTTTTCGCGGTAACTTTAACTAATAACTGAGCGAATTTTAAAAATGAAAGTTGTGATTTTGCGTACACCAACGCAGCGCCACCTCTACACGATTGCACCGATTGTTCGAACAAGCTAGTTCGAGTGGAATGATCACAGAGGGCAAACCACAATGTTGATCATACTTCTAGTAATCCTTCTCTTGATGAGTTTGGGCAGCCTGCCGACGTGGCCGCACAGCCGAGATTGGGGCTACTACCCAAGTGGGGGCCTGGGCCTGGTGGTAGTAATCCTTCTCGTTTTGTTGCTTCTTGGAAGAATCTGAAGTTTTTGGGACAGATCAGCAGTCAATTGAAGAAAATGAGGAGGCTTACGTGTTCATCGTCTTGTTTGTAGTTTTGTTGTTTGCGTGGTTGGGTGGGTTCTTGGTCTTCCACGTATCTGGCTTCTTGATTCATCTCTTATTGCTGTTCGCGGTCATCTCGTTAATCGCGCATCTCTTTCGGCGTAATACTGCATCGTGAAGCGTCTCTGCGGTTTTCCTTGCGCTCAACGGGAGGGCAGGAGGATCACAGAAGGACACCAAGAGGGAGACAACTGTTCGGTATGATGCTTAGCTCAACGGACCTACTACAATCACGATTGTTAAGCCGAATTGCATGGCTTCTCTGGGCCATAGTTCTTGTTCTTCTCATGGCTTTTTGTTTCTTTGCCAGTTCCTTCTGCATTACTTTGCTGCTTGCTGCGTTTCTCGCGATCCTCGTCGATCCGGCGGTCAGTTACCTGGAGAGGTGGCACATCCCACGTTCAGCATCCGCTGCAATCATCGTAGTCGCCGGATTGGTTTCTTTCTGCTTCCTGACGTACGCATCTTACAATCGTATCTCAGATATCGTGGAGACGATGCCTCAGTATGCAGATCGAATCGGCGATGTTATCAGGCCATTCAATCAAAAGATTGCGAGAGTTCAAGAAACTGCAGGCAGCCTGAACCCGGAAGCGCCAGCAAAGAAGGTTGCTGAGGTGAAGATCAAGGAGCCGCCTAGCTGGCCTTCCTACATTATTCGCGGGGTTGGGCCGGTGTGGGGCGCCATCATTATTATTGGTGTCGTGCCATTCCTGATGTTTTTCAACTTGATTCGCAAAGAACAGATGAACCAGAGGCTGAAGAGTTCGCTAGGCATGATCATCGACGTGCCACAGTTTGTCGGACGAGTAACCAAAATGGTTCGTGGGTTTGCGATCGGGAACCTGGTCATCGGATCTGGAATGGCGGCCGTTTCGGTTCTTGTCCTTCTTGCTCTGAAAATACAAGGTGCAGTGGCACTCGGGATCGTAAGTGGTTTCCTTAACCTGATTCCCTTTCTAGGCGTGATTCTTGCGGTGCTGGTTCCTTGCGCGGCCGCGCTAATGCAATTCAATACGGCCGGGCCCCTTGCCATCATTTTGTTAGCGGAAGTTTGCCTCCATATCATCTCGGCCAATTTTCTGATTCCGAAGATAATCGGGTCGCGAGTCAGTATAGGTCCCGTCGCGGCCACAGCGGGAATCTTATTTTGGGGCTGGCTATGGGGACTCATGGGTATTCTGCTAGCCGTGCCTTTAACGGCTTTCGTAAAGATCGTCGCCGATTGTCATCCATCGCTGATTCATGTGTCCAATCTTCTTGCGGAATCGCCGCGGCCGATTCCCTCCCTTACAGATTCGGGCCGAAATACCATCTACAGAACTATCCCTTTCATTCGTAAGGGATTTCCCGCCAAAGTAAAACCATGAAAGCTGGTAAAGTTGGAGGGGCAGTTTTTTCGAATGGTGGATTGACACCAATGTGACGGCGCCAGTAAACCTATTGAATGTGGCTCAGATGGAATTCCGATTCTCCTCCCTGAACGCGGAAAAAAGAATGCTGGGTGCTCATGCGAAAAGCGGAAACTTAGGTTTCTTATAGGAGTATTAGGCAGATGCAATACCTTTGGGGCGACACTCGCACATTGCTGATTTCAGGTGCCATTTTGGCGGGCGCCATCGCCTTGGCACTCGTTGTACACTTTGCTCTGTTTTTTGTTGCGGAAAGAATCCTCCAGCGAAAGAGCAAGCCCACAGAATCCCTGTTTGCTAAGCGTGCCAAGAAATCGACACGAATTATTTTTCCATTGCTGGCTCTGGTTCTCGCCATACCACTTGCGCCGCTCCCTGGTGATCTAAAAAACATTCTGCAACACGCTCTGGGCTTGGGCGTGATCGCCTCGGTTGGGTGGGCGATCGTAATCCTAACCGAACTAGCGGGAAACATCGTCTTCGCACGTTATTCCATGGATTCGCCCGACAATCTAAGCGCTCGCAGGATTCGGACACAGACACAGGTATTGCAGAGGATCGCTTCACTAACTGTGAGCATCGTCACTGTGGCCGTCATGCTCATGACCTTTCCGGAGGTCCGTCATGTCGGTGTGAGCCTGCTTGCCTCCGCCGGCCTCGCCGGTCTGATTGTCGGAATGGCCGCGCGCTCGACTCTTTCAAACCTAATAGCAGGCCTTCAAGTTGCCCTTACGCAGCCGATACGGATTGAGGACGCTGTAGTTCTGGAAGGTGAGTGGGGCTGGATAGAGGAAATCACCACGACCTACGTTGTGGTGCGCCTCTGGGATCTCCGCCGACTGGTTGTGCCGTTGAGCTATTTCATTGAGAAGCCATTTCAGAATTGGACTCGAACAACAGCCAATCTGCTCGGAACCGCGATGATCTATGTGGACTACAGTGTCCCCGTCCAGGAATTGCGCGAGGAATTACACCGTATTCTTGAAACGACAGACCTGTGGGACAAAAGGACCTGGGCGCTGCAAGTAACAGACGCCACGGAACATACGATTCAAATCAGGGCTCTGATGAGTGCCCGCAATGGACCGGCGGCATTCGATCTACGATGCTACGTACGAGAAAGATTGGTGCAGTTCCTCCAGGATAAGTATCCGCTCGCTTTGCCGAAGCATCGGCAACAGTTGATCGGCGCAGCGGAAAAGTAGCTGGTCTCTCTCAAATGCCCGTCTAATTTCTTTCCTGCCTTGCGCTTCTACCAGAAATATCTGCATTCATTACAGCGAAAACCCGATAGTTGTACGCACAATCCCCAAGTAACCTGGTTCCAGACAACATATTCCTCCGAAACACCCACCGAGAGCAGGTGCTTGGCCCGAACCCAGGCACCTGTTCTCTCTCCCTCCAGCACCAGAAGCCGCAATTCAGCCAGTTGTGCTCTCTCAACCGGCTGTGCAAACGCGACAGAAAGCAATCGATGGTCAATTGAGAAAACTTCGTTCAGGAGGACAACCGCATCCTCAGCAGAGGAGTGGAGGAATACAACCGAATGATTTAAGCAGAAGGTTGCCTAGCTATTCTGGAGTCTACGTGCTCGTCGCTCTGCGGACTCACGCATCAGCAGGGGCGGGTAGACAATCGCGCTGGCGCGTAGACTGTCGGTTAGATTCCTGATGACTTCATCTTGATGAGGCGCGGATTGAAGAAGATCGGCTCTAAGGTCATCCGCCGGAGGCTGCCTTTGCTTGAACAATGCATCCATTCTTAACGCTATAAATAAAATATTCATCTCGCGAGCTCGACGCGAGTCGAGCCAATTGCGCTCTTGCCTCTTCCAGTCCATCCACAGCCTTGACCCAAAGTGGGTGACCATCGGGCAGTCTTTTGAAGATGTCGAATTTGGCACCCATAGATTCCCCCGAGTAGGATTTTGTTGGAGCTGTCCGGAATAGAGGCAAGTAATGCGCCAATCTCACACTTCAAATAAATATTCTAAAATCAAGGGTTTATAGACGAGAGGATTGTAGGGTAGCCGTTTGCGCGTATCGCATTGCGAATTTTGTTTTGCTCGGCATGTATTTTCTGCTCGCTTTGCGCGTACTAGAACTACGGAAAACGTCGATCTCGGATTGAATCGGCTTGATCATTCCATGGGAAAGCAGCAAAACGGAATGATCGCTCCGCGATCACCGAGACTCTAGTGGGCCCGGAGGGATACTTGATCTTCGGCCGCCACTTTTATTGTTAATCGCCGGACTCTGCGTCTGGCAAGGGAAGCGTAGCGGTGACGGTTGTTCCTTCTTGAGCGGAGGATATCTCGAGGTCGCCTCCCAGTTGCCGCATGCGCTCATTCATGCCGCGCAGCCCAACGCCAAACGCGCCCATCCAGTCCTGAGCTCGGTTCTCTCCATTTGTCGGCTGTGTTCCCTTTCCTTCGTCAACCACCTGGAGGATAGCGGCACGGTTCTTGATCAGCAACCGGACTACCGCCGTTGAGCTGCCAGAATGCCGGTGCACGTTTGTTAAGCTCTCTTGAAGGACGCGAAACAGCGCCAACTCTTGGTCATCAGGAATGCGATCAAAATCCGGAGAAACCTCAAAAGTGGTCTTGATTCCGCTTCGCTTTGTAAATCCATCCAAATACCATGGAATTGCTGATTTCAAGCCCAGCTCCTCCAGCATGGGAGGATACAAAAGGTAAGATATGGTGCGAACTTCCGTGATGGCCTCTTCAATCAGCTGCGAGCATTCGGCCAGTTCACTGGTATTCTCTCTCTGGCTTCGCGTGACCGAGGATTTGAGCGAATCCACTTTCATTTTCAATCCAACAAGATATTGGCCGACACTATCGTGGAGATCTCTGCCGATGCGTCGGCGTTCCTCGTCTTGCGTTTGCAATAGACGGAGAGAGAGTTGACGCAGCGACTTTTCCGAATCGTGCAACTTTCTCTGTGCCTCCGTCCTCTCGCTAATCTCTTTTCGTAACGCCTCGTTTGCCTTTATTTTCTCGGTGTAATCACGCGTAACTTTTCCGAATCCGACTAACCTGCCAGTCTCATCCCTTAAGGCCGTGATGATCACATTGGCCCAGAAGCGGGAGCCATCTTTCCGTAGACGCCATCCCTCATCTTCCAAGCGGCCTTCCTTGGCGGCGATCTCCAGTTCTCGCTGCGGTTTACCTGCTCGGAGGTCTTCCTCAGGATAAAAAATGGAGAAATGCCTGCCTATGATCTCGGAGACCCCATATCCCTTGAGGCGTTGTGCTCCGGTATTCCAGCTGCTGATGTGCCCCTGCTCGTCCAGCATGAAAATGGCATAGTCCTGAACGGCATCCACCAACATCCGGAAGCGTTCTTCACTCTTGCGCAGTGCAATCTTGGCTTCGCCGCTTGTAAAGGATGTGTCGGTTTCCCCAAGAACGACGGCAGAATGTTCCGCGCATACCCTCATAAGCGGTTGCGTGTGCTTTTCGCCATTAAAATTGGCCACCGGATACGCGCATCGGAGGGAAAAGGAGTACTTCTTTGCCAGTTCGTTCCAAAGCTGTTCAAGCCGAATCGCGGCTTCAACCTTGCCCTCCGTCCACAACAACGAAACCATCTCTCCAAATGCCACGATTTCGTGACGCACGCCATTTTGGAGCGCGCTGACTCGCGCGATGGCGCCGCCGACTACCTCGGCGAAGCGTGTGCCGTCGGGCATCCCTTCCGCCATGATTTCGGACAGAATCTCCGAGGCGTCGAGGTCAACATACCTAACCTGCTTAACAGCTCGGTGAATATCTATACCGCGAGCTGTCAGTCGATGCTTTAGTCCCTCGCGATGCTCCTTAGTGGCAATGACAACCGCAGCATTGCCGGCACCGAGCGCAGCTCCGATAAAGTTACATAACGCATCAAGCAGCGAATCGCTCCTCTCGTAGAAGTACGCAACATGGTCCCCCTGAGGCGGATTGCCATGCTGCCACTGAGGCGCTAAATTCCGAGGGTCAGGTCTCAAAGCGCTGGTAGTCATTTCCACTCTCCTGCTTGCTGGATTGCGGGCGCTGCGGCCCCTGGTTGCCCAACCGGGAACTGCAGCCACGTCATGGCGCTTGAGAACGCATTTGCTTCCAGTCTTCTAATCGAAGGTAACATAGCCATCCCAGGTAGGCATCCCTATTCTGGAAGGTACTGCTGGTTTCCCGTTGGCCCTCGTCAACTCTCTAAATCATCGTGTTTTGCACGTACGGGGAGTGGTTGGCATGCGCCTCCCACATGCCAAATGGTTGTGAACGTCGGCTTGGGCACCCCGAACGATAGCCCACGGTCTGAACAAGACAACACGCCGCCATTAAAGCTCCTACTCGTCAACCTGCCCCGGATAACCAGACAGAGCACTTTCATGCTTCGCGATTAAACGGAACACACTGAACCTGACTTTCGATGCCGCCTTTTGTGCAAGTACATATCCCAATCTGCGTGCGCCATAAGCTCCCCGAGTGTGCGAGCAGCCCGCGGATCGAACGGTGCCATGCCTATGCTAAGCGAGACTTTGAAGCGTGACTCCCCAATGTTTGCCTTCTCGAGACTCTTCTCGATGCGCGGCACGATCACTTGCCTGCTGGCGATGGAGGCGTCCGAGGCCAGCACTGCAAACTCGTCGCCAGAGAGCCGGGCCAGAATGTCCGAATCACGAAATGTCTCCGTCAGAGCTTCTGCAGCGCGGATCAATGCTACGTCTCCTGCCTCGTGTCCGAAGGAATCGTTGATTCCCTTCAGGTTGTCCACGTCGCAGAAGAGGAGTAATGCGTCTTGCGAGTTGCGATGAGCCAGTTTTAGATGGTGTGTGACGGATGCAAGAAAACCGCGCCGATTGTAAAGCCCTGTAAGCTCGTCCGTGACAGCCAGACACCGAATTTCCCGATCCAGCAGCGACTGCCTTATGGCGCACGATGCTGCGCGCTGCAGAGCATTCTCCAGGCTTCTCTCATTCAGAGCACCTGATTTTAGCCCGTTCGAAATCTCCTCAAGCGCGGACAAGATCTGATCGAGCTCAGAATCTTCCGAACGCAAAGCGGATGCGAGATGAGACTCCAGGTTTTTTCTGGAAGCACCCTTCCCGCGGTCTATGGAGAGGACAGCGGCATTCGCTCGAGGATCGGTTTCAGACCGACTCTCGCACTCGTTGCGGCTAGCCCCGCACTCTTCCGAACTTTGCAAAGCTCCTCGTAGCTGGCCCATTTTGGCGTGAACACTCCCAAGGTTGCCTGATTACACTAGTCTCCCGGCTCCCTCTGATCTATCGGGTAGAACCTGTATTCGTCAGAAACGCGGTTTGCCTGCAAGGCGGGATTGTTCGATACGGCATTTCTCCTGCCCCCCTACATCCATGACCGGATGGGAAATTCTTAGGCGGAACTCTAGCATTCGATTTATGTAGCAGGACGTCCACTCGTTGGCGTCCACAAATCGCGCCGCGCGATCCACGCAGCCCGCTGCAGCAGAGCAACACCGGGTAAGCGAAGGATAACCGGGCAGAAGGAAACATAATGCGTATCATTCTTTCGATTCGATCGCTGCTGTTTACCCTGGGAATGCTGATCATGTCCATGGCATCGTTCGCGCAAGTCCGTGTGGGAGTAGCGATAACCATCGCTCCGCCCGAGCTACCTGTTTACGAACAACCGATATGCCCCGGCGACGGTTACCTCTGGACGCCCGGATACTGGGCGTATGGCGATGACGGTTATTTCTGGGTGCCAGGAACTTGGGTGCTGGCTCCGGAAGTAGGTTTTCTCTGGACCCCCGGTTATTGGGGTTGGGGAGATGGCGGGTATGTTTTCTATGATGGTTACTGGGGTCCGCAGGTAGGTTTCTACGGCGGGATCAACTATGGCTTCGGTTACTTTGGCCACGGTTTCGAAGGCGGGCGCTGGGACAATGGACACTTTTTCTACAACCGCGCGGTGTTAAACGTAAACGTCGACGTCATTCACAACGTGTATAACACACGGGTGAACGAAACAAACGTCGCTCGGGTTAGTTTCAATGGCGGAAACGGCGGCATCAACGCACGTGCCACTGCGCAAGAAGAAGCTGCCGCACATGAGCGACACGTCCCGGCCGTGGCCGAGCAAACAGAGCATATAGAGGCTGCACGGACCAACCCCGAACTGCGAGCTTCCGCAAACCACGGCAAGCCACCTATCGCTGCCACTGATAAACCTGGAGAACTCAAGGGGGGCGGAGTTGTAGCGGCGAGAGAGGGCGGAACGGTTCATGAGCCTGCTGCGCGTCCAGAGAGCAACGCTCCTCGCGTTAACCCTGTAATCCATCCCAATGACCTGCAGCCGGCCGAACGGCCCGCAGCTCCAAACACTGGGAATCCAAATCTGGACAAGAAATACCAGCAACAACAACAAAAGCTTCAGACAAAGCAGGATCAGGAACGTCAGAAACTCCAGCAGAAGCAGGACCAGGATCATCAGAAGCTGGAAAAACAGAAGGCTGATGACACAAAAAAACAGCAGGTTGAGCAGAAGCACCAGCAACAGACCCAACAACTGGCGCAAAAACACACGCAGCAACAACAGCAGTTGCAGCAACGCCAGCAGCCGGCACCACACCCGGCTCCGTCAGCCCGGCCTCCAAAGGGTTAACCGGGCGGAGAGTGTTTAACGGGCGGGGTCTCAGCCATCCGGCTGATGCCCCGCCCTTAATCTTTGAATGCGGACGAATCTTCGGCGTGGAGCGAACCTACAACGAACGAATTTTCGTGTTTAGAGTCAAACCCGGAATATCCGCAGCACCACTCATCCTCTATCGGCAAACGCGGCTAATTGGAATAGTCTGATGCGTAGCTTCTGCAATATTGAAGGTCAACTAGCCTAACGAGGATCCAAAGAGAGGTTGTCCCAGCGTGCGGTCCTGATTTCTTTTGATGCCTCCGCCAGCGCAGTCCACGCACAGACGCGTCCAGGGTATGGCATTAAGCCGGTTGTCGGGAATGGTCTTTTCACACGTAACGCAGATTCCATATTCCTTTTTGGAGATCCGCTCCAATGCCTGTTCGATTTCGGCTATGTTTCGGGTCTCGCGCTCCATTGTGGTCATCACAAACTCGCGATTGTGGCTTCGAAAGGCCTGCGTGGCCTCATCGTCGACTTCATCTTCGACAACCATTTCCCTTCTCAATTGATCTACGTGATTTCTCAATTCTTCCAATCTGGACCGCAGTAGATTCTCAAAGCTCTTAAGCCTTTTGGACTGACTCTCTCTTTTCTTGGCTTGCATCGCTTCCTCTCCCTCATACCAGGCGCGTCTTTTGCGCGCCCTACAATCACGATATAAAAGCACGGAGCATTTATCGTTTCGGGAGTTTTACTCTTCGATTGTTCTCGTGCCATACCTGAATTCATCTAGTTTGCGAACCGTAATGCCGGGGCTTGCCGTTGCGCCACCCCGTCAGCATATGTAAAGAGTCTGCGGGACGGTCGCGGTAGGAACAGCTAAGAGGGTCGGTTCAGATCCTAAGGCACCACATTGTGTCTGCCTATTCGCCGCCCACCGTCTGAGGTATTACTGGTATTCCCTGAATACGGAAGGCAAATATATAAAGGAATGGCGAGGTCGTACCGCGATGGACCTGCGAATTCTGATTGTGGATGACTCCGTAAGCATGAGGCGAATTATCGCCGCCATTGTGGGCTCGCATTCCGGCTGGACGATATGCGGCGAGGCGGAAAGCGGCATCTCCGGGATCGAGAAGTTTCAGGAATTAAATCCGGACCTCGTCCTGCTGGATTTTGGAATGCCTGATATCAGTGGGATTGAAGCAGCGTCGCGGATGTCCAGGGCTAACCCAACCGTGCCGCTTATCTTGTTTACTGTGTGGGATTTGGAAGGCCTTGAGCGAACTGCGGCCAAGGCGGGTATCTGTGCGATAGTGCCCAAGAGCGAGGCTTGGAAGTTGATAACACAGATCGAGACGGTGTTTGCCCAACGGTCTAAACAGCGGATTCAATAGATCGCGTTTTCATCTTCTAAGGTTGCCTACAGCAAAAACCCTATGTTCTTGCAACGTGCTCCTGTCCTATAAAAATGGATGGGGTGTCAACGATTGGGCCTGCGAATCCTTATTGTAGACGATTCAGAAGCAACGCGACGCCTTCTGCGCGCCATCATAGGCACTCGTCAATGGACCGTCTGTGGAGAAGCCGAGAATGGTCTCGCTGGTGTTAAAAAGTTCGAGGATCTAAAGCCGGACTTGGCTGTCATTGACTTGGCCTTACCGGACATGAATGGTATTGAAGTAGCCAAACTCATGTCCTCCCGGGACCCCAGCGTACCTCTGGTCCTGTTTACGATTCTGGATGTGGAAGGGCTCGAAGGCCCCGCTCGCAAGGCCGGGATTTGTCAGGTAGTTTCAAAGGCCCAAGTGTGGGATCTGATAAGGAGTATCGATACTGCGGTGACTCAGTTGCGAGGGCCGAAGCACCAGGCAACCGATTTCAGCGGCTGAAGGGCGACGACGCGCTTAGATGTTCCGTGGAGCTTTGTGCCACAGATTTGACGGGAATGAGCGCCTCCAGGAGTGTCCCGGGATTGCCTTTTCGAAGTCGCAATTCCCCACCCAGTTCTTGGACGCGTTGCCTCATCCCTGCTATTCCAACACCGAGTTTGTCCACTTCAAAATCCGCAATGGAGTCCGGAATGCCCTTTCCATCGTCGTACACCCGAATGATTATTTGGCCTTCTCTTAAAGTCAGATTAAGACAAGCTTTTCGCGCTTCGGCATGGCGGAAGACGTTGGTTAGTGCCTCTTGAACGACTCGAAATACGGTGGTTTCCAGTTCTGATCCGAAGCGCGGAAAATCCTCCGGCTGGACTTCCAATGAAGTTTCTAGGCCGCTTCGCTTGGTCAGTCCGTCCAAAAACCATCTAAGGGAGGACTGAAGGCCGATTTCGTCGAGCATGGGGGGATGTAGGAGGTGCGAGATACTGCGAACTTGCTGGATGGCCTGATTGATCAATACGCTCGCCTCGGCGGCAGCCTGTTCTTTCCACTCGACGGATTGGTTTTGCATCTGGATGCAATCCACCATCATCTTTGCGCCACTGAGTTCTTGACCCAAACCATCGTGCAGGTCCCGGGCGATCCGGCGTCGCTCCTGATCTTGCGCCGCGATGAGACTGCTGGAAAGGCGGCGCAGCTCGAGGTTCAGAACTTCCAGTTGCCGTGTCTTGCGATGTAGATCGACGAAAACGCTGACCTTCGCCCGCAACAATTCCGGGATGACTGGAACGGAAATGTAGTCCACCGCGCCCCGCTCGTATCCCCTGAGCCGGTCCACGTCCGTCAGAAGGACTGCGGAAATGAAAATGATTGGTATTCTGTGAAAACGCGGGTGCTGGCGGATCATTTCCGCAAGCTCAAAACCGTCAAGTTCCGGCATGCTGACGTCCAGAAGGATCACCGCGATATCTGACTTCAGCAGATGGTCGAGAGCCTCCTTCCCTGACTGGGCTTTGATCAGGTTTTCACCGAGGTCCGCAAGAATAACTTCATAGCTGAGCAGCTTGCCAGCCTGATCGTCCACCATGAGTATGTTCACTTTTTCCTGCACGCCCATAGACTAGCCCTCGCAGGCGATGAGCTTACTCTTCCACACGCTCATCAGCAATTATCGTGACTGATCCCAGGAAACAATCTTACCGATGGAGCCACATCCGTAATCCCGATAGCAACTGCTCCGTATTCACCGGCTTCGCCAGATATTCAGACGCGCCTGCTTCAAGACACTTTTCCCGATCCCCTTTCATGGCTTTCGCCGTTAGGGCAATGATCGGAAGGCGCCGAAATGCCGGATTCTGCCGGATGACCTGCATGGTTTCGTACCCATCCATCTCCGGCATCATGATATCCATGAGCACGATTGCCACATCCGAAGTGGAACTCAGGGTTTCAATCGCTTCGCGGCCTGTGCCCGCCGTCAGAACCGTCATTCCGCGACGTTCGAGCACGCTACTCAGAGCAAAGATGTTGCGGACGTCGTCATCCACAACGAGAACTTTCTTCCCTACCAGTGCGTCATCCGACCTGTGCAAGCGATCAAGCATTTGCTGTTTTTCAGGAGGGAGATCGGCGACAACGCGATGCAAGAATAGAGCTGTCTCGTCCAAGAGCCGTTCCGGGGATTCCACGCCCTTTACAACCACGCTGCGCGCCAGCGTGTGCAACCGAGCATCCTCTTCTGGTGACAAATCCTTCCCCGTGAATACGACAACTGGCAAGTCGCCCAGGGATGGTGTATCGCGCAGTCGCTCCAAAACATCAAAGCCGGACATGTCGGGCAGACGGAGGTCGAGCACCATGCAGTCAAAAGGCTGCTCGGCAATGGCGGCAAGCGCCTCTTCGCCCGTCGCGGCGATAGTAACCTGAATATCGTTATGCCCCAGCAATTCTCGAATGCTTAGCTGTTCGCCAAGGTTGTCTTCCACAACCAGCAGACGCTTGAGGTGAGGTGCGGCGTATTCCTTGATTCTTGAGAATGCTGTCTTGAGCTCATCGGGCGTCGTAGGTTTCTGAACAAATGCAAATGCGCCACGCGAGAGCCCGTGTTGCCGGTCTTCATCCAACGTCAGGATTTGAACCGGGATGTGACGCATCGCCGGATCTTGTTTCAGATGATTGAGTACGGTCCACCCCAACATATCCGGCAGAAAGACGTCCAAGGAAACGGCCATGGGATGGAACTCCCGTGCCAGGGCGAGCGCCTCAGCACCTCGCGTGGCAACCAGAACCTTAAATCCTCTATCGCGCGCCAAGTCGCGCAGCAAGCGGGCATAGTGCGGGTCATCCTCAACGACCAGTAAAATAGTGTCCGTCTCGCGCAGGTTGGCGCGATCATCGTCGATGGACTCGATGCGGTGTTCGGTTGCGACCGCGGGAATCGATTGAGGTGCCTTAATGGGGGCGGTTCTCATTTCCAAGAGATTGACACCCGTCGATGGACCTACATAGGTTTGCGGCAAATAAAGAGTAAAAGTGCTGCCCTTTCCGACTTCGCTACGTAGCTGAATCTCGCCACCGAGCAAGTTGGCCAGCTCGCGGCTGATAGCTAATCCAAGTCCCGTGCCGCCATATTTACGGCTAGTACCCGCGTCGGCCTGCTGGAAAGCTTCGAAAATGATGCGCTGCTTTTCCGCGGGAATGCCGATGCCAGTGTCTTCTACCTGAAAGGCAATGACGGCTGGTACTGCTCGAAGAACGGCATGATCTTCACTCCAGCCGCGCTCGGCCAGAAACACGGACAGTCGCACGCTGCCTTGTTCGGTGAATTTAAATGCATTGGAGAGCAGATTCTTGAGTACCTGCTGCAACCGTTTCGCGTCTGTGACCAGACTACGGCTCAATCGAGGATCTGTCGTCAATTCGAATGTAAAGCGGCGATTCTCCGCTTCGTGGCGGAAGGGACGAGCCATCATGTCCAGCAAACTTGCAAAGAAAACCTCTTCAGCCTGAACAGAAACAGTTCCTGATTCAATCTTGGAAAGATCGAGAATGTCGGTAATAAGATTCAGCAAATCCGTTCCCGCCCCGTGAATGGTGCGGGCAAACTCGACCTGCTTAACGGTCAAGTTACCGTCAGGGTTATCAGTCAACTGCTGGCCCAGAACGAGAATGCTGTTGAGCGGAGTTCGCAGCTCATGCGACATGTTCGCAAGGAATTCTGATTTGTATTTGGAAGTGAGAGCCAGCTCTTTTGCCTTTTCTTCAACGGCGCGGCGGGCCTGGTCAATTTCCTGGTTCTTGCGTTCCACTTCCACGTTTTGCTCGGCAAGTTGCTGGGCTTTTTGAGCAAGCTGCTCATTGGTCTGCTGCAATTCTTTCTGCTGCGTTTGAAGTTCGGTAGCCAATTGCTGAGACTGTTTTAGGAGGCCTTCTGTCTGCATCGTGGCCTCAATGCTGTTGAGCACGATGCCGATGCTGGCGGTCAACTGTTCCAGAAAAGCGAGATGGGACGCTGTGAATGTGCTCAACGAGGCCAGCTCAATGACCGCTTTCACGCGATCTTCGAAAAGAACGGGGAGCACGATCACGTTTAGGGGAACGGCCTTGAATAGTCCGGAGCGAATGGGGACAGCGTGCGGCGGGACTTCTGTAATGAGCATGCGGCGTTTTTCTGCCGCGCACTGGCCTACGAGGCCCTCGCCCACTCGCAACTGACGCGCATGTCCGTTTGGTGCATCATCTGCATAAACCGACAGAAGCATCATTTCAGCCGATTCGTCTGTCTCCATTTGATAGATCACGCCTTGCTGGGCGTTGACGAGTGGGGCGAGCTCAGACAACAGCATGCGTCCGACGGTGGAGAGATCGCGCTGGCCCTGCAACATGCCTGTGAACCGCGCGAGATTGGTTTTCAGCCAGTCCTGTTCCTTGTTGCGGTCTGTGGTTAGCCGCAAGTTGTCGATCATAGTGTTGATGTAATCTTTCAGTTCGGCTACTTCTCCGCTGGCCTCTACCTGAATGGAACGCGTGAGGTCGCCTTTGGTTACCGCGGTTGTGACTTCCGCGATGGCGCGAACCTGGTTGGTCAGGTTGTCTGCAAGCAGGTTCACGTTGCCCGTAAGATCTTTCCAAGTGCCTGCGGCTCCCGGCACGTTGGCTTGTCCACCGAGACGGCCCTCCACACCTACTTCGCGCGCGACTGTCGTCACTTGGTCGGCGAACGTGGCGAGTGTATCGGTCATGTTGTTGATGGTTTCCGCCAATGCAGCAACTTCGCCTTTAGCGTTCACGGTAAGTTTTTTCGTCAGCTCACCGTTGGCCACTGCCGTCACAACTTTGACGATACCTCTTACCTGTTCGGTAAGATTCGCCGCCATGACGTTGACGTTGTCGGTCAAATCTTTCCAAGTACCGGCCACACCAGAAACCTGGGCTTGACCTCCCAATTTGCCGTCCGTGCCAACTTCGCGCGCCACCCGAGTGACTTCGCCGGCGAACGCGTTGAGTTGGTCCACCATCGTATTGATGGTGTCTTTCAATTCGAGAATTTCACCCTTCACGTCGACGGTGATCTTGCGGGACAGGTCGCCGCGCGCGACGGCGGTCGTGACCTCGGCAATGTTTCTCACCTGGCCAGTCAGGTTTCCAGCCATCGAATTGACCGAGTCTGTTAGGTCCTTCCAGGTGCCCGCGACTCCGGGAACGTTTGCCTGTCCGCCGAGCCGGCCTTCGCTGCCCACTTCACGCGCGACGCGCGTTACTTCGCCGGCGAAGGCGTTTAGCTGGTCCACCATCGTGTTGATGGTTTCCTTGAGTAGCAGGATTTCGCCGCTAACGTTGACTGTGATTTTCTTTGAGAGGTCGCCGCTGGCAATCGCCGTCGCGACTTCAGCGATGTTGCGCACCTGACCAGTCAGGTTGCTGGCCATGGAGTTGACGGAGTCCGTGAGGTCTTTCCATGTGCCCGCAACTCCGGGAACTTGCGCTTGGCCGCCGAGTTTTCCGTCGGTACCAACTTCGCGTGCGACACGGGTGACTTCCGACGCAAAAGACCGCAACTGATCCACCATCGTGTTGAGCGTGTCTTTCAGTTCTAGAATTTCGCCCCTCACGTCCACGGTGATCTTGCGAGAGAGGTCGCCGCGCGCGACAGCGGTTGCAACCTCGGCAATGTTGCGGACTTGGCCGGTGAGGTTGCTGGCCATGAAGTTGACGTTGTCGGTGAGGTCTTTCCACGTACCGCCGACGCCAGGAACCTGCGCTTGGCCGCCCAGTTTGCCTTCGGTGCCGACTTCGCGAGCGACGCGCGTCACTTCTGCGGCGAAGGCGTTGAGCTGGTCCACCATCGTGTTAATGGTGTTCTTCAGTTCGAGAATTTCACCTTTCACGTCCACTGTGATTTTGCGAGACAAGTCGCCACGCGCGACGGCCGTCGTGACTTCCGCGATGTTGCGCACCTGGCCAGTTAAGTTTCCTGCCATCGAGTTGACGGAGTCCGTGAGGTCCTTCCAAGTACCGGCGACGCCGGGCACGTTCGCTTGTCCGCCAAGGCGGCCTTCGCTCCCTACTTCGCGTGCCACGCGTGTCACTTCGCCCGCGAACCGGTTGAGCTGGTCCACCATCGTGTTGAGCGTTTCTTTCAACTGAAGGATTTCTCCGCGCACGTCGACCGTAATCTTGCGGGAGAGATCGCCGCTGGCGATGGCCGTGGCGACTTCGGCGATGTTGCGCACTTGGCCAGTCAAGTTGCTGGCCATGAAGTTAACGTTGTCGGTGAGGTCTTTCCACGTGCCGCCCACCCCAGGAACCTGCGCCTGACCTCCCAGCTTGCCTTCGGTGCCGACTTCGCGAGCCACACGCGTCACTTCTCCAGCGAACGCGTTGAGCTGGTCCACCATTGTGTTGATCGTGTCTTTCAATTCCAGAATCTCGCCCTTCACGTCCACGGTGATCTTGCGCGACAAATCGCCGCGCGCCACGGCGGTCGTGACTTCCGCGATGTTGCGCACTTGCGCCGTGAGGTTGCCGGCCATCGCGTTGACGGAGTCCGTAAGGTCTTTCCAGGTGCCTGCGACACCAGGCACGACCGCTTGACCGCCCAGTTTGCCGTCCGTGCCAACTTCGCGGGCAACGCGGGTGACTTCGGAAGCGAAGGAACGCAACTGGTCGACCATCGTATTGATGGCTTCTTTGAGCTGCAAAATTTCTCCGCGGACATCGACCGTGATCTTGCGGGAAAGGTCGCCGCTAGCAACCGCCGTGGCCACTTCGGCGATGTTTCGAACCTGCCCGGTCAAGTTGCTGGCCATCGAATTCACGGAGTCAGTCAGGTCCTTCCACGTACCTGCCACTCCCGGTACTTGGGCTTGGCCGCCGAGCTTTCCGTCAGTACCAACTTCGCGAGCGACGCGAGTTACCTCAGCCGTAAAAACGCCAAGCTGCTGGATCATGGTGTTGACGATCGTGGCCGAACGGAGAAATTCTCCTTCAAGCGGGCGCCCATCCACGTCCAACCTAACCGTTTGCGTCAGATTGCCCTGTGCCACGGCTGCGATCGCCCGCGTGACCTCGGTGGTCGGCTGGAGCAAGTCATCAACAAGTGTGTTGATGGATACCTCCATCTCCCCCCAAGCGCCCTTCGGCTGATGAAATTGGCTTCGTTCCCTCGTTTTCCCTTCCTTGCCCACCACTTGACCGATCCGCTTTAGCTCGTGTGCTATTTGCTGGTTTGAACCCACAATTTCATTAAAGGTATCCGCAAGCTTCCCCGGCAGACCGGTCCAAGTGCCGGGAAGACGCACCGAGAAGTCTCCGTCGCGCATGGTCAGTAAGCTGGAAAGAACCAAATTCAATTCGTTTGCTGAGATCTCGCCCGCGGAACTGCCTGTGCCATTGCTTCCTATTTCGGCTGGAGGACGCGGTACTGAGCCTACATTCGATGAGTTTCGGTCTGTTCTCTTCATGCTCATCTCCAAATTGGCACTTATATGGATTCCATAAGTAGATCAAGCCTTCTTACTTCTCGCCGTGCGGAGAATTTCTCTCCCTCATAACTCATGACCTAATTTAAGGCGGAGCTGGCGGCAAGCAAGCAACATTTCTTAGAATTTTGGAATTAGGTCAAGAAAGCTTAATTAACATAAGTACTGTAGGTATGCTCTACAGTTTTTACTGTATAGCCCTAGCGTGCGACGCGCATTCCGGTTCTTCGCTGTCTTTGTGGATAGTTTGGTTGACCTGAAGTCACGCCCGCATTCTCTTCCTCAGTTCTGCGAGTTCATTAAGTCCATATAAATGAGACTTTTACATTTATGTCAGTGACCGCAGCAACGATCGCCGTCTCGATCCTGGAATGGTCCGATGGAGAAAGTCACTGATCCTAGGTGAAATGCTGTATTGACCAAAAAGTGTCAACCTTCTATCACTGTTCTCCCCGAGATTCTGGATTTCGCTGTCGGAAATTAGAGGTGCGAGGCAAGTGTCTATATGAACCCATCTATGCAATCGTGCACAGGTCACAATCCCGAGAGATCGACACCTTATGAGACTGGAATGCAGGACGCGCCCACAGTTCTGGTAGTCTCGGCTGATCTGGAGAGCCGCCGATCGGTAACCAAAACACTGGAAGCTCTTTCAGTTTACGTAATTTCTTGCTCCACGTTGAATCAAGCTGAGCAAGTACTTTCGCTTCAAAGCCCTCGTCTCATCTTCTGCGACGAGCGACTGCCGGATGGCGGTTATGCGGACCTTCTGGAATTGAAAGAGCCGAGCAAAATTCCGCCGCCGATCGTTGTCCTGACTAGAAATGGAGAGTGGGAGCTGTATATGGACGCCACACGCCGCGGAGCGTTTGATGTCATACGTAGCCCCTGGTGCCCCACCGATATCGAGCTGAGTCTAATTCGTGGCGTCCGCGAGGAAAGACACAGCACGTTCAGGAAAATCCGTTAGACCAAGTTGGTAAGAAAAGGATCTTTGAATCCGGCGAACAGTGCAGAGCTTATCTGCGCCGGCGTGCTATATACAGTTTGTTTCTTGCTGAGAGCACGGATTCTCTACTCGATGAAGGGCTGGCTATTGCATGAACCTGCTGCGTCAGGTCCGACCCTTACTGGAACCTTCCAGGGTTCGATCCAATGCTTCACTGCCTGCACGCCGATCACCGGTCCAGTCCATCCACAGTGGCAGTGAGGATTAAACCAGTGCGCATCAGCTACTTCCAAATTCCTTTCTAAACTCGCGCACGCAGAAGCAAGAGGGTTTCCGCATTGTGGGCAAGCGAATAGTAGGACATGGGCAAAACTTTCCTTTACGAGTGGCATGCGGTCCTCCTGAAACTGAAAAAAGTTGATTGAGTAAAGGCCCCACTACAACTCTTTTCTCCTTGACAGAAGTTGAGCAAACGCAAAGCTCGAGATATCGTATGCGGCGCCTGGTATCACGCGGCCTGTCGGCATCACAAAGCTGTGGCGTTCGCTTGCGGTCAGATCTCGAACCTCTATAGCTATCCGATCTTCCGCAATGGAATTGAACATCTCAGGCCGCACTCCGCAACCTTTTCATCAATTCCGCCAAGCGTCGACGATCGCTGTTGTGCACCGCCATAAGTCGCAGCCCCAACCCGTAGCCGAGTTTTGCACGTCGTACCACTGCGTCGGCTCGGATCTGGCCTTCTTGAACGAGAAAATAGAGTTCGGCCGCGTCTCCCGGATCCTTGGATTTTTTTGTTTCGATGAAGAGCCCGCTGAAGCTAATGTTCTTCACCATCGCTACATCCTCACGCCCGTCAGAGCGCCAAAATATGTACACGTTTACTGACGCCTCCACCCGCAAATGGCTCCTTCTCAAATTCCTCCCGAGAGTGGCCTTGTCGAAATTGTGGGCCACGTTTTGATTTGACTGGAGGCCGCCAGAAGGGCCTTTGACCGTTTGATTTTCATGCATGTCTGCGGCTCTCCCCCCATTAACAGCATCAGTCAAGAAGACTGGTTCCGGTATCCCATGAATCCAGTAGGGCCGAGCAAATTTCGCTGGAGTTGTAAGGGGAGGATATTCAACGCCCAATCTGAATACAGCGACCACCTGATACCAAGAGAATTCGCAAACCCCTCAAATTCAAAATGTAGCTTGGCACTTTAGAGAAACAAAAAGGACGCAAAATGAAGAGGCTATCTGTTGCAGTATTGGCGCTTAGTGTCGCGGCACTTGGAGTTCCAGTAGTCACAGGGGGAGGATCTCAGCAAGCCAATCAGAATGATACGAAGCCCCAGCTAATGGACATCAACACCAAGTTGATAAACACCAAAGGCTGAGCAACGTTGGGTGACGCAGACGAACAGCAACTCCAGAGACAGGCACAGTTCGTGGTCTACCCAGAGGGGCGTACAACTCAAATAATAAATGCACAAATAATTTCTTGCAAAGGTCGGGCCCGTTAGAGATAACGCGGTAACCGTGCGAGTGGATTCCGCGAGAATGTGCAAACTGAGTGCAACCGGGGTCGCAATTCGTGCGACTTGTACAAGATGGAAACGAGCAACGGCTGTTCAACCGTCATTCAAGATTTGCACAAACTCATTGCACGATTGTCACCAACACCAGCCCAAAGACCATGATTTTGCACACTCAAGACAACTCTATCCTCTTGAAAACATTCGTCCCGCAAAAAGAGAACTATCCTGTGGCACCGAATGTCGAGGGTTCAATCCCCGTCTCCCACCCCAACCTTCCTTGTTTTCCTGGACTCCAGTAGTCTAAAGGGCATTCGCAAAGAGTTTCTTGATTGAGGGTTGCCAACTTCGCCGATGACTTTGATTCAGTGTGCCGCGATGCTATTTGACATGGACGGTGTGCTGGTTGATTCCACGCCGGCGGTCGCACGGGTGTGGAGCATTTGGGCGCGGAAGCACGGGTTCGATCCGGACGAAGTGGTGCGCGAAGCGCATGGCCGGCCAAGCATCGCCACGATTCGCGAGCTGCTGCCGCATGGCGATCACGAAGAGGAAAACCGCGAGGTCGAGCGACTGGAGATCGAGGACATCGCGGATGTGGTGGCGCTCCCCGGAGCTTTGGAACTCTTGCGCGCCATTCCGGAAGCGCGCTGGACCATCGTGACCTCCGCGAGCCGCCGGCTGGCGGAGGTGCGTTTGCGCGCGGCTGGATTGCCGGTGCCTAAGCATCTGGTCACCGCCAGCGATCTCCAGCGAGGAAAACCCTTCCCCGATCCTTATTTGAAAGGCGCGGAGGTTCTTGGAATTTCTCCGGCGGATTGCGTCGTCGCCGAAGACGCGGCTTCGGGTGTTCGCTCGGGAAAATCGGCGGGCGCGCGCGTGCTCGGCCTACGCACCACTTCTACGGAAGCAGAGCTTCTGGCCGCGGGCGCGGATTGGATAGCAGACGATCTGAGCTCGCTTTCTCTCGATCCAGTTGAACAAAAGGAAGGGCTCACATTTCTTCTGAAGGCAAAGAAGTAGCGCGAGCCCGCAGCAAAAAGAGATACAATTCTGCGTTTCGCTGAGTGGCCTAATTCATTCTGGATGGGGGAAAGTCTCGATGAACTTCTCGAAGCACCGCAGATTTCTTTTGGCGATGGTTTTGCTTTCCACAGCGTTGTCGTTCGGCGTTCACGCGCAAGATAAGGACGCCAAACCGGCGGACAAGCCGGCCGACGCGGCCCCGACTCCTGCGCCAAAAGAAGAGTCTTCCGTCACGGACCACTCGATCAAGCTGGGCTCGCAAACCGTCCCTTACAAAGCGACAGCGGCGACGATTCTGCTGAAAAACGAAAAGGACGAGCCCATCGCGCTGCTCTATTCGACGGCGTACACGCGCAGCGACGTGAAAGACCCGAGCACGCGCCCGATTGCTTTCGTCTATAACGGAGGTCCGGGCTCCGCGTCCGTATGGCTGCACATGGGCTCGTTTTCGCCGAAGCGCGTTGTGACGGTGAATGCCGACGCAACACCGCCCGCGCCTTACAAGCTCACGGACAACGCGAATTGCCTTCTCGACAAAACAGATTTAGTTTTCGTCGACCCCGTCGGCACAGGCTTCAGCCACGCCGTGGGCAAATCGCAGGACAAGGATTTTTGGGGCGTGGACCAGGACGTGAAGTCGCTGGCGCAATTCGTCAATACTTATATCAGCCGCAACAACCGCTGGAATTCGCCGAAGTTTTTGATTGGCGAGAGCTACGGCACATTTCGCTCCGCCGCGCTTTCGAACTACCTGCAATCGCACGACGGCATGGATTTCAACGGCATCGTGCTCATCTCCTCTGTCCTTGACCTCGGGACGATTTCCTTTAATCCCGGCGAAGACATGCCGTACGTCTTTTACCTGCCCAGCTATGCGGCGACGGCGTGGTACCACAAGGTGCTGAAGGATCGCCCCGATAATCTGGCCGGATTTCTGGAAGAAGCGCGGAATTTTGCGCAAACGGGATATCTAAATGCGCTCGTGAAAGGCGCCAAGCTTGGCGCCACGGAGAAATCCGAAGTCGCGAAACAGCTCTCCCGCTATACGGGCTTGAGCGAAGACTATCTGATCAAAGCCGACCTCCGCGTAAACCTCCCTCAGTTCATGAAAGAGCTGCAGCGCAGCCGCGGCTTGACTACCGGCCGCCTCGACGCGCGCTTTTCCGGCTATAGCTATGACCTCCTCGGCGAGTACGCCGAGTACGATCCGCAAGACACTTCGATCACCGGGCCGTTCACCGCGGCGTTCAATACCTATGTTCGCGAAGAGCTAAAGTTCGGGCAAGACAAGGTCTACCACACAGGCTCCGACGATGCCGGCAACAGCTGGGACTGGAAACATCGGAGCGGGGACAACTTTGGTTTTCCTGGTTCCCCGAACGTTGAGGGCGATCTCATCCAGGCGATGCTCACGAATCCGCATTTGCAAATCGAAGTCGAAAACGGATTTTACGACTTGGCCACCCCGTTCTACGCCACCGAATACACCATGGAGCATCTGGGTCTTCCAGAAAAGCTGCAGAAGAATATTCACCTGCAGTATTACGATGCGGGCCACATGATGTATCTGCGTGACGAGGATCTCGCCAAACTTAAAGCAAACATCGCCAACTTTATCGACAGCGCTTCAAAATAGTATCGATTGCAATTTAATCACAGCCTGCTTGGCTAGACAGAATGGCGCCGGTGTGGCGCTCACGAGCGTGCTCGCTGCGCGTTCACGGACGGCGTGGCGTGACCCGCCTATTCTTGCGGTGTTGAAGTGTTGGTTGTTTTCCTCCCTTTCAATAACTTTTAGGCACGTCTGCTCAGAGTTATACCCCTGCCGACCAAACCTTCGCTTACAATCGCCGATGTCGTTACTCGCTCGGCCAATCCCCTTCCCTCAGGTGACCTGGTTAAAGAACTATGGGAACTCCTACACAAGTGGCACCGGCACAGCCATCACCCGCACAACGCAAATTTGACACGGCGCAGCTCATCGCCGCCATGTTGAAGGCTCGTGAGCACGTGAGCGACCTGATTTTTTCACCGGGCCGCGCGCCACAAATTGAGATTAGCGGCCAGTTGGTCGAACTAAGGTTCAAAGGGATCGAACGCCTGACGCCGCAGGATACTCAGTGGCTCGCCGATGACTTGATGGACAAAAACGAACATGCGATCGGGAAGCTGGAGCGGGATGGCTCGGCCGACCTGTCTTACGGCGTTTCTGGCGTAGGCAGGTTTCGCGTAAATATTTTTCGCCAGCGCGGAAGCATAGCGATCGTCATGCGCGTTATCCCGGACGCGATTCCTGGATTTGAAGAGCTGCACCTGCCGCCGCAGTTGAAAGAGATCGTGCAGCTGAAAAACGGCATCGTCCTCGTGACCGGACCGACAGGCTCGGGAAAATCTTCCACGCTTGCCGCGATCATCGACCTGATGAACACGGAGAAGGCGTATCACATCCTGACCATCGAGGACCCCATCGAATTTTTGCATAAACACAAAAAAGCCACCATCCACCAACGAGAACTTCATAGCGACACGCCGACGTTTTCTCTCGCTCTGCGCGGCGCTCTCCGCCAAGCCCCCAAGGTTATTCTTGTGGGCGAGATGCGCGATCGCGAAACGATTGAAATCGCTCTGGAGGCCGCGGAGACCGGGCACCTCGTTATGTCGACGCTTCACACAATCGATGCCGCGAAAACCATCGAGCGGATCGTGGGCGCTTTTCCTCTTGCGGATCAGCTGGCCATTCGCAATCGTTTTTCAAAAGCGTTTCGCTGCATCGTTTCGCAACGGCTTCTGCCGAGAAAAGACGGCAAAGGGAGGATCGCGGCGATTGAAATCCTCAAATCCACCATGCGCAGCCGTGATTACGTCGAAAAGGGAGAGACAGAAGGAAAATCCCTGCTGGATGCCATGCGCGACGGTGACACGGAAGGAATGCAGTACTTTGACGGCGAAATTGACAAGCTCATTCGCAGCGGCGTCGTGGATTTTGAAACGGGCCTCGCCTTTTCCTCAAACGCTGGAAACCTGAAGCTCGAGCTTGCGGATTTCTCGGAGTCGGGCGGCAAACGCGCCTCCCCAGTCGCGCCTGCCCAAAGCACTGAGATCGAAATCGAGCGCTGATCGCCCCTCAATACGCTAGAATCCTTGCGCGATGATTATGGAGCGCTTCCGCGTCCACACATTCCGGAATCGATCCGCATCGGAATTCCTATTCGCTAAATGAATCCACTCGGAAGCCAATCGGACACTCATTTCTGGCCTTCAGCAGAAATTGCGCTTCTGCTTACTCTCCTTTTCGGACTGCTGGCTCTGTGGAGACCAAGCACCGGCGGCCGCGCGTTTCAAAAAATAGAGCAGGCTCTCTCGCGTTTTGCTGAATGTAAAAAGCTCGTTGTGGGCTTAATGTTTTTTGGCATCGTAGCCATCCGCCTTGCTGTCTTGCCGCTTTTGCCGGTGCCTATTCCGGGGATTCACGACGAATTCAGTTACTTGCTTATGGCGGACACGTTTGCCCACGGCCGGCTGACTAATCCAACTCACCCGATGTGGATGAGTTTCGAGACGTTTCATGTCAATTGGTTTCCGACGTATTCCTCGATGTACCCGCCGGCCCAGGGTTTCGTAATGGCCATCGGACAATTGCTCGGCAATCCCTGGATCGGCGTGCTGCTGAGCGACGCCGCAATGTGTGCCGCGATTCTTTGGATGCTGCAAGCGTGGATGCCGGCGCGATGGGCTTTATTGGGCGGCGTATTTGCCGCTTTGAATTTGGGCATCGCCAGCTACTGGATGAATAGCTATTGGGGCGGCGCCGTGGCAGGGATCGGGGGGGCGCTGGTGCTGGGAGCGCTCGCACGCACCCTGCGCCGCGCCAGTGTTGGCAATGCCCTGCTTCTGGGACTGGGTGTTGCCATTCTCGCGAACAGTCGTCCTTATGAAGGGCTTCTCTTTTGTGTTCCGGCCGGATTGTGGCTGCTTTGGTGGCTGATCGGAAAAATAAAACCCCGCATCGTAGCTGGAGCGCGTGTTCGAATCGTTTTGCTGCCACTTTCAGCTATCCTGGCTTTGACCTTGGCATTCATCGGCTACTACAACTGGCGACTGACGGGCAATGCGCTTCTCATGCCGCATGTTCTGAACACGCGCACGTATCACTCGACGCCGCTGTTTCTCTGGGAGCACCTCAAACCTGAGCTTGCGTACCACAATCAGCAGTTCGAGGACTTCTATAACGGCTGGGAGCGTGAAGACTATAAAACTACTTGGAAGGATGCGCGCGATGTGACGGCGGAAAAACTGGCGAGAATGGGCGTCGAGTTTTTCTGGCCGGGGGTGCTATTCCTTTTGCCAGCGCTTCCGTTTGCTTTCTGCGACCGCAGGATGCGCTTGCTCATCGTTACACTTTTTCTTTGCCTCGCGGGAGTTTTTGCTGTGATTTGGTCGGCGCCACACTACGCCGCGCCGATCACTTGCGCGATCTACGCGCTGCTGGCACAAGCCACGCGCCATTTGCGCACGATGAAATGGAAGGGACGCCCGGTAGGCGTTGCGTTGTCTCGCGCGATCGTCGTCCTGCTCGTGCTGAGCACATGCGTTAGCATTGCGCGCCGCTCCTGCGATCCATTGTGGTGGGCCTGCACGGGCGACCCTAGCCGCGTTGCCGTCATGAAACAATTTATGGATACGCCCGGGAGACATCTCATCGTCGTTCGCTACTCCGATGATCACAACATCCATGACGAATGGGTCTACAACGGCGCCGACATTGACGGCTCAAAGGTCATCTGGGCCCGCGAACTCGGCGAAGAGCAGAACGCGAAACTTTTTGCTTACTTTAAAGACCGCCAAATCTGGCTCGTCGAACCGGACGTCGACAACACCGAGATTAGGCCTTATACGCCGCCTGACTCTAATCCTTGATCACATAGTGCGCTCCAGCAGCCTGCGTTTCGAATTGACGCGTTCGCTCCAGGTGCCTCAATCTCAATTCGCACGTTCACTCTTCCACGAACGCCTTTAGCCTGGCCAGCGCCTGATCCCACTGCGCAGAGACATGATCCAGATATTTCTTGAGTTCATGCATCGGCTCCGGATCGAGTACAAATAAACTCTCGCGGCCCGTGCGAACGCTATGCACGAGCGCTGCCCTCTCCAATACTCGAAGATGCTTGGTGATCGCCTGTCGAGTGAGCCTGGAGCCCAGCGCGAGATGGGAGATCGAAAGTGGCTCTCCGCCACAGAGCTTAGCGACCAGCGAGAGCCGCGTCGCGTCGCCCAGCGCGGCGAAGGCGCGTGCGTGGACCTGCGGCCTGGCGATGACGCGGCTACGGTTTCTGCGCGACATAGCTCTCTATATTTTTCATTTGCTCTGTCCAGCCGCCGTCATTCCTGCGGAATGCTTCAAGGAAACGCTCGCTGGGAATTTTTTCGAAACCAGATTCTGTGAGCAGAAGCAGTGTACCTTTGGCAGTTTTTTCCAACCTGAACTCGACGAGCGTGGGAGTTTCCTTCGAGTAATCGATTTTGGGATCGACGGAATAAGGATGCCACGTGAAAGAAAAGAGCCGTTCTGGTTCCATTTTCTGCACTACGGCCTCCCATTTGACATGTTCATAGCCGGGGTAGGTGATGTGGCCACGGGAAATCTGGCCCGGGACAAACGGCCCGTTCAGTTTCACGCGAAACCATTCGCCGAATTCGCGGTAATCCGTTAGCGCGCGCCAAACGCGCGAAACTGGAGCCGCAAGCTCAATACGCTTCTCGATTCGATTGTCCATCGTTATGCAACCTGTGGGTTGCAGATTAACATTCCCAGAAACAACAGGCAACCTTTTTGTTGCTCTTTGCGGGGAACGAACTGCCAGCCCAGTGCACTGGCTCTGCGCATCTCCGCGCTTCCGCTAACGTGAAGCGACCATCAGATTGTTGAGGCCCAATTCGAAGCGGCGATGAATGAATTTCTGAAAGCCGATGCCCTGAAGCATTTGCTGCAGCGATTCGACGGGAATACGTTTTTGGTGCTCATCGCTTTCCATTTCGTCGCTGATTAGGTGGAGCGAGTGCAGAATATTCAAAATGGGGTCAACCATCGAAGATGGCCAAGTCATGATTAACGAGCCGCCGGATGTAATCACTCGATGCGCCTCACGCAAGACTTTTTCTGGGTCGGTGAGATGCTCGAGGACGGCAAGCATAACGACGTGATCGAAGTGGCCATCGGGAAATGGCAACGGCGAACGCAGATCCCCGCGCACGCGCTGCCAGCGGCCTTGCACGCCGTCCGCGACCTGATCGTCAACGCCGACGCCCGTGGCGATGCGGTCGGAAGCGTAATCCAGAAACGCAGCTTCCAGGCCACAGCCGAGGTCGCAGACGCGCGAACCGGAACGGATATGCGGGTAGGCCGCGCGAAAACGCAGCCTGGCGATGAAATGGTCGATCCCGGTGTAGGGCATTTATTTTAGGTCGTAGTCGCCGATGTAGGTACCACGGCTGATGCCGAGCATGCTTAGAAAAAAAGACGCGAAAATAATTTGAACGCCGATGAAAAGCCACATCGACCAGAAAAGAACCTGGCGGACCTGGGCCAGCGGACCAAAACCGCTTGCAGCCCACTGCCAGGTGACCCACGCACAACCCGCGAATCCGGCAAGAAACAACACGCCACCCAGAAGCAAACCCGTTTCTAGCGTGACGCGCTTCAGCACGCGCTTCAGCGAAACAGTGTTGCGGTCGAAACGCTCGGCATAGCTGAATACTTTCGCAAAAGAACCGATCGAAAGGATCTGCACACCGAGCAGGGTGAAAATCACCCCGAAAATCATCGTGTGAATATCAAGAACCACGTGTGGCGAGATTCGGCGTGGTCCCGGCAGGAGCCAGAAGACGAGCAACAGTCCGGCCGCCGCGAGCGAGGCACCCGGCAGAAGAAAAAGCCAGTTTGGCGCATACAGCAGCATGAACCGCAAATGCCGCCAGCCATCGCGAAAGCTGCGCAGGTGCGGCGGACGGCCACGTTTGTCTGGCCACAGAGTGATGGGAATCTCCGTGATGCGCGCGCCGAGTTGCGCCGCCTTAATCACAAACTCGGACGCGAATTCCATTCCCGTGCTCCGCAAATCCATGCGGTCGTAAATAGCGCGCGTGAAACCGCGCATCCCGCAATGGCTATCACCTATGCCAGCATGGAAAAAAAGATTCAGCACGGAAGTGAGCACAGGATTGCCGACATATTTGTGGTGCCAAGGCATCGCACCGGGCTTGATTTCTCCGCGGAAGCGGTTGCCCATCACAACGTCGTAACCCTGCCGCCAACTCTCGACGAAGCGAGGCACCTCGCCGAAGTCGTAGCTGTCGTCCGCGTCGCCCATGATGATGAAGGCGCCGCGCGCCGCTGAAATGCCCGCACGCAGCGCCGCGCCGTAGCCCCGCTGCTCCACGCGAATCACGCGCGCGCCGAGTTTTTCGGCGATCTCGATCGAGCCGTCCGTCGAACCGTTGTCGGCGACGACGACTTCGCCGCGCAACCGCGCGGCCTGAAAAGAATTCATCGCCTTTTCCACACAAAAGGAAAGCGAGTTCGCTTCATTCAAGCACGGGATGACGACCGAGACGTCGGCAGGGGGCGCCTCGCCGCTCACGTCAATCCCCGTGGCTATTTCCATATTAATTGCTGGCGCGCGATTTACTTCCAAATCTGCTCCCTCCTCGATCAGCAGTAAATCCCCACGCGGCAATTCTTCAGATCGCCCACTTCCAGCTTGCATTTTGCCGCATCGCCATTATGATGGCGGAGTTTCCGATACACACCTGAGACTCCACATTGTCTAACACATCGGGCGAGTCTTCCACCAGCACCAACGCGTCGGCTGGGCCGCAAACTCGCGGCGCCGGCAAGCTTCTGCAAGTGCTTGGTGTGTGGTTCGGTATCGCCGTTGCCGTCGGCAACGCCATCGCAGCAGGGATTGTCCGCACTCCTGGAGACATCGCGAAGATGTTACCAAACGCGTGGCTCTTCATCGGCGTGTGGATCGTTGGTGGCCTCTACGCGCTCTTCGGCGCCTCATCGCTCGCGGAACTCGGCGCTTCGATTCCCCGAAGCGGCGGCCAGTATAATTTTTCGCGCCGCGCTATCGGCGAATATGCGGGCTTCATCGTTGGCTGGAGCGACTGGCTCTCGACCTGCGGCACCGCTGCCGCTGTCTCGATCGTCATTGGGGAGTACAGCCGCGACCTCTACCCTTCCCTGGCAGGGCATGAACCGCTGATTGCCGTCGGCATCATCTTTGGATTTTTTCTGCTGCAATGGCGCGGAATTCGCTGGGGCAGTGGAACGCAGCTGCTCACCTCCGCACTCAAGACGGTCGCATTCGTGGTGCTCGTCGCTGCGTGCTTTGCGTTGGGTAGCCACGCCCGCGCAGCTTCTTCAGCCTCCGCTTCCGCTCTGCCTTCAATGCCCAGCGGCTGGCCATTTGTTATCGCAATCATTCTGAGTCTGCAAGCCGTCGTTTACACCATTGACGGATGGGACGGTGTCGTCTATGTCGGCGGTGAGGTGCGCAATCCGGAGCGCGACGTTCCGCGCGCGATTTTCGGAAGCGTCTTTTCCGTGATGGGAATTTATCTGCTGCTCAACCTCGCCGTACTTTATGTGCTGCCAATGAACGAAATTGCTGGAAGCGATTTCGCTCTCGGAGCGGCGGCAGCTCGAATTTTTGGAAAATACGGCGATCCGGTCATCCGCTCGATCATGATCGTCTCGATGCTGAGTTCGATGAATGCGAACCAAATCTTTTGTACCCGCACCTTGCACGCGATGAGCTGCGACGGGCTTTTTTTCCGCCGCGCCGCCAGAGTGAACAAGGGTGGTACGCCAGTGCTCGCGCTTTTTCTAAGTACGATTGCCGGCGTGCTTTTTCTGCTGACTGGAACGTTTGAGCGCGTGATTGATATGCTCGCGTTTTTCTTCGTCGCGAACTACACGCTTTCCTACGCCTCGCTCTTCGTGCTGCGCAAGCGCGAGCCGGAAATGGCGCGGCCGTATCGGGCCTGGGGCTATCCATGGACGACTGGAATCGCACTGGTAGCATCGGTGGTTTTTCTGATCGCTTCGATAGTGACGGATCTACAAGCCTCGCTTGCATCTGGCAAGTTTTGGCCGCCGAGCCCGGCCGTCCTGGCGCTTGCGGTGCTTGTGCTCAGCTACCCCGCCTTTCGCGCGCTCAAGTGGGCGAAGAAGGGCGGCGGCACGACGCCGCCCGGCATCTAGCTTTGCAGTTTTTCGGCGACAGTCTTGCCCTGCAAGAAAAGCAGCAAGTAATCCTTCCCGCCTGTTTTGGAATCGGTACCGGACATATTGAATCCGCCGAAGGGATGCGCACCGACCATCGCGCCGGTGCATTTGCGGTTCAGATAAAGATTGCCCACGTGAAAAGCTTCCCGAGCTTTCTCGAGTTTCGCAGGATTTTTTGAATAAACCGCGCCGGTCAGTCCAAACTCCGTGTTGTTGGCGATTTCAAGAGCGTGATCAAAGTCCTTCGCTTTGATCACGGCAAGGACAGGGCCGAAAACTTCCTCCTGCGCGATGCGGGCTTTGGGATCGACGTCCACAATGACGGTGGGCGGGACGAAGTAGCCGTCGCCGGGAGCGCGTTCGCCGCCGAGGACCAACTTCCCTTCCTTCTTGCCCAAATCAATGTAGCCAAATATCGTTTGCAGCGCGGTTTCGCTCACTACCGGTCCCATATAATTGGCGGGATCTTCGCTGGGACCGACGGCGATTTTCTTGGCGCGCTCCACAAGCTTGCTGACGAATGAATCGTAAACTTTTTCCGAGACGATGGCGCGCGAGCATGCCGAGCACTTCTGGCCCTGGTAGCCGAATGCCGCTTGCGCAACGCCTTCGACCGCGGAGTCCACGTCACCTTCTTCATCCACGATGATGGAATCCTTGCCGCCCATCTCGAGCACCGTGCGCTTGATCCAGAGCTGGCCCGGAACTTTTTTGCTCGCGTTTTCACTGATGAGCAGGCCGACTTCCTTGGAGCCCGTAAATGCAATGAAACGAGTTTTGGGATTTTTGACGAGCGCGTCGCCGGCGGTTTCACCGGGACCGGTAAGAAAATTCAACGCTTCCCTTGGCACCCCAGCCTCATAGAAAATCTCAACGACTTTCGCGGCAACCAGCGGCGATTCCTCTGACGGCTTGAGCACAACAGTATTTCCGGTAACAAGCGCGGCCGCAGTCATGCCGGCGGCGATGGCTGCGGGGAAGTTCCAGGGCGGAATCACGGCGCCGACACCCAGCGGAATATATTTGAGATAGTTTTTTTCGCCCTTCATGGGAACGACGGGATGCGGGCCAGCAAGGCGAAGCATCTCGCGGCAGTAGAACTCAAGAAAGTCGATCGTCTCGGCAGTGTCGGCATCGGCTTCGGCCCAGGACTTGCCAACCTCATAACAAATCCACGCCGAGAGCTCGAACTTGCGCTTCCGAATAATGTCCGAGGCGCGAAGAAGAATCTCCACGCGTTTTTCGGCGGGCACTTGCTTCCAGGAGTCAAACGCTTTGTAGGCGGCTTCGACAGCCTGATTGGCGTGATCGGCAGCGGCTTCTTGAAAGACGCCGAGGACCTGCGACGGGTGCGAGGGATTGGTCGACATGCGCTTCGCGGTTGTGATGACTTTCTGGCCGCCGATGTACATGGGGTATTCGCGGCCGAATTCCGAGGCGACTTTTTTCAGCGCATCTTCCATGGCCTTGCGGTTTTCCGGCCTCGAAAAATCGACAAAAGGCTCGTTGGTGAATTCGGAAAGGTGGATTTTGGCTTCAGCAGTGGCCACGGCGCATTTCCTCCTCGAAGGGCAAACAAGTGATTGTACTGCGAGCGCCGAATGCGCGACAAGGATTTGGCCGCAAGAATTCAGCGGAGGCGGTTTGGCCAAACCAGGTGCGTTTTGGCAATGGGCGGTGCAGACTGATGCGTTGACTTGACTCGGACCGGCAACCTAAGATGACCGGACCATGGCGGAACCCCAGCCACTCATTGGGCAGACCCTTTCGCACTACCGCATCACGGAAAAGCTTGGCGGCGGCGGAATGGGTGTTGTCTACAAGGCCGAAGACACTCGACTTCACCGGTTTGTCGCGCTGAAATTTCTGCCCGACGACGTGGCCAGCGATCCCGTGGTTCTGGGCCGATTTCAGCGCGAAGCGCAAGCCGCGTCGGCGCTTAACCACCCCAATATCTGCACGATTCACGACTTCGGCGAGAAAAATGGCAAAGCCTTCATCGGCATGGAGTTTCTCGATGGCATGACGCTGAAGCACAAAATCCAGGGGCAACCGATGGAGCTGGAGGAGCTCCTCGTGCTCGCGATAGACGTTGCCGACGGGCTGGACGCCGCGCACGCCGAAGGCATCGTTCATCGCGACATCAAGCCAGCGAACATTTTCGTCACCAAGCGTGGTCACGCGAAAATATTGGATTTTGGGTTGGCTCAGGTTGTTCCCGGCTCTTCGGCGGCAATTTCCGGAGCGAAAACACAAACGGATTCGACGGAGGAACTGTTCCTGACGAGGCCCGGAACCGTTCTGGGCACGGTGGCTTACATGTCGCCGGAACAAGTACGGGCCAAGCCGCTCGATGCCCGCACCGACCTTTTTTCGTTTGGCGTGGTGTTGTACGAGATGGCGACGGGCTTGCTCCCCTTCCGCGGCGAAAGTACGGGCGTCGTCTTTGATGCGATTCTCAACCGTGCGCCACTCCCGGCATCCCGCGTGAATCCCGATGTTCCGGCCAAGCTCGAGGACATCATCCACCGGGCGCTGGAGAAAGACCGGGAGCTGCGTTACCAAAGCGCGCGAGAAATGCGGGCGGAACTCCTGCGATTGAAGCGCGACACGGATTCGGTAGTCACTGGGGTCGCGGTTTCCGGATCAATTGCATCCGAACAAGAAGGCGGCCAGCAGGCCACCCCGGCGCGATTGGCGCCAAGCTCCGTTTCCTCGCCCGCTGTGCCGGCTAACCAGGATTCGCCGGCAACTTCTGTTCCATTGCCGCAGACATCCTCAAAGAAAAACTGGAAGCCCATGATTGCCGGGGCAGTGGCCCTCACTGCTTTGCTGATTGCCGGCGCGTTTTATTTCGGCTCGCATCAGAGCAAGACTCTGACGGAGAAAGACACGGTCGTCCTCGCCGACTTCGCGAATAGCACGGGCGAGGCGGTATTTGACGACACATTGAAGACGGCTCTCACCGTTTCGTTAAGGCAATCGCCGTTCCTCAACGTGCTGTCCGATAATAAAGTCGCGTCGACGCTGCAACTGATGTCGAGTCCAGCGAACAGCAATCTGACTCCGCTTGTTGCCAGGGAGCTTTGCCAGCGCGCGGATGGCAAGGCGTATATCGCTGGGTCGATCAGAAGTCTTGGCAGCCAGTATGTGCTGGGATTGGAAGCCGTGAATTGCCAGAGCGGCGACGTCCTCGCGCAAGAGCAGGCTACTGCGCCGGCGAAAGAAAAGGTGCTCGACGCGCTGGGGGAATCCGCTTCTGGACTGCGCCGGCAACTCGGCGAATCGCTCGTCACCGTACAGAAATTTGATGTGCCGCTGGCGGAGGCGACCACCTCGTCTCTCGACGCGTTGAAAGCATTTAGTCTCGGCGAAAAGGCGTATCGCGAAAAAGGCCCTTCGGCGGCGCTTCCCTATCACCTCCGCGCCATCCGTCTGGATCAAAATTTCGCGATGGGCTATCGCGAAGTCGGAGCGGATTACGAAGGCCTCGGCGAATTGGGACGCGCGAGCGAAAATTACACCAAAGCTTTCGGGCTTCGCGAACGCGCCAGCGAACGCGAAAAACTCGTCATCACCGCGGACTATTACTCGACGGCAACGGGTGAATTGGAAAAGGCGGCCGATACTTATGAGGAATGGATTTCCAGCTACCCGCGCGAGTACCGCGCTCATCTTGACCTCGGCCTCGTTTACAGCGCGCTGGGAAACTATTCCAAGGGTTGCGATGCGTACCGCGAAAGCCTTCGGATGGCTCCCGATGCGGGTGGCCCATACAGCGATTTGTCCAACAGCTTGCTGGCTTTGCAGCGCTTTGATGAGGCGCGCGCGACTCTTCGACAGGCGCAGGCGCGAAAGGTCGACGGCCTTCTCTCGCACAACGCCATGTACGCACTGGCTTTTCTCGGAACGAATACCGCAGCGATGGCAGAGCAGCAGCATTGGTTTGCGGCAAGTTCGAACGAAAACGTCGGCTATTCGCTCGAGTCCGACACGGAGGCATACGCCGGGCATCTTGGAAAGGCTCGCGAATTGACCCGACAGTCCGTGAGCGCGGCGAATAGATCCGATAGTAAGGAGAGCGGCGCTGTGTGGGAGGAAAATGCCGCGCTGCGAGAGGCAGGTTTTGGAAATTTCGCCGAGGCGACGCGGGCAGCGGCGGAAGGATTGAAGGTCACTCCTCCGAGCCAGGGCGTGCAAATCGAAGCGGGCCTCGCATTTGCAGTGTCCGGCGACGCCGCTCACGCGCAATCCATTTCCAACGATTTGAGCCAGCGGTCGCCGCTGGATACGCAGGTGCAATCGCTTTGGCTTCCAACTATTCGCGCGCAACTCGCGCTGAAAGCGAATAATCCTGCGCAAGCGATTCAGGAACTGCAAGCCGCGGCGCCCATTGAATTGGGACAAATCGGATTCGTCGCCAACATTTCGTGCCTCTATCCCGTCTATGTTCGAGGGGAAGCGTACTTGGCTTCGGGAGACGGTGGCGCAGCCGCGGCCGAGTTTCAGAAAATCCTGGATCACAGCGGTATCGTCTGGAATTGCTGGACCGGGGCGCTGGCGCGTTTGGGCGTCGCTCGCGCGAACGCGCTGCAGGCAAAATCCTTGCAGGGCGCCGATGCGGATGCCGCGCGGGGCCGCGCAGTTGCCTCCTACAAGGAATTCCTGACGCTATGGAAGAATGCGGATCCTGAGATCCCCATTTTGAAAGAAGCGAAAGCTGAATACGAGCAGTTGAAATAATTTTTTGCCAGCGAAGAGCGCGGCATTCCCTTGGCAAGGAAAACAGCTCAGACGGGCACGGCGTGCCGTGCCCCTACGTGGTGAGTTCGTGCGTGGCTTCGGCGAAGATCTTCGTGTGCAGGTCGATATCGGACTCGGTGGTGGCGGGGCACATTAGCGCCATGTTGTGGAATGGCGTGAGCAGGACACCGCGATTGAGCGTGTAGAGATGGAGGAAGCGCTCGAGTTCGAAATCAGCGGCAGCGGCGGATTCGCCGCCATTGCGGGGCGCGTTCGGAACAAAGGTATATTCCGCTCGAGCGCCCAGGCGAGCGACATTCCAGGGAAGACCGCTGGCGCGGATTCGTTCGGCGACGGCGTCCGCGAAGCGCTTGGCAAGCGGGATCATGTGCGCAAAGGCCGTGGGTGTGAGGATGTGTTCGAGCGTCGCGCGCATGGCAGCCAGCGAGAGCGCGTTGCCGGCTAGCGTGCCACCGATTCCGCCAACATCGACATCTTCGAGATGAAGCCGAGCAGCGATGCGTTGCGCGACTTCCTCCGTGACGCCGTAGGTCGCGCAAGGAATGCCGCCGCCGATGGGCTTTCCAAAAACGAGAATATCAGGTTGTAGATTCCATTCGCGCGTGCAGCCGCCGGGGCCGGCGCAGATGGTGTGCGTTTCGTCAGCGATGAGAAGAGTGCCGTAGCGGCGGCAGAGATCGCGCGCAGCGGACCAATAGCCGTCCTCAGGCAGGATGATACCGACGTTGGTCATGGCGGGCTCGGCAAGCACGCAGGCGACGTCGTGGTGCTTCAGAGCGTCTTCGAGGGCTTGCAAATCGTTGAATTCGACCACGCGCGTCGTTTCAGCGGGATTTACTGGCGGGCCGATGTTGCCCCGGCGCGGACCGACCACACCATCGTGAAGCGAGGCGAAAGTTTCATCGACCGTGCCGTGGTAACAGTAATGGAAAACGAGAATCTTGGGGCGCCGCGTGATTTCTCGCGCGATGCGAATCGAGAAACGGTTGGCGTCGGTTGCGGTGAGCGTAAATTGCCAATATGGCAGGCCGAAACGGCGTTGGAGATCTTCGCCGACCCACAGCGCGTCTTCGGTGGGAAGCATGAGCGTGATGCCTTCGCGGACGCGGCGTGCGACAGCGTCAACGACAATCTGTGGCGAGTGCCCTGTCATTGCGCCAGTGTCGCCGAGGCAGAGATCGACGTAGTCGTGGCCATCAACGTCGGTGAAGTGCGCGCCGCTAGCGGATCTTACGAAGACGGGAAAGGCTCCGGCCCATTTGTTCATCCAATTCATCGGCACGCCGCCGAGGAGGGAGGACTGGGCGCGAAGATAGAGTTCGGCGGAGCGTGGATGATCGGTAACGAAGCGTTTTTCTTCGCGTTGGTGAAGCGAATGGAGTCTGGTGCGATTAATGGGGGGCATGGAGATAGGGACTCAATAGAACGCGATGCGCATTCCGTTCCCGCACGCCATTTTCAATTCCAAAGGTACGGAAATTCTCGCGTCAATAGATACGCCATGCGCGTGCAGAGCACTTTTGCTTGGAAAGGTATCTGTTCAATCTCTGTTTCTGTCGGGATTTTGTCATCTGGCGGGTTCTGCAACGCCATCACACGGTGCTCCAAATCGCGAGCCTCATCGGCTGTGCGCGAATCAACCGAAGGATGTTCGGAGACCGTGCGACAAGCCTTTGCCATATCGGCTAGCCCCAACCCATCAACAATGGTGTTAGCGTCCTTGCACGATTCAAATTCTGCTAGCCAACGGATTTTTTGCTCCGTGAGGAAAACTCCGTTGATCGGAGCGCCAAGTTCCCCACGCGAGTCGATGCCGACAACACCGATGCCGTATTTCCTATCTCTTAGATAGTCCAATATGCCGCCGAAGTTCGCTACCATTAGCCTACTCCTTCGAACCTAGCCTACCCGAAAGAAAAGCGAAAGTAAATGCTGCGATAGCGGGCCAGAAATAGGCGCATGCCTTTTGATCCACCTGAAGTGCAGGGTTCAGCGGAGGTCGCGGATGATTTCGCGGGCGGCATTGGCGCCGGACGCACCGGTTAAGCCGTTGCCGGGATGCGTGCCGGCGCCGCAGAGATAGAGGCCGCGGATGGGCGTTTTATAGCGAGCCCAATCGAGAACGGGGCGCATCGTGAAAAGCTGATCAAGCGCGAGCTCGCCATGGAAAATGTGGCCGCCGGTAAACCCGTAAATTGTTTCGAGGTCGTGCGGAGTGATGACCTGCATGTGCTCGATGAGGCTGGGGAGATTGGGTGCGTATTGTGCGAGAGTTTTGACCACCGTGTCGCCGAGGTCATTGCGGCGCGCGTCCCAGTTCGATTCAGACTTCACGATCGTTTTGCCGTCTGCCGAAGCCCCAGCAAGCTTGAAGGGAGTAAATTGTACGTAGGCGGACAGGACGTGCTTACCCTCTGGCGCAAGAAGTGGATCGAGAAGCGTAGGAATCGTGACGTCGAGATACGGCGCGGAGGAGAATTCTCCGTACTTGGAAGCGTCGAACGCCCGCTCGAGATAATCGATTTCCGGGCCGATGTGAATCCGGCCGGAGAGGGAGTTGAGAAAACCTTCGACGGGATCGAGAGCTGTAAAGGAGGGAAGCCCCCCAAGAGCGAGATGAACCTTGGCAGCGGTTCCTGCGGCCCGAACGTTGCGAATTCGCAGAGCGAATGTTGGGTCGAGCTGGGTGGGATCGAGCAGATTGAAAAAGGTCCGCTTGGGATCGACACCGGAGGCGATGGCCTCGACGGTGATTTCTTCGCCATCAGCGAGAACGAGTCCGACGACGGCGCCATCTTTGACACGGATGTGCTGCACCTCGGCATTGGTGCGGATTTCCACGCCGGCCTTGCGGGCGGCATCGGCGAGGGCGCGCGTGAGAGACCCAAGTCCACCGCGAGGAAATGCAGCAGGGCCGACGGGATGCGAATCCGCGGCGGCGCGCAACAGGAGGACGGCCGTCGAGCCGGCCGACCAGGGGCCTAGCGCGGTGCCAAAGATTCCGCGAGCTGCAATGACCGCGCGAAGCAGATCCGTTTCGAAAAATTCAGAAACGAAATCGGCGACCGCCATGGGCCCCCAGCGGAGGAGATCAAAGATCCCGTACTTGCCGAGGCTGCGGACGCTGCGGCCGGCCTTAAAAAGATTCCAGAAATCCTCGGGCGAGGGCGAATCAATGGCGGGCGGGGTGATGGAAACGATCTCGCCAATAACGCTGAAAAGATGATCGAGGGTTTCGACGAATTGTGTGTACTTCGCGGCGTCTTTTTCAGAGTGTCGGGCAATTTCGGCGGCAGTCTTGGCGTGGTCGTTATAGAAGAGAAGCGACCCGCCGTCGGGTGTGGGAGCGAAAACCCGCGGGTCGGGGCGCAGAATTTCGCAGTCGAGTTTATGAAACTCCAGGTCGCGCGCGATGTCGGCGCGAAGCGGTCCGACAGTGTGCGAAAGAGTGGAAGCGTGAAAGCCTGGGTGAAATTCTTCGGTGATGGCGCCACCGCCAATCATTTCGCGGCGCTCAAGAACGAGCGGTTTGAAACCGCCCTTCGCGAGATAAAACGCAGTGATCAGAGCATTGTGGCCGCCGCCGATGAGAGCTACGCGCTGTCCGATGGGCATAATTAGTTCTTGCTCCCGCGCGAACGAGAGGATTTTTTCCAGTCCTTGAGGATGACCTGGCTGGCGATGCGGCCAGGAGCGCCCATGATGCCACCGCCGGGATGCGTGGCGGATCCGCACATATAAAGGTTGTCGATTGGCGTGCGATAGTACGCCCAGCCGGGAACGGGGCGGAGAAAAAAGAGCTGCTCGAGAGAAAGCTCGCCCTGGAAAATGTTGCCTTGCGTAAGGCCAAACTCGCGCTCAAGGTCGAGCGGAGTGAGAATTTGGCGGCCGGTGACAATTTTCTTGATGTTGGGCGCGTGCTCGGCGATGACATTGACGACCGCATCGCCGAAGGCTTCGCGTTGTTCGTCCCACGTGCCCTTGGCGAGTTTGTACGGCGCGTATTGCACGAAGCAGGACATCACGTGCTTGCCCGGAGGCGCGACGCTCGGATCGGTCAGGCTGGGAATGACAATATCAATGTACGGCTTGCGCGAAAAATTGCCGTACTTCGCGTCGTCATACGCACGCTCCATGTATTCGATGCTCGGAGAAATGGATATCGCGCCGCGGAGATGCGCGCCGGGGCCGGGCAAACACTTGAAATCGGGAAGCCCATCGAGCGCGAGATTTACTTTGCCAGAGGAACCGCGATATTTGTACCGCCGCACGCTTTCTAGAAAATCGCCGGGAAGATCACTGGGATCTAGAAACTTTTCGAACGTCAGATGTGGATCGACGCTGGAAGAAACGACGTTGGCGAAAATTTCTTCGCCACTCTGCAATGCAACGCCGCGGGTTCGTCCATTCTTGACGAGAATTTTCGCGACCCCCGCCTGCGTACGAATTTCCACGCCAGCTTCGCGAGCCGCGCCGGCAATCGCATTCGAAATAGCTCCCGTCCCGCCGCGGCTGAAACCCCAGGAGCGAAACGCGCCGTCGATTTCACCCATGTAATGATGCAAAAGAACGTAGGCCGTGCCTGGCGAGCGGATGCCAAGAAACGTTCCAATGATGCCCGAGGCAGACATCGTGGCCTTGAGCACATCGGTCTCAAACCACTGGTCGAGAAAATCGGCCGCGCTCATGGTCATCAGCTGAACGAGCGTGTAGCGCTCATCGGAAGAAAGGCTGCGGAAGCGCTGCATCAGGAAGTGCAGCTGCTTGAGGTCGCCGGGCTTGAGCGTCGTGGGATCAGGCGGAATCATCGACAGCAGCGGCTTCACAAAGCGGCACATCGGCGTCATCATTTTCGAAAATTCGTCGTACGCCTCGGCGTCAACGCGCGAGTGGCGGCGAATTTCGCGCTGCGTGCGCGCGTGATCGTTCATGCGCCACAAGTGGTTGCCATTCGACATGGGCGTGAACGTACCGTCGAGCGGCAGGATTTCTAGCCCGTGGCGCGGCAGATCCAGCTCGCGAATGATTTCCGGGCGAAGAAGCGAGACCACGTAAGAACACTCAGAAAAGAGAAAGCCGGGGATAATTTCTTCCGTAACTGCAGCGCCGCCGAGGACATGACGGCGTTCGAGGACGAGCACCTTCTTCCCTGCCTTCGCAAGATAGGCCGCGTTCACAAGACCGTTGTGGCCGCCACCGATGACGATGACGTCGTAGTGCTGCGCCATGCAGAAAGACCCCGTTAAAGATGCTCACTGAAAAGAAGATGCGACTGGAAGACGGGACATCTTACTGGCAGGCGCACCGTGGCACAAGGGGCGGCGGAATGGAGTGGTTTTCGGACCCAATTGTGCTGATTTCCCGTTTTGGAACTCTCCCCTCCCAATAAACCAATTCGGGAATAGAAATCAACAAATCTTGGAGGGGTGAGCACTGGAGGAACCGCCATTACGCGGTGTAAACATTAGATTATTCAAAGATTACCTACAAAAACGGAATCTGTAAAAGATTCATCAGCAACTGGTAACTGTCGTGCATTTTGACCCAGCCAGGATGAGACGCAACTTACAAGAACGCGTTCCATCTCTGAGAGGTCGAAATGGATCGCAGAACTTTGATTTTAAACACACTCGTGTGTCTCGCTGGGGTCCATGCCAGTACAGGCCGAACGGTACTCGAAGCAATTTCGAAGGCTTCCCTGAATTCCATTGACTCGGGGGAATGGCAAAACCCTCAAAGTTCTCCTCCCTATGCGCAGACCGCGCCACCCGAGCGAAGCGTGAACGAAATAACCGAGCTGGTGTTTAGGCGAGAAAAGAGCAGCTGGAGATCATCGGAACTTACGCGCCCATCGTCGAGACCTACATTCAGGAAGAAAAATCGGACGTGCTAATGGGCACTGTTCCAAAAAGAGATTTGTATTTTCTCGGCCAAGCGGATTTTTATAACAAGCCGATGAAGGTTCACCCGATGACTGCCAGAACACACAAAGGATCGATGATGTGGGCGTATGACCCGGCGGGCTTCCTACAAATGGCCTTTGTCGACACGCACGAGTTTGATAGAGAGCATTACCGTCTCACGCCTCCACAGACAGGGCCGCGTGAGTTTCGCGGTGAAGTACGTTGCTATGTTTTTGATGTGGAACGAATGCCGAAAGCCAAAGGGCCACGGTTTCGAGGGCGAATCTGGGTTGAAGACCAGGACTTCACAATTGTTCGAATCAACGGAACTTATGCGCCGGAGAGCAGCTTTTCGCTAAGGCATTTCGAAGATGAATTCTACGAACACTTCGATTCCTGGCGCACCAATGTTAGATCCGGATTGTGGCTGCCGAGCGACATCTACATCCAGGATTTGCGAGAGCCACCTCCAACGGGCGGCCCGAGGTTCAAGGCACGAACGCATCTCTGGGGTTATGGCCTTACATCGCGAAACCGTCAGGAAGAATTAGGCCGCCTGCTTGTTGAAAGTGAAGGCCAGGTGAAAGACGAATCAGAAAAGCAGGATCGCTCCCCACTCGATCAACAGAGGGGATGGAGAGAGATGTCGCAAGACAACGTGATGGAGGTTCTCTACCAGGTCGGCCTCGTGGCACCAGAAGGAGACGTCGAGAAGGTCCTAAATACGGTTGTGAACAACATCATGACGACCAACAACATTGCCCCGGGGATCGAAATCAAATGCCGTGTGCTTATGACAAGTGACTTTGAGTTATTTTCGGTACAGAAAACGATCGTACTGAGCCGCGGCTTAATCGACGTCGTGCCAAACGAAGAGACGCTCGCTGCGCTGCTCGCATTTGAAATTGCGGATGCGATGGTTCCCAAACCTGCGCAAGACCAGTATGGGTTCAGCGATATCTTGCGATTGACGCCGACCGAGGCATTGAAAAAACTCTCTTTTGTAGACAATCAGGAAGAAGCCCGAAGGAATTCTGAGAGGGCGCTGGAACGGCTAAGAAAGTCTCCATATGGAGACAAGTTGGCCAACGTGGGGTTGTTTTTCTCGCAACTCCAATCCCGGAAAGAGGCTCTAAAGCAGCTGATTAGCGCACGGTTGGGGAATCAGGTGTATCTCACATCGCAGCTGCTTCAGCTAGCTCCACCGCTCAATCCGGCCAGTTCGCAGCAATTAGGCGCTCTGCCAATGGGATCAAGAATCAAGATCAATCCTTGGAACGATGGCGTGAGCTTAATAAAGACGCAACAAATGCCACCGATTTCCCCTCGAGAAAAGATTCCGTTCGAGGTAACGCCGATAGACTTGCACTTGACAAGGTATGTGGAGTCAACCACGGAAGTAGAGCACTCCATCGTTTCTAGAACGCAAATTCCGGTCGCAGCCACAGTCGGGTTAAGATAGATGACTTTCACGAAGTGACGGGCTATTTCGCGGCCGGTGGATATTTTGGAGGAATCTCCGCGTAACCAGGCGCTGCAGTTTTGAGGTTTGGAGAAACTGAAGCCTTGGCATCGCCGAGCGCCCAGCGAATCCCGCCCGCGAGTAAGTTCAGGTGGAACGGATTTTGCCAATTCTCAGCGCGGTCGCCGATAGCGTTGTAGAACACTCTCCCGCGGCCCTCCATGCGCGCCCAGACAACAGGATATGGCGCGCGCTTATAAGCGTTGCCATTCATCGTCGAGGTATCCAGCGTGCAAATCACGTGCAAATCCGTCGCAAAATCCTTCATCGAATACCATTCCTCCATCAAGCTCACCGGGGACTGAACTCCATCGAGACCGGGGAAGCTGGGATCGCTGATGACAACATTGGCGGTCTGCAGCCGCGGATCGTTCTGTTGACCGTGAATTATGAATTCGCCGCCGATCATCCGAATATAAGGATCGGACTGCTCGCCATGCGCGATATAACGATTGGCGAGATCGGGTGTGTCGGGTGGCGTATGAAACGTGTCCGTCGCGGCGTGGATCCCGACGAAGCCGAGGCCGTTATGGACCGCGTCGAGAAAAGCCTGCTTACCTTGCGGAGACATCGGCGGATTCTTGTCGGTGCCTTCCTGGGTGAGATCACCTGTTGTGAAAAAGACCACCGCGGCATACTCGTGAAATTCCTTCGAGTCAAAAATCCGGCCGTCTTTCGAGGCCGTGAGATCGAAATGGTTTTGCGCGGCGAAACTGCGTATCGCAGTTTCGGCAATGCTGGGTTTGCCGTCCGTCACTTTGATGGCGGCATGCTCAAAGCCTGAAGATTTCGTGAACAATAGAACCGACTTATTCTTAGCCGCGCTGGCAGAACGCGGAACCAAGAGTCCAGCGCCCGCAACTGCCGTGGTGCGAAGAAAATCGCGTCGAGTCGAAAGTGAGTTCATTTTGTTTGTCCGTAGCGATCGAGGATTAGAAGCGTACATTGCCAAGCCATCCTGAATGAAAGACGGCGTAGTCTACTGCGAGCGGCGGAAGCGGGGCAAGTGAACAAACATACTCCACGCGCATGCTGAATATCCGTTCGGGCCTGCGAGTGCCAGCCGTGTCTTGTTCCCACCAATCGCGAAAGGAAACACGGTCTCTCCATTCTTGTGGGATACTCTGCGCGTCGAAAGAGCGCGACTTCTCGCTCAAGTCACATCAGGAACTGCTAGAAAAGACATATTCATGCCGCCTTCGCCCGACCAAGTTTTTTCTGAATCGGAACACGTCCCCCGTCGCAGGTGGGCGATCGCGTGTCTGCTCGGCTTCGGGGTTCTAGTCAATTACTTCGATCGCGTAAATCTATCCGTCTCGAAGGATGCGCTCGATGCTGCCTTCGGAATCTCCGCGGTGACGTTCGGCTACTTGTCGAGCGCTTACAATTGGACGTACGCAGCGCTCCAGCTTCCGTCCGGCCTATTGCTGGACCGGTTTGGAGTAAAGAAAGTGGGGCGCTACAGCACAATCCTCTGGGCCGTCGCTTCTTTTGGCGCCGCCGTCTCCACGGGGATTGGCGGCTTCCTCGCAGCGCGGCTCTTCCTCGGCATCGGCGAAGCGCCCACGTTTCCGGCCAATTCGAAAGCTGTTGGCTACTGGTTTCCAAGGCAAGAACGCAGTCTTGCCACCGCAATCTTTGACTCCATGGCAAAACTTTCTTCCGCCATTGGCGTCCCGCTGCTCGGTATCCTGCTTCTGCATTTTGGCTGGCGATGGAGTTTCGCTGCGACGGGATTCATCAGCGTTTTATTTTTCGTTTTGTTCTATGCGTTCTATCGGAACCCAAGCGAAGACGCGCGGCTTTCGGATGCCGAACGACAATTCATCGCGAAAGGCGGAGCGCAACCCGAAGATCGCGCGAAGGCCGCGAAAGGAGCGCCGCTCTGGTATCTGTTACGTCAGCGAAGGGTTTGTGGATTGGCGCTCGGATTTGCCGGATACAATTACACCTTCTATCTGCTCTTGACTTGGCTGCCTTCTTATTTTCTGGCCGTCCATAATGTGGATTTGCTTCACTCCGTCGCGTACACCAGCGTGCCCTGGCTCTTTGCGACCCTGACGGATCTCGTCGTCGGTGGGTGGCTTGTCGATGCACTAATTCAGCGCGGCTGGAACGCCGTGCGAGTTCGTCAGGTGGTTCTCATGGGGGGGACCAGCCTCGGACTCGGCATCCTCGGCGCTGCGCATGCCCAAAGCGCCGCTGCGGCGCTCTTCTGGATCAGCCTGTCAATCGGAGGATTGTCCGCAGCGTCGCCGGTGGGGTGGTCGATTCCCTCGCTCATAGCTCCAAAAGAAAGTGTCGGCACGGTAGGCGGAATCTTGAATTTTAGCAATCAACTTGCGGCCATCGCCGCCCCGATTGTTACGGGCTACGTCGTGCAATCGACACATTCCTATTCATGGGCATTTGTCGTAGCAACAGCAATTCTGCTTATTAGTATCGCGGCCTATATTTTTCTGCTTGGACGAATGGAGCCTGTGCCCGAGCCCGCGTGATCACCAGAAGCTCCGAGAGCTTCACGCGAAGCATTCAGCGCGAGTTCTTTCCTTGCTTCTGTTCTTGCTGGCGAGGGCCGGAGCTGCCTACACTGACTTTTGAGAATTGTCCGCCAGGTCTTTCGGAGACTCAACCAGTGCGCGCGTCGCGCCCGTCGAAATTCCGCCGTCCACAAGCAATGTTTGCCCCGTTATGTATCTGCTCGACTCCGCGGCAAGAAACACAACCGCGGCGTCCAAGTCCTGAGGCTGGCCCGGACGTTTCAGCGGAATGCGGTCGCAAAGATATTCGACCCATTCCTTGTTCTCATACAAAACCTTGTTTTGCTCCGTGCGAAACCATCCCGGCGCAAGGCAATTCACGGTGACGCCGTGCTTGCCCCAGTCGTCCGCCAAACTCATCGTCAACTGCTTTACCCCGCCACGGCTCGCACCATAGGGTGCAAGACCCGCGTAGCCCGCAACCGTGGTGACGGAGCCGATGTTGATGATGCGCCCATATCGCCGCGCGATCATACCGCGCGCCACGGCCTGGGCGACAAAGAAACTGCCGCGCAGATTGGTTTCGAGAATCAAATTCCAGTCGTCCCACGTCACGTCGAGCGCCGGTTTGCGGACATTGCAGCCCGCGTTGTTCACCAGAATATCCAAATGCCCGAAAGCAGCTTCGGAGGCAGCGACCATTTTCTCGATGCTTTCGTGGCTGCGGACGTCCAGCTCCGTGGAAAAAGTCCTGCGGCCGAGCGCCTTTATCTCCGCTTCGAATGGCGCTAGTCGATGGACGTCGCGGCTCGTCAGCACAAGATCCGCGCCGGCTTTGGCCAGGGCCCGCGCCATGTACTGACCGAGTCCCCGGCTAGTTCCCGTGACGAGCGCGACGCGACCGGTCAGATCGAACAACCCATCGCTCACGAAACCATCTCCGGCGAAAGTATGACTTTCATCAAGTTGGGTTCGCGCGCGTAGAGTCTTTCAAACCAGCGCGGACCATCTTCCAGAGGCGCGACGGCTGTGATGAAAGGTTTCACCTGAATCGCACCGCTCGCCAAAAGTTCAATCGCCCGCGGATACTCTCCCGAGGAAGCGCATGATCCTTGCAGCCGAATCTGCCGCGTGACCACTTTCTGCAGCGGGAGCGTCACTTCCGGCGAAATATTTCCCACCAAAACGACTGTGCCGCCCTTGCGAACGCTCTCGATGCTCTCTTTCACGGTTTCGTTCCTGCCCACAGCTTCGATCGCCAGGTCAACGCCAGCTCCGCCCGTCAATTGCATGACCTGTTCGACGATATCCGCTTCCGAAGACAAAACAGCCGTTGCGCCGACATCCCGAGCCAGCTTGAGCCGCGTCTTATCCAAATCTGCAACAAAAACGCGCGAACAGCCGGCAGCGCGAAGCGCTTGCAGCGTAAGCAAACCGATCATCCCGGCTCCAAGCACCAAAGCTGTGCTGCCCGCGGAAACCTGCGCGAGAGAAACGCCATGAAGCGCAACGGACACAGCCTCCAGCATCGCCGCTTCGCTAAAGGACAGACCCTCCGGCAAGCGATAAAGAATGCGCGAAGGAACCGCGACATATTCCGCAAACGCTCCTGGGCGGCGAAACTCGCCGCAAGAAACACCCAAGACCTGCCGGTTGTCGCAAAGGTTCACATCGCCTCGACGGCAGTTGCCGCAAGCGCCGCAAAAAATCGTCGAGTCAAACGTAACTCGATCACCCACCGCGAATCCGCTGACTCCATCGCCAAGCGCAGCGATGGTCCCAGCTGCTTCGTGCCCCATGACGATCGGCGGAATGCGCCGCCCAGAAGATCCGTCATAGCCGTGCACGTCGCTCCCACAGATCCCGCAGGCGGCCACACCTATAAGCACTTCGCCGTTGCCCGGCGACGGTCTCGGCAAATCTGCAATTTCCAGATGCTTGTACTCCGAAAGCAAAAGAGCCTTCATCAAATCGTCCTGTCGCTTTTCACAACGAAACTCCCCGTTTCCACGGAATAAAATCGTCCTGCGCGAGCATCTCCGCCTTCGTGCGCGCTTCTCCGCTAACAATCTGAATCACGCGCTCCAGAATCGTTTCGCCCATTTTCTCGATGCTGGTCTCTCCGGTGATGACGCTGCCCGTGTCGATATCGATGATGTCGGACATACGCTGCGCAAGTTTCGAATTCGTCGAAATCTTTATCACAGGCGCGATTGGATTGCCCGTTGGCGTCCCCAGTCCTGTCGTGAACAAAATCACATTCGCACCCGCTCCCACTTGCGCCGAGACGGATTCCACATCGCTCCCCGGCGTGCACTGCAAATTCAATCCCGGCTCGGTGCAATATTCTGGATAATCCACGGCCGCCGTGACGGGTGACGTCCCACCTTTCTTTGCTGCCCCAGCGGATTTCATCGCGTCCGTCAACAATCCGTCCCGAATATTGCCCGGCGAAGGATTCATTTCAAAGCTCGCGCGCACCGCTTTGGCGCGGGCCGCATAGTCCCTCATCAAATTCGCAAATCGGTCTGCAACTTCTTTCCGCACACACCGATCGATCAGTTGCTGTTCCACGCCGCAGAGCTCAGGAAATTCGGAAAGAATACCAATGCCTCCAAGCGCCGCGACAATATCGGACACGTGCCCGATGGCCGGATTTGCCGACAGCCCGGAAAAACCGTCTGACCCACCGCATTGCAGGCCAATCGAAAGTTTTGACAACGGGGCAGGCTGCCGCGTGATTTTGTCCGCCTCGACCATTCCCAAAAACGTTTCGCGGATTGCTTTGCTCAGCATCGCGGCTTCGGAAGCGCTCTTCTGCTGCTCGAAGATCAGCACTGGCTTCTTGAAATTTGGATCCCGCCGCTTGATTTCATCGAGCAGCATGGGAACTTGCGCGTGCTGGCAGCCGAGACTCAACACCGTAGCCCCAGCAACATTCGGATGGTGAATGTAACCCGCCAGCAGCCCGCAGAGATTTCTTGCATCCTCGTGCGTCCCACCGCATCCAGCTTCGTGCAGTAGAAACTTGATGCCATCCAGGTTCTTGAAAACTCTGGGAGAAGCACTCGCCCGCTGCATTTCCCCAAACGCGGCGCGCTTCAGCTCCTCCGACTTCCCTTCCCGATAGAGTCGCGCCAACTCCGCAACCTGACTACGATAAATTTGCGGCGCCGCAAAACCCAATTCCTCTTCAAACGCCTGTTTCAAAACTGCCAGATTGCGGTTCTCGCAGAACACGAGTGGTAGAACCAGCCAGTAATTCCGCGAACCCACTTGCCCATCGTCTCTGTGATATCCGAGAAAAGTTTTTTCCGCCCATGTAGAAACATTCGGCGGCGTCCAGCGAGGGCTCGCATTTTCATTTTCTTGAAAGGAAGCAGCGGCATGACGAATATTGCGAGTCGAAAGCAAATCTCCGCGCCGAAGACTCTCCACCGCGTGGCCAACCAATACGCCGTACATAATAATGTCGCCGCCGGTGCCCACGTCGTGCGTCACGAACTTGTGTTTGGCTGGCACATCAGACAACAACGTGTAGTCGCTTCCCAAATAGCTTACGGTTTCGCCCTTGCGCAAATCAGTCAGCGCAACGAGCACGTTGTCCTTGGCATCCAGCCCGAGAACTCTCGCCTGCATTGACCCGTTCCCTGACATTTGCACCCCGCCCTTATCCGCGAATCTGTTCCTCATTCTATCCGGGTCGCTTCAGACGCGCTAGGGCACACCAGTGTTACAGCGGCGCCAGCCAGCACACTACAACTTGCTAGTGTGTAAAGTTCGCACCTATAATCCCGATTCGCCCCTGCGGCTTCCACCGCGGAAGAAACTCGGAGGCTTCGTGCCCGTCGGAACTGCATTTCACGAGAAAACGCTTGCACTGTGCGAGAGCCTGAACTATCGCGAATGGTCGGGCTATTACACTGTCAGCGTGTACGAGATGCACCACGAGCACGAGTACAACGCCATTCGCAATTCCGCCGCGCTCATCGATATCTCCCCGCTCTTCAAGTACCGCATCACTGGGAACGACGCGACGCGCTTTGTGAACCGCGTCATTTCGCGCGACATCAACAAAGTGGCGATCGATCAGGTCATTTACTGCTGCTGGTGCGATCCTGAAGGCAAAGTAATCGACGACGGCACCATCACGCGGCTCGGCGAAAATGACTACCGCTGGACCGCCGCCGATCCGAGCTTGCGCTGGTTTCAACAAAATGCCCTGGCGCTCGACGTAAATATTGAAGATATTTCCGAACAAGTCGCCGCTCTGGCGCTGCAAGGGCCGACTTCCGCAAAGCTTCTGCGCGCCGTGACCGACGCCGACGTGGTCAATCTGAAATATTTTCGCGTGACGCGCGGTCAAATCGCCGGCGTGCCCGTCGACATTTCGCGCACCGGATACACGGGAGATCTCGGCTTTGAAATTTGGATGCCATGGAAAAACGGCGGAAAAGTCTGGGATGAGCTGATCAAGAAAGGCAAAGCGTTCGACATTCACCCGGCGGGAATGATTGCTCTGGATATCGCGCGAATCGAAGCCGGCCTTATTTTGATTGAAGTCGACTACACTTCCAGCAAGAAGGCGCTCATCGAGTCGCAAAAGTTTTCGCCGGCGGAGATTGGGCTCGGAAAACTGGTGGACCTGAAAAAAGACAATTTCGTCGGCCGCGAAGCGCTGGCGCGCGAAAAGAAAAACGGCGGCGCCGAGCGCGCGCTGGTGGGCCTGGAGATCAATTGGAACGAGGTCGAAGCGCTCTACGACAAGATGGGAATGGCGCCGCAGGTTCCGAGCGTGGCGTCGCGCATGGCCGTGCCCGTCTATCGCAGCGGCAAACAGGTGGGAAAAGCTACTTCCACGACGTGGTCGCCAACGCTCAAAAAAATGATTGCGCTTGCGTGCGTGAATCGCGATCAATCGTCCGTCGGAGCCACGGTGAACATCGAGATGACGGTCGAAGCGGTCCGTCACACGGTGTCCGCGAAAGTTGTGGCTCTGCCATTTTTTAATCCGGCCAGGAAAACTGCCGTGCCGGTTGGCTAGCGCGCAGAAAGAGAAGGAAAGACGCGAGGAAGGGATCAGCAAGCCGATCGCGCCAAAATCACGAACGATAATCCCTCAGTACAAAATGTCCGGCTCAATGATTCTTTGCGAAGCTCTCTTCCTTAGTTAAAAGTTCGTCCAAAGCCTTCCTGTCCAGCAGTTTCCCTCGAAGGACGACCGCGCGAATTTTCTCCGAATTGTGAATGTCCTCAAGCGGGTTCGCGTCGAGCAACAAAAGATCGGCGGTTTTTCCCTGATGGATCGTTCCCTGCGTCTGCAACCTCCCCAACAATTCCGCAGGACGCTTTGTTGCCGCCTGCAAAGCCTGCATCGGCGTCAGCCCCGCCTGCACCAGCAGCGCAAGCTCTTCATGCAGGCTCGATCCCGGAAAAACATAAGGAGCCGTCGTATCCGTCCCCGCCATCACGGGAACGCCTGCCGCGTTCATTTTTCCAACGATCCGCAGCGACGCCTGCATCAGCCTGGAGCGTAGCGCGAACTCCTCGGCCGTCGCTCCCTTGTCGCGGTCTTTGGTGCCTTTCTCCCAATTCGCCAAAACCTGCAGTGGAATATACTTCCGCCGAGGATCGCGCGACGGATCGTTTTCGGGCGTAGGAAACGCATCATTCTGCAAAAGAATCAACGTTGGCACCTGCCAAGTCTGATTGCGAAGGAATTTCGCAATCAGGGCATTAGCCTGCTCGTCCGAATAGCTTTGCAACAATTCGATCTGCCACGCAAGTTCGCGATTCATCGACTGCCCGATCGTCGGTTTTTTGGGAGCGGCCGCAAATTGTTTCCGCATCAGCGAAGGTTCTTCGCTGGAGCAAGCACGAAGCACTCCGGTAAGATGCTCAATGCTTTTCTGCCCCTCATCGGAAGCTTCGGCCGCCGTCACGTGATCCGGAACATGCCCAACAAAAGTAATGTGCTCGCGCCTGCAAACATCCGCGATCGAGAAATACGCCTCGCGGCTAAGATTGGATTGCACCTTGATGAAATCCGTGCCGCGCGAGATCAGAGAGTGCACATCGTCGGCAGCTTCTGCGGAATTGGTAACGACCAGCGATGGCTGGAAAAATGGCGGGCTCCCGTCGAGATAAGGACCAGCAAAGAAAATCTGCGGAGCTTGCAATTTGCCGCTCTCGATTTCATGCCTAAGCATCAGGAGAGCGTCGAGATCGCCGCCCATGTCGCGAACAGTTGTGATTCCATTCGCGAGCAACAGCGGCAAAATAAATTCCCGGCTTCCCGTTGGCTCGGAAGCGCCCGTGAGATGCGCGTGCATGTCGACAAGGCCTGGCATCAGAAACTTCCCCGTCGCGTCCAAAGTCTTTGTGCCTCGTGGAACGAACAGTGATTTTGACGGCCCGATGGCAGCGATTCGTTCGTCCGCAACAAGAACCGTCATGTCGGGCAATGCAGCGGCGCCCGTCCCGTCAATGAGCGTGACGTGCGAGATGGCCAGAGAAGGCGGCGGAGCCGAGGAGCACGAACAGGCAAGGAGAATCGCTGAAGACACCAAAAGAGCTAACCCAGAAACCCGCCGCCTGAAATCCAGAAAGCTCGATTCCATTCGCGTCTTCATTCGGAAGAAATAGTCGATGAGCCTCATTGAACCAAGCGATTATATTTTTTCAGCACTTCACGCAGACGCTCATGCGGCAGCGCAATCACCTTATGATTTTCAATGCCGGTCATAGTCTCCGCGGCGACCATCGCATTGATAACCGCTTCCTCCGTGGCCTGCACCGTCGAGGCAAAGACCGGCTCGAGCAAATCGTTGGGAAGCATTTTGAGGTCGACGACGTGGTCCGCGCCGTCCACCCCAGAGTTTGCCGTTGAGAACGCAATGAAAATGTCTCCAGAGCCGTTGCCGGAAATACTCCCGTCGCGTCCGAGCCCGAGAGACACACGCCGCGCCAATCGTTTCAGTTGATGCGACACGAGCGGCGCATCCGTCGCTACGACAACAATAATCGAACCACGATCCAGCTCCCCAAATGAAGCCGAGGCGTAGGCACGATCATCAGGAATTTCTTTTCCCACGGGCACTCCAGCGATGCGCAGATTCGGCCGCACACCGTAATTGCACTGCACCAAAACGCCCACGGTGTAGCTCGTGCCCTTTATCTCGAATTTGCGCGACGAAGTTCCGATGCCACCTTTGAATTCGTTGCACACCATCCCCGTTCCTCCGCCAACCGCTCCTTCTTCCACGGGTCCGCTGTGCGCCGAATCAATCGCGTGAAACGCGTCTTCGGACTTCACGTGAAAGCCATTGATGTCGTTCAGCCATCCGTCCCACGTTTCCGCGACCACAGGGAGCGACCACCAATATCCAGTGGGATCAGGCTGGCCATGGTTGACACGCCACTGAATCACCGCATCGCGAACGACTCCGACGCTATGCGTGTTGGTGATCATCACCGGACCTTCGAGGAACCCAGACTCTTCCACCCAAGTCGTGCCCGTCATTTCGCCGTTGCCGTTCAGCGACCACCATCCGGCAAAAACCGGATTGGACATCGTATCTTTTCCGCGAGGAAGAATAGCGGTGACTCCCGTACGCACCGGGCCCTTGCCAATCTGGAGCTTTCCTTCGCCGGAAATAAGAGTTGTGTGCCCGACAGTGACGCCAGAAATGTCGGTGATCGCGTTGAGCGGACCAGGAGCGCCATCGAAAGGAACGCCGAGATCGCGTGCGCGAGGTTTAGCGGAAGGCTTGTCCTGAGCCGGAGCCAAAGTTGCTATTAGAAGTCCGGTGCAGAGTTGCAGTGCGATCTTGAAAAAGAATCGGCCCATTTTCGATTTGGCTCCTCTAAGGAATGCTGAAACAGACTACGCTACAAATAAGAAAAACAGCGAGACGTTAATCGGGAAAAACTTTCGCAAGGGCCGCGGCGAGCGCCGTCGCGATGAGCGCCGATTCCTCGGGCGTGATGATAAACGGCGGCGCAAGAAGAATGTGGTCGCCGCGCGCCCCGTCCACGCAACCTTGCGTCGGATAGACCAAAACTCCTTCGTGCATCGCAGCGGCGCGAATTTTCTCCGCAATCGCTTCCGATGGCTCGAAAGACAGGCGAGTGGACTTGTCGCGAACGAATTCAATGCCGACGAGCAGGCCGAGGCCACGGACATCGCTGACGTGCCGATGAGAGAGGAGCGGAGCGAGAGCGTTGGAAAGAGCTATCGCGGCCGGAACAACGCGCGCGAAAAGACCGTGCGATTCGATGTAATCGAGCACGGCGTTGCCGGTAGCAGTCGCGACGGGATGCGCCTGGTACGTAAATCCGTGCTTAAACGCGCCGCTCCCGTTTTCAAAAGCCTCGACGACATTTGGCGCAACGAGAACGGCGCCCAGCGGAGCGTAACCGCTAGCAATTCCCTTCCCGCAAAGAATTATGTCCGGCTCGACGCCCCAGTGCTGTACAGCAAATGGCCTCCCGGTGCGGCCGATGCCGGTCATAACTTCGTCGGCAACGAGAAGAATGCCGTGCTTGCGGCAAATCTCGGCGATGCGCGCGACGTACCCAGCCGGCGGCACGGCAGCACCAAGCGTTGCGCCAACAACAGGCTCGAAGACGAAAGCGGCAGCTGAAGCAGAGTCGCTCCCGGCGAGAAAAGAATCCAAATCATCGGCGCAGGCGAGATGGCATTCGGGAAATGTTTTTTCAAACGGACAGTGATAGCAAAAACAGGGAGCGATGTGGCCCCACTCGGCGAGCATCGGCGCGTACGGCGCGCGGCGAGCGACGTTGCCGCTGATGGTCATGGCTCCAAGCGTGCTGCCGTGATAACTCTGGCGCCGCGAAAGCACGCGGTAACGAGAGGTCTGCCCTTTTTCCAGATGGTATTGACGGACAAGTTTGATGGCCGTTTCTGCCGCTTCCGAACCGCCGGAGGTAAAGTAGACGCGGCCGCCTCTTCGAAAATTTGGCGGGGCCATCGAGAGTAGCCGGGCAGCAAGCTTTTCCGCCGGCGGAGAATGGAATTGCGAAGTGTGCGCAAACGCCAGTTTCGACGATTGCTCCGCCATCGCGCGGCCGATTTCGGGAACGCCGTGTCCAATATTGATGACCGCGGCCTGGCCTGCCGCATCGAGGAATTTGCCTCCATCCGCGGAAAAAAGCCAGCAGCCCTCTCCACGGACGGCGACAGGCAACACCTGGTGAAAATTGCGCGGAAAGAGGGCGGCGTCGTTTGACATGCGGACTCGCGGAGCGATTGTAGCAGACCCGCGCCGTCTGCCACGAAGCGCGTCCGCCATGCGAACTGATTAACAAGGCATTTCCACGCGTGCTTGCCCGCGCGGCAATTATGCTACGCTGGCGCAAGTTCTAGGGAGAACTCATTGATGTCTAAGCGCATCTCTTGCTGGGGCCTGCTGACAATTGCTTGCCTCTTTTTTCCCGCCGTTCCAATGCGCGCGCAAGGCGTGCGAAAACCGGTCAGGCTGAGCGTTGATTTGCGCGAGGCCACGAAACACATTTTCCACGCGAAATTAGTGTTCCCCGTGACGGCAGGCCCGCTCACTCTCGTATATCCAAAATGGATTCCTGGAGAACATTCTCCCGTTGGTCCGATTGTAAATCTGACAGGCCTGCTCTTTCGAGCGGACGGTAAACCAATCGAATGGCGACGCGACGATGTGGACATGTTTGCTTTTCACTGCCAGGTCCCCGCAGGCGTGAGCGAACTCGAAGTCTCACTGGATTACGTCTCGCCCGCGGGGCCTAGCCCGGGGCGGGAAAATCCGTCGGCGACGGCGCAACTGGCGATCTTGAACTGGTACACCGTGCTTCTCTATCCGCAAGGAGCAAAAAGCGACGATCTGACCTATTCGGCCAGCTTGCAAATACCAGCAAATTGGAAATACGGAAGCGCTCTGCCCGTCGCGAGCGAAACCGCAGACGGTATTGAATTTCAGCCTGCAAGCCTGACGACGCTTGTAGATTCGCCTGTGCTGATGGGCGCGCACATGCGCGTGACCGATTTGTCGCCCGGACAGAAACCCGAGCACCACATTCATATCGCGGCGGAAACCGACGCTGGGCTGGAGGTCGCGCCGGAAACCGTGCAGCAGTGGCGACAGCTGGTGGCGGAAACGGGAGCCCTCTTCGGCGCGCGCCATTACCGGCATTACGATTTCCTGCTCACGGAAAGCGACAACGTTGAGACGGACGGCGTCGAGCATAACGAATCGAGCGACAACCGCGTGCCTGCACGTACTTTCCAGGACGCCAACATCGAAGACGCTATGACGGATCTTTTACCACACGAATTTACACATTCGTGGAACGGAAAATATCGAAGGCCCGCGGGGCTGGCCACTCCGAATTATCAAGAGCCGATGAAAGGCAATTTGCTTTGGGTGTACGAAGGAATGACGCAGTATTACGGCACGATGCTTTCCGCGCGCAGTGGCAGCTGGACTCCGGCGAAATTGCGAGAAAATCTCGCGTGGGTGGCGGCGTACTTGGACTCGCGAAAGGGACGAACGTGGCGCGGCCTGGAAGACACGGCGATCGCGGCGCAATTGCTTTATGCATCGCCCGAAGAATACCGGACATGGCGCCGCGACACGGATTATTACGACGAAGGCACGCTAATTTGGCTGGAAGCGGACACGATTATCCGGCAGGAAACCAAGGGGAAGAAATCGTTGGATGATTTTTGCCGGAAATTCGAGGGCGGAGAAAATACCGGGCCGAAAATTGTGCCTTACACGTTTGAGGATGTCGTCGCGGCCATGCAAGAAATAGTTCCTTACGATTGGCGGACGTTTTTTACGCAGCGCGTGAATTCGCACGGGCCCGGCGCGCCGCTGGGCGGGCTGGAAAATAGCGGATGGAAACTCGTCTATAGCGAAACTCCGAACGAAAGCCGCGAAGCGGGCGAAGTCGCCACGCATCTGACGGATGTACAGTTTTCGCTCGGTTTTTTGGTACGCGACACAGGCGGCGACAACAGCGACGAAGTGATTGACGTGGTTCCTGGCTCGCCCGCGGCTCAGGCGGGAATCGCCCCGGGGATGAAGTTGCTCGCAGTCAATGGCCGGAGATGGACTCCGGACGATCTTCGCGCCGCAATCCGGCAAGCAAAGAACGGAGGCGTGCCGATTGACCTGCTCATCGAGAATGAAGATTTTTTTCAGACACACCGGATTGACTACCACGGCGGCGAGCGGTATCCACATCTAGAACGCATCAGTGGGAAGCCCGATCTTCTTGGCGAAATCGCAAAGATGAAAGCGCCGCCTGTGGTCTCCCCGAAAGAATAATTGCTGGCGCGCGACCTCGCTTGGAATCACATACGAATCGTGACATCATCCACAGTTCCGCACAGGGAAAATGCAATTCGCTGTTCTCCATCGGGAGGAAAAGCAATGCAACGAAACATTCTGCGATGCACATTGTTTAGCGTTGTGCTGCTGGCCGCCACGGCCGGCGGGCGCGCGCAAGACGCCAGAAAACATGCCATCACGTTTGATGACATGATCCAGATGCATCGAGTCGGAGAAGCGCAAGTGTCGCCGGATGGCAAGTGGGTGGCCTATTCCGTTTCGACGCCCGACATGGATGCGAATCGTGGCGCAAGCAATATATGGATTGTTCCAACGAGCGGCGGCGCATCGCTCCAACTGACGCAGAGCGGGCACGATTCGTCGCCGGTCTGGTCGCCTGATGGAAAGACGATCGCGTTTTTGTCGTCCCGCAGTGGGGATTCACAGGTCTATCTGCTTTCGATGAACGGAGGCGAGGCGAAACCGTTGACGCATCTTTCGACGGGCGCTGACATCGTGAAATGGTCCCCGGATGGGAAGACGATTGCGTTCACGTCGGGCGTGTATCCCGATTGCAAAGACGATGCGTGCAACAGCGCGCGCGACGCGGAAAAAGAAAAGGACAAAGTGAAGGCGCATGTCGCCGAGCATCTTCTTTACCGGCACTGGACGCACTGGAACGATGGCAAGCGCGGACATTTGTTTGTTGTTCCGGTGGATGAGAGCGCGCCTCCGCGGGATTTGACGGCGGGAGCCAACTACGACGTGCCTCCGGATGAGCGCGGCGGACCCGGCGATTTGAATTTTTCCCCAGACTCGAAGGAAATCTGTTTCACGGCGGTGACCGATCCCGTCGAAGCCATCAGCACGAACGGAGATTTGTTCGTCGTGCCCGTGGCGGGCGGCGTAGCGAAACGGATCACGACGCAACTGGGTTTTGATGGCGGACCGGCATACTCTCCCGATGGAAAGTACATTGCGTACCACGCGCAATTGACAGCGGAGTATGAATCCGACCGCTGGCGAGTGATGCTCTACGATCGCGCCACGGGCAAGATCGAGAATCTATCCGAAGCCTTTGACCGCAGCGCCAACGAACTAACCTGGTCAGCCGACAGCAGAACGATTTATTTCACGGGGGAAGATGAAACGCTGCAACCGATTTATACAATGGCCCCGCGCGCGGGAGACCCGCCAAGGAAGCTGATTGCCAATAGCTACAACCTGGGCATCTCACTGAGCGGCGACGGCAAGACACTGGTATTCGAGCGCACGAGTTTGACGCATCCCGCTGAGATTTTTGCGGCCGCGAGCGATGGAAGCGGCGTGCGTCAGCTTACGCATCAGAACGACGCGATCCTCGCGTCGCTGAAAATGAACGAGCCGGAGACGTTCTGGTTCGAGGGCGCGAGTGCGACCAAAGTGCAAGCCATGCTGATCCGGCCACCGGATTTCGATGCCGGGAAAAAGTATCCCCTGCTGGTGTTGCTGCATGGCGGGCCGCAGACGATGTGGTCGAACGCGTGGGGCTACCGTTGGAACGCGCAAGTATTTTCCGCGCCGGGATACGTGACGCTGATGATCAACCGGCGAGGCTCGACAGGCTACGGCCAGAAATTCACCGATGAAATCACGAACGACTGGGGCGGCAAAGCGTACGTCGACGTGATGAATGGTATAGATTTCGTACTGAAAAAATATCCGTATACGGATGGAACTCGCATGGCAGCCGCAGGCGGATCCTTCGGCGGCTATATGGCGGACTGGATTGCCACGCATACGGGCCGCTTCAAGGCCATCATCAGCCACGCCGGCATTTACGACAAAAATTCGATGTATGCCACGGAAGAGTTGTGGTTTGAAGAACACGACATGCAAGGCATGCCGTGGACAAATCCGGAGAGCTACCGCAAATGGGCGCCGATGACGTACGCCAGCGACTTGGGAAAATTCAAGACGCCGACGCTGGTGATCGCCGGCGAGCGGGATTATCGCGTGCCGTACACGCAGTCGCTGGAATTTTTCAACACGATGCAAAGACAGGGCGTGCCGTCAAAGCTGGTCGTTTTTCCAGATGAAGGCCACTGGATTCTGAAGCCGCAAAACAGCAAGTTCTGGTACAAGACATTTCTGGATTGGCTGGCGACTTATCTTAAGTAGATCTCGACCCGCTGGGGCAAGCGGAACGTTGCGCTTCTCAGCAAGAAAAGCAGCAGCAGAGCTACCGCACTCCACATGGTCTTAGATGGCGAACAGCTTTTGCAGCGCGCGACGCGCAAAGCGGAAGAGATGAAAGAGTAAAAAAGCGGAGAGCGCAACGAGCGCGACGACGATGATCGTTGTGGCCAGGGGATGCGCGGCAGCCATCCATGTCAACCAAACTGCCAGGACGTCTTCTCCAAAGCTCAATGCCGCATTGCTAAATGGCTCGGGTACGGTATTAACGGCGGCCCGCGCACTAGCCTTTGTGCCGTGAGAGGTTAACGCGACGCCACCGGCGAGAAGCGCGGCAGCCCAGCGCCACTCTGCCGGAGCGGCGCCGGCAGCGGCGTATGCCAGGAACGCGGCAGCGGGCGGGCGAATAAAAGTATGAATCGCGTCCCAGGCAGTATCAAGGTACGGAATTTTGTCCGCAAAAAACTCAACAATATAAAGAACGACAGCAATCGAGAGAACCGCGGGGTGCGCGAGCGCATGGAGCGACTGTGGAAGATGGATGACTCCGAACCGCTCGAGAAGACCGAGCGTGGCGACGGTCGCGTAAAGATTCAAGCCGGAGGAAAATCCAGCGCCGAGGGCCATCCCCAGCGTTTCGATGGGATTCATTCTGCCCATCATAGCAAAGCGAGAGAGTCCGCGCGGCAGTTGCAACGCGATTTCCGGCCACTGAGCGCATCAGGCCGTAGACGAAGCTATCGAGCTCATGTCTTGGAGCCGTGGGCGACTTGGTTGTCGTCAGGTGTTTACGGAGCGTAAGTCGCGGCCTCTTCGATTAGAGCCGCCACTTCCTTCGGCCTGGAGATATAGACGCAGTGGCTAGCGCCCGCCACTTCCACCATGTGACTCCTCGCGCGTGTGGCATACCAACGTTCAAGGTCCGGGTTGATGGTACGGTCCGCCCCAGCGACAAGCATCCAGCTGGGCTTGCTTCTCCACGCGGGCGTTGTGATCACGGCTTTGAAATTGTCCGCAAAGTTGAACACCTGCGACCGCGCCAGGAAAGCGGCCTGCTCGGCAGGAAGGTCCGCTGCAAAGTACTCATGAAAATGAGCGGCATCGAGGTAAGTGAATCCATCGGCCGTTTTCTTAATCGCACCAGACTTGCTGAGGTCGCTCGGGAATCGTTTTCCGTCGTCACTCTCGTTCTCTCCAGCATCCGGCATGTGGGCCGCGATGTAGACCAATCCGGCGACCGATGGGTCCGTTCCCGCCTCGGTGATAACCGCCCCTCCATAACTATGCGCGACAAGGATGACCGGTCCATCCTGCAGCGCCAAGACGCGCTTTGTGGCTGCCACGTCATCTTTAAAGGTCGTCTCAGGCTCCTGGACAAGGCTGACGTTGTAGCCGTCATTAACCAGAATGTCGTAAACGCCTTTCCAGCCCGAACCATCTGCCCAGGCTCCGTGCACCAGAACAATGTTCCGAACGCGACGCCCAGCATTCTGCGCCACGAGGGCACGGCAGGCTAGGAAAACGAGCAGGATACAGGCGACAAACGCCAGGGGCCGCGAAACTCGCCCGGCCCTTTCCGACCACAGTCCTCTTGATTTCGTCAAAGTCATAGAGATTTTTCTCCAAATTCTGTCGGTCATTTTGCGGCTCCTTCCTTAAGCCAGCGGCGATAATGGCGTTTGTTCAGGATCGATAAACCTTCAAAGGCTCACCGCAGGCATAGCGAAATAGATGATTTGACCGACGCGGGTGACACTTTTATTTTCAAGCTACTGCTGCTCCGCCGCTGGTACGTTTGGACGCATAGGCCGCGTTACCGGACATTAGGGTCGAGGCGTAGTTTGCCGGAACGGTGAGGCGTGATCAGAATCTGGCCGGCTACCCCAGTGGATAGTTACTTCCGCACCTACTGGCGAGACGTTCCGTTTGACGATTTGGCGCGGGGCGGAGATGCTGTCGATAAGGGCGGTCGTCCATGTTTGGCTTAAGCCACCTCTTCTATCCTTGGGGATTCATCCTGCAGGGCCTTGCCATCGTGCACTTTGTGCGACGGAGGCCGGAGAACTATTGGTTCTACATCATCTTCTTCGGCGGGTTTCTGGGAGCGGGCGTGTACATCGTGGCGGAAGTGTTGCCCGATTTCGGGCTTTTGCGCGGCGTGTTCCAAGGATTTGGACGCAGGTCGCGCATTCAAATTGTCGAAACGCAGATCCTGGACAATCCCTCCGCGGCCAATTACGAAGAGCTTGGCGAGCTCTACAAGGATCAGAAGCAATTTGCAAAGGCGCGCGAGGCCTTTACGAACGCGATTGCGGCACGCAGCGATTCGGTTTACACGTTTTATTACCGCGCGCAGGCTTCGCTCGGATTGAACGATTTCGCTGCGGCAATTCCCGATCTGGAGCGCGTGGTCGCGAGCGATCGGAAGTTCGATTACTACCGGGCTGCCGGACTTTTGGCAGATGCTTACGCGCAGACGGGGCAATTGGAGCGCGCCGGGCAGCTCTACGTTGACGTGGCTCAATTCTCTACGACGACCGAGACGCTTTACAACTATGCGAACTTTCTGAAGCTCGCGGGCCGACCCGAGGAAGCGCGCGAGTGGGTGCAGAAGTTGCTCGCGAAGAAACGGACACTGCCGCGGTACATGCAGCGATATGAAAGGCCCTGGTTCCGCAAAGGCAAGGCGCTCTTGAAGGAATTGGCGGCGGCGAAAGTGCCGACGGAAGCACAGCCGGGAACGCAAAGCTGACCGGCGGCTGCCGCTCGTCTGGGCCGCCATTCTTCAAGGAATGCTTCCCGAGTGGTTTGTCAGGGATGCCCTCGGTCTAGTCTGTCAGGGATGTGCCATGTCTGTAGCCTCTTCTCTGGCACGCACCTCCCCCTCTTTTTTTGTAAACGTTGCATCTAAAGGGCTTAGAGTATCCGTAAGTCTATTAGAATCAGTGGTTGCAGAAATTTCTGCAAGCGTTGATTGTAAAGGGCTTACTGGTAAACATAATTCCTGGACGACACTTAGTGCTTTGAGTCGCAAACCTATTCCCTCCCGCGTATGCAGCCTGTTCCGCAGCCGTGCCGGAAGCGGTCGCAGGACTTCGCCCTCCGCTACATTTTCAGTAGCGCGCAATTAGCGATCAGTGGTCTGTGAAAGTGAAGAAAGGGCTACAGCCAGGAGTGGCTGTGCTACTCGATCCAAAATAAAAAAAGGCGGCAGAACTGCTGCCGCACTGGGAATTCGCAAGAGTACCTGGGATTAGGGTAGCAGGCGGGGGCTGGGCGTCAAGGAAGAAAAAGCTAGGGAGGAAACCTTGATGTGAGAGGAGACCTTTCTCAGGTAGCGGTGACACGACTCCAGAGTTCCCTTCTCCGGTAAAAACGCGCTGTCCTTTGGGACAGCTTCCGCAACTCAGTACGTTTGTACTATCGGCAGGGCGCTGGAAGCCTGAGAGAATTGGATGTTGTCTGGGCCGCTGCGTGTGGGGCCCTCCGCAGCCTGATCATTCGCTAAAGATGCGCCGCCCTCCGGCGCACGAGGGACAACACAATCGTGGCTTCCGCAGTGGATCATATTCCTTCGAGTGTCTCGCCCTCGGCGAGCGACACGAAATCTTCCGGGGAAAACGCTCCGAACAAGCCCCGGATGAATGCGGTTGCTTGCGAAGTGCAGATCATCGCCACCGGCGCGCGTCCTTCGGAAATAGGCGGGCAGCGCGAGCTCTTCACGGAAGAGACCAGCACGGCGCTGGTGTTTGAAAATGGCGGAGTTCTGAAGCTCGCGTCGGCGGTGCTTGTCGGGCAACTGCTGTTTCTAACGCACAAGGAAACGAAGCGCGAAGTCGTGGCACAAGTGACGCGCAAGCGCGATTTTCGGCCGACGATTTGTTATGTCGAGGTGGAATTCAGCGAGCCGTCGCCCGGATTCTGGGGCATTGAGTTTCCCAAAGTGGCGGCAACGGCACCGGCATGGGACGCGCAAAAAGAAGCAGGCCAGCCGTCGCAAGTGCAAGAGTACATCCTCATCGAAGAACCGAGCGAGTCCACGCCAGCTCCCAGCGCCGAAGAAGTCTCGGCGTTGAAGGACGAAGTGGAAGTTCTACGCGAGCAATTAAAATTCTTCCAGACACAAATCGTGGCCGGGAATCCTCCTGCCTCCGCAGAGACTCCCAATGTTTCGCGCGCAACAACACCCGAAGCTCCGCGGGCTCCTCGCGAAGCTAGTGCCCTGGTTCCGCTCGGCGCAGAAGCATCGAGCGCGGCGTTGCCAAGATTGCAGCCGGCCACCGGCGTGGCGCCGGGAGAAGCGGCAACGCAGATTTCAGGCGCTATTGCGAGCGACCACGGTGCTCACTCTTCTCCGCCTGCTGCGTTGCAGAATGGGTCCGCGGAGGTGAGAATTTCGGAAGAAGAGCTTCTGCCGAAGCCCGCGCTGAACTTCCATGACAAAAAGCTGGCAAAGAAGCCAGCTGCGAAGAACATTACGACGACAGCCGAGACTAGCGGCCGTGCGACGCTGAGGAAAGACATACTTTTTGCGGCGTTTGTGATCATCACAGCGGCAGGGGCGTGGTACCAGAATTTGCTTCCATGGCTGCCGCAGAGGAAGAGCGTTAGTTCCAGTCCGGTCTCAGCCGCCGTTGCGCATCCAGCTACTCCTCATGCCGTGCAAAAAGTAGCGAACGCTCCCGCTGATGAGAGTAAACCGCGACTGACCAGCGAGGTTGCGACAACTTCGCCAGGCGCGGACGTGCAACATGCAGCGCAACCGTTACCGCCAGGAGGGGTGAAGACTCTCTCACCCTCTCTGACGCAGGCACCGACGGAAGCAAAAAGCGCGCCCGACGGAAGCGCAGATCCGGATGCAGCGCCTGAAAAAGCAGAGTTCAGCACCTCTGCCGTTAAGCGTTCCGCGCCGACAGAATTGAGCAAAGCCGCTATGGTTTCTGCCGTGCCGCCTTCCGATGGAGCGGGGGTTGTTCCGCCGAAATTGATAAAATCCGTGCGCGCGGTAGCGTCGCCGAGCATGTTGCAATATTTTTCGCCGGGTAATGGGGATAGCGTCACACTCGACGCGCTGGTAGACACGTCGGGGCGCGTGAAGTCAATGAAGGTCATTTCGGGGGCGGCCTCGCTGCGGAACGCCGCGATGGAAGCCCTGAAGCAATATCAATACGAGCCCGCCACGCGGCGAGGCAAAGCCGTTCCTGCCCATGTCAACATCACAGTGAAATTCCTGTTCGAGCCATAGACCGCTTTTCGATTTGCAAGGCGCGGCCAAGTTTTGCGGTTTGCACAAAAGGCCGAGGGACCGACGTTCTCAAATTTTGCGTAAGGATTTAGCGGGTTGGGCGAAAAAAACTAATTCGCGGAGCTCAAACGCAAGCTGGATGCGGCGGCCCGTTCCGGAGCGCCCGTTAAGACAAAACCGGCCCAGTAAAACGGATTGGGATATTTGTGACGGACGTCTGCTTGAGCGGCGCCCAGGGCTTCTGCTTTGCTCAGCCCCTCTTTCAGATGGGTATAGAAAGCGATCATCAATTGTTGCGTGGCATCGTCGTCCACGCTCCACAGACTAGCCATAACGGAAGAAGACCCGGCGTAGATGAAGGCGCGGCTCAGCCCGATGACATCATCGCCACGAGTACGAGCGCCCCTCTGAGATTGACAGCCGCTCAGAACCACCAGGTTTGTGTTTCGAAAATCCAGTCCAAACACGTCGTTAAGTTCCAGCGAGCCCTCTTCTCCTTTGCCCTGTCCCAGAAGGATGCGGGAAGACAAAGGATGTTGGCTGTCCAGATCGAAGTGGGCTATTAGATGAACGATGTCGTAGTTGCCGGCCTGATTGCGGAGAACCGAAGCGGTCGCGTCGCTGCCGAGCAGAGGTTGGACACCCAGGAGCGAGGCAACCGAACGAGCTTCTCCCTCGGCATAGCTCAAGCGGGGAAGGCCTGGTTCCTTGTCGTTGGCCAAGACCAGCGCCTGGTTGCCCGTAGGTTTGGTTCTCTCATGGAGATAAGGCAGAACACTCACGCTGGGGAGATAGGTGATCGCATAAGTGTCGCCCAAATAGCGCCGGCCGTCGGGCGTGAGGGCAGCAAAAGGCAGATCATTCAGCAAGCCGTAAGGAACTACAGCTAATTTTCGAGTGGTCAGCTGGGAATGGAGAGGAGCGATCAATTTCTTGTAGAGCAACTTGAGAGTGGCCGGATCTTCGCTTTGTCCGGAGAAGTCTCTAAAAGTGGATACACCCATGTAGAGTTCGTCCTGGGTCACGGAGAGCTGAGAAACATGGAAGTCGTCCCGCGTGAGGACAAAGGCCAAGGTCATCTGGGGAGTTGTGTAGTAGGAGAGCACGGTTACGTCAGCGCTGAGCTGCTGCTGGGCCTCGCGCAGCGTGAGCGGAGAAACGCTCAAGAACGAAGAGTATTCCGGATTGGATAGTTTCAGTTGGTTGACCAAATCCTCGTATTCTTCTCGGACGGCGCTCAAGCGGGCTTGAATCGTGCGAGTTCTCTCTACGTTAACTTCAGGGCCGGGCTTTGCCAATTCCTGGCCGAGTTGGCGCTCGAGCGAAATGTTCTCCTGGCGCAGCTTATCTTCGCGCAGAGAGAAATCCACAGGCTGTTCGCGGCCCAGGTTGGGCCGATGATTGCCTAATTGATCGAGGAAGGTGCGGGCGCGGGCGCGCTCACTGAGATCGAAGGCTTCCTCCATGTGATGTAAGGTTGCTTCCAACAGAATGGCGCGCTGGTAAAGGCTTGCGGACTGGTCGGCAAGATCGAGGCGAAACTCCTCAAGACGCGCGGAGGTTTCGAGCTCGTCCATGCGCTGCAACGCTTTCCTGTAAAAGGTAAGCGCATCACGAGGTTTGTCCCAAGCGTCATAGACCAGAGCCGTATCCGTGAGGACGCCGATTTCTCCAACGCGATCGCCCGCAGCCTGCATCAAGGGCAAGGCCTCGTTGTAATTTCGGAGGGCTTTAGAGAAGCTTCTGGTTGGGTCATAGAGCGAGGGCCCGATGGCCGTCCAATAATGGAGTTCGCCAATGGCGGCGACAATGCCAGCTTCGGCAGCCTGATTCCCAGACTCTTTTATCTTCGCCCGGGCTTGCTCAAATTCGGATTGCGCTTTCTCGTAGGAACGCGACGACATGTGTGCGCGGCCCATGCCAGCCAGAATGGATCCCTCCAAAGCCGGATTTCCAGTGGACTTAATCAACGCGAGCGCCTTCTCATAACCAGGCAGCGCTTCCAGCGGATGATTGTGCGCCTGGAGCATCTCGGAGACACTCACGATCATCCTGGCATATTGCTCGTCTGAAGCGTACGGAGCAGCTTTCTTGTATTCCTCAGCTGCTTTCGCGTGCTCGCCCATGGATTGATAAAGTGATCCGATGCCGAGCCGCGTTCTGACTTCACCGTCCTTGTTGCCCAATTTTGAATAGAGATAGATGGCGGATTCGTAGCAACCGAGCGCGCGCGGAACGTTGCCAAGCGATTGAAAGACCCAACCGCTGCTCGCAAACGTATCCGCCTGACCTGCGTCATCCTTCAGCGATCTAAAGAGCTGCATGGCTTCGCGTAAGGAGTCGATCGCTTTCTCGAACTCACCTGTCGACATGTAGGCAGCGCCTTTGGTCTGCAAGAGCTTTGCCTGCAGATGGGGATCGCCGACAGTCTTGGTCATGCTCTCCGCTGCGCTGATGTGCATCAAGGCGTTCTCGGCGTCCCCCCTTTGAACGAAAAGCATCGCCAGGTCGGCGTGATTGACGACTTGCGCGACCTTATCGCCCGCTGATTCGCTGAGGGCCAGTGAACGCGTGCTGCTTTCGATGGCCTTCATCACGTCGTGCGAACTTGGACCGAGCAGTCCGTTCGCATTGGCAGCGACTGAGATCGACGGCATTGAGGGCCTGGAACTTGTGGGCTGAGAAGGGATATTCGGTGCTGTGCGCGAAAGCGTTTGCGGCTGATAGGGGGGCGGGCGATACGTTGGCGTGTAAGAAGTAGGATTGTACGGAGTGTATCCATTCAAACCATTTGTGGTGGGACTGGCGCTCGGAAGGTACCCGTTTGACTGAACCCCCTGCCAATTCATATACGGAGACGTCCACGTCGCGGGCAGATACCAATTGGGAGTGACTTGGCCATTTTGATAGAAAGGGTTCGGCTGGCCATTGGGGAGATAGGAGCTGTTAAGAAGCCCTGATCCCGGACCGCTGTTGATGATGGCGCTCCTTGTTCCAGGATCCAAGTTTCTAAAGCTAGGATTGTTGTTAATGAAGTTTTGAGTCTGCTCTGGCGACGGACGGGTGTACGGGCCGGGAACGCTGCCGATACCCATCGTATTATTGGTGCTTGGCGCATTGCCATTCGGCAGCGGCTGTTTCGTTACTGGATCTCGGGGCTGAACCTGGTCCCAGGGAGTTGCCTGTCCAAAAAGCGGCGCCGCGCTGAATGCAAGAAATCCGACGAGCGTGATGAGCGCAGCGAAGATTCGACGGTCTATACGGGGTCCGCGCTGAGGGGCCATGGGGTCCTCCTCTACAATTGCGGCACAACACGAGGGACAAAATTGACAGGATCTAAGACAGTTTCGGCTCGGCTCCGCTCGCTCTACCAACCAAACCGAAGCTGCTGAAACTTTACGTTCCTGTTCTCTTTAACTCCGCCAATCTTTTTCCTACTTCATTAGCTGTGTAATCATCCCCCAACTTATTAGCTATTGCAAGAGTAGCGTCCAGTTGCTCGTTGGCCGATTTCACATTTCCCAGTGCTTGCTCATAAATACGCGCCAGAGCAAGGTGGTCCAGCATCTGGCCTTCCTCGTCTTTCGCTTCGATGGAGAGATTCAGCGAACTCAGATAGCTGGTCTCCGCCTGCCGGAGCAAGCCAATGTTCAAATATAGGTCGCCCAGCAGACGCGCAACCGCTGGTACCTTGAATGTATCGGAGATACCTTCCAACCTTTTTATCGCTTCCGCATTCAGATCGTGAGAAGCGTAAAGATGGGCGATGAGGAATTGCGTTGGGCCTGGCGGTAATCCCAGACTTTCGATCTGCTTCTCCTCATCTTGAACTATCTTCTTCTCCTTCGCGCTTATTATCGAAAAGCCGAGGCCCAAGCCGGGCTCGGCGGAGGAGCTCTGATCAGCCGTCTGAACGATCAATTTGTAGTCAACGCCAACCACCAGAGGCGGGGCGTTATCCGGGTACTTGAGCTCTGTCGCCGACTGTACTCGCGAGGACCAGTAAAGATCGCGGCCCCGCACAGTGACCAGGTACGTACTGGCACCCTCGACGGCTGTCCAGCGGAGGACAGGATGTTGAGAGAGAAGCTTGGTCCTCCGCGGCGAAAGGACTATCGGGTAGGGTCCATCACCCGGCCAACTCCGTGTTGCATTGATCAGGCTTCCGTCGGCTCTTCGCAAAAGCGGCTGAGCTTCCTCGCATGGAACGCCCACAATGCCTGGCGAAATCTCGCGAAGCGTCAGGTCGGAACAGACAATCTTGGCTCTCGAAGAATCGTCGAGCCGCAGAAGATCACCGCTCCGCAGGTTTGTGCCGAACACGACCGGGGCGTAGCTGGTCCAACCCTTCCGTTTGACGCTCAGCTGTCCTTGTATGAAGACCGCCAAGTTCACCGGCTGAGCATTTTGGTTTTCCGAACCGCGGAGCTTCGTCTGGGGCAGGAAGAGCAAGATACTGCTTTCTAGAAGAACTACCAGCAGTAGCGTCGCTCGCTTCGCATATCGCTGCATCATTTTGCCGGTCCCTTTCCAAGGCGTTCCTGCGCCTCATTTCGCCATTCCGGTTCCACTTCCTCTTGGCTTGAGTATGCGATACACGACTCCCATTCCGGTAGGGAGACGGCCGCATGGTTCTGGGCATCCAGTACTTTTGCAAGAAGGCAATGGGCCGCTCCTCGCTCCGGGTTCAAGGCAATCGCAACTCTCAGGTTCTGTTCCGCTTGTCCCAATTGCTGCAACTCGAAATTAGCCCAGCCGTAATTCTTGCGGAGGGAGTATTGCACGGACGGTTCTTGAGGATTGAGATTCATGGCCCGGTCGAGCAGCTTGAGCGCGGCTCCGTAATCTCTGCGCCTTAGGATGTACAAGCGTGAAAGATTGTTGTACGCCTCATAAAACCTAAGGTCCGCGTCAATAGCGAGCTGATATTCCTCCAAAGCTTTGTCGTAATTCGGTATTTCTTCATAGGCGTCCGCCAGATTGTAGTGAGCCTCTGCATAGCCGGAATTCAGCCGGATGGCCCGCTGATAGTCCTCGATCGCGGCATTGATCTGGCCGCGTCGCTGAAGTTGAAATCCGCGGTTGTTGAAAGAGCGTGCAATCGCAGGAACCGATTTCACCAGCACGAGCGCCAGCACCAGCGCGATGATCGCCGAGGGGATAATCCAGCCCTTCGGAAACGTTGGTTTGACCGGCAACCACGGAAGTAGCCTCTGCTTCCAGCCCCGCTTTTTGGCATCGGGTACGTCGTCTGGGAAAGGACCGTCGCCGGTCTCCGAGATGTCTCGTACTTCAGCCACAAACCGATACCCGCGGCCGGGAACAGTCAAGATAAAGCGGTGCTCCTCAATACTGTCTCCTAAAGCTTTGCGCAAAACGTGGATGGTCTGGCTGAGATTGCCCTCCTCAACGAAAGCATCCGGCCACACCGCTTTCATCAGGTCGTCTTTAGAGACAACCTCACCTTCATGCTGAATCAACAGGAGAAGCGTATCTAGGGCTTTGGCGGGGAGCGAAACTGGGTCGTCCCCTCTGAGAAGCAGGCGCCTCTCGAGATCCACTCGAAAGCCTTCGAATTCCCACAAGTGCTTCATGGTCCAAGACTTATACGCGCTTGAGAAAGCCTAAGGAGAATTGAGCCCACTGCTAAAGACATTTGAGCACTGCCCTCTGCATGCTCGGTGCATTGATCATGGGGAGGTTCGATAACGAATGTCAACCGTAGACAACAAGAGCAACAGGAACCCTCAAGCCGTCCTAGAAGAGCGCGCGAATCGTCTCGACTCCTGGAAAGAGATTGCCGTTTATCTGGATCGACAGGTGCGCACCGCACAGCGATGGGAGAAGCGCGAAGGCTTGCCCGTCCATCGACAATTTCACGTGAAGGCAGATACGGTCTGTGCGTTCAAGCATGAGATTGATCTTTGGCTCAAGAATCGTTGCCGAGGGTTTCACAAAGCTCCCCAGGCAGAGAGGCACCTTCACCAGTCCGTGCACTGGTCCAGCCCCGTGCAATCGATAGAGAAAAATAGGGGGAACGGTTGCTGGTTGTGGTTGGTGATCGCCACAGATTCTTCCCAGTTTGCCAGCCACTCGACCGTGGTGCCGATCCGCGCAGCAACGAACGACCCAAAGGCAGTAGCCCCGCGCAAACTTTGCCAGCGGCAACCCGTGTAAAACGGCGTGGCGCGAGAGGCAAATATTTTAGAATCAATGCAGCGAACTCGGCCGTAGCTCAGTTGGATAGAGCGTCTGCCTTCTAAACAGAGGGTCAAACTCAGTTCGGTGAGCCGCCACGAATTTGCTAGAATCGAAATACGGTGACCCCGTAGCTCAGTTGGATTAGAGCACTGGACTTCTAATCCGGGGGTCGTGGGTTCGAGTCCCACCGGGGTCGCCATCGCTCACGGTCCAACCCGGACACATGGGCAAGGTTGCCATAGTTGTTCGATGATCGCGCAACTAGAGGCTTCCAGGAATTCTACACGAGGTTATGGTGACCTGACCTCACCAAGCTGTCACGAAGGCAGGCCACAAACAAGTAGCCCAACGAATTCGAAGGGGAGGCCCGGCGCGAACATGCGCCAGCCAACGCGCTCCAACAATTCTCCATCGGCGCGATCTTCCAAGAATACGTTAAGTCTCGGCTCAGGCATTCTTCAGCGCGCCCGTCTTGGATGGAGCTGTCTCCGTCATGAACAGCGCCGCAAGCAAAACCAAAATTGCTCCTGCGCTCGCAATCCAAAGTGGCGCTCCGAGGCCGTAACGATTTGCGGCTTCGCCCGCCAGCGCGGGAGCCATCGCGCCGCCGACAACCTCTCCGACCAGGGTTGCCAGCCCTATCGCGGTGGCGGCAAACTTCGCGGGAACGCTTTCCGTCGGAATCAGGACCAAGACAAGCGGCGCGATGCTATGCCCGGCGTTCGCAAAAAAACCAGCGGCTCCCATCAACCACGGATGAGCGACCAGAAATGGCACCTGAAAAATCAGCGGCGCAGTCGCGGAAACCAGCGCAACAAATATCAGCGTTGGTTTTCGCCCCGCGCGGTCGGAAGTCCACGGAAAAATCCAGCCCCACACAAAAGCGCCCAACCCGCCGACGCCAATAATGAACCCGGCGGTTGTAGCGGATCGCTTCGAAACCTCCGTGATGTACAGCGGCGCGAAGGAATGCATCACGAACAGCCAGGTCATGAAGCCCGCCGCCCCGGCACAGCAGAGCTGCATATTTCGGTATCGCAGGAGCGACAAATAATCCTTGAGCGATGGCTTGGCGTGGTGCACATCGCCGGAGTCCGGCTCCTTCACAAATTTCCAAATCAGAAAGCCAAGAATAATTCCGGGAACTCCCGCGACAAAAAAAGCAAAGCGCCATCCAAATCGCGTAGCAATTTGGGTCGTCAATACCGGCGCCAGCGCGAGCCCCGCAAGTGCGCTTGCGCTGACGACGATGCCAATATTGCGTCCGCGATTCTTTGGTTCGGACGATGCTTCGATCATGGAGGTCATCGCTGGCCACGTAGGCCCCTCAACAATTCCCAGCAGCGTCCGCATCCACAGCAGCTCAGCAAAGGATCTCGCGACACCGGAAAGCCAAGAAAATATCGAGAACAAGAAGACGGCTGGAATCAGAACCGGCCGTCGCCCGATGCGATCGGAAACTGCTCCGAAAATTAGACCCGACCCCGCCCAAGCGAGCGCCAAGGCCGAAGCCAGCAGTCCAACCTGCGCATGGCTCAAATGCAGATCGGGCGCAATGAACGGCGCCAGATACGAAACGCTCATGCGCGCGAGAAAAATGCTGCCCCACGTGAAGAAAAAAAGAACCACCAGACCCGTCTGATATCGCTTCGTATTCGGCACTCTCTTTTCCTCTCTGCACAGCGGACGAACGCTTCACTCCATCGGCAGGCCGACGTAATTTTCCGCAAGCGTCACCGAAGCCGCCCGCGAACTGGTCACGTAATCCAGCTCCGCAAGCTGCCTACGCTGGTCAAACGCGTTTTCATCGGGAAAACGATGCAGCATCGAAGTCATCCACCACGAAAACCGCTGCACCTTCCACACCCGCCGCAAACAAGCCGCTGAATAACTGTCCAGCAGTTCCGCTTTCCCGGAAGCGTAATACTCTCCTAGCGCACGCGAAAGCACTCGAACATCCGCCACGGCCAGGTTCAGCCCCTTGGCTCCCGTGGGAGGAACGATGTGCGCCGAATCTCCCGCAAGAAAAAGTCTTCCATACTGCATCGGTTCAACCACAAAACTCCGCATTCCCGTGATGCTCTTCTGAAGCACGGGCCCTTCCGCAAGCTTCCAGCCCTCGATGCATTCGAGCCGTGCACGCAGCTCCTGCCAAATCCGCGCGTCCGGCCATTCCGTAATGTCTTCCTCCGGCGCGCACTGAATATAAAGCCGCGAAATCTCCGGCGAACGCATGCTGAGCAAAGAGAAGCCACGATCGTGGTACGCGTAAATAAGTTCTTTGGAAGAAGGCGGGGCCTGCGCCAGGATTCCCAGCCAGGCAAACGGGTAAATCCGTTCGAATACTTTCAACACACCCGCCGGAATCGATGGCCGGCACACTCCATGAAATCCGTCGCAACCCGCGATGAAATCGCAGCTCAGCTCTTGCGCAGCGCCGTCCTTGTGAAAGTTAATCTTCGGCGCCGCGCTATCCAACTCGCTCACGCTGACGTCTTCAATCTCAAACAAAAGCTGTCCCTTCGCCGCGATGCGCGCTCCAATCAGATCCTTCAACACTTCGTGCTGCGCGTACACCATCAGCGACTTCCCGCCGGTGAGTTCCTGAAAATCAATCCGGTGCCGCCGGCGCGCAAATTGCAATTCAATTCCGTAATGCACGAGGCCCTGGCTCATCATTCGCGCGCCGACACCTGTTTCGTTCAGCAGATCCACCGTTCCCTGCTCGAGAATCCCCGCGCGCACGCGCTCTTCCACGCGCTGCCTGCTGCGCGCCTCCAGCACAACCGACTCGATTCCCTGCAAATGCAAAAGATGCGAGAGCATCAGCCCGGCCGGCCCGGCTCCGACAATTCCTACTTGAGTTCTCACAAGGAGTCGCTTTCAGCGCGCAGCAATCTGGATTAAATGCTTCACGGCTTGTGCTCGGCGATCACTTCCATCGCCACGTGAAACGCGGAATTCGCCGCGGGCAATCCGCAATAGATCGCGCTCTGCAAAAGCACTTCCTGAATCTGCTCGCCCGTCACGCCCACGTTCAACGCCGCCCGCAAATGCATGCGCAACTCATCGGGACGATTCAGCGCAACCATCATAGCCAGCGTCAACATGCTTCGCGTTTCCTTGGGCAATCCCGGCCGGCTCCAAATCTCTCCCCATGCGTATCGCGTTATAAAATCCTGAAACGCTTCCGTGAATTCATTCCGGTTCTCGATCGTTGCTTCGACATGCGCGTCTCCCAAAACGCTGCGGCGCGCCTTCATCCCCTGCTCGTAGCGCTGGCGTTCATCCATGCGAATCCCTCCTCGGACCCTCCACAATACACAAAAATGAGCGCCCAAAAGCGCCGACGCGCGATAATCGGAGTCTCCCTCGCCATCCGCGATGGCACCACGCCCGCAATCTCGCCCGCCACTCGAATTCAACATGCATTCGCCATCAAGATGGTATAGCTTCACTTTCGGCAGCACGCATTCCATCGATTCCGGAGCCACACGTTGAGCACGGTAAGAGAAGTCACGTATCAGGTTTTGCGCGACTTAGGGATGAATCTGATTTTTGGCAATCCTGGCTCGACCGAATTGCCTTTTCTTCGCGACATGCCACCCGATTTTCAGTACGTCCTCGGCCTGCACGAACGCACCGCAATCGGCATGGCTCTCGGATACGCGATGGCCAGAGGCAAAGCTGCGTTCGCGAATGTTCATTCCGTCGCCAGTGTGGGCAACGGTCTCTCCGCCCTAATCGACGCGTTCTACTGCCACGCTCCGCTGGTCGTGACCACTGGACAGCAGGATCGCCGTCAAGTCCTCGCCGAACCTTTTCTCGTCAGTCGCGCGATAGAAACCGTCAAGCCCTATGTGAAATGGGCCTACGAACCGCTCCGCGCTGAAGATGTCCCCGCAACCATCGCGCGCGGCTACTACCTCGCGATTCAGCCGCCCATGGGCCCCGTCTTCATTTCCATTCCGATGGACGACTGGACTCACGAATGCCAAAGCTTGAGCGTGCGTAAAATCTCTGCCATCGTTGAGCCTGATACCGCGGCTCTCGACGAAGTGGTTCGCGCGCTCAATTCCAGCGCCAACCCAGCTATCGTTGTAGGCTCGCAAATTGAAGAAGATCACGGCTGTCACGAAGTTATCGCGCTTGCCGAGCACCTCAACGCAGACGTCTATCAACAGCCCATTCCAGCGCGGTGGACTTTTCCGCGAACGCATCGCCTTTTTCGCGGAGGACTGTTGCCCGCGCAGCGCCCGCTTGCAAACCAACTCGCCGGCTATGACACCGTCGTCGTTCTCGGAGCCCCAGTCTTTCTTTATTACGCCTACGTCCCTGGCCACACCGTGAAGCCCGGCACCAAACTCTTTCAAATCACAAATTCTCCGCAGGAGGCCGCCGCCGCGCTGGCCGGAACCAGCATCGTTGGCAACCTCGCCGCCGCCGCCCGCTACCTTCGCATGCAAGCCAAGCCTAGAGACCAAAAAACTTTATTCGCTCGAAAGGATCCGCCGCCTTCGAACCCCGAGTATCCCATCACAGCCGCATATCTCTTCAGCGTGCTCAACAAAGTCATGCCGCGAAACACGATCATCGCCGAGGAATGTCCCTCTGCCAAAGGCGATCTCGATAAATATCTTCTGTTGGATGAGCCTGGCTCATTCTATTCGGTTCCAAACGGCATTCTAGGATTTGCCCTTCCCGCCGCCGTCGGCCTGCAACTCGCGAATCCCGAAAGAAGAGTCGTATGCCCTGTCGGCGACGGTTCCATCCAATACTCCATCCAGGCTCTGTGGAGCGCGGTGCAGTCCAAAGCGCCCGTTATTTTTATCGTTCTGCGCAACGGTGATTACACTGCGCTCAAATCTTTCTGCGATTTCACGCACGTCGGCCGCAATGTTCACGGCATGGATTTGCCGGGGATCGATATCGTGAAAATCTCGCAGGGGTATGGAATGGCCACCCAAGAAGTAGACCAACCTGCAGAACTCGAATCCGTGCTGAAGGAAGCCTTCGCATCGCCAGGTCCGCGGTTGATCAGCGTCAACATCGCGAGAGGCGGACAGACCTGCATGGGCATGGATCAGTCCGTCAATCCGCCGAATTACGGTTAGAATTGCGGCTGTTCAATTTGTTGCTGCTATGCTGTTTGCGCTGCACTGTCCGCCCCTTGGCGGAGCAGCCGCGCAAGCTGGCACCCTCTCTAGCTGCGCTCTTGCCCGAATCCTCGCCGTTAAGCTTTAGCTCGTTTGCTCGAAGATGCCCGGCGAGGTTTTTTGGAAGCCAATCGCAGCGCTCTCTTGAGCAAATCGCGCAAAGCGTCGGGATGCACTTTCGAAAGCCGGATCAAAACCCACGGGTATTTCAGGTAGTGGTCGGTGATGTAATAAGTCTCTGGTTCCGAGGCCATCATCTCTTCGCGCTCTTCAAAAGTCGTGCCCACAACCAACGATTCTCCATCTTCTTTGAGGCGCGCTATCAAATTGCCGCCAATCTTGAATGCCGCCGTTCCATACGACGTGCTTTCTTCCACGTGTTCGAGCGCTAACGCGATCTTGCGGACATCTTTAAATGTCATCGGCATTCCGCCCTCTTTCGCTGACGGAGCATTTGCAACGCACGTGGATTCGGAAAAAGCACGGAGAGCCCGCCTCAACTGGCCCAGTATAAGCCTATTCGCTCGGTCGCTCGGCAACACTGTTCGGTACTGCGGAAGGAAGGGAGAAGTCTCTGCCATTGTACGAGACTGCCCCGCTGTGAACGCGCGCTGAGTGCTGGGTGCGGAACGGAGCGAGAAATATATCGCTCCGCCTTGCCGCCGAATCTCTAGAACGAGTACTTCAGCGAAAACTGCAATTGCCGCGGATTAAACATCGTTCGTGGGCCGCCAAATAGCGGATTCGGAACCGGAGGACCAGCCGCAGGGCAGCCACCTACGTTTTGCACATGCTCGATGGCAATGGAAGCCGCGTCCTTATAGTGGACCGGAACTTGCCCGTTACAGAAGTTATAGGTCCCATACACCGAAGTCACTTCATTGACGTTCGCACGATTCAGCGCATTGAACGCGTCCATCGCGACCTCGATCCTGTTGCGTTCGCGGAAGATGAAGTGGCGCGACACGCGAAGGTCCCACGCTACGAGGGAATCTCCCCAATACGTGTTTCGAGCCGCGTCCCCGACGCGATCCGTCACAGGGTTGGTGTCTCCGTTTGCGTCGAAACCCACAAACATTGTGAACGGCCGGCCGGACTGCGCCGTGATAATGCTGCTGAGTTCAAAATTCCGCAGAAATGTCTTTTCGGGCCCATCCGCGGTGAAGTTGGCGATAAAGCGGTTGCGGATGTCCTGGTTCGAGTTTGCGCGTTCGAGAGGACGGTCATAGAAGTCCTGCGGCGTACTCACAAAGGTTGTGAACGTTCCATCGTCCAACGTCTTCGAGTAGGTATAGTTCGCATTAAACTGCAGGTAGTGGCCGAAGTGTTCCGTCGCCTGGATCGTCCCGCCATTGTACACACTGTTTCCGCTGTTGTCGGTGTAGTAGAGCAAACCGGAATTGGTGTAGAGCGCGCCGCTGAAATTGGCTTTTCCCGCTGGCCAATCGGGAAGAGGGACTCCGGCGGCTGCGCAGGTCGTAGCCGCGGTGGTCGTCCCTCCCTGCGGACAGACGTTCAAGTTCTCCGCACGGACCAGTTTATGCGCAGCAACAAAGAGATAACTTGCGCTGAGCACCAGCCCGTGGCCGAGCTCTCTATCAATCTGCAGGGTAGCCTGCTCCGAATACGGGATGCGGCTGAAATGGTCCACCATTCCGGCGCCGGCAGTGACGGTCGTCCCCGCAGGGCCAGTAATATATTGTGGTGGCACCTGGCCTGTTGTAATCAAGGTCGCCGCAGCCACCGCCGGCATTATCTGTTGCCCGACAGGATTCGGTGGCCCCGGCGTCAACTGGTTCAAAATCCATGTCGCGGAATTCGCACCCGTTCGAATGCCCGGTAAGGGTTCGTTCGGAATGATTACTGGCTTTTGCGGCTGTGTAATAAAGAGGAACGACAAGTTGTAGCGGTCATCAAACAACCCAAACCCTGCGCGGATGACCGTATGTTTGTCCGGAGAATAGGCAAGTCCCACTCTCGGCTGCCAGCCCCGGTAATCCGGATTGATCTGTTTTTCCAGACCCTTCTCGAAGTCCCAACGCAAACCGTAATTGATCGTCAGCTTGCGAGTGAGCCTCCATTGATCCTGAGCGTAGAATCCATAGTAACTGTGGTTCAGAGTCTCAGAGAAATTCGCCGCTTCCGAAGGCAGATACGCGTGCGACCAGCCGTTTGGAGTACAAACGTTTCCGGGGCAAAGCGTCGGTGGCTCAAAGCCCGGCGTAACCGGGCCGGAACCCACCGGCGCTCCCCAGAAGACGATTGGCGTACCGTCGAGCGGTACCACGGTGGGAGGACACGTATCGCCGGGGTTCGTTGACGAAGGGACATCCGCGCCCGGGTTCACGAAATTGGCGAACTCCACCAGACAATTGATACCCGGCAGAACGATGCGCATTGGCGTGAATCCCGGCCAGATCACAAAGTTATTGATGAAATTTGTGTCCACTCCGAACTTGGCGAGATGCGCCCCTTTCACCCACCCGATCGAGTCCGTGGCTTGCACGCGGCTCTCGTAAATCGCATCCAGCACGCCAAAGTTGTGGCCGAAAAGCAGGTCGTTCGGAATGTCCAGGTTCGGCTGGCCTGTCACGCCAGGAAAGTTATAGTGCCGCCGTGACCATTGAACAAGGGCTGTGTTTACAAGACTCGGAGAAATCTGCGAATTGAGAATACCGACGAGAGCTTGATCCCGGATGAATGCATCGTGGCCGCTGCTCGGCGCTCCGATGCCTCCCCCGTCCAGTGTGTCGCCAACCAGCAAGTTCAATTCGCGGCCATCGAAGATGTTGTATCTCGCAGAGAGGTGATTGTTCTTGGTGATCTGATGATCAATTTTAATAATGCCGTTGTCAGTGTCCTTCGTTGTCAGGATATTGATGTTTTCTGGCGGAAGCCCCAAAGCCTGCTTAGCTTGATTGATTAAAGCCAGCTCCGTGGATTCGGTTCCGTTCGAAAGGCCCACCGGTCCTACCAGCGTGCTTGGATACGTGGGGGACTCGGCGCGCCGCTGTCCCTCATAATTCGCGAAGAAAAATGTCTGGTCTTTCTTGATCGGTCCGCCTAATGTCGCGCCGAATTGATTTTGCCGTAGTGTGTCTCCCTGGGGTGCGGGCTGCAGCAAGGATCGCGCGTCCGTCGCATTGTTCTGCAAATAGTCGTAAGCCGAGCCATGCAAATCGTTCGTGCCGGATTTCGTCACGATATTGACGATTCCGCCCAGCGCCCGGCCGTACTCCGCTCCAAAACCATTGTTTACCACGCGAAATTCGCTCACCGCTTCTTGCGACGGGGTCGACCGCTGCGATCCGGTTGCCGTGTTGATCGTGTCCGCACCGTCCACTGTGACTGCATTGCTCAAGTCGCGCATCCCGCCAAACGAGATGCGCGTCACTTCAAACTCCGTGATCGTGGACTGCAAGCTCGTGCGGCCCGTGGCAACTCCTGGCGTCAAAAGAGCGAAGTCCGTGAAGAGCCGCCCGCTGATGGGAAGATCCTGAATTTGTCTGGTGTCGATGACCTGGCTAATTTCGGTCCGCGTTGGTTCGACAGGCGGCGTTTCCGTTGTCACCACCACTTTTTCCGAGCTCTGGGCGACACTTACCGTTACGTCGATGGTAGCGACTTGGCCGACCGTCAGCACGATTCCTGTCTGCGTTGATTTGGCGAATCCCGTGGCTTCCGTCGTCAATTCATAGCTGCCTGGAGGAAGATTGGGAATGACGTAAAGGCCGTTGTCATTCGAAACGGCGGTGTAGGTGCGATTGGTGCCGGCGTCCCGCAAGGTGAGTATGGCTTTCGCAACGGAGCCACCGCTCGCGTCACGCACCGTTCCATTCAACTGTGCGCCGCTAGCCCCGCCTTGCGAAAATGCCGGTTTTGTCCAGCCACACAGAATCACGATCCCAAGGACGGCCCAAAGCCCTGAACTTCGCCTCATGAATCACCCCCAAGAAACGATTCGAACCAGCGATTCTCGCCATCCAAATCCTGAATACACCCCGTCTGGCGTGCAGGTCTAATGCTTCGAATCGCGGCTGTCAAGTCTTTAATCGGGCGTTCGTGCGAATATCGTGCAGATTTCCGCGTTGAATATTGGTGAAGGCCTTTTTTGCTCCCGAAAATGCTTATTTCGCATATGGACATGCCCGCGCGTAATATAAAACCGTTACCTGACAATCAGGCAAAGTTCTTGTGCAGCAGCTTTCAGGTGCGGAAGAAATCGCACTTGCAAATCTTGGATCGAAACGCGTTGCGCATGCGCGCCCACATTCAGGGACGCAACCACTCTTCCCGTGGAATCGCGAATGGGAACGGCCATGGAACGCAAGCCAGACTCCAGCTCCTGATCCACGATGCAGTAGCCATTGCGCTGAACCAATCGCAGAATCTGGCGAAGTTTTTCGGCGCCCGCCACGGTTCTCTCCGTGTAGCGCTTGAATTCCACGCGAGCGAGAAACTCATCTAGTTTTTCCGCAGGGAGGTCCGCCATCAGTACGCGGCCCATCGAAGTGCAAAATGCAGGAAGCCGGCTACCGACCACAAGATCGATGGACATGATTCGCGTCACGTTTGCGCGCGCGATGTAAACAATGTCGGTGCGATCTAGAGTTGCAATCGAACAGGACTCATGCAGGATGTGGCTGACACTTTCGAGAATCGGCTGCGCCATTGCCGCCAGCGGCATGGAAGAGATATAGGAATGGCCGAGAGCGAGAACGCGGGGCCGAAGATGAAAATGCCTGCTGTCGTCGCTTGCGGCAAAGCCAAGCTTCGCAAGCGTATAAAGACATCTCCGCACGGCGGCACGGGAGAAGCCTGTCTTCGCGCTGATTTGCGAAACCGTGAGTTCGCGCTGGCGTTGCGAAAAAGCTTGAATCACAGCCAGTCCCCGCGCCAGCGAAGTCATGAAGTTGGGATCGCCGCCATATTCGTCGATTTGCGCCGACACAGTCGGCGGCGCGGCAGTCAGTGTGTTCGAACCGGGCTTGATTGCGACCGGTTCATTCGAAACAGGTCTGCTCGAGACGGGTTTGTTCGGAACTTGTTGTTTCGATTCGGGTCCACCGGGCACGGGGTGCGGCGAATCCGTCCCGCTGGGCAACGATTGTTTCGAACCAGTTCCTCCAGGAACCAGATTCTTTGCGTTCGGTCTGCGGGGCAACTGTTGCTTCGCAGCGGGACTGGCCGAGCCCACTTGCTTGGAAGCGGCTACATTTGAAGCGTGTTGCCGAGAGTCCGGATCAGAAAAAGCAGCAGCCATTCGAATCCCCCTTGGAAACGACCATCAGAAAAACCGATACAAGCGATACACATTACACTTTTTTGAGCGATATGCGCCCAATATTTCGATAATCGGCATTGCGGAAATTTAGTGGCGTGCCATAGAATGCCGGGCGCGGTCGATTTGTTGTTGAGAGGCAGGAGAATCGTTGGATGAATAAGATTCCCGGTTACCGGCGATACATCTCCGGCACGCAGCCGCCTCATTTGCATCCTTCTTATGTTTCATCGATCAAGCGCGCGCCACAGCAGCCTCTAGTGCGGCTTCCACATACGCTTTCTGAAATCACGGGGCCGGTATTCGGGCCGGAGATTGCGGATGTGAAGGCTTGCGATCTGACGCGGCAGCATTCAGGCGAACCACTGGGCGAGCGCATTATCGTGAGCGGTCGCGTGCTCGACGAAAATTCGCGGCCCGTGCCGCACACACTCGTGGAGATCTGGCAAGCCAATGCGGCTGGACGCTATCTTCACGGCAACGATCAACACAATGCGCCGCTAGATCCGAATTTTACCGGTTGCGGGCATGCGATGACAGATTCCGAAGGGCGCTACCGATTCGTCACGATTCGGCCGGGCGAATATCCCTGGGGAAATCACCACAATGCGTGGAGGCCAGCTCATATTCATTTTTCGCTGTTTGGGCCTGCGTTTGCCACGCGGCTGGTGACGCAAATGTATTTCCAAGGTGATCCGCTGATTCCCTTCGATCCAATTTTCAATTGCACCGACGATGAAAATGCACGGAACCGGCTCATATCGCAGTTCGATTGGAAGACTACGATTCCGTCGCAAGCGCTGGGCTACCGGTTCGACATCGTTTTGAGCGGCCGCGAAAGCACTCCAATGGAGACTCAGGCGCACGGAGAAAAGTTATGAGTCTTCCTGCAACAGCATGGCAGACCGTTGGCCCGTTTTTCAGCATCGGTTTTTCGTGGCTTTGTCGGGAGAATTTGGCGGGGCCTGGCGTTTCCGGTGAACGCGTGGAAATCTCGGGCTGCATTCTCGATGGCGACGGAAGTCCAGTGCCCGACGGGATCGTGGAAATTTGGCAGGCGAATGCACAGGGCAAATATGCTCATCCGGATGATCCGCAAGAAAAGAAGGCCGATGAGGCCTTTACGGGCTATGGGCGTGTTCCCACGGATGGTTCGGGGCGTTTTCGTTTTACGACCATCAAGCCGGGGCGCGTGCCCGGGCCAGATGGAACTTTGCAGGCGCCGCATCTGGAGATTTCGATTTTTACGCGAGGATTGCTGCGGCGGCTGATTACGCGGATTTATTTTCCGGACGAACCTGGCAACGCTGAAGATTTCGCGTTGAATCTTGTCGAGGCTGGAAGGCTAGGCACGCTCATCGCAAAAAAGATGGATGGCCGCCCTGGCGCTTTAGAATGGAATGTGATCCTCCAAGGTCCGGGCGAAACGGTTTTCTTCGACGTTTGATTGCGGTTGCCCTGCGAGGGCGGGGCAAGCCCCGCCCCTACAACGTCTTTTCTGAAGAGCTTGCTTCTTCGGAATTTCTCCGGCCGCATACCTCTGGATTTTCGGACTAAAAGGGATATTGGCGGCGGCCTGTTTGGATAGTGACCCATTTTACTTCGGTCATTTCGTCGGTGGACCAGCGGCCGCCTTCGCGGCCCATGCCGGAATCTTTTACGCCGCCGAAAGGGACAGTGCCTTCATCGTGGATGGTCGGGCCGTTCAGATGGACCATGCCGGCTTCGAGTTCGAGGGCAAAACGCATGGCGAGCTGGAGATTATTTGTGAGTACGGCGGAAGAGAGACCATAGGTCGAGCTGTTGGCTAGCGCTAGCGCGTGATCGGCGTCGTTGGCTTTCGTGACTGCGGCGACGGGGCCAAACAGTTCGTCGCGGAACGCGGCCATTTCTGGCGTCACGTCAGCTACGACGGTCGGGTGGTAGAAATTCCCTTCGTATTTTCCACCGGTCAGCAAGCGCGCGCCGGCTGCGACGGCGTCTTTGATTTTCTTGTCGATCATCGGACATTGCGAAGAACGGATCAGCGGGCCAATGACGGTGTGAGGATCGCGCGGGTCGCCCACTCTCATCGTTTGCGCTTTTGCGGCAAAGCGTTTTAAAAATTCTTCATAGATGGGCGCTTCGACGATAATCCGCGAACCGGCCATGCAGATTTGCCCTTGATGTATGAAAATGCCAAAACATGCGGTGTCCACCGCGTAATCCAGATCGGCGTCTTTCAGAATGATGAGCGGGCTCTTCCCGCCCATTTCGAGGACACAGCGTTTGCCGCGCTTGGCGCACTCAACGGCAATGATTCTTCCGACTGCAGACGAACCGGTGAACGAAACTAGCTTCACCCGTGGATCGTCAAAGAGCACCCTCGCTAACGTTGGGCCATCGCCGGGGACGACGTTGAAGACGCCAGCCGGAACTCCTGCGCGTTCAAAGACTTCCGCGAGCTTCAGTCCTACAAGCGACGTCTCTTCTGATGGCTTCAGAACAAACGTATTTCCGCAGGCAAGCGCGAAGGCAACTTTCTTCAGCGAAAGCACGACCGGAAAGTTGAAGGGAGAAATCCCGGCGACGACTCCTAACGGGCGGCGGATGGCCATGGAGATCATGCCCGGCACATCGGAGGGAAATACGTCGCCACGGATTCGGCGGGCTTCTCCGGCAATCGAGCGAACGAGATTTGCGGCGAAGGGGACTTCGAAATGAGCCTTGCCGAAAGTCGAGCCCGCCTCATCGATCAAAAGCTCGATCATTTCCTCGGAAGCTTTCTCGAGTTCATCGGCAGCGCGCATCAAAATGCGCTCGCGCTCGGCGGCCAGCGTCGCGCCCCACGAGTTCTTCGCGGCGTCCGCCGCGTCGATCGCAGCGCGCATGTGCTGCTCTTGCGCCATAAAAATGCGCGCAAAAGGCTTTTGATTCGCAGGATTGACGACCTCGGAGAACGCAGATGGCGGGACTTCGATATTTTTGCCGCCGATGTAAGGAGTGGACGACATAATGCCTCCTGGTGGGTTACAAGGATGCGGGCGAGGGTAACAGCACCGAAATCATACGCTTATTGCACCTGCTCTTTTCAAGAGCGCGCGAAGCCACGATTTTTCTCTGCGCTTCCGCGAAAGTCAAGCAGCGGCGGAGGCGAGGCGCTCAGTCTCCATTCACCCGACCTACCGGGAGTTAGTCCCTAGGAAAAGCACGAAGGCAGTCAAAATAGTTCGTTACCTTGATAGTTCCGCAGTCGTCGAACGCCCCCACGCAATATCTGACGCTACCAGCACTTGATCTGAGCGATTCGGGTAATTCTTCGAGCGAAACAGGATTGACCGGACAAGCCATCGGTTCGTAGGCGTCCATTAACGAGGCTACCGTCCTATGGACATCACTCCAGTCGTATACATAGAACCCACGCTCAGCCATTGCGATAAATGAGTCCGGTCGGGGGACCGAGGCAATGAGACGACATGAGGAAACTTTGGGCAGCTTCAATATAGCCTCTTCAATATCTGTTACCGGTAGGGACCGTGTGTTGCTTAGCGCCAGTTCAGGAATCGGTCCGATACCGGCGGTTGCGAATGCTCCAACATGCCCGTCACGGTCGGACGCGACCCAAACGCAGTCAACCTGTACTGGATAGTCCTGTCTGATCATCGCGTCCATTCGACAACAAAACTGCTCAAGCTGCAATAGCGGGTGCTAGAAGCAACTTTGATTCGCTCAGGGGAGGTTGGTTGCCAATGAGTTCGAATATGTTGGAAGAAAAAGGTTGAATAACGCCGCCAACGATAAGGCTGCTGCGAGGACGGTCAGCAAGGAGGTGTAGGAGCCGGTGAGATCGAAGGCGCGGCCTAGAATCACGGGGCCAATGGCTCCCGCGGCGGCGTAAAACGTCCAGGTAAGGCCGTAGAGAGTTGAAAAAGCGCGCAGGCCAAAATAACACGTAAGCAAGTAAGGGGTAATGGCCGCTTCGCCGCCGGCCCCGATGCCAATGAGCGCGGCAGCCAGGCAGCCGGCGGAAAAACTACTCGCGTGGGCGAGCAGAAAAATGCCTGCGGCGGTGATCAGGTTCACTACAAGGGCGACGCGCGCGCCGAAAAAACGGTCCAGCAGCCAGCCCACACCAATCCTGCCAAGTACGCTCGAACCGCCTAACAAGGACGCGCATAGCGCCGCGCCACCTGGCGTGATTCCTCGATCCGTCAGCAAAGCGGAGAGGTGCGTGATCGCTCCATTCATACTGATCGAACTGACGAAAAGGATGGCGACGATAATCCAGAAGGCAAAAGAGCGCAGGCCTTGCTGCCACGTCAGTCCAGAATGCGCAACAGGTGCAGTCTCGCGGCGAACAGCGCCGCGGTCGACGATATAGCGCCAACTGAGCGGCAGACCGAGCAGCAAGGCAAGAGAACCGAGAGAAAGGTAGGCAGCTCTCCAGCCGGCGCGGGTGATGATCGCTTGCGCGACAACCGGCAGGATCATGGCGCCCAAACCTGCTCCGACCATTACGAAAGCGAGCGCCGTTCCCAGACGCCGCTGAAACCACGTGGAAATGGATCGCGAATATGCGAGATGAGCCGCGCCGTTCCCAACTAGCCCCAGCACGATGCAAGTCAGGTAAAACTGCCACAAGGCGGCGTGTAACCACGCGAGCGAAAAAATCGCGCAACAATACACGGTCATGCAGGGAAGAATGATTCGGCGGGGACCGAAGCGATCAATCCAGCGGCCAAGGAGTGGGGAAACCACACCCAAGGTGATGGCGGCAAGTCCGAAACCGAACGAAATGGCTTCGCGGTTCCAGCCAAATGCCGCGCTCAGTGGTTTCACAAAGACGTTGAACGTGTAGACGAACAGCGAGCCGAATCCGGCCATGACGCCAAAGCAAGCCGCGAGAACCACGCGCCAGCCGTAGTAGCCGAGATCAAATTCGGTTGGTTCGGCCGCAAGTTCGGAAATTGGAGCTTTATTCTTCGCGACAGGTTGCACCAAGGTTCAGGCCCACACGCGGCGAGTTGTATCTGCTACGAGTTTTAGCTTGGCCCATTGACGGTCTTCAGTGATGAGGTTGCCTTCGGCGGTGGAAGCGAAACCGCACTGCGGGCTGAGCGCCAAGTTTTCCAATGGCACGTAGCGTGAGGCTTCTTCGATGCGCTTGGCGAGCTCCGTGGAATTTTCCATGTGCGGAACCTTCGAGCTGACAAGCCCGAGGACGACAGTTTTTCCTTTGGGAACGAAGCGCAGAGGCTCAAAGGTTCCGGAGCGCTGGTCATCATATTCGAGAAGGAAGCGATCGACATCGAGCGTGCCGAACAATTTCTCGGCGATGGCGTCGTAGCCACCTTCCGCGTACCAGTGGCTGCGGTTGTTTCCACGGCAAAGATGAATGGCCAGCGTTACGCCGGGGCGGCGCGCGGCGCGGAAACAGGCGTTATCGGCTTTGACGGCTTCCTCGAGGGCCGCATCCGGGTCCAGGCCAATTTCGGCGCGGATCCATTCGCGCCACTTGGGGTCCATGTAGTAGCTATAACGGGGCGCGTCAATCTGAATATAGTTCACGCCAGCGCTTGAGAGCGCCGCGAGATCGCTTTTCATGATGTCAACGACGGCCCAGAGCACCGCGGAATGATCTTTGTAGACGGCGTCGGTTACACCGCGCTTGAAGGAAATGGCGGGAAATTGCGTGGCGCTTGGCAAAGTCATTTTAATGTTGCCGGGACTGTGCTTTTTCATGAACGGCAGTTCATGGCCAGTGAGCGGCCTCGCCTGACGCAACTTCTTAGTGACTATGCCGTTGACGTTGCTGACAGGAGCGGCGCCTTTGTCTCCAGAGCTCCAGATTCTTGCGACGGCATCGCTGAAGTCGAAACCTTCGACGGCATCGGTAAAATCGCTCATGAAATTGCGGCGGCGCAGTTCACCGTCAGTGAAAATTTCGAAGCCGAGTTCCTTTTGTTTCGCGAGGACACGCAGGATGTGCTGGTCCTCGAGGGCGCGAAGCTTCTCGGCGTTCGCAGGAGTTTGCCTGGCCTGAAGTAAATCCGGCGGCCTCAGAAGACTTCCCACATGATCGGCGCGATACGGTGTCGGCATTCGAGATGACCTCTAGTACAGATTTGGTGAAGCGTAAGGAGGATTGATTGTTGCAAAATCAAGCGGGCCGCTGCAAACAAAGTTCAATACGCGGCTCTGCGACGCAGGTGTTTCTAGTTTGCGGGCTTCGCATTGGCTTTCGAGTTGGTTAGAGACTGATTGGCGCGGAAGATCACATAGGCGCGAATGGCTTCGACTTTTTCTTTTGATAGTTCTTTAGAGAAAGAGACCATGCCGAAGGATTGAAGAGAACCACCCAAAACGACGTCAGTCCACGCGGAATTTGCGAGCGTGCCGGAATAACGCAGGTCGGGCAGGACACCGCCGCTTACGGCGACATCGCCGTGGCATGTTGAGCAGTAGGACTGGAAGAGCGCTTCACCTTTTTGAACGGTTGCAGCGGTGGCGGTTGCCTGCGGAGGCTTCAATTGTGGCTGCGAAAATGGCGGAAGCGGCGGAAGGCTCGCTTTGCCGCCCAATTTGAAAGCGAGCACGCGGCTGATGTTTTGCGTTCTGCCAGATTTCAGAGCGACTTCGCCGCTGGCCAGTGGAAACACGCCGCCCCAGCCAACGACGACGGCCATATATTGTTCGCCACCGACGGTGTAGCTGATGGGCGCGGCGACCACGCCGCTTTGCGTGTCGGCAGAGAACAACTTTTGGCCGGTGTCGGCGCGATAGGATTCGAAACTGCCTTGTGCGGTGCCCTCGAATACGAGATTCCCTGCTGTTGAGAGGATTCCGCCGTTCACGGGGCTGCTGCGATCGACGCGCCAAATTTCTTTTTGCTGGATGGGATCCCAAGCGGAGAGATGGCCCTTGATGCTATCGAGAATGCTTTTTTTGACTTCGGGATTCTGTGGCATGCCCGCGGCAACGAAGTCAATCGCCGTGTTGAACGCGAGATTTCTTTCTTGAAAGTGTTGCTCCGACTTGTAGAGGAAGCCGGCTTCTTGGACTGGAATGTAGACCAAGCCCGTTTGCGGACTGTAGGAGATGGAATGCCAACTGTGGCCGCCGAGCGGTCCGGGAGAGACTGGAGCGGCTTTGCGATCGTTTTCGTAGCGAGCGCTGGCGTTTTCGAGCGGGCGGGCGGTCGCGGGATCGATGCCCGTTGCCCAGGTGACCGGAGTGTAGGGCTTCGCGGAAATGAGTTGGCCAGTGGCGCGATCGAGGACGTAGAAGAATCCGTCTTTCGGAGCTTGGAGAAGAACTTTTCGCGGGGCGCCGCCGATTGTGACGTCGGCGAGAATCATCGGAGAGGCCGCATCGTAGTCCCACGCATCGCCGGGAACTTCCTGGTAATGCCAAACATATTCGCCGGTATCGGGTTTGAGCGCAACGATCGAGCAGGTCAAGAGATTGTCTTCTCCTTGCGGGCTGCGCGCGCGGCGATCCCACGGTGTTCCATTGCCGGTTCCGATGTAGAGCAAGTCGAGTTCGGGGTCGTAGACGATGGAATCCCAGACAGTGCCGCCGCCACCGAGCTTCCACCATTCGCCGCTCCAGGTTTTTGCAGCTCTTTCGAACACTGGACTTTCGAAGGGTTTTGAGGGATCGTCTGGAACGGTGAAGAAGCGCCAGGAGAGTTTGCCGGTGTCGGCATCGTAGGCGGAGACGTAACCGCGAACGCCCATCTCGGCGCCGCCGTTGCCGATGAGCACTTTGCCTTTGACAACGCGCGGAGCTCCGGTGATCGTGTAGCGATACTCGGGATCGATGGTGAGAGTTTCCCATACGGGCTTCCCGTTGGCGGCGTCGAGAGCGATGAGGCGGCCGTCGAGCGTGCCGATGTAGATTTTTCCATGCCAGGCGGCTATGCCGCGGTTGACTACGTCGCAGCAGGCGTTGAGTGCCCATTCGGGAGGGACTTTCGGATCGTAGGACCAGAGTTTATCGCCGGTCGCGGCGTTTACGGCGAAGACTTTGTTCCAGGCCGTTGAGAAATACATTACGCCGTCGATGACGAGGGGCGTGGCTTCTTGTCCGCGCTGGATGTTTATGTCCGTGTACCACGCGAGGCCGAGCTGGCCGACGTTTTGATCGTTGATCTGTTTGAGCGGGCTAAAGCGCTGTTCGCTGTAGGTGCGTCCGTGACTCATCCAATTTCCGGGTTCGTCGTCTGCGTGCAACAGGCGCGACTCGTCGACGCTGGCAGGCAAAACAGATTGGGGGGATTTTTCCAGGCTGCTGTCTTTGGAATGGCAGCCGAGGCAGCACAGAATCGTCAGAGAGATGAAGAGACGTCGAAACGTTTTTAACAGCATGAAAGCTCCCGGCGGCGACGATTCAAGGAATCGTCACAAAGCCATACACGGTGTTGGACCCCGGCGCAGTCTGCGGCAGGCTATCTATATATACCGCTCAACGTGTTCTATCCAAGCGGCGGCGGCTGACCGCTATTCGCACTCATTCGAATGGCTTGCTACGCAAATGGGCCTGTAATAGTTTGGGAGCGCTCCGACGAAGCTCAACATTGAGGAAGTCGCCACCAAATGAGAGTGGCGAATTTCCAACGGATAAAACACGCGAAGACTCGAAATACGCGATGCTTGTGGCGCATATGGCGAACGGGAGTGAGGGAAACCGGAAATGATGACGAAAGTGGTGAGGTTCCACGAATTTGGAGGGCCAGAAGTTTTGCGGTTTGAAACGCTGGACGTTGGCGAACCAGGCCCTGGTGAAGTGCGCGTACGTGTCGAGGCGATTGGGCTTAACCGGGCGGAGGCGGCGTTTCGCTCAGGGCGGTATATCGAGAAGGCGCAACTACCCGCGCGTTTGGGCTACGAGGCCGCTGGCGTCATCGAGTCGCTGGGGGAAGGAGTAAAAGGATTCTCCGTCGGAGAGCCGATATGTGTGATGCCGGCGTTTTCGATGAACAAGTACGGAGTTTACGCCGAGCGAGCCATCGTGCCGGCGAACGCGCTGCTGAAGCAGCCGGGCGGGTTGGGAACTTGCGAGTGCGCTTCGATTTGGATGCAGTACCTGACCGCGTACGGCGCGCTCGTCGACATCTCCAACATCGGGGCGGGGGACGCGGTCGCGATCACGGCGGCTTCCAGCAGCGTGGGGCTTGCGGCTATCCAAATCGCGAACCATGCTGGCGCGGTCTCCATTGCGGTGACGCGAACCGCTGCGAAAGAGGCGGAGTTGCGAAAATTTGGGGCGGCTCGCGTCATCGTGACGGAGAAACAGACGCTGGAAACGGAAGTTCTGAGAATCACTGGAGGCAAAGGAGCAAAGGTGGCGTTTGATCCTATCGGAGGGTCAATCGTGGCGTCGCTGGCCGCGGCGATGGCTCCTGGCGGATGGCTGATTTTGTATGGCAATCTCAGCGGACAAGCGCAGAACACCGTTTTCCCATTTGGCCCGTCAGCTATGAAGGGATTCGCGATGCGCGGCTATCTTGTTTTCGAAATTATTCACGATCCTCGCCGATTCGAAAGGGCGCGGCTTTTTGTTGAAGAGGGCTTGCATACAGGCTGGCTAAAACCGATCGTTGCGAAGACGTTTCCATTCAATCGGATCGCGGAAGCCCATCGGTATTTGGAAGCCAACGAGCAAATTGGGAAGGTTATCGTTACCGTTCCCTGATCAGAATTCAGGAGGGCGACGAGGATAAGCGCGCCCCATCCGTTGAGGATATTTCCCTAAATGGAAACCGTCGGCGCGCCTAGGCCAAGCAGACGGCAAGCATTCTCTTTGAAGATTAGCGAGTGAACTTCGGGGCGGAAGCTTGCCTGTTTAAAATCCTCCATCCAGCGGTCGGGTGTGATCAGCGGAAAATCGGTGCCGAAGAGCATCTTGTGCTTCAGCAGCGTATTGGCGTACTGCACGAGCTGCGGGGAAAAGTATTTCGGGGACCAGCCGGAGAGATCGATGTAAACGTTGGGCTTGTGCAGGCAGACGGAAAGCGCTTCGTCTTGCCAAGGCCACGACGGATGCGCGATGACGATTTTCATTTGCGGAAAGTCCGCGGCGACGTCATCGAGGTGCATAGGATTCGAATACTTCAAGCGCAAACCGCCGCCTCCGGGCATGCCGGTGCCCATGCCGGAGTGACCGCTGTGGAAAATAGCCGGCAAGCCGTGTTCGGCGATGACTTCGTACATTGGATAGGCCATGCGGTCGTTTGGGAAAAATCCCTGGCAGGTTGGGTGAAACTTGAAACCTTTGACGCCGTGATCGGCGAGGAGGCGGCGCATTTCGCGAACGCCGAGCTTCCCTTTATGCGGATCGACGCTGGCAAAGGCAGTCATGATGTCGGAATTTGCGGTGGCGGCTTCGGCGACTTCTTCGTTGGGAATGCGACAGCGACCCATTTCAAATTCGCTGTCCACCGAGAACATGACGAGGCCAATTTTGCGGCTGCGGTAGTATTCGATGGTCTCGGCAATCGTCGGAAGTTTGCCGGACTTGAAATACTTTACTTTTGCGTCGTCGAACTCCTTGCCGAATTCGTCGAAGGGCTGGTGGCAAGAGACCTCGGCGTGCGTATGAACATCAATGGCAATAAGCTCAGCAATATTCATGAGTGGCCTTTGTAAAGCGAGAGAAGTTCGCCCACATCGTGGACGGTAATGTGCGGACGCTGTTTGCGCGGCAAATGCGCGAAAGAGTCCGCGGCGCCGATGCCGGAGTTGACAGCCACGGCGAGCGCACCACCGCGCAGCGCCATCGGCACTTCCAGAGAAGGATCATCGCCGACAACGGCAAGTTCTTTTGTTCGAACGTCGAGATGGTGGGCGGCACAGCGCAATGCTTCGAGCGAAGGCTTGCCGATGATATGGATGCGTGCGCCGGTGAGATCTTTGATCATCGCGGAGATGGCGCGGGACGTGCCGATGGCTTTGCCTTGCGCAGTTGCAAAGTAGAGCGATTGCGAGCAACTGTAAACCTTTGCACCGTTCCACGCCGCGTGGCAAGCGGATTCTAGCGCGGTCATTGTGAACTCACGAAACCAGCCGACGAGCACGGCGTCAACTTCGGGCACGCCTTCTGCAGCGACAATTTCCATGCCGGCGTCGCGCAGAGGTTTCTCAAGCCCTTCGCCGCCCAGGGTGAGGACACGCTTGTAGCCGCAACTTCGAAAGAGATCCGCGGCGCTGCTTGCTGGCGTCAACACTCCATTGTCCGTCAGAGTGAAGCCAACGTCGCGCAGCATTCCAACATATTGTTGGGGGGTGCGCGCCGTGCCGTTGGTGAACAAAACGAAAGGCACGCCTTGTGATGTAAGCAAGTTGGTGATTTCAAGGGCACCGGGAAGCGGGTTCAGGCCGTGATTGGTCTTATCGCCCAAAACCAAAGTGCCATCCATGTCAAAAACGAAAGCGCGCGAACCGCGTAGCCGTTTGAGGTGCGCCGCGGAATGTGCGGAAGCCGAAGTTTTTTTGGCACCTTTAGGCATTGAACGCTTTCCGAGCCTGCGAACTGCGCAGCTCCAATCGAAAACCTGGCTTTTCGAAGACGATGTCGGAAGCCGCGGGACGCTTTTGCAATTCGTGCAACAATTTGAAAATGGGCTGCATGTCCGGATTGTAATTTCGACGGGCCGGGCCAGCCGCGAGCATCGCGTCCACTTCCTTGGCAGGCATGGCGGCGCGCAGCAAGAACTCATCGTCAGAAATTCCGGGCTTGAAGCGTTTGCGTAGTTCTTGCGGCGGCAATGGCGGCGGTTCCGCGGCCAGCTCTTTGGCACGCGGGCGCGACAAGATGCGGTCTTTCACATCCGCATCGACGGGCACAGTGGGACGCCCGAATTTTCCGAGCACGTAGCGGATCACTTGATCGGAAACATTGCCGTACCGCTTAGCGCCGATAATATTATAGAGCGCTTGCGAACAGACAATTTGCGGAAAGGGCGTAACCATGATCGGATAGCCAAGCTCGGCGCGGACTTGAATGACTTCACGCATTACTTCCGGAAATTTGTCTTCGAGGCCGAGTTCGGAGAGTTGGCGGCGCGTCGTGGTCATCACGCCACCGGCAACCTGGTGGCGAAGGAACGAGGCATCGTATTCCTGTGGCGTGCCGGCAGGGAGGTTTTCCGCTTCCGCCAGGCGCGTGAAGTAGTCAGCAACTGCGGCAAGGGCGCGATCGTCGATACTAACCGTGTGACCCAGTTCGCGCAGGTTTGCCACCACGCGCTGAGCGCTTGGCAGCGAGGAACTGTTGGCCAGCGGGCCGCAGGCTACGTGCAGAACCTCAACACCAAGCTCGGCCGCGGACATGTACGACAACGCGGAAAGGCCAATCGTGCAGTGTGAATGCAGCTCCAGACACAGTCGTCCCAACTGCGCACGAACGGCGGGAATGAGTGTTCGCGCGCGCTCAGGTGCCAGCAATCCTGAAGGATCCTTTATATAAGCGCGGTCAATGCACAGCGACTTCGAGATTTGCGCGGCAAGCTTTGCGTAGAACGCATCATCGTGAACTTCGCTGATCGTAAACGTCAGCGCCGCGATAATTTCGGTTGCGCCCGCTTTTCTTATCATGCGGGCTGATTCGAGCAGGGCTTCAGCGTCATGCATGGGATCAAGCACGACAAATCTTGAAATTCCGTTTGCGACCAGCCGGTCGTAAACAAGTTGCATGAATTCCGGGTGCTGGCCCTCCCAGGAAATGAAACGAAGCCCGGTGCCGATGAATTGGAGAAGCGTGTTGGGCATGGCCGCGTGCGTGCTTCGAATACGTTCCCAGGGATTTTCTTTGTGCGTGCGAACGGCGACGCCCATGTGCGTGCTCGAAGTGAAATCAAGGGCGCGGAATCCAACACGGTCCATGACGGGAGCGATGCTGAGAATTTGCGGCGTCGTAAAGCCCATCGCGCCCCACAAACTCTGGTTGCCATCGCGAATCGAAACGTCGAGGAGTTGCAGGTCCGCCATCTCAGTCTTTGGCACCAATCGCCGCATCGAACGGCAACTTCACGCAGCCTCCGAATTTCTATTTTGGAGGAATCGCGGTAAGAAATCGGTGTTCACGGCGCCGCGAGCGAATTCCTCGTTGCGCAACAGCTCAGAATGCATGGACAGATTTGTAGAAACGCCGGAGATTTCGAGATTCGAGAGCGCGCGTTGCATTTTTTGAAGTGCTTCCGCTCGATTCGCGCCGTGAACAATCAGCTTTCCAAGCAGCGAGTCGTAATAAGGTGGAGCTGTCGCTCCGGCCTGCATGTGTGTATCCACGCGAATTCCCTGCCCCGCCGGAAAAAGTGCGCGCGTCACTGTGCCCGGGCTTGGGCGGAAATCGTGAGTCCAGTCTTCGGCATTGATGCGGCATTCGATGGCGTGGCCGACAAATTCTATATCGCGCTGCGCGCATCGCAGTTTGCGGCCCTCCGCAACCGCGAGTTGTTCTTCGACGAGGTCGAGTCCGCAAATTGCTTCTGTGACCGGGTGCTCGACCTGAATGCGGGCATTCATTTCGAGAAAGTAGAACGCGTCGCTGTCGCAATCGACGAGAAACTCGACGGCCCCCAAACCTCTGTATTTCAGGTGCCTCGCAAACGTAACGGCAGCGCGATGGATCTGCTCCCGCAGAGTTTCGCTGAGATTTGGCGCGGGCGCTTCTTCGAGGAGCTTTTGGTAGCGGCGTTGAATCGAGCAGTCGCGCGTGCCGAGATGGATGACGTCTTTGCCGTCGCCGAGGATTTGCACTTCGATGTGGCGGCCATGCGAAATGTAGTGCTCGAGGTACAAACGCGGATCGCCGAAGCTCGCCTGCGCTTCCGCCGTCGCCATTTCCATCGCGGCGGCGAGTTCGCTCGCGGCCTGCACCTGCTTCATGCCTCGGCCACCACCCCCACCGACGGCCTTAATAAGGACAGGCCAGCCGACCTGATTTATTATTTGTAGCCCTTCGTCGAGGGTGCGAACTTCTCCGCCGGGAACTCCAGTTAGTCCCGCAGTGGTGGCGTGCGCGCGTGCCTTTAGTTTGTCGCCGACGGCGTCGAGTTGCTCGACAGTGGGACCAATGAAGCAGACGCCTGCGCGGTCGCAAGCTGCGGCTAGCTTCTGGTTCTCCGACAGAAAGCCGTAGCCTGGATGAATCGCATCGGCTTTGCTCGCGACGGCGGCGGCAACGACCGCTTCGACGTTCAAATAGCTCGCAGCGGAATTTGCCGGGCCGAGGCAAATCTTGCGGTCGGCCAATCGCGCGCCCATGGAATCCAGATCCGCTTCGGATGCGGCCAGCACGGTTTCGATGCCGAGGCGCTCGCAGGTTCGAATTATGCGGACGGCGATTTCGCCGCGATTCGCGATTAGGATGCGCCGCAGAATCATGCGGCTCCTGGCTTTATGCGCATCAATACGGCGTCTTTTTCCGCAAACCTGGCGTTCTCAAAACATATTTCGACGACTTCGCCGCAAGTCTGGGCGTGGACCGCGTTCATAAGCTTCATCGTCTCGATGATGCCGACCACGGAGTCTTCTTCGACGGTGCTTCCAATTTCGACGAAAGGCAGTGCGCCAGGTCTTGGTGCACGATAAAACGTGCCTGGCAGGTGCGCGCGGACATCCATCCACGCGAGTTCCCGCAGATCTCGAGGTTTCGACGCAGCTGCGCTGGCTACGTTGTCGCTGGCAAGCGACGCGGCGGGCGAGGTTTTGATGAGATTTGGCGTGGAGACTATTTTCGTTTCCTGCGACCAATCCCCACTTTCACGGTTGCGACGGAGTGTCAGCTTAAATCGCTCGGTTTCGAGATGCAGCTCGTCGTACTTAGTGGCGTCGAGCAACTGCAAAATCTCTTGCACATCTTCGTTAGTGAACTTCATTTTTTGCCGGCTCCTCCGCCGAGGAGCGAGAACACATGGTCAAAGGGCTTGCCTTTCGGCGCGGCAACCGGCGTCGCTTCCTTCGCGGCCCAGACAGTTTCCGGGCGGCTTTGCAGCAGAAACACGTTTTCGCCCGGCGGTAAATCGCGCGCGATGGCCCACTCAATGTCCTGCGGGCAGCCGTAGTGACGCTCTACTTGCTTTGCAATTTCGATGAGAGCGTGAAGCTCGTTGTCACTGAGGCAAGGAGCGTTTTGTTGACCGACAGGGACTTCTTCGTCGATCACTCCGGCACCCGCCGGGTTCGGGCGGTGCATTCGCATCTTCTGAGAAACAGTGCGACTGACAATCTCCCCGGTGATTTTTCCGACGACATATTTGTCTGGCGTGACTTCTCCGCTGACGATCGCCGAGCCCAGTCCCCAACTGGCTTCCACGACCACGACGGAACGGTCACCAGTGTTCGGGCTGCGCGTGAACATCACGCCAGAGCAGCGCGAGTCGATCATGCGCTGAATCACCACTCCCATCGCCAATCCCTGTTCCGGCAATTTTAAACGCCGGCGATACATGACGGACTCTACCGCATACAAACTGGCCCAGCATTTGCGGACGTGCTCGATCACGGAATCCACGCCGCGCACCCAGAGGTAGGTGTCTTGTAATCCTGCGAAGCTCGCATCGGCGCTGTCTTCGCTGGTTGCGCTGGAACGGATGGCAACCGGCTCGCTGTATCGGCTGGTTGCTGCGATTGTGTGGAGTTCTTGATAATGGCCAGCAATCTCCGCCTGCAAGTCTTCCGGCAGAGTCGCACTTTCTATGCGCGCGCGCGCTTCCGTCGCGACGCTTGTGCAAGCTGTAAGATCGTCCGCTGGCGATTGCTCAATTTGACGGCGGATCGATCCTTGGGGATCAACGCGCGCCACAAATTGTTCAAAAGCAGCAGTGGTCACGACACACCCTGGCGGCACGCGAATCCCCGCACGCGCCAGTTCTCCGAGGCTTGCGCCCTTGCCGCCGACGGTCGGCCTGTCGTGGATGCCGATTTCGGCGAAGCGGCTGATGAGGCTCGGATTTGTCAAGGCCATTTTCTATCAATCCAGAATTTGTACGATGCCGCGATTACCATCGACGCGAAGCCTCTGGCCGGTTTTGATGCGCTGCGTGGCTTGGCCAGTCCCAACGACTGCCGGAAGCCCGTACTCGCGGGCGACGATCGCCGCATGCGACATCGTGCCGCCAATGTCGGAGACGGCAGCCTTGATTTTTCCAAACACGGGACCCCAACTCGGCGCCGTGACTGGGCAAACCAAAATTTCGCCTTCGCGAATCTGCCCGATGTCGTTCACATTTTTCAAAACGCGAGCAATGCCTTCCACAACACCCGGCGACGCGGCAAAACCGACAATCTCTTTTTCGTTTCCGGATTCCGCTGTCCTGGACCACGACTCCAACGTTTCCGAAGTGATACCCCAGAGCATCTGCAATGCGGGATCATTGATTTGCGATGGGATCGGGCCCAGCGCAGGCGGCGGATTCCAATCCTTGAGCCGTTCAATGATGCGCTTGCGTGCGTCCACGATCGGGCGCCAATGAGCGGCGCCGAGCGGTTTGCCGCCGCCCGCCCAAGCAAGGCTTACGTCGGCCAGCGCGCTTTCGATTTCCACGTATCGCAAATGAAAGACGTCTCCGGCATCGAGCAGGACACCGTTGGCGACAAGCAGTGCACCGAACTCCCGCACCTTCTTGAAGAAAAGTGTGGTAAACCAATGCTCGCAATAAAATTTGTGATTCTCCACGAACGGAAAAACGAGGTGGCATAGGCCGAGCATCTGGTCGAAAGCCTGGCGTTCGTCTTCGCTGCGAAGAAGTTCGCGATATTCGGCGATGATGCGGGCGCGCTCCGCTTTCAGTCTTTCGGTGGGGCGCTCCAGGGACTCGCCGCGGCGGAGTTGTTCGACGTAGCGCGGCAGGGCAGCGAAAGGGACGGAGAGATCGTCGTTCCAGCTGAGGTGGTGGTGATAGAAACCATCGCCGGTGGACATGTGAAACCAGGGCTCGCGCGACTTGTCGAGCTCGGCTAGCCACCGGTGGCCCGCCGCGCCGCGAGCGCGCAATTCAGCGAGGACCTTCTTAGCGTCGCAATCGGAGGGGAAGAGATCGTCGACGCCGTACTCGATAGCCAGCTTCGCAAGGCGCTTGAGCTCATCGTCTGGCCGGAACATCAGCACTTCGATGCCGGCCACCATGCGGGCGACTGTTTGGTCCGCCGTCTCCGGAAAAGCTTTTTTGCAAAAATCGAAAAAAACCATGTAGGCACCGTAGCCGAGCATCAACATCTCGAAATGGTGGTGCCACATTTTGGAGAACAGCTCAGTGACGCGGTGAAAATTTTCGCGGATGTAATGATTTTGGCCAAGGCCTTTGGCCTTAGTTACCACTTCCGCTTCATCGAATTCGGGCAGCCTGGGAACCTTGACGGCCTCGAGTTCGTGGATCAAATGCTCCATGCGAACTTTCCACTCGGCGAAGAGCCGTTCCCAGTTCTCGTAGTAGTAGCCGGCGCGCTCTTGAAAAATCGCAAGCCGGCGTTGAATCTCGGCGGGATCGGTGACCGGGTTCGCGGTGATGTAGATGCGGCCGTTGACAACGCGATGCTCGATACCCATCGTGGTGGGAAATGCAAAAATGCGTGTGGTGAAGGCACCGAGTGCCTCGTAGGGGATTTCAGCAGTGATGGCATCGAATGCGGGCATCGGCTCCGGAAAATGCATGGCGTTGTAAAACCAGAAGCGCTTATCGTCCTCCGGCTGGAAGCGCGTATAGTACGGATACATCGACTGCCAGCCTTCGGCTCCGGGCGGATCGGCAAGCTGGGATGGCAGAGTAAAGCTGCGGGTCTTACCGTCAGCGGCCATCTGTTTTCTCCGCACTGCGAGCTTCGTTGCTCACGCCAGCGGCCACCTGGCTGGTGGCGAACGAATAGTCCTTTTGCGTCATCGCGTAATTCACGAAAAAATCGAGGGAATCGGGATTGGCCATGGCGTTGCGATTGGCGGCCTGCTCGACAGGCACACCGAGAAGAATTTTTCGCACCGGCACTTCCATTTTTTTGCGTGTGAGCGTCACGGGGATTCCCGGAGCTTGAATGACTCTGTCTGGAACGTGGCGCGGCGTGTATTCGCGCCTGAGCCGGTCGCAGATTTTGCGTTCGAGTTCGGCGTCCAATCGAATCCCGCCGTTCAGCTTCACGAACAGCGGCATGAAAAACTTTCCGTTTGGCAAATCGAGATTCACGATGAGCGCATCTTCAATTTCTTCGAGCTGCGCGAGTGCGCGATAGACTTCGGCCGTGCCGATACGCACTCCGAGGCGATTCAATGTGGCATCCGATCTTCCCAGCACGAAGCAGCCGCCACGCTCGTTGACGCGGAAAAAATCGCCGTGGCGCCAAACGCCAGGATAGACGTCAAAATAAGATTCACGGTAGCGCGAACCGTCCGCGTCATTCCAAAAGTAGATGGGCATCGACGGCATGGGCTCGGCAAGCACGAGCTCTCCAACTTCGTCCACAACGCTTTCGCCTTTTTCATTGAACGCATACGCAGCCACGCCGAGCGCGCGCCCTTGAATCTCGCCCGCGTAGACAGGCTGCGTCGGCACGCCTCCGACAAAGCCTGTGCAGCAATCTGTCCCGCCGCTGCCCGTGGCGACCAAGAGATCCTGTTTCACGTTTCGATAGAACCACGCAGTACATTCCGGGGAAACCGGCGAACCTGCGGGCATGACTGCTCGCAGATGCGACAAGTCGAAGCGTTCGCGCGGCACGATTCCAGCCTTGGCCATGACCTCGACGTAGGCAGGGCTTGCGCCGAAGAAACTGGCGCACGAGTCCTGCGCCACCTTCCAAAGCACGTCCGGCGTTGGATACGCCGGATTTCCGTCGTACAAAACCGGGCACACGCCGCACAGCGGCATGCTCACTAGAAAATTCCACATCATCCAACCCGAGGTCGTGAAGAAAAATGCGCGTTCACCGGCGCGGTAGTCCATGTGGAAATGCTGCAGCTTCAGCTGTTCGAGAAGAATGCCGCCGTGGCTTTGTACGATAGCTTTCGGCAAACCGGTTGTACCTGACGAGAAAAGGACCCAGAGCGGATGACCGAATGGTACCTGCTCGAATTCGAACTCCTCTTGCGAGACGGCGGCATGTTCCAGCAGATCGCTCCAGAGCAATGCGTCTTCGCTCGGACCACTGCGGTCCTCAGCGTTTAAGTAGGGCAAATGCACGACGTGCTCAAGGCCTTCAAGCGCGGCGATAATTGCGGCGAGCTCCTTTTTTCTTTCGAAGACTTTTCCGCCGTAGCGATAGCCGTCGACACAAAAAAGTACTTTCGGCGCGAGTTGTTGCAGGCGATCGATCACGCCCCGGGAACCAATGTCCGGTGAGCAACACGCCCAAATCGCCCCAATTGCCGTAGTCGCCAGCATCGCGATCATTGTCTGGGGAATATTCGGCATGTAGGCCACAACCCGTTCGCCGGGCCGCACCCCAAGTTCGCGGAGGTGCGTCGCAAGAATGCGTACTTGTCCCGCAAAGGCTTCCCACTGCACACCTGTTAGCGGAGTCGTCTCGCTCATGAAAAGCAGCGCATCGGTTCCGGCGCGTTCGTTCCTCAAGACGTGTTGTGCGTAGTTGAGCCGAGCGCCGGGAAACCATTCCGCGCCCGGCATCGTGCGCTTGCCGAGCACGCGAGAGTGCCGCGCGGACGATTGGATGCCGAAGTAATCCCACATCGCCTGCCAAAATTCTTCCAGCTCGGTGATGGACCACTGCCACAATGCGCCGTAGCTCTCGAATTGCAAACCCCGCTCGCGCGCCAGCCACTTCGCGAATCGCGTCAGGTTTGTGTCCGCGACTTGTGCAGGACTCGGCGTCCAGAGTAGTTCGCCTTCGCGAGCTCCAGCCGCTTCCGACTCCATATTTGCCACGCGGGTAGTGATCCGGTCTGTCATGTCTCAGGCATCGCGCTGCCCAGCGACAGGCTATTCACCTTCCTGTCTCGCGTCAAGCAAACTAGGCTCAGAATGGATTTTCGCGTCCGATTTCCGCACAAGTTCGAAAATCACCGTCCAAATGAATCGCGTGAGCGCCAAGTGTCTGCTGCAAAATGATATGCTTCTTCCCGCAAATAGCATTCAGTCGGGATCGATGCGGAAAATGGACTCATTTTCGCGACGCGTGTTCCTGGAAAAGCTCTCCGCACTGACGGCTGGCGGACTCATCGCGAGCCGTGTGTCTGGCACGCATGTGCACGCCGATTCCGAGCCGCACATTCTTTTTCCCACTCACCCTCGCGAGCGTATCTCCGTCGCGTCTTATCCATTTCGCGCGTATATCGTGAGTCCGGACAATCGCGATCGAGATACCACGCTCCCCGGAATGAATCTCCTCGAATTCCCGGCTCACGTCGCCGCGAAATTCAATGTTCATAACATTGAACCGCACAGCCGTCATTTCACGTCATTGCAGCCGGACTATCTCGATGATTTCCGGCAGAATTTGGTGAAGACCAAAGTGCGCGTCGTAAACATCGCCGTCAGCACGTCAAATAGTTTCTACGATTCAGAAGCAGAAGCCCGAGAGAAAGCTATCGTTTACGCGAAGAGGTGGGTGGACGTCGCTGTGCGCGTGGGCTCCCCCAGCATCAGAACCCATATTGCCGTAGCAAGGAATTCTTCGCCGAATGTCGAGCGAACGGCAGAGATCCTTCGCGAAGTCACTGGGTACGCCGCGGACAAAAATATAGTCGTCACCCTCGAGAACGACGATTTAGTGAGTGAGGACGCTTTCTTTCTCGTCAAAGTCATCGAGGCCGTCAACAATCCGTATCTTCGCGCCCTGCCCGACTTTGCCAATTCCATGCTGAACGGAGACGCCGATTTCAACTATCGCGCTCTGCAAGCAATGTTTCAGCATGCTTACAACATTTGCCATGTGAAAGACGGCGAAACCAATGACGACGACAAGCAATTCAACGTTGATCTGAAGAAGTCCTTCGATATTCTGAAAGCGAGCAACTACCGCGGCTATTGTTCGATGGAGTTCGACGCTCCGGGCGATCCCTACGGTCCCACTTCGAAATTAATCGAGCAAACCATTAAATATCTTTCTTAGTTGCAATTGCCAAGACAGAGCAGTGTTTCGGACAGCAAGCGTAGACACATCTAGCTGTCACTCAACTCGCAGGAGCCCGATCGCTAAAGGATTCGCTTGCCGCATCCCAGTATTGCTTCTTGCCGGACCAGTAGGACTCGGTGGACATCATGTTAGCAACCGAATGCGCGAACCCGTCCTGCACGGTGCAATGCGGCTGCTGCCGCGACCTCATGCATTCGAACCAATTTGCCATGTGTTCCAACGTTCGGTCATCGATTTCTAGCGGTGGAGGTGTCGTTTCTCCGGGCAGATGCACCAGCTTCGCTGCCCTCTTCTTGTCGATGTCCGCATCGTCCTCATGATTGCCCTTCTCTTCAACCAACTGATAGCGGGGACTGCCCTCTCCCCCCATGTTGGTAAGCGTAGCTTTCTTTCCCATGTAGCGCGTCGAAGCCGGGGAATCATTTCCGAAGCTCGTCGCGTAGCTCACCAGAAATCCCTTCGGGTATTCGAACAAGGCTTGAAACGTATCCGCGTTCTCCCGCCCATCGCGCCAGGCAAAAATTCCGCCGTGCGCCATAGCCGACCGGGGAAAGCTATCCTTCATAAACCAGTGCACCAGGTCGATCGCGTGGCTCATCCACTGATCGGGAATTCCTCCGGAAAATTCCTTGTACAGCCGAAACTCGCAGTACACCTTCGGATCGAATGGCCGGTAAGGCTTTGTCAGAAGCCACTTGCGCCAATCTGTATCCTCTTCGCGGATCAGTTTAGTTTCTTCGCGTCCGCGCCATCGCGGCCCGTGGTAATTCCAAACAATCTCGATTTTGCTTACATCGCCGAGCGCGCCGGTCTGCACCAGATCATGCGCCGCTATCTGATACGGCTCGCTGCGATGTTGTGTTCCAACTTGCACAATCCGGTCGCTCTTAGAGACGGCGTCCCGCGCTGCTTTCACTTCCGACAACACGTTGCCCATCGGCTTTTCCACGTAGGCGTCCTTGCCAGCCTCGACCGCCATCTTGAGAATGGGCGAATGCGCGTGTTCCGGCGTGGAAATGACCACGGCATCCACCTCTTTCAGCACAAGCACATCCTCTAGATACTGAAACGTTCGCGGCGCACGGCCGTAATATTTGGCGTTTGTTGCCGCCGCTTTCTCGCGGTTCAGCTTCCACAAATCGCAGATCACCGTCACCTCGGCGTTATGGCTGGTCTTTAATTGCGCCGCGATCCAGTCCAAATCGCTGCCGCGGCTCCCCGTACCAATATGCGCCAGCGAAATGCGATCATTCGCGCCAAGTATCCTTCCATACGAGAGCGCGGTACCCGGCAACGCCGCACCCCCGGCAATCAGCGCCGCGGACTTGCCCAAAAATTCTCTGCGATCGATCGTTTCGTTTGAATCGCTCATAGTTTGACCTCCCAAACACGCTCGCTCTACTCACTCTAATCGAATTTCAGCGGAGGCATTGTGTGGTTCGCGCCCGCGCCATGTCAACCAGACAGCTAGTCGCTCACGGAAACGCAACGCCGCGTTGACAAGCCCCCGCCGCTAGTCTTAAATGTCCACCGTGAACGTTCACGGAGTGGATTAGCGGGCCGTTTTAGTCTCGTTTCGCTAAGTAGATCTCTCCCTCACCAAACAGGTGTCGGAAATTGCGTCTCGGGTAAGTCTCCCGCAACTCTCGCTTCAGATGGAGGCAGTATCCCAATTCTCGGCATCGACGTCGGAACCAGCGGAACCCGCGCTTTAATCCTCGATCAGCACGGCACCGTCCTTGCTTCGGGCACCGAAGAGCACGCCAATTTCGCCAGTCCTCAACCTGGCTGGGCGGAACAAGATCCGTGCGACTGGTGGCGCGCCGTTGCGCTCGCGGTTCGCAAAGCGCTGCAAGTTTCAGGCCTCTCCGCTGAGTCCATCGCCGCCGTCGGATTTTCTGGCCAGATGCACGGCGCCGTCCTCCTCGACGAAAATGACGAAGTCATCCGCCCTGCTCTGATCTGGTGCGACCAGCGCACCGAAGCACAATCCAAAGAGCTCGAGCGGACCATCGGCCTTGATCGCCTCATCCAACTAACCTGCAATCCCCCGCTGACAAATTTCACTCTCACCAAACTTCTGTGGGTCCGCGAGCACGAGCCCCAAAACTGGCAACGTGTCCGCAAAATCATGCTGCCGAAAGACTACGTCCGCCTCCGCCTGACCGGCGAATCTGCCATCGACGTAGCCGACGCTTCCGGAACCCTAATGCTCGACGTCGCACACCGCACGTGGTCGAGCGAAGTCCTCTCTAAGACCGGCATCGACGTAAAGCTGCTCCCAAAACTCTTCGAATCTCAGGACATATGCGGAAAACTTTCGCAAGCCGGCGCAGACGCAACGGGCCTCCGTGCAGGAACTCCGGTTGTGGCAGGCGCAGGCGATCAAGCTGCTGGCGCCGTTGGCATGGGCATCACGCGCGCCGGAGTTGTTAGCGCCACCATCGGAACTTCCGGCGTAGTTTTTGCCGCCACGGATCGTCCTTCGCTCGATCCCAAAGGCCGCCTGCACACTTTCTGTCACGCCATCCCCGGCCGCTGGCATGTGATGGGTGTGACGCAAGCCGCGGGGCTTTCTCTGCGCTGGTTCCGCGATCGCTTTGGCGCGGGACCCGATGACGGCCGCGATCCCTATGAACGCATGACCGCCGAAGCCGCCACGGTTCCAGCCGGTTCCGAAGGCGCCTTCTGGGCGCCCTACTTGATGGGAGAACGCACTCCGCACCTCGATCCATTCGCCCGCGCCGCCTTTGTCGGCCTATCAGCCTCGCACACCCGCGCACATCTCATCCGCGCGGTCCTCGAAGGCGTGACCTACAGCCTGAAAGATACGTTCAGCATTTTTGACGAGATTCACGTTCCCGTTGAACGCATCCGCCTCGGTGGCGGAGGCGCTCGCTCCCCGCTCTGGCAGCAAATTCAAGCGGATGTCTACGCGCACGAAGTCGAAATCTTGAAAGCAGAAGAAGGCGCAGCCTATGGCGCCGCGATTCTTGCTGGCGTCGGTGCAGGATGCTGGAAGAGTGTCGATGAAGCGTGCAACGCCACGGTTCGTGTTGCCAAGCGCGTTAGCATAAACAAAGAGAACAGCGCCGCCATGCAGCGTGGCTATCAAACTTACCGCCGGATTTATCCGGCGCTACATTCCATCTTCGCGGAGAATCAATCGTCTTCGGCGCACTAAGGCGATTATTGTGGGGTGCGGCAGCGCTGCTGCCACTTTTCCCACCAACCGACGCGCCCACATTAGGCGATGCCCAATAAGCAGTGCTACGCTTTTTTCTGCCCCGGCTTGAAGTGATAGCAGTACCACGCTCCGATAATTGTCATCAGTGCGCCCCACCAGATGCTTGCATGCAAATCAAAAAGTTGCACGCGTCCGTCAAGAGCTGGCGGATGCCAATACTCGTACAGGCCAGCACCCAGGATCAACACTCCATTCACAAGCAACGATATCCCGATAAAAAACCAGATGGAAACCATGCTCTAAACCTCCGGCTACACGAACTACCAGAATATGATGTTCAGAATTAAGAAGACGAGAGCAACTACACCGGCCCAGAAAATAGGCTTCTGATAAACGGGAATATCTCCGACGGACGGAACCGTGGTTAACCCGTAGACCAAGCCGGTCAATTCGGCATCCGTTTTGGGTTTCGTCGCCAGACTCACCACAACGGTCACGATCACGCAAACGAGAAAAGACCACAGCGCTTGAAACATATCCTGCGCCAAGGCTTTAGCGTGCGGCGAGAGCGCCACATAGCGCAGCGCCGTTGGATCCGCTTTCACCCACGCCCACATGCCGATGGAGGAGAGAGTGCCGCAGAGCAAACCGAGAAAACCGCCCGGGCCTGTCGCTCGCTTCCACAGCATGCCGAGAATCACGGTTCCGAAGAGCGGCGCGATGAAGAAACTGAACAGTGCTTGCACGTAATCCATGATGCTCGCAAACTGCATGACCAGGTACGCAGTGCCAACGCTGATCAACACGCCGATCACGGTCGTCCAACGGCCCATGTTCACGTAGTGATGGTCCGTGCCCTTGCTATTGATCAGGGGGCGGTAAATGTCGTACGTCCAGACGGTCGTGAACGCGCTCACATTCCCGGCCATGCCAGACATGAAACCAGCAATCAGCGCAGTAATCCCCAGACCAAGCAACCCAGGCCCGCAGTACCGTGCGAGCATCAGCGGAAGCACATCGTTGTAACTGTGCATTCCAGTAGCAGCCGCCACCGATTCGGGAACGAGCTTCATTGGGAGCACGGCCAAGCCCAGAAGTCCCGGCAAAATCACGATGAGCGGAACAAACATCTTGAATCCTGCGCCAATGATCGGCGCCATTTCAGCGCTGCGAATATCTTTCGCTGCAAGGATGCGCTGCACGACGAGAAAATCCGTCGTCCAGTAACCCATCGAGATGACTGCAGCCAACCCAAATACAATGCCGATCCAGTTGATTCCCATCGGGTTGTCCGTAAACGAACCCAAGGTGGACCACATGTGAACGTACTGATCCGACGCCCTATGTGCAATTTGCAATTTCAGATTGGTCCAGCCGCCAGCTTCATACAGCCCAAGAATCGGAATCAGCAGCGCGCCTGCCCAAATCAAAAAGAACTGCAGCACTTCATTGAAAATTGCCGAGCGCAACCCACCGAGCGTGACGTAAACAGCCACGGTCAGCGACGACACCCAAATGCTGAAGTTTATGTCCCATCCCAAAACAATTTGCATGACCTTCGCCATGGCGAACATATTGACGCCACTCATCAGCACGGTCATGAACGCAAACGAAACAGCGGATACAGCGCGCGCCGGTTCTCCGAAACGCAACTTCAAATATCCCGGGACAGAATGCGTCTTGGAAATGTAATAGAACGGCATCATCACCAGCGCGAGGAACAACATCGCCGGGATCGCGCCAATCCAGTACCAGTGCGTCGCCAAAATGCCGTACTGATACGCCGAACCCGCCCAGCCCATCAATTCCAAAGCGCCGAGGTTTGCGGAAAGGAAGCTAAGGCCCGCCACCCATGCGGTCATTTCGCGGCCGGCCATGAAGAAGTCTTCGCCGGTGTTCGCGCGGCCGCGCAGGTAGAAGCCGATAGCCAGCACCAACGCGAAATAGAAGACAACGATGACGACGTCTACTGCAGAAAGATGAACGAGGCGAGCGGGCACGATAAACGCGTAGGGATTAGTCATAGAGTTCCGAATCGCTTCTCCTCTGCGAGCGTCTTACGACTTCCGGAAAAAATCAAAGTCCCATTTGCAGACGAACAGAACTCGTTCTCGGCGTCATTTCGCCGAGAACTTGTAAATCGTTTCCGAATGAAATTTCGTCCCAGGCTTCAACTCTGTCGACGGGAAATTGGGCCGGTTCGGCGAATCCGGAAAGTGCTGTGTCTCCAGACAAATGGCCCCATATTTCTCGTATCCGACTCCGCCTTTGCCCTTGATGCTTCCGTTCAGACCAATCGACGAGTAGAACTGCACTCCTGGCTCCGTCGTCAAGACTTCCATCACTCTCCCCGACTCGGGATCGGTGACCTTCGCGGCCACCCGCAGAGTCCCGGCCTTCCCATTCAAAGCGTAATTGTGATCGTATCCGCCGATCTCTTTCAGTTCTGCGATGCGCGCCCCGATGACCGTCGGCTTCAGGAAATCGAGCGGCGTGCCCACCACGGCCGCGAGTTCGCCCGTGGGGATCAGCGTCGAATCCACCGGCGTGTATTTGTCCGCATTTATATAAAGGACGTACTTGAGAATGTTGCCCGTGTCCGTACCCGACAAATTGAAATAGCTGTGGTTTGTTATGTTCAAAACCGAGTCTTTGTCGGTTTCGGCGGAATACTGCAGCTTCAGCTCATTCGTGTTCGTCAGTGTGTACGTCACGCTTACGCTCAGGTTTCCTGGGTAGTTCTCTTCCCCATCTTTGCTCAGATAGCTGAAACGAACCGCCGCTCCGTCTTTGTCCTTCAGCTCCTCGGCTTTCCACACCCGCCGGTTGAACCCAACCTGTCCGCCGTGCAAGCTATTCGGCCCGTTGTTGAGAAACAGGTCATACTCTTTTCCGTCCAGTGTGAACTTGCCCTTTGCGATCCGGTTCCCATAGCGCCCGATCGTCCCGCCAAAATAGGGATGCTGCCCCAGATATCCTTCTATGTTGTCGAACCCCAGCACGACGTCGCCCATCTTGCCGCTCTTGTCCGGAACGTGGAGTTCCGTCAAGGTAGCGCCGTAGGTGATAATCTTTGCCGAAGCGCCCTGCGAGTTGTGGAGCGTGTAAGCCTCAATTGCGGTTCCGTCCGGCAACTTGCCAAACTCCGCCTTGTCCACATGCGCACCCTTCTTGGCGGCTTCTTGTGCACTCCCGCCAGACGTTGCAGCCGCAAACTCCGGTCCCAAAGCCATCAAAAACGCCAGCATGCAGACTCTCCCGCGGAGTACCATTCCGACCCTCCTCCGGCCCCAAAACACCTACCATGCATCGATTCTTCAACACGCCTTGTATCACAAAAACTCATCAATCGCGAATCTTGTCCTTATTTTTCTTAGACTTGCCGAACCCGGCCCGCCTGCTTTCGGCTCCCCGGCGTTTCGAGAATCCATTGACAAGCGCGGCGCACGGGTGCCAATGTACCCTGCAGCATTCGTCCTAAAATAACGTTATCGTACACGGAGTTCCATGATTTTCATGCGACCCATTTCCTTTTTGCATGCTTATAAGTACATCGCTGTCCTTTTTGTCCTTTTTTGGGGGGCGACGGCTCCCTGCCCTGTGCTCGCACAATGGGTTCCGCTCAACCCCGCTCAATCAGTCGGCTTGGAGCCAGATGGTGCCCTGCTAGTTCTCCAATCCGGATTCTTGCGGTTTCAAGTCTGCTCGGATTCCATCGTCCACGTCGTCTATTCCCTCGAACGCGACGTCCCGCAGCGTCCCGACAATCTCGTCATCAAAAAATCCTGGCCCAGATCCGAGTTCGCGCTTCATACCGACGATCCCAAACTCATCACGCTCACGACTTCGCGCTTGAAAATCGAAATCACTCGCGCCGACAGTTCCATCATTTTCTACGACTCCGCCGGTCACAAACTCACACAGGAGAATACACGCACGCTCACGCCAACCGAAGTCAACGGCGAAAAAACACTGCACTCCGAGCGTTTCGTCAATATGTGGGACACACAAGAAGCTTTTTACGGTCTCGGCCAGCACCAGGCCGGCGTTTGGAACTATCGCGGCGAAACCGTCGACCTCTCGCAGGACAACACGAACATTTCCATTCCTCTTCTTCTCTCCAGCAACGGCTACGCCATTTTCTGGAACAACGGCTCACGCAGCCGCTTCAATAACCGCTTTGTTCACGCCTTCTACCTAAGCTCCGAAGTTTCCGATTCGATGGACTACTACTTCTTCTACGGACCCGATTTCGATCGCCTGATCGCGGACTATCGAGAACTCACCGGCGCCGCTCCGCTCTTCGGCAAATGGGCCTACGGCTACTGGCAATGCAAGAACCGCTACGACTCGCAACAAGAGCTCTCAACCATCGCGCAAAAATATCGCGACCTGCACATCCCTCTCGACAACATCGTCCAGGACTGGTTCTGGTGGAACACCATGGGCGAGCCCGTCTTCAACAAAAACTACCCCGATCCTAAAGGCATGATTTACGGGCTACACAAGAACAACGTCCATCTCATGATTTCCGTCTGGCCCTATTTCCGCCCCGGCTCGCCCGTCTACGACAACATGGATAAGCGCGGCTTCTTCATCGCCAAAACCATCGCGCCAAGTTTCCATCCGGTCGCGCAGGCCCTCTATGATCCCTTCAATCCCGAAGCCCGCAAATATTATTGGAACCTGATGAATAATGCGCTTTTCAAAATCGGCGCCGACGCCTGGTGGCTCGACACCACGGAAGCCGAAACAGAGGGTCGCGAAACCAACATTCTCGTCACCAACAAGGTGAACGGCGGCGAAAATGGCGCGCGCTATACCAACGAATTTCCTCTGATGACCACCGCCGCCGTCTACCAAGGTCAGCGCGAAGCGAGCGACCAAAAGCGCGTCTTCATTCTCTCGCGCTCCGCCTACGCAGGCGAGCAACGCAACGCCGCCGCCGTCTGGTCAGGCGACGTCGATCCCAACTGGGAAACCTTTCGCCGGCAAATTCCCGCTGGCCTCAATTATTCCGTCTCCGGCCTTCCCTACTGGACAACCGACATTGGCGGCTTCGTTTCTGCAAATCCCGACGATCCCGCCTACCGCGAACTCTACATTCGCTGGTTCCAGTTCGGCACGTTCTGCCCCATCTTCCGCGCCCACGGCACGCGCACCACAAATCAAAACGAAATTTGGTCTTACGGCCCCGACGCGCAAAAAATTCTCACCGCGTACGACAAGCTTCGCTACCGCCTGATGCCCTACATTTATTCTTTAGCGTGGAAAACTACTAGCGAGGGCTACTCCATCATGCGTCCCCTCGTGATGGACTTCCGCGAAGACAAGCGCGCGCAAAATATCGGCGACCAATTCCTCTTCGGCCCCGCGATTCTCGTAAATCCTGTCACAGAACCAGGCGCCGCCACGCGCCGTCTCTATCTTCCCAACGCAAAGTGGTACGACTTCTGGAGCGGCGCCGTCGTTCAAGGCGGCCGTACGCTCGATGCTCCATCTCCCATTGATCGCATGCCTCTCTACGTCCGCGCCGGCTCCATCCTTCCTCTCGGCCCCGACATTGAATACGCCGCCGAAAAATCCGCCGACCCTGTTGAACTTCGCGTCTATCGCGGCGCGAACGGCGCCTTCACCCTCTACGAAGACGAAAACGACACCTACAACTACGAAAAGGGCGCCTACGCGACGATTCCCTTCTCGTGGGACGAAACCGCGCACACTCTTACCATCGGCGATCGCACCGGCTCCTTCCCCGGCGTGGTCGAAAGCCGCGCCTTCCGCATCGTCTTCGTGAGCGAAAATCACGGCACGGGTGGCGCACTAAGCGAAAATGCAGACAAGACCGTGCAATACTCCGGCAAGAAAATCACAGTAACGCCGTAGCCTAGCTTTTGTTGCCAGGATCTGTTCTTTTGAATTTCTGCAGAAGCTTGTCTTTCACCAATTTTGCTTCGTGCTCCATCAACAGCAGATCCGCCCCAAATTCATTGGGCAGCTTGTCGATTCGTTCGTGAAGTTCGTCATCTTGCATAAATTGTGCCGCGCCGTGCAGCGCTGTCCGTTGCAGATCGGAGACGGGCTTCTGCTTGGCTCCAAGAAACAGTTGCGAGTGAAGGATGGAGTGAATTTCTTCCTTCAGCTCTTCCAGCTTGGAAGTTTCCGGCTTCGGAATGGCCGGCCGGTCGTTTCGCGCGCTGGTCAGGGTTAGCGCCCCACTTACATCATCGGCCGCGGCTTGCCGCAGGCCAAGGTGCCCCTTCGGCAAATCGAAACAATTCACGACCGTGCTCAGCACGGAAGTGTGTTCAAAGACGCTGTTGATCCGCGTCTGCGGCTTCGTATACGCGGACACTACAATCGCCGGTACGCGCGGCCCGAGCCGGTCGAATTTGAATCCCGTTACACCTGGCTTGCTCGTATCGATGACATTTTTGTCCGGAGCGATCGCGACCTTGCAATCGCTCGAACTCGGCGGCGGCACATGGTCGTAACAACCACCATGTTCGTCAAACACCACGATCAGCAAAATCCTCTCCCAGTCCGGGCTGTTCCGAACAGCCTGATAAACCGTCCAGAGCAACTCCTCACCTTTGTGCAGGTTCGATGGCCCGTAAAATTCGTACAAGTTGCACTCCGGGTGCATGTCGTTCTGCGCGCCCCACACCGTCGAATCAAAATAGATCGGCTCGATGAACGAGTATTTCGGCAATCCTCCTGGCCGGCCTGCCGCGGCGAAGAAATCCTTAAGATGCGCGAACTTTTTCGTTAACGCATATTTCCAAAGGCGCTTTTGCGTCAAAAGCGTGAAGCTCTCCAACAGCCAACTTCCGTGGAAAATGTTCCAGCTCTTCCCGGCGCCCTCCAGCAAATCGAAGATCGCCGGCGTCTCGTTTACAAAACATAGCCCGCCGCCCCCGTTGTTTACGTACCCGGACGACGTGCCCGCGTGCACGAACGAGCGATTGCAAAACGTCTGCGTCGGAATCGACGCGAACCAGTGATCGAACACTGCATAGTTGTGCGCCAGTGCCGAAAGCACCGGAACGGTTTTTGGCGTCAGCGAATTCATGATGCTCGCCGGATCGATCTTCGGATCTCTTGCCACTTCTTTTTGCACCGCATAGTTGCGAATAAATCCCTGCATGTTTGGAGGCTGCGGCGGAACGGGCGGGACCTCTTTCGCAGCCACGAGGGGTACGTCGTACACCTGACTGTAGACATCCTCATAAGGCTCGCCGGGGTTCGGCTGCGGCCCTCGCGGATTATCCGATTTGCCAGCCGGTACGATTCGTCCGTCCGCCGCACGGTTCGAAAGGTTCTTCCCAGATAAGCCTTCGAAATTCTGCGGAACTTTGTCGTAGGGAGGCTCGTTTTCGGGATCGTACAGCCAGCCCAGCAGATTATCGAACGAGCGGTTCTCCATCATAAGCACGACGACGTGTTCGATCTTCTTCAGCGGATTCGTATCGAGCCCCGACATAGTTCTCCCCTCATGTCCGCTTCGTTTTCTCCTCGAAACTGTAAAGCGTCATCTGAATTCACGCCATTGTAATTTTCGATTTTACTTGCATTCATATGCCCGACATATTCTTGGAAGCTCGTCGGGGGAGCCAGGGGATATCCACAGGCCGGCACTCGATTTGTGTGCCGAGGTTGTGGTACATCCATTGGAAACAAAGGTCGGTTGAATCTAACTTAAGGGGTGTATTGAGATGAAAAGTATGGCGCGGTATGTTCTGATTTGTCTGGCCCTCCTCTGTGTGTGTACTTGGCCTTTGCAAGCTCAGCAGACTCTCGGCTCTATCAATGGCACGGTCACAGATAGCTCCGGCGCGGTGATACAGGGCGCAACCGTTAAAATCCATAACCTGGCCACTGGCTTGGAACAAACCGTCACTACAAACTCAGACGGCTCATTCCACGCTGCCGATCTCCCGATCGGCACATATAGCGTCACTTTCTCTCGCGACAGTTTCAAGACTGAAGCCCACTCGCAAATCCTCGTTCAGGGCAATCGCACCACCACAGTGAACGGCTCTCTGCAGCCAGGCGAAGTAAACGTGACCGTCACGGTCAGTGGCACTCCCCTGCTCAATCAGACCGACACGACAAATGGTTATACGTTGGGGAGCGAACTTATCGAGAATATCCCTCTCGGAACCGGCAGCTTCACACAACTTGCACTCTTGGCACCTGGCGTCAACGCGGACCTTCTCGCTGGTGCAGGTACGAACGCCGGTTTGGGAAATCAAGATATCTTCGCCAATGGCCAGCGAGATACAAGTAACAGCTTTTCCTTCAATGCCGTGGAATCGAACAACTTGTTCAACGGACTATCTGCCAGCGCAATCGGCGAGAGCCGGTTCGTGCTAAACACAAACGAACAATTTCTCGCCGGCGGACAGATCCAAACCAACACTTCCGTATTCGACGCCATCGGCCAGGGCATGCCCGCCCCTCCGCCAGAAACCATCGAGGAAATTCACGTCAACACTTCTATGTATGACGTTTCGCAGGGTGCGAATAGCGGCGCCCATGTTGCAGTTGCCACAAAGTCCGGCACCAACGATTTCCACGGCAACGTTTATGAATATCATCAGACTGCGGGTTGGGATGCCAACCAGTTCTTCCTCAACGCGGCTGGAATTTCCCGCCCCCCGCTCCACCGCAACACCTTTGGTGGCACGCTGGGCGGCCCTATCAAGCAAAACAAACTTTTTTTCTTTGGTTCTTACCAGGGCCAGCGAGTATCCGATTCAACCAACGGCTCGACGCAATTTGCGAACGTTCCGACTGGTCTGACCGATGATCGCAGCGCAGCGACGCTTGCGGCGCTTGCCGGGGTTCCGGTGGGCAATGTGGACAGCGTTGCGCTGGCCATCCTGAATGCCAAAGGGCCGAACGGTAAGTACATTGTTCCTTCTGCGACCGTCACAGATCCAAACCAAATTAACGTCTTGGGTGGCAATGCTCTCGAGGTAGGACCCCCTAGCACGTTTAGCGCTGACCAAGTCAACGGAAACGTTGACTACCTGTTCAGCACGAAGGACCGCCTTGCCGGGAAATACTACTTTCAGAACGATCCCTCTACCAGCCCATTTGCGGTCAGCCAGGTCCTTGGTTTTCCTCAGACACTCCACGCAGGCAGCCAGGTGTTTTCGCTCGACAACACCTTAAGCCTGACCCCCAATACTACCTGGGAGCAGAGAATCGGTTTCATCCGTCAGTTAGCTAACGCGAGTACGACCCAACAACTTACCCCCAGCGATGTTAACCTTGACCTTCTCGGCAGCACAATCTTTCCAGGCTTCAGCATTACCAACGCCGGTTCGGGAAACTTCAACGGGCTGCGCATTGGCCCAGCCAACAACTTTGCCAACGCCGGCGTCTTCCAAAATCACTTTCAAGCAGGTACCAACTACAATTGGAGCGTGGGCCGCCATACCATTTCTTTCGGATTCAACGGTGACTATGGCCAACTAAACGTACTCAATCGCGAAAACGAGATAGCCACATTCACTTTCCGTAACTTCGCGAACTTCTTGACCGGAGATCTGGGAGGCAGAAACGGCGGGGGCCAGCTGTTGAATGGCGAAACCAACCGTTACTTTCGCGCTAAACAGACCGGCCTCTTCGTCCAGGACAACTACAAGTTAAGGTCCAATCTGACCGTAACCGTGGGTCTGCGTTGGGATTGGGACGGCCCGCTTACAGAGAAAAATGGGCTTCTCACCAACTTCTATCCACAGAATTACTCCTATGATCTCGGTACAGACACGATCAACAACATCGGACTGGTCATCGCGGGGAACAACAAGCAGTTCTGCGCGACCAAGTCGAGTATCTGCGTAAATAATTCGACCCTTACGGGGCGGCAGTGGATTTTCGAGCCCCGCATCGGCGTGGCGTGGTCTCCCAGCTTCCTCAAAAACGTTGTCGTTCGGGCAGGTTATGGACTGTACGCGGACCGCGGCGAGTTTTTTACGGAACTCTCAGCCAGCGCAGGACTTGGAATCAGCGGGCCCTTTGGCGTCACCACTCAGCAACCTTTCACAGTGCCGTTCAACACCACTTGTACCGGCGTCCAGTGCCTAAGCAACAAGCCGTTCGGTACTACGGCCCCGCCCCCGCCCCCCAGCAATCTTTCAGGGATTGAAGCGCTCGTTCATAACCAGTCGGCTTTGAGCGGCTGCCCCGCACCGGTAACGCCGACCTGCACTCCTACGGGAACGCCGCTGTTCGCGTTTCTCTTTGGCGGTTACGATCCTAGAAATACGCTGCCGTATTCCGAGAACTGGACCCTAGATGTTCAGTGGCAGCCCATCAATTCGATGCTCATCGACGTCGGCTACGTCGGCAATCACGGGCAGCACCAACTTCTCCCTATCCCGTTCAACCAGCCGGGCATTGCCACACCAACGAACCCCATTAATGGACAGATCTATTCGTATGGATATCAGGCAACAGATTCCAATGGAGGTTTCGGCACGCTCGACACGGAACAGGTTGCGACCACGATTGGTGAGTTTACGGGTGCGGATGGAAACACAGCACTCCGTGTCCCTTACATCGGCTATAACCCCAATTCCGACTTCTGGGAAGCTGAAGGAGTCTCAAACTACAACGCGCTCCAGGTCAGTGTGAAGAAGCGATTGACCCACGGTCTCACCGTCAACGCATCCTACACTTGGTCTCACACCCTGGATGAAGGCAGCGGTCTTTCTGAAGGGCTCTTCTTCAATGGCAATAATCCGCTCAATCCCAGGAGCGCCTACGGCGACGCCGGTTTCGACCGCACCCACGTTTTCACAATTAACTACACGTACCAAATTCCGAATCTCACCAAGTCCAATGGATTCCTCAAGCACGTCGTCAACGGTTGGGGCGTCACTGGAGTCACCATTGCCGAGAGCGGCCTGCCCTACAGCGTCTATGACTTTTCCGGGACCGTAGCCAGCCAGTACTTCGGCGCGGGTGACGACTTCATCACCAATCCTTTGCTCAACGGATCACCCAAAACCACCCAGCTTCAAGGCACCACCGGTGTAAATGCTGGTAACCCCGTGCTAAACGGAGGCGCGTTCGGCATCAACGTCAATGCGCCTGGTACCAACGGTGTACCTCCCTGCGGCCCGACAACGGACGGCGGCACTGCGTGCGATTTCTCGGAAACGGGCTTTTCCGACACGGGCCGCAATTTGTTCCGGGGACCTTTCCAAGTCCGTTTCGACTTCAGCGTCTTCAAAATTTTTAAACTCAACGATCGCTTCAGCCTGCGCTATGACGCGCAGTTCTTCAACCTCTTCAACCATGCAAGTTTCGACGCGCCGAGCAATAACGTCAGCCTGGATCCTTGCTTCGGTCCGAATCTGCAAACTAGCCCGGCATTCGGCTGCCAGTGGCAAGGCACGATTCCGAAGGTGGCTCCCTCAACAACTGCATTTGGCGACGGGACCGCTCCGTTCGGAGCCGGCTTCATTCAGAGCACACTGGGCAGCCCGAGACTGATTCAAATGGCATTGCACCTCACCTTCTGAAGCGGCTGCATCTTCAAACTTGGGCAAGGACTGGCTATTCAGCCCTTGCCCAACTTACCTTCTGTGGTTTGCATGAACAACGTTTGCTTGTGGGTCTGTCGCACCTTGAAATGAGGCTAGGTGTTTGTGCCTCTTCCAGAAAGACAAAGGAAACGTTTATTCGAAGTAGACAGTCGAGAATAAGTTTGACATAACACTGACGCAACCTTTCGGGCGATTCTTCCTTCCATCTTCCATGGGAGTTATTCGGGGTATGAGATTCTCTCGATCCTTCTCACGGATAGCACTAGCGCAATGTCTGATGTTTGCCATCACCATGTCTGGGCAGGCCCCCGCGCCAACACCACAACCCGACAAGAGCCTGTCCCCGCAATCCACAGAAGCGCCTCAACAATCCGGCAGCCCAGCCATTCGCACCGCTTCAAATCTGGTTGTCGTCGATGTTGTCGTAAGCGACGAGGGCAAGCCCGTAAAAGGTCTTGAGCGGCAAGCTTTCCACATCTTCGAGAATGGCCAAGAGCAATCCATCAAAGTTTTTGAGGAACACAATTCCGCAGACGCGTCGCAGGTCCAGAGCCTTCCGTCACTCCCGGCAAATACTTACAGCAATTTCCCCGAAACCGCTGTGACCACGGCCGCAAACGTTCTTCTGCTCGACGCATTGAATACACCAATGAAGGACCAAATCTATGTCCGCAAACAAATGACGGAGTACATAAAGAATATTCCTCCAGGGACTCGTATTGCCATTTTCACGCTGGCTTCAAAGCTACGCATTGTGCAAGGCTTCACCACCGACAGCACACGTCTGCTGGCCGCCTTAAGTGATAAACGAAACTCTCCAGGCACCACCCCTCTGCTTGCGGACCCGAACGATGCTACTCCCACAAATCTTGTCAGCGGGCTGCAGGACATGGGCGCATCCACACAAGCCATAGCGAGTCTGCAACAATTCCAAGCTGATGAAGCAGCTTTCCAGTTGGACCTTCGCGTTCAGTACACGCTGGATGCATTGAAGCAATTGGCGGCCTATCTGGGTGGAATCCCCGGGCGCAAAAACCTGATCTGGTTCTCAGGCTCCTTTCCAGTCGACCTCGATCCGGATGTTTCGCTGGGCGATGAGTTCTCGGCAGTGCGGAACTACACTGATCAGCTTAAAGCGACGAGTGATTTGCTGACCATAAGCCGGGTGGCCGTCTATCCCGTGGATGCCCGCGGATTGTTTACCGCACCGATGTTCAGCGCTGCCAACCAGGGCGCAAATTATTCGGGAGTCTCGCACGGCACATCCAGCATGGGCGGAGCGCCGCCGAGTCCCGGCACGCACGCCGGCGGGGCCGCGCGCCCTAGAAACTCTTCCAATGGCAGCGCAAGCAATCCGAATTCGTTTGCGCGCGACAGCTCCAACTTCTTTCAGTCAACAGCAGCCGAGCACGCCACCATGCAAGAGATCGCGCAAGATACCGGAGGGCGGGCGTTCTACGACACGAACGGCATCAAAGAAGCCCTCGCAAGCGCGATCGAGAATGGTGAGAACTATTACACGCTGGCTTACATTCCGGACGACACGAAATTTGACGGTAAATTTCGAAAAATTCAAGTCAAGCTCCCGGAATGGAATCACCAGCTTGCCTATCGGCAGGGTTACTTTGCCGATGGGCCCAGCGCGCACAGCCAGAATGCGCCGCTCAGCGCAAGCGCCAGCGCCATTCAGCGAGGCGCTCCGCCTTCTTCCCAGATTCTGTTCAAGATGCGCGTTCTGCCCTCCGACGATCCCGCACTTAAAGGTTTGGCCTCCCAGCCCGGTCCGGCAGGGCTGATGGCGGGCAAGTTGTACGGCGCCGTGAAACGCTATTGGATTGATTACGCAGCCGACATGCACCAAGTGGCCGCCAGCTTGGGCTCCGACGGCCTGTATCACTCGTCGATGGAATTTGTTGCCATCGCCTACGACCGCGGTGGAAAAATTCTCAACGTCGCCAACCGCTCCTTTAAGTTCAATTTGCAAGCGGCGCAATACAACCAGGTCATGCAGACAGGAATGCCCATGCATGAGGAACTCGATATCCCCATCGGCGAGGTCTATCTGCGCATTGCCGTCCACGATCTCTCGACGGATCGGATTGGTTCGCTGGAGATACCGCTACAAGTGCTGGATAAAGCGCCGCAGAACTAACGCAGACATTTAAATTTCTCGAAGCGCGGCGAGTTTCTCCTCTCCCGTAAAAGCCTTCTCGATCCTGACGTCCATCCGCTCGGCAAGAACAATTCCTCCGCTGCAGTCCCGGTGCATAAAAGCTCTGCCAGCTAGCGAAGGCTTCACTCCATTCTCGCCACGCACGGGGAGCGGTCCGCAACACGTTTCGCTTGACGCCATCCATCGCGCGGACTAGTCTGGCCTTAACTGGTCGGGGGCCTTCATGCGTTTTTCCCACGGAGGGGCCCGTAGTTTGGTGCAAGTGTTGGCTCAGTTGCGAGCCACGCGATTCCCTTGCCTGCGTATTCGCCGAGCTTCTCCGCTCACCGCTCGATTCTTACTCCTGATGGCATATTCCGTTTTCTTTGCTCTTCCAGCTTGCGCGCAAGACAGCGGAAGTACAGCGAATGAGTTCCACGGCAAAGGATCGGAGATTACGGTGACCGTGCACGATAGTTCGGGAGAGCTGATCTCCACGCCAGCGATGGTGAGCGCGTATCGGGACGGGATGACTCTAAGCAGGCAGGGAGAGACGTCTCGCGGAAGCGCCGTTCTGGTGGTGAACTTTCTGGGCGAGTACACCATCACGGTGGAAGCCGCGGGGTACGAGAAGATACAAAAGCAAGTATCCATTCAAGCAACCGGAAGGACGCAGGTGGACGTTTACTTGCGGCGTCTCTCGGCTGACACTGCGCCGGGAGTTCCGGGAAGACCGCTGCTTGCGCCGAAAGCGAAAGAAGAACTCGATAAAGGCTTGCAAGCGCTTGGCGCGGACAAATTGGGAGATGCGGAAAAATTTGTGGGCGAGGCGATGCGCCTGGCACCGGGGCATCCTGATGTATTGTACGTGCAAGGCGTGGTCTGGCTGAAAGAGCGAAAGTGGATGCAAGCGCAAGACGCTCTGGAAAAAGCCACGCAAATTGATCCGAGTCATGCGCGGGCGTTTGGGGCGCTAGGAATGGCGCTTTGCGATCAAGAAAAATATCGCGAGGCGATAACGCCGCTCGAGAAATCGCTGCAGCTCGATACGGCAGGTGCTTGGGAGACGCGCTGGACGCTGGCAAAGGCGTATTACCGGCAGGAAAAATATGATGCGGCGCTGAAAATGTCGCAGGACGCGCTAGCGGAATCGAGCGGGAAAGCGCCCGAGATTGGTCTGCTGGTTGCGCAATCGCTTACGGCCGTGGGACGGTATGAGGATGCGGCGCAGGTGCTGCGCGAATTTTTAAAGGACCACGCAGATCGACGGGAAGCGCCTACAGCTCGACGTTGGTTGGAAGGATTGACTGCCAGCGCGAAAATCCGGGTCAACTAGAAATCGTAGTCGTTTCTGGCCCACAACTTTCTTTTTAAGACGCTCAGCCGGAAAAATCTGCGCTTATTCTCTCGCAGTCCACAAAAATCCTAGGCTCAATTGCCTGCGGTGGCGTAGCGGCGGAAGAATGAGTCACTGTTCCACTGCGGGCGCGCGTCTGCGTTCGTGGTGTCCAGGAGCAGGCGCAGGACGATTTCTTCAAATAGCGCGGCGGCCTGCAAATCGACGGGCTGGTTCAGGTCATCCGATGGTGCGTGATAGCGCGTGCTGAGCCAGGTCTCGAATATTTTGTCCTCGGGCGAGCCTGGTTCGGCCCAGACGCTCATCATCACCGACGGCACTCCATGCAGGATGAAATTGTATTGATCGCTGCGGATGAAAATATTTCGTAGAGGCATGGGGTCGGGAATAGCGTGGACGCCGACCGATTTCGCGATGGCAGTCGCACGAGCGCCAAGAGTGGACTCGTCGATTCCAAGCACGAGCAGCGTCTTCAGCGGCACGATGGGAAGAAACATGTCCGTGTTGATGTCCGCCACGATCGAGTGAACATCTACTGTCGGGTGCGCCGCGAAATAACGTGACCCTAGCAGCCCCTTTTCCTCCGCGGTGACGAAAACAAAAAGGACCGACCGCCGAAGCTTTTCCGGGTGGGCTTTCAGCTGGGCGGCGATATCGATCAGCAAAGCGCTGCCGGAACCGTTGTCCATCGCGCCGTTATAGATCTTGTCTCCGTTGATCGGAGCACCGATGCCAATGTGATCGATGTGAGCGGAAAGAACGACGTATTCATTTTTCAGCACGGGATCGGAGCCTGGCAACTTGGCGATGATGTTGTCCGACTCGATCGTCTTGCTATCAATCGCGGCATGAGCTTTCAGCGAGACGGCCAGGGGGAAGTGCGGGAGCGGCTTGCGGTCCTTGGCCAGTGCTGCCAGTTCCGCAAAAGTGTGGCCCGAACCTTCAAAGAGTTTCTCTGCATGCTCGGGGTTAAACCCCAGAACGACTTTGGTCCCCGCGAAATCCTGCATCTTTGGGTCGGCGAGCTGCATGGCCGGCGCAGTGCGATTCAACGAGATGCGAGTCCACGGAAGGTCCATCGCGGCGGGATTGAAGATGCGAATCACTCCGACGGCTCCTGCTGCACGCAGAGCTTTTCCCCGTTCGGCCCCTGTCTGGGAATGTGCCGAGAGGGGCGCGGGGAGATCGGCCGGGGAACCGCTGATGTACACCACTACCTTCCCATTCAGATCGAGGCCCGCGTAGTCGTCGTCATTTTTTTCGGGGACTTTCAGCCCGTAGCCGATAAACGCGAGAGGCGCTGCAACCCCCGTTGAAGGCATGTCAACGGCGGTCGAAAAGTAGGCGTCCTCGCCGAGAACGATGGGCACCATCTTTCCGTCGTGAACCAAGGCGGCAAAGGACTTCGTTTCGTCGACCTGGCGCTTATCGAATTTCACGGTTTGGTAGAAGCCGTTCTCGCCGGCGGGTTCGAGACCGGATTTCTTCAATTGCTCGACGGTGTAAGCTTCCGCTCTGCACAAACCGCCGCTGCCTGTTTCGCGACCTTCCATGTTGTCGTCCGCCAGTACCTTCACGTGATTCCACCACGAAGTGCCGTCAAATCGGGTGGTCGACGTTTGCTGCGCTCCCGCCGTTAGAGCCAGAGTGAGCGCGCCAATCAGAACGAACATTCGACGCAACATTGGGAAGGAACTCCTTTGAGTTTTGTAGAGACGGAAGACTTTACCCTGTTTTCGGATTCGGAGGAAGCCACGTGCGCCGTCCCCCACCCCCCTGTTTTTTTGTAAGTACGGATTCTAAAGGACTTTAAGTCCTGTGTTTTGGAAGTGCGGATTCCAAATAGGTTACGGGCGTGTTTTTCGTAAGTGCGGATTCTAGAGAGCTTAGGGACGAAACCTGATGTCCAAACAAAAACGCCAGCAGGGATGCTGGCGCTACTCGATTCTAAACGCAATATTACCCAACCTGCACTATACGCTGGGAGACACTTTTTGTCAAGAGGAAAGACAAGAACGGCTGAGGAAAGCGGAGGAAAAGTGCGATGCCCGGCTCAACCTCCGCCTTCCTCAGTTTCTTCAGACCCCTTCGATCAATATGACGTGGTAGGTAGCCCCCTTGAAACGGTGCTCACGCACTTTGCGATAGGCGGGACCGTCGTACCAAGCCTTCGCTTCCGCGGCACTGGGGAACTCGAGGACTACGGTGCGTTCCGTGGCGGCCCCTTCGAGGTCTTCATGCTTGCCGTAAATAGCAAGAAGCTTGGCATTATGTCCGGCGAGAGTCGGCGGAACTTCCTTTGAGTAGGCCGCCAACTCTTGCGCGTCGAGGGTTTTTTCGCGTGTGAAAATCAGGTACGCGCTCATGTTACGCGTTTGTCCCGCCGTCGACGGTCAGGTTCGCACCGGTGATGTAGGCGGCTTCCGGACTGGCAACGAACGCGACCAGCGCGGCGACTTCGTCCACTGTGCCATAACGGCCGAGCACTGTGTTGGCCGTCTGCGGTGCTGCCCAATCGCCGGCTGCTGGATTTAGATCGGTGTCGATGGGACCCGGTTGAACATTGTTGACAGTGATGCCTCGGCTGCCCACCTCTCTGGACAACCCTTGCGTGAACATCTTGACGGCTCCCTTCGTGGCCGCATACGCCACCAAGCCGGGCGTCATGTTGCGCTCCCCAACGCAAGAGCCAATGTTGATGATGCGACCGCCGTTCTTCATGTCCTTCAGGGCGGCCTGCGTTGCAACCAGCATGCCGCGGACGTTGATGTCCATCATGCGGTCGATGTCCTCCAGGGATGTCTGTTCGAATAAGTTCGGGATGGCCGTGCCGGCGTTGTTCACAAGCACGTCGATGCTGCCCAATGTGGCCACCGTCTTCGCAACCGCGGCCTTCACGGCGTCGGCGTTGGCGGCATCCGCCTGAATCGCGAGTGCCTTTCCGCCGCTCTGTTCAATCGCTTTGGTCACCGAAGCGGCCGCGCCGGCTTCTTTCGCGTACGTGATGGCCACGCTCGCTCCATCCGCTGCTAAACGCCTCGCGATAGCCGCGCCGATACCGCGCGAGCCCCCTGTGACGAGCGCGATTTTCCCTTCGAGCTTCCTGGACATTGTTCCCTCCCTGTCGCCGCTAAATTGTGACCTACTTGAGATGTTTGAAGCGGCTGCAATGGTACAGAGACGTTTCTTCGCTATCTCTGAGACTTTCGGGAAGTGAGGCGGCGGTAATGATTGGGCGGCGTATAATGATTAAGCTGGTTTGAGAACGTGAAAACCTGCTCCCTTTGCCTAACCAAGACCCGGGAAGAGCACCACACAGGTTGAAAGCCTGACCCGCCCGCGAGAAAACTATGAAGAAAAAATCTGACAAACGAGGGCGGCGGGACGACCTGCGCCGGGAATATGATTTTTCCAAGAGAAGCGGCGTACGCGGCAAATACACCGAGCGTTATCGAGCCGGGACAAATCTCGTACTGCTCTCACCGGATGTTGCTGAACATTTCCCCGACGAGCAGTCCGTCAACAAGGCGTTGCGGACTTTGATTCAGTCGGCCAAGGCACCTGTTCGTCGTACTCGCTGAACCCTTGTAAGCTGCAAGAAAAAATATATAGAACCACTACTTCTGGAGCCATCATCTTTAGGAACGGAGCGTCTCCTTCGATCAGTGCTTCACTACAGCAATGGTGGCTGCCGTGGTTACAACTGCTACTGCGACGATCACAATTATCGCGAACCTTGTACGGGCGGCTACAACGGGGCCAGATCCATGGATCGGGAAAGAGGGTTGTAACTCAACTGCTCCGACGTCGTTGCCAGCCCCTGAGTTATTCACATCGACCGTGGCATCCAGATACCCCGCCTTTGAGAATCTGAGCGTCAGGAAAGGGCATCCAGGATCTAACCGCAAGCGGAAACTTCCTTTCCTGCCCGTCCGTGCCCGCTGCAGAAGGCAAGGCCTACCGCCAACCGTGCTCTCGGACTCCACGCTTACTCCGTCTAAAGGTGCTCCATGGTCATTCTTGCCGATAACTACGCCCTCAACAAAATTGCCATCCGCCAACGCAGGATCAGGACTAAGGTAGAGTGCCGCCAGCACAATTGCAATTGAGCTGCGAAACCAAGCCAAAAGCCTTCCAAGATTTAGAACCTTGCTCATTCTTCCTTAACCTGAAGTAAAAGACTGCATCCGGTCCGAGCGGTTTTCCCAAAGGCGACCGTCAAGTTGCACTTCATGTGCTTGCGGAGCTTCCGCAAAGTCCACTCGTGCGCGTCAGAATCCTGGGGCCTCGATCCCAAAAGTTGCGAGGCGAAGGGTTCAAGAGGGCCACTTCCGGGGAACTCCAACCGCGACCGGATAATATGACAGGCACGCGCGCCTCCGTTGATGTCCGTGTCCCGGATCGAAATAAGTAACCGTAAGTTCCCACTAGGGCGGTCAGAAATTGGTTCTATCTGCCCCGTATACGCCATCACTTCTACATATTTTCTTTGATCATCCCGCATCGGCTCTAGGAACGATTTCGGAGCGTCATACGCCACCCAAACATTCTTCGTGAACTTATAGTCTCCTTGGTACTGATAGCCCTTGTAATCCCCGCCGCAAGCCAGCCAAGTGCAATGCCACTGAGGATGAAACCAGCATCCAGAAAAGAGTGTTTGTGCCAAAGGTTGAATCGACGCACCAAGAAAACGATTCCGCTTATGATGAATACGACGGAACAGGGGAACCCGAAGTAGTATGAAGTAAGTGTCGTATCCCAGTCGAAATTAAAACCTAGTCTCACAAGGAGGAAGACTCCGAGTACGACGATACCTAGGATAAAGACTCCTGCCCGATATACCTCCGGGAACACCACCAAGAGCCGGTCGTACCATGGATGTTCGGGCATTATAGCGCAGATTATCTACTAATCGATACTAGAGAACCAGTAGATTGTCCCGTCCGGGATGGTGATAACTAATTAGGGACGCAAAATCCTGGGAAACGGGAGGGGCTTCGTGTCTCGGATGCCGGAGGATTCGACCACGGTGTAGATCGCGTCTGCGGAGACATTTTCGAGGGTTTCGACTTTGCCGCTGGGCCAGCGGACTTCTACCGTGTCGATTTTTGCGGATTTGCCGAGGCCGAAGTGGAGGCGGAGGTCGTTTTGGGAGAGATAGCTGTTGCCGCCGCGGACTTCGGCGATTTGGCGGATGCCGGCGGCGTGGATGGTGACGCGGGCGCCGATGGCGGCGCGATTGCTTTTTGTGCCGATGAGTTTGAAGAGGACACGGTGATTGGGGGCGGAGTTTTGATTTACGAGAAGAGTGGGAGGTTCGCCGACGTTGACGAGGACTACATCGACGTTGCCGGTGTTGAAGATGTCGCCGAAGGCGGCGCCACGGCGGGATTTTAGCGGGAGGTCGGCTAGGCCGGCTTCTTTCGCGACTTCGTCGAAGGTGCCGTCGCGATTGTTGCGCTCGAGTAAAATTGGCTGGCGATAGTGCGGACTGTTATCGAGCGAATCGATCTGGGGATAGACATGGCCGCAGGCGATCAGGAGATCGAGCCAGCCGGTATTGGCCATATCGAAAAAACTCGTGCCCCAGCAAACGTCCTGATAACTCGGGCGTCCAACACCGGAGGGCCAGCTAACGTCTTCAAAACCGTTGGCGCCAGTGTTGCGCCAGAGAGCTTTGGGCTGCTCCTGGAATGTGGTGATAAAGAGGCTGAAGCGGCCGGAGTGGTCATAGTCGGCGAAATCGACGCCCATGTTGCCGAGCTGCGTGCCGTCGCCGCTTAGGGAAATTCCGGAGAGCATGCCGACTTCGGAAAAAGTGCCGTTGCGATTGTTGTGATAGAGATAGTTGGGGACGGAATCGTTGGCGACGACGAGATCGGGCCAGCCATCGTTGTCGTAGTCCGACCACATGACGCCGAGGCCGTAGTAGCCGGCTTGATTGTGAACGCCGGCTTTCACGGAGACTTCCTCGAACGTGCCGTCGCCGCGATTGTGGTAGAGAAGATCGCTTTCGCCTTCAAGGCCCCACGGGCCGCACTGCACTTGCAGTCCTTTATATAGGCAGAATTTGTTGCTGCCGGGGGCTGGCATGTGGGCCAGGTCGACATGGACGTAGCGGGAGACGAAGAGGTCGACATTGCCGTCGCGATCGTAATCGCCCCAGGCGGCGCCGGTGCTGAAGCCGCCGCCGCGGACGCCGGCTTTTTCCGTGACGTCTTCAAATTTGCAGTTGCCGAGATTGCGGTAGAGAACGTTGCCGCCGTAGCCAGTGACGAAGAGGTCGAGCTTGCCGTCGTTGTCGTAGTCGGCGACGGCCACGCCCATACCCCAGCCGAGGCGTGTGAGTCCGGCTTGCTTTGTGATGTCTTTGAAGGTGCCGTCTGATTCTTGATGATAGAGCGTGACCATGGGGTCGCCGCCGTTTTGGTAGCGGTCGACTGTAGAGCCGTTGACGGTGACGATGTCGAGTCGGCCGTCGTCATCGCAATCGAAGAGGCCTGCGCCGCCGCTCATGGATTCGATGATGTAGCTCTTCTCTCCGTTGGAAAGGTGAGGAACCGTCAGACCTACCGCCTGAGCGATGTCTTTGAATTGGGGAATGGGAGAAAAACCGGGGCGATCGACTTTAGGCTTCGGAAGTTTTGCGGAAGGCGGAAGAGGGACAGCGGTGCTTTGGGCGAGCAACGATCGCTGGGACGCGGAACCTACGATGAGAAAAATGGAAAGGATAAGCAGGGAGGAGAGGCGAGAGCGGTAACCAAGCATCGAGAGCATTCTAGCGCAAAGAAAAATTGCGCCCAAACGAATCTGGCCCGGGGAGCGGGGAGGAGTAGGATGGCCGGTCGGACGGGAGGAGTCTGCGGGGCAGGCTAGTAGAGCGCAGCGGGAGTGGTCCCTGCTATACTCGCGGCACGAATTTTGCTGGGTGCGGGGCAGGACGCGGTCCAGCAGGTGCAGAAGTGCAAGATAAATACTGCGAGAAATAGTCGAGGGCGTGTCCATGACACCGATGCAGAAGAAACAGGCAGGAGCTCGTCGAGAGAACAAGAAAGTTACGCTGAAGACGGTGGCGCATCATCTGGGGCTGGCGGCGGGAACGGTTTCCGCAACGCTGAATAATTCGCCCGCGGCGCGGTCCATCCCCGAACACACAAGACAACGGATTCTTGCCGCGGCGCAGGAATTGAATTACCGGCCGGACTTCTTCGCTCGGACTCTGCGGATGAGGCGGACGTTTACGATCGGAGTCATTGCGGAAGAGATTGGGGATGCGTACGGCTCGCAGGTGATCAGCGGAGTCGAGAAATGTCTGACGCAAAAAGACTATTTGTTCCTGACCGTGGTTCACCGGCACGATCTCAAGCAGCTTCAAAAATACTCGCAAATGCTAGTGGAACGGGGCGTGGAAGGCATCATTACGGTCGACACGGACATGCTGGAAGAGGCCTCGTTACCAACGGTTGCGGTGGCAGGTCACCGGCCAGTGGCCGGAGTGACGAATATCGTATTGGATCACAAACGCGCGGCGAAGTTTGCTCTCGAACATTTGAAAAGTCTGGGGCATGAGCAAATTGCGTTTCTGAAGGGACAGGTGTTTAGCTCGGACTCTGAAGACCGCTGGAAGGCGATTACCGAGGTTGCGGCGGAGCTGAATATCAAGATTCGGCCTGAACTGACCCTGCGTATCGAGAGCGTCGCGTCGACACCGGAAGTAGGCTTCCCCGTAACGAAGGAACTGTTGGCGAGAAACCAGCACTTTACGGCGCTCTTCGCGTACAACGACAATTCGGCGATTGGAGCGATTTGGGCTCTGAAAGAAGCAGGATTGCGAGTGCCAGAGGATGTATCGGTCGTGGGATTCGATGATATTCCGGTAGCGACGTTCGCCAACCCGGCGCTGACGACGGTGCGGCAGCCGCTGGTCCGGATGGGAGAGATCGCGGCGCAAACGCTGGTCAATCAAATCGAAGAACGCGCGGAATATGTTCCGGAGATTGCGATTGAGCCGGAGTTTGTTGTGCGCAATTCGACTGGACGCGTAGCACGGCCTCAGGCGATGAGTTCCAGAGGCTGAGGGGACCGACGGTTCTTCACGGCTTTCTCCTACTGTTCAAATTCCGTGTTCATTGCAATTCTTCAAGGCTTGGCAAGAAATTCGCTGAGTAGCATGTGGAAGTGGTGGACGCCGTTTTCACGTTTGACGGAATAGCGGCCGCGGTCATATGTAGAAGAGTTTAGTCCTCGCTGAACATTTCTGCAGAGATCGATGTCTTCCTGCTGGACTTCATCACTGAAGGCGACAGCGCGTTGGATACGTTCGCGAACCTCTTCGGAATGCGCGTCGTGGAAAAACCATTCGAAGATGGTGAGAGTCTTATCGTGAGAGAGCGGGACGATTAGATTTGTGGAGAGATTATCGGGATAGACGTTGAGCATCAGGTTGGGGAAAATCCAGAAGTAGAGGACTTCTTGGAGGTCGCTGCCAGGAGCGTAGAAGCGGCCGGCAGCGTCTTCCGGCTTCATCGCGCGAATGGGAGCGAATTGCTGCGAATAGTAACGATAGGTGTCAATGCGATAGTTTGCGTAGTCAATTTCGCGCATCAGGCCGGGGTGGGCGATGGGGATGTGGTAGCCCTCAAGATAGTTGTCGACGTAAACCTTCCAGTTGCAATCGATAATGTAATCTCGGCGCTCGACGGATTGCAAGCCATCGAATTGGAAACCACGGGATTGTTCGGGAATTTTGCCTAGAAACGCGGAGAGCGGCTCGGCGTTTTGATCGAAGTTTACAAAGATGAGCTGTTCCCAGGTTTCCAGACGCAGAGGAAACATCCCCATGGTGCTGCGGTCGAAAAATTCGACGCCTTCAACGTCCGGCGTGCCTATGAGGCGGCCATCGAGCGTATAGGTCCAGCCGTGATAGCCGCAGCGAAAAGCGTTTTTGCAACCACTTGCGCTGGCGATAGGACCGGCGCGGTGGCGGCAGACATTGCTGAAGGCGCGAAGCGTGCCTTGCTTGTCACGAACAACGACTACGGGCTCGCCGATAACATCAACTGTAAAGAAAGTTTCGGGATCGGCGATGGTGCGTTTTGTGCCGTTTGCATCAGCGTTCTCGCCACAAGGAGTATTGAGCGTTCCGACGAGCTGCCAGGTTCGCCGAAAGATGCGGGATTTTTCAGCGTCGAGAATCGCCGGGTCAGTGTAAAAATTCGAGGCGAGCGTGTGGGCGCACTCGATTTGTTCATGTACGTGGAGCTTGATGGGTTGAGTGGTCATTGAATAAGCGAACGCACAGACTGGAGTCTGAGCTACCTAGAACTTGCGGGTTTCCTGGCGCGACCAGCGTTCGACTACGATTTTGGATTCGGTGTAGAACTCGACGGCGTCGCGGCCTTGTCCGTGGAGGATGCCGAAGAAACTTTCTTTCCAGCCGCTGAATGGGAAATACGCCATGGGAGCGGCAACACCGATGTTGATGCCAATGTTTCCGGCGGGGGCTTCGTAGCGGAAGCGGCGTGCGGCGGCGCCGTTGGTGGTGAAGAGCGAGGCTTGATTGCCGTAGGGGCTGCGGCGGAGGAAGTCCATGGCTTCGTCCATCGAATTGGCGTGCACCAGGCTGAGAACGGGGCCAAAGATTTCTGTGTTGGCGAGCTGGCTTGTCGAAGGAAGGCCATCGAGAACTGTGGGAGTGAGAAAACTGCCAGACTCGTGATTGGCGATTTTCGTGTTGCGGCCATCGAGAATGGCTTTGGCGCCTTCAGTTTCACCAGCGGAGATTAGAGATTCAATGCGCTTCTTACTATCGCCCGAAATAACTGGGCCCATCTGGACACCAGGTTCAAGCCCGTAGCCGACCTTGAGAGTCGACGCAGAGTGAGCGATAGAATCGCGAAAAGTTTTTTGCGCATCTCCAACCGTGACGGCCACGGAGACGGCGAGGCATCGTTGTCCAGCGCAACCGAAGGCACTGTCGCTGATGATTTGCGTAGCAAGTTCCATATCCGCGTCGGGAAGAACGATGACGTGATTTTTTGCGCCGCCCTGGCATTGCATGCGTTTGCCGCTAGCAGCTGAGCGCGTATAGACGTGCCTGGCGACCGGAGTGGAACCGACGAAACTGATGGCGCGGACCTGTGGATGATCGCAGAGCGCGTTGACGACATCTTTACCGCCGTTGACGAGATTGACGACGCCCTTAGGAAGCCCGGTTTTTTCGAGAAGCTCGAAGGCGCGAATCATGCTGAGGGGAACGCGCTCGGAAGGTTTCAGGACGAACGTATTGCCACAAGCGATGGCGTACGGCAGGAACCAATACGAAATCATCGCCGGAAAATTAAAAGGTACGATGGCAGCAACAACGCCAAGCGGCTGGCGGATTTGCAGCTCATCCACACCGGGCGTGACGTCTTCAAGGTTGTAGCCTTGCATCATCATGGGGATGCCGCAGGCGACTTCGACATTTTCGATGCCGCGTCGCAATTCAGCTTTCGCCTCGGCAAAGGTCTTGCCGTTTTCGAGAGTGATCAGACGAGAAAGTTCGTCGAGGTGCTCTTCCAAGAGATTCTTCAGCTTGAAAAGATACTGCACGCGCTCGCCGGGAGGCGTCCGTCGCCAGGTGGGAAAAGCATCGGCGGCAGCCTGGACGGCGGCATCCACGTCGGCGGGCGAGGACATCGGAGTGCGAGCGAGAACTTCAGTGGTGGCAGGATTGGTGACGTCGAAGAATTCCGTGGAGGAAGGACGGCGCCAGCCGCCATTGATGTAATTCTGCAGCTCGGTGACTTGGGTGGTTACGGCACTGCTCATGACTTGCTCCTCGGCGCTTGCATTGGAAAGACGCTGCGAAGGACGCCAGATTCGAGAATCTCTGCATCTTGTTAGTTTAGCAAAGAACTGTATGGTTGAGCGGCGAAGGGGGCCGCCACGCATGACCAAACACGCATCGTGTGAGCATGAAACTGCCGAGCATGGTTGTGTTTCCTGCGGTGCGACAATTTCCCCTCACCCGAGTATGACCTCGCCCAAAAGTGGCAACCGATTCTCGTTGGATAGGCCCGCGACTGGAAATCCGGTTCAACGTGGCAAAGAAGCAAGAGCTTCGTAAGCGGCGCCGAGGAGTGGTGCGGATTCATTGAGCACGACGGAGACGGGAATGTTGCTTAACATACTTTCGAATTTCCACTTGTCGCGAAAAGCTTCGAAGAAAGTGCCGTCTTTGATTTTTTCTATAATTTTGACGGCGATGCCGCCGGCTACATAGACGCCGCCAAGCGCGAGGACTTTAAGAGCGAGGTTGCCTGCTTCGGCGCCATAAATGGCTGTCCACAAATCCAACGTGTCGGCACAGACGGGGCACTCTTTGGCAAGGCCGAGCCTGGTGATTTCGGGAGCGGGATCCATGCCAGGATCCTCGAAAGAAGGATGTATGACGCTGGGATTGAGGAACTCGTGAAGTGTGCGAAAACCGCGGCCAGACAGGATCAGCTCCCAGCTGACTTGCGGATAACGGCGGCGCATGTAACGGAGCAGTTCGATCTGCTGCTCGGTGTGCGGAGCGAAATCGGAATGGCCGCCTTCGGAGGGCACAACGCGGTAGCGGGCGCCGTCCCAAACAAGGATGGACTGGCCAAGGCCAGTGCCTGCGGCCAGCAAAGCGCGCGTTCCGCCGTGCTCTGGCTTGCCGGGATTCAGGACGCAGTATTCCTCGGGCGTGAGGTGCTCAATGCTGTGACCCGTCGCGCCTAGATCGTTCATGAGGACTACATCAGCGAGATTCAGCTCGCTTGCCAGAACAGCGGCATCCACGGTCCACGGCAGATTCGTGGCACGCACTTGATTATTGATGACAGGACCGGCCACGCCAAAACCTGCTGCCCGCACGCGTTCTTTGGTCAGGTGAGGAGCGGCTTGCAACGAGAATTCGCGAACGATCAGGTCAAATTGTGCAAAGTCTTTGCTCGCAAAGCGCTGCTTGAAGACGGAGGTAAGCTTGCCGCCTTTTTCCGAGAAGAGCGCAAGATTGCACTTCGTACCGCCAACGTCGCCCGCAAGAATCACCTATTCCCCCCGTCATATTGCCGTTCGTTATTGATAGGCTGGCTCAAAATCACGGATTGAGCCACTGCCTGCCGTCGCGTTCAAGCAAAAGATCCGATTCGCGCGGCCCCCAGCTTCCTGTGGGATACTCTGGAACCTTGGCGCTTTTCGCGGCGCTCCAGACATCCAGAATGGGGTCGACGAGCGCCCAGGCAGCCTCGACGTTGTCGCCGCGATCGAAGAGCGTGGCGTCGCCCCGCAGGCAATCGTTAACAAGCGTGGCGTACGCGCTCCGCGATGCCTCGCCAAATCCTTCCTTGTAGTTGAAGTTCATGTTGACGTTCCCGATGCGCATCTCCGTCCCTGGGCGTTTGGCCCCGAAGGAAACGGAGATGCCCTCTTCCGGCTGGATGTTGAGAATGAGGCGGTTCGGCTCGATGGCACGATCGCGGAAGACGATGTGCGGTGCGCACCGGAACTGAATCATGATTTCCGTGCTTCGCGTGGCAAGGCGCTTCCCGGTGCGCAAGTAAAAGGGGACGCCGGCCCAGCGCCAATTGTCGATCAACAAGCGGGCGGCGACAAACGTTTCCGTGCGAGAGGTCTGGCTGACTCCCGGTTCCTCGCGATACCCTGGCAAGTGCTTGCCATCCAACTGGCCGGGAGCGTATTGCCCGCGCACCACGGATTGCGCGACCATTTCCAGATTAAACGGCCGGATGGATTGGAGCACTTTGAGCTTTTCGTTTTGGACAGAGGTGGCATCGAAGGATGCGGGCGGCTCGACGGCGACCAGAGAGGTGAGCTGCAGCACGTGGCTTTGGATCATGTCGCGCAGCGCACCTGTAGTCTCGTAGAACCCGCCGCGCCGCTCGACCCCAAGCGTTTCTGCCGCGGTGATTTGAACGCAGTCGACGTAGTTGCGGTTCCACAAGGGCTCGAAAATGCCGTTGCTGAAACGAAGAACGAGCAAATTCTGGACGGTGTCCTTGCCGAGATAGTGATCGATTCGGTAGACCTGCCTTTCCTCGAAGACATTGAGGACGGTCTTGTTGAGTTCCTTGGCCGTGGCCAGATCGCGGCCAAAGGGCTTCTCAATAATGATGCGCACCCAGGAGTTCTGCGAAGAGGGGCGCGCAAGACCGGCGCGGCCGAGTTGCTCGATGATGTGAGGATAGACTTCCGGCGGCGTGGAAAGGTAGAAGAGACGGTTGCCACCCAGTTTTTTTTCGGCTTCCAGTTCTACGAGCCGTTTGGCAAGTTGCTCGTACGCTTGCGGATCGGAGTAATCGCCCGAGAGGTAGTGGAGGCAGGACGCAAATTCATCCCACTTCTTTGGATCAACCGGCCCGATCTCGGACATGGTCTTGGCAGCTTCGCCGGTGGTGGCGCGAAAATTCTCGTCGCTCATGGGAGTGCGGGCGAAACCCACGATGACGTAGCGGGAGCCGAGAGAATTGTGGTTAGCGAGATCGAACATTGCTGGAATGACTTTGCGCTTGGCCAAATCGCCAGACGCGCCAAATAACACTACGGCACAGGGTTCGGCCGTGCCGCCATACAGACTTCCAGTTCGCTTGGTATCCTCAGCCATTGGTCGCCTCAGCCCGCTGGCACGCCTGGCGCGCCAGAAAATCGGTGCAGGAAACTATACCTCAACGCCGTAACTTCGCAGCTCAGAACGCAATTGCTCGGCATTTTGATGGTGAATCACGGTAAACCCCAGACGGCGGGGGCTTTCGAGATTGAGCGGCCGGTCGTCGATGAATACGCATTGCTCCGGCGGGCGTTGCGTTACCTCGAGGGCTACGCGAAAGATGGTTTCTTCGGGCTTGCGCGAACGAACATAGCAAGAACTGAAGAAGACTAGAAAATCTCTGCGAAGATTAAAAGCCTCGATGCGGTATTGGTTAAGCTCGAAGGGTTCGTTGTTGATCGAGCCGATGAAGTATTTTCCAGTGCGGGAAGCATCGGCGAGAACCGCGCGGGTATCCGGATATTCCTTCGACTGGGCGAACATAAAAGCGGTGAACTCTTCGCGTGTAAACGACCGGGCGCGGTAAAAGAGAGTGCGGTCGAGATACTCGTTCAGCGAAATTTGGCCGGAATCGAACGCGGGAAAAGAAAGGTCGTGGCGATCTTGAAATTCTTCGTAATCGAAGTTGAAAGCAGTGGCCGCCTCGCGGCGCGAGCCACGATCCCAGCCGTTGGTAAGAATGACTCCGCCGATGTCCCAGAAAAGCGTCGTGATCTTGGCCAAAAGCGTGGCACCTCCGACCGTGCCGCAAGGACAACCATGATAATCGTTTCGAGGCAAGAAAACACGTGAATGCCGTGTTTCAAACGGTTCAACTCTGGGGATGGCAGAGGGAAGTCTTCCTCGTTGGAGCTGCGGATGACTCGAAAAAAAACGTCCCGCCGGGGCATTGTTTCCGCGGCGAGGCGTCTTGGTTTTTTGACGACGAGCAATCCTTATTGATTCGGCTTCGGGCTCGCGGGCGCTGGAGGCTGGACTTGAGCCTTGGACTGAATGGACATCAACTCGACTTCGAAGACTAGTGTCGCGTTGGGACCGATGCCGCCGCCGGGGCCGCCGCGTGCGCCATAGGCGAGGTCAGATGGAATGAAAAGTTGCCATTTTGAACCTACGGGCATGAGCTGCAGCGCTTCCGTCCATCCCTTGATGACTCCGCTCACCGGAAATGTCGCGGGCTGGCCGCGCTTGTAGGAGCTGTCGAATTCAGTGTTGTCGATAAGCGTGCCTTTGTAGTTGCACACGACAGAGTCGGCGGCTGTCGGCTTGGGACCCGTACCTTCCGTCAGGATTTTGTATTGCAGGCCGCTCGGTAGCGTGACAACACCGTCTTTCGTTTTGTTCTCGGCTAAGAAGGCTTCGCCTTCTTTTTTATTTGTCTCGCCCTGCACGACCATTTTCTCTTCCTGCTTTTTGCGCAGGTCGGCCTGCAACGCGACCATCGCAGCTCGCGCTTCGTCGTCCGTGAGAAGCGGCTTGGCGCCTGCTAATCCATCTTTCAGACCGCGCAGGAGAATAGCCGTGTCCACGTCGACGGAATCTTTGTGCATGCTCTTGCCGATGTTCAGACCGATGGCGTAACTGGCCTTGTCTTTCTGGGTCTTGAGCGTCAGAACGGTGGGTGTGGGTTTTCTTGCCGTCGTCGTGCCTGGTTTCGCCGCGGGCGGCTTGGAAGTCGTTGTTCCTGGAGTCTGTGAAGAGCTCGCCGGGGGCGTTTGTGCAGTGCTTGCCGGGGGAGTCTGCTGTGCGTGCGCGTAGCCAAGCACGATCATCCCCGCCGCAACTGCTGTTACCGCTAAAGTGAGTGGTTTTCGCATGGTTGTATTGTCACACTGGCGCGACATCTCCGCAAATCGCCATTCTTTACAGGTTTGCATGAATAGATAATGAAGCGCTCGCAAAAGCTTCCCAAGGACAGACGCACGCGACAGGGCGCACTAGGCAATTCCGCGAAGTTGCAGTATGTTGAGAATTGGCAATCCTGATGAGGTGATTCGAATGGCGAATGAGTCTTGCGATCCTGTTCCGGCCCCGAGCGAGCCGGCCAAGCCTGGGACGCGGATGGTGATGTGCGTGAAGTTTGGCAAGGAGCTGCCGGGGCTTGACCGCGTGCCCTGGAGCGGTGACCTGGGGAAGCGCGTTTACGAAAATGTTTCGAAAGATGCTTGGAAGCTTTGGATCGAACATTCGAAGATGATCATGAACGAGTACCGGCTCAATCCTATTGACCCTAATTCACAGAAGATCATGGGCGAGCAGTTGGAGGAGTTTTTCTTTGGCGCAGGCGCCAAGCTTCCTGAAGGCTACGTAGCTCCCAAGGCCAAGGGTTAATCCCCGGCTACTGGGAATCGGCCGGTTGATGGATGCTCGACGGGCAGGCGCGGCGTCAACTCGAAGTACAACTTCGCGTGGGCTTTGCGTATGGCCTCTTCTACTTCTGCGGCCGAGTTTCCTGTTGCAAATAAGAAACCTAAATAGCTGGAGCCCTCCGGCCAAGCAGCGATGTAATCGTGTAGCCGCGCGGTGATTTCTAGCGCGGTGACTCCAGGGATACTACGCGCGGCGTCTTCCCCCTCGATTTTTTCGAGGACTCCACTCTTCGGGACGGGAATCATCATCACGCCGCTGGCGGATTGTTCGCGGGGCCAGTCGCTGCCCGGCAGATTGAGCGCGTGGCGCAAGAGCAATTCTTCGAGACCGATGGTTTGGCTTGCAGCATCCGGCGCAAATCGTAGTGCGCGGCCGCAGAGTCCGCCAATGGGCCGCGGCGCAACCTCGAGCGGCCATACGCCGTCCTCATTTACGCGGAATTCGGCGTGGACCGGGCCCTGCGATAGTCCCAGCGCGCGCGTGGCGTCGACAGCACATCGTTCGATTTCGCGCTGCTGCAAATCAGTGAGGCGCGAAGGCGTGACGTAAATAGTTTCTTCGAAATACGGACCTTCCAGCGGATCGGGCTTGTCAAAAATGGCGAGGACACGCAACTGTCCATCGGTCAGCAAACCTTCGACCGCTACTTCCCTGCCCGGTATGTATCCTTCGACGAGAATTCGATCGAGATTTGGCTCGCGGGTCGCGCGAATTTCCGATGATTCCAGCAAGCGGCGGATTCGCGTCACGGCGGCCATAAATTCATCGCGTGAATTTGCGCGGACGACCCCTTGGCTGGCTGAGAGCGAGAGCGGCTTCGCGACGCAAGGATACACAATGCCGAGCAGCGACGGCTCGGGCGTAGGAGCAAGCGAAATGGAGCGAAACCACGGGACGCGGAGGCCCGCTTCGCGGAACACTTCGCGCATGCGCAGCTTGCTGCGGCAGGCTTCGACGGCGGCGGGATGGTTGTAGAGAATTCCCAGGCCGCGCGCAACGTAAGAGGCTGCTACGGCGGGACGGTCGCCGAGAGCGAGAACTCCATCGATATTTTGCCCCCGCACCGCTTCCAGAACTGCGTGCGCGGCCGCGTCTGGCGATTCGAAATGGACGGGAATCGCGCGATCGCCCCAGGGATCGTCGAGCTGGTGGCAACGGTCCGTGACAAAAACGAGGTCGACTCCGAGTTTGCGAGCCGCTTCATCGAAGCTGCGCGTTTGGTAACCAAGTTTGGCGGTGAAAATGAGGAGTCGCGGCATTTTCATTTTGGAGGCGCGCCGGGCTGGTCCCTAAACGTAACTACCGCTGGCTGGTATCGGTTCTTCCATTTTCTTCGAGACTTGGCCGATCGAAACAAACTGTTCGCGCGTTGGCTCGGCGCAGCAATACCACGGCTCGCTCAGAAAAGGGATAGCCGCGGACTCTTGTGATGGATGCAGGGCTGGAGCAGACAGTCCAGCGGCCGCGTGCGCTGCTTTCCAGATTCGCTCGAAAACCGCGCTACGAGATTCTTTTCTGCGGTCACCTTCGGCTGCAATGGCTTGTACCGTTTCGCTGAGCGCATCGATGCGCGAGTCGGCATGCTTCCAGGGATAGCAGAGCGATTCCGGATCAAAAGAGCCGACGTTGCGGCGCACTTCGTCCAATTCCAGCAAGCGCGAGCCCTCGGGAATGAGAAGGCGAATGCCAAGCTGGATGGGCGCAACATTTTCCATCAGGGATTCGGCGTGTAACACACGGAGGAGATCGAGATAACTATCCGTCGTCGTCCACTGCGTAAAAGGAACGAACGTTGGATGGAGAATCATGCCGAGCGCGTGGAAGATATGAACGACATGCAGAAAATCCTCGCGCGTGTGGCCTTTGTCGAGAGCGCGCAGCACGGCGTCATCCAGATATTCCACAGCGCTGATGACGAAGAGGCAGCCGGTCTCTTTGAGTTTTGGCAGGTACGCTTCGTATTTTCTCAGGTGCTCGATTTTGATGGTGACGTCGTAGGTTGCTCCAGGAAATTCGCGGTGAAACTCTTCGACGAGCCCCATCGCGTGGCGAATCCCATTAAAAAAGTCCGGATCGCCGAAGGAAATGTGCTGCGCACCGGCGGCCACTTGATTGCGAATGTCCTGCATCACAATATCGCGGCTGACGATGCGAAAGACGCCTTTGTAAACCGGAACGATGGGGCAATGACGACAAAGATGTTTGCAGCCTCGGCTGGCTTCCGTGGAACCGACAAGGCGGAAGCCGCGGCCGGGGACGATGAGATGGGCATACTTATCGATGGCCGGCAATTCTGAACGGTCTGGGACTTCAAACTCGAGACGTTCGAGCGAGACGAGAGGTTCTGGTTGCGGCGAAACGTTGGAGTGATCTTTGCCCAGCGGGCTAGTTTGCAGGCGTTCCGCGAGTTGAACGAGTTCGTGCTCGAATTCGCCGCCGAGGATGGTCGCGACTCCAAGCGTCCGCAGATAGTCCGCGTTCATCGGTGCGTACAAGCCGTAACAACACAGATGAGCAAGCGGATTCAGCTCGCGCAGGGTCGGCAAGAGCTTTGCCGCAAGGCGCGTGGCCGTGTGCATGGGCAAGTAGATGGCGATCAATTCGGCGGCACGAACGGCAGCTTCGTCTGAAGCCTGCCGCGAGAGATCGAGGCACGCCACTTCATGTCCTCGTTTGCGCAGCCAAGCTGCGGGCGACGCGAGCCCAAATGGCTGGCGCCCCAGTTCGTACGTCGAAATCAGAACGATGTTCACGCGTTTAACAGTATAGCTGGCCGTCCGCCGCAGGGAATCGTTTTCGGTTATCATAGAGGGCTGTTGAGTTGACGGAAAGGACGGAGAGAATGGCCATCGCCGCAGGGAATTCCTTCGGAACGCGCGACAAACTGAACGTTGGTGCGCAAGCGTTCGACATTCACCGGCTGGAGTTGCTGGAAAAAAAGATCTCCTGCCAGTTGGCGAGGCTTCCGTTTTCTTTGCGAATCCTTCTCGAAAATCTTTTGCGCTGCGAAGACGGTCGCTTTGTGCGGCCCGACGATATCAAGTTCCTCGCAAACTGGACGCCGGGAGCCGTGGAAAAAGAGATCGCGTTTATGCCTGCGCGCGTTTTGCTTCAGGACTTCACCGGCGTTCCCGCCGTGGTCGATTTAGCTACCATGCGCGAGGCCATCAAACGCATGGGTGGCAATCCGCGGCTCATCAATCCACTGTTCCCCGCCGAATTGGTGATCGACCATTCCGTGCAAGTCGACAGTTTTGGCGGCGCGAACGCCTTTGGTTTGAACGCCGAGCTGGAATTCCAGCGCAACATTGAACGCTACGCTTTTCTGCGTTGGGGGCAAACAGCGTTTCAGAATTTCAAAGTCGTGCCGCCGGATACGGGCATCTGCCATCAGGTCAATCTCGAATACCTTGCGCGTGTGGTTTGCGCAATGCCCTCGGGAAGCCGCGTGGAAGCGTATCCCGATTCGGTGGTGGGCACGGATTCGCACACGACGATGGTGAATGCTCTCGGCGTGTTCGGCTGGGGCGTCGGTGGAATCGAAGCGGAAGCAGCGATGCTCGGCCAGCCATCGTCGATGTTGATTCCTGACGTTGTGGGGTTCCGCTTACACGGAAAGCTTCGCGAAGGGGCCACTGCGACGGATTTGGTGCTGACCGTGACGGAAATGCTGCGCAAGAAAGGCGTTGTCGGCAAATTCGTGGAGTTCTGCGGAACGGGGCTTTCCGGCCTGAGCGTGCCAGACCGCGCCACGATCGCAAACATGGCGCCGGAGTATGGCGCGACGATGGGCTTCTTCCCTGTCGATGCGGAAACACTCGCGTATCTGCAATTCACGGCTCGCAGCGCCGAACAAATTGCCCTTGTCGAGGCGTATTGCAAAGAACAGATGTTGTTCCGCACAGATGACATGGCCGATCCCGTGTTCAGCGACAAGCTAGAGCTGGATCTGAGCACTGTTGAGCCAACAGTCGCGGGGCCGAAGCGCCCACAGGATCGCGTGTCTTTGCGCAACGCGAAGAGTTCCTTCACGAAAGTTGTGGAAGGAACGCCGGACAAGCACGTGGCTGTGCGCAACAACGGCGACTCGTTTGACCTATCGAGCGGCGCGGTAGTGATCGCGGCGATCACAAGTTGCACTAACACTTCCAACCCATCATTGATGCTGGGGGCAGGCTTGCTCGCGAAAAAAGCGGTCGAGCGCGGACTGCGCGTGAAGCCCTGGGTGAAGACCAGCCTCGCGCCTGGTTCGAAAGTTGTGACGGACTACCTCGATGCTTCCGGATTGACGAAGTATCTCGAAAAACTGAATTTTCATCTCGTCGGATATGGCTGCACGACGTGCATCGGCAACAGCGGTCCATTGTCTGATGCCATCGGGGCGGCGATCAAAGACAACAACCTGGTAGCCGTTGCCGTGCTCAGCGGCAATCGCAACTTTGAAGGACGCATCCATCCGCTCGTGCGCGCGAACTATTTGGCCTCCCCACCGCTTGTTGTGGCCTATGCGCTAGCGGGACGCATGGATATGGATCTGACGACCGAATCGCTTGGCTCTGATTCCGCGGGCAAACCAGTTTATCTGCGCGATATCTGGCCCACACCTCAGGAAATTGAGTCAACGGTGCGAGACTCCGTGACGAGCGAAATGTACGCCAAGGAATACGCCAATGTGTTCGAAGGCGACGCTCACTGGAAATCCATGCCCGTTCCCGAGGGCGATCTCTACCGGTGGGATCCAAAATCCACCTACATCAAGCAGCCGCCGTTTTTTGAGAATATGCCGAAGACGCCACCGGCCCTTACCGATATTCACGGTGCGCGTGTCCTCGCGATTCTCGGCGACAGCGTGACGACGGATCACATTTCGCCCGCGGGATCGATTCCGGTTGATTCGCCTGCCGGGAAATATTTGATTGCGAATGGCGTGAAGCCGCACGAGTTCAATTCGTATGGCGCGCGGCGCGGCAACCACGAAGTAATGATGCGCGGCACGTTCGCCAACATTCGGTTGCGCAACCAACTCGCTCCGGGGACGGAAGGCTGTTGGACGCAATTCTTGCCGGGCAACGAGAAAATGACGATTTACGATGCGGCCGTAAAATATCGCGAAGGGGGCGTGCCTCTGGTGGTTCTTGCCGGCAAAGAGTACGGCTCCGGATCTTCGCGTGACTGGGCAGCCAAGGGAACGCGGCTGCTCGGTGTGCGCGCCGTGATCGCGGAAAGCTACGAGCGCATCCATCGGAGCAACTTGGTCGGCATGGGCGTGCTTCCGCTGGAATTCAAGGCCGGCGAAAACCGCGAAGCCCTTGGATTAACCGGACAAGAGGTGCTTGAAATCGAGGGGGTCGCTTCCCTCTCGCCAAAGAAAGCAATCAGCGTACGCGCTCAGTCCGAGGATGGCTCGACGAAATCTTTCACTGCGATTGCGCGCGTCGATACGCCGGAGGAAGTCTCCTACTACCATCACGGCGGCATCTTGCAGTATGTTCTACGGCAGATGTTATAGAACAGCGACCGCTGCCTTTCCGACTGCCATCTAACAGGAGGATCTGAGTGCTTCAGCGCTGCCTTCTTATTTTCTGTTTGTTCCCTTTCTTCTCTCCTTCCTTATCCGCGCAGCAAGTTCTGGCCCCGCCCGCAGTCACCGTGATTCGCGCGGGAAGACTTGTTGACGTGGATGCTGGCCGTTTGCTCAGCAATCGGACGATCGTGATACGCGGCGGCAAGATCGAGTCGGTGGGAGAAAATCTTGCCGTGCCGGCGGGCGCAACCGTCATCGACCTTTCGAAAATGACCGTTCTTCCCGGTCTCATCGACTGCCACACGCACTTGGCCGATGGGGCGCGCGATCCTGATCCGATTTCTCAACTGAAAAAGACCGCGGCGCAGGTCGCACTCGAATCCGTGCCCAACGCTCGCGTCACTCTGGAATCGGGATTCACAACCGTGCGCGATGTGGGAGTTTACCGCGCGCTCGGCGACGTTGCGCTGCGCGATGCGATCAATCACGGATATATCGTTGGCCCGCGCATGTTTGTCGCTGGAGCCTACATCACCATCACTGGCGGGGCCGGCGCAATGACAGGCTTCGCTCCCGATATTCAGCTTCCGTGGGATTTGCACTACGGCGAAGCGAACAGTCCGTGGGAGGTTCGACAGAGAGTGCGGTTGCTCGCACACGAGGGAGTGGACCACATCAAAGTCCTTTCGACGGGAGCGGTACTTACGCACGGCAGCAGTCCGAGTTCGATCGAGTTCACGCCGGAAGAACTCGAGGCTGTCGTCGATGAAGCTCGCCATTTCGGTCTTCGCGTCGAAGCGCACGCCCACGCTCCCGAAGGCATCAAGAACGCGATCCGCGCAGGCGTTGCCTCGGTGGAACATGCCACGCTCATCGACGACGAAGGCATTGCCCTTGCGAAGGAGCACGGCACTTATCTCGACATGGACATCTACGACGAGGAGTGCATCCAGGAAGACGGTAAGAACGGCGGCGCACCGGCAGATTTCCTCGAGCACGATCGCGGCTTAGGTGAAGCGCAACGTCAGCGATTCACGAAGGCTGTTCGCGCTGGCGTGAAAATGTCGTTTGGCACCGATGCAGGCGTTTGCCCATACGATGCGGCACCACGCCAGTTCGCGTTTATGGTGAAGTACGGTATGACGCCCATGCAGGCTATCCAGGCAGCCACGCATAACGCGGCCGACTTGCTGGGGAAATCGGAATTGCTCGGCTCAATCCAGCCGGGGAAGTATGCCGACATCATTGCAGTGCAAGGCGATCCGCTCACTGATGTTCGCGCTCTCGAACATGTGAGCTTTGTGATGAAAGAAGGAAAAATCTATAAACAATAGGTCGATCTTTAAAGAACTTTTAGAGAGATTCGTGCGAGTTGCTAAGAAAAACGGCAGCAGAGCTGCCGCACTCCACATCGCTTCGCCGGGCTAAGTGCGGCCTTCGCGCTTCTGCGCTACCACCAAACCTCTAGGCGTCGGTAAGAGAAGCACGGAGATCAACCCTTCCGCTTCTAGCTTGAGCGCGCCCTCCCGAACCGTTTTCATCAGCGAACTTGCATCGTGCATGAGGATGAGGCCGTGCGGATTCATCTGCGGGAGAAACTTGCGAACTTCCTGCTCGCGAAGCGGTGCGTCGCTGTCGCAAAAGAGAAGATCGATGCGGCCTTCGACCCTCATGTCCAGGCTGGATTCGTTGCGCGCGTCAATCCACTGTCCGAGACCGGAAGAAGCAAAGCGCTGCTGCGCGAGCGCGAAAACTTTCGCATCGTATTCGCACGTGATGACGCGTCCGAAGCCGTTGGCTTTGAGCCCCTCCGCGAAGCGCAGGGTGCTCAACCCAGAAAAAGTACCGGTCTCCACAATGAGTTCCGGCTTGATCGTGGTGACAATCGCCTTCAGAAAATCGAGCACCTCGACCTCGGCGCTCATCGAATCGTACATGTGCCAGCGTTCGGGACGCGGGCACTCTGGCGTGGGGCGATGATATTCGGGCTGGAGAACGTCGCCGCGCGCAGCGATGTGCTCTACGATGCGGTGCTCTTTTTTTTCGCGGTGGAATTGGCTCTTAATACGCCAAAGTAACACCGCGCCAAGCAGGATGGATACGACGCTCGCGGTCTGGGCGTTTGACATGCCGAAAAACGAACGCGGATTGATGCGAATAAATTCGATCAGGAAGCGGGCGATGCCCGTGAGAATCAGGTAATTGCAAAAAATTTCACCTCTGGCTTTGGGACCTTTGAGAGATTTCGCGCCCATGTGCCAGAGAAACGCAGCGATGGCAAGCCAGATGAAAAACTCGTACAGCGGAGTGGGATGCACGCGCTGCGTCGTCGGAACAAGCCCGTTTGGAAAACTTATGCCCCAGGGAAGCGATGTCGGAATGCCGTAGTCCCCGTCACCGGAGAGCAAGCAACCGATGCGACCGATAGCGTACCCGACACATGCAGCTGGAGAGCAGATGTCCAGAAATTCGAGAATGGGAATCTTTGCCCAACGCGCCAGAATAACCAGCGCGATAAATCCGCCTAAAAAACCGCCGAACCAGGCAAAGCCGTAGCGGCTGAAAAGCTGCGGCCAAGGGTCTGCGAAAAACTCATGGGGACTTTCGAGAACGTGGTAGAGCCTCGCACCAATTAGTCCTGCGAGGCCCGCGATTCCAATGATCAGAAAGCCTTCGTCTTTTTCGTTTCTGGCGGAAATGCTTTTGAGCTGCGATCTGCGGCGATTGAAATCGGCCTGTAAGACGTATGCAGCGGCAAGCATGCCGAGCGCGACCATCAGCCCAAACGTGGGGATGGCCAAAGGTCCGAGATGCAGGAAAGGGATCATGAATGCACGCGCGTCAGACTCCTTCGAGAGTATACATGACAGCACGAGAGCGCTTGGAGTCGCCGACGGCCCACAACCACTAGAGTGCAAAACGGAGCACTCATTTATCGTCCGGAAGCACTACGGCAGCGGAACGCCGGTGAAGGACCGTCCCGAGTATGAGCCAGATGGCAAGAGCGATCCATTCGGCTTGGGTGAAGTGACCGGGAAAGGCGGGGATTAGCTTCATCAGGAGAAGGAGCAAGGAAACGCAGATCCCAAGGCCAGTGATCACACGCATGCCGCGACGTGGCTCGACGAGCCAGAAAGAAAGGCAGGCTGCCAGCCAGCCTAGCGCAGAGGCCATCGAGCCAACCTCAGTGATGGGAACAAGGATGGAGTCGCCGAAGAGGAGAGCGATAAGGGTGCCTATGGTGATGGCAATTATTGCGGTGGACGGCGTGAGGAAGCGTTCGTGGATTTTGGCGAAGCGGGGGGAGACGGTGTGGCGGCGAGCGTAGGCGAAGAGGAGGCGGGTGGAGGCGGCGAAGTTGCCGTTGAAACACTGGAAGAGGCCAAAAAGGGACATGACGAGGATGAGTTGGACGGGCCAGTGTTTGCCGAGACCGTGCTCGAAGGCGATCGCTGTGGCGAAGCGTTTGCCTAAAAGGGATTGCCAGGGGGCGATATAGCCGACCGCGAGAATACAGAGCGCGTAGAAAAATGCACCGACACCGAGAGCGAGGCCGATGGCTTGCATGTAGCTCTTGGGCCGGAAGTCTGGATTGGATTCTTCGGCGTACTTGGGGACGGATTCGAAGCCGGTTAGGAAATACGGGACGATTTGAAGCGTGAGGATAATTGAGAGAAACGGTGCGGCGTGAAAAGCGGGATGGAGGTTCGCAGGAGTGCCGCGAAATGGGCTGACAGCGACGAGGGCAACAAAAATAACGAGGACCATCGAGGACATGGTTTTCTGGAAAATGGCGCTTAGGCGGACGCCGCGGTAGTTGATAGTGGCGAGAAACAGAGTGAGAGCGATGCCGAGGAGGAGACGGAGGAGAAAGACGGACTGGCCGGCGACTCGGTAGAGAACGAAACGGTCGAGCGAAGGGAAAATGTAGGCGGCAATTTTGCCGATGGCGACGGCTTCCCACGGGCAGACGATGAAGTAAGCGAGAAGCATCATCCATCCGGTGAAATAGCTGACGATGGGCGGGAAGACCTGTGCGGTGTAGGCGGCTTCGCCGGCGGCGTCGGGTAGGCGCTTGACCCATTGGCCGTAGACGTAGCCGACGGGAAGAAGAATGATGCCGCCGATGGCGAAACCAAGAGCGGCGCCGGCAGGACCGCCGCGGCCAAGCCAGTCGTCCATAAGGACAAGCCAGCCGGTGCCGATCATCGTGCCGAATGCGAGAGCAAAATAATCGTGCAGGCGAAGTTTGCGAGCTAGGGCGGCGGGCATTTAGAGGACGCAGAGCAATTCGTAGAGGAGATTGGCGGCGAGCAGCGAAGTGATTTCGCCAGTGTCGTAAGGAGGAGAGACTTCGACGAGATCGCACCAAATGATCTCGAGGCCACGGAGGGCTCGAACGAGCTCAAGGATTTGGATGCTGGTGAAGCCGCCGACCTGCGGCGTTCCTGTGCCGGGAGCGTAGGCGGGATCGACGCAGTCGATATCGAGAGTGACGTAGACGGGTTTTTTGCGGAAGGCGCGTAGATGGCGCTGAACGGCTGTCAAACCCTTTTTGTGGAATTCTTCTGCGGTGACCATTCTTACTTTGTGGGCGCGAGCAAAATCAAAATCATCTTCGCCGTAGACTTGGCCTCGGAGACCGACCTGCAGGACGCCGCCATCCTGCAGGAGCCCTTCTTCGAACGCGCGGCGGAAAGGCGTGCCGTGCGAATACTTGCTGCCGAAATATTCGTCCCAGAGATCGTTGTGGGCGTCGAATTGAATCAGGGAGATGGGACCGTGTTTTTTGGCGACGGCGCGGAGAGTCGGAAGACTGATGGAGTGATCGCCGCCGACGCAAACGCAACGCACTCCGGCTCGGAGCAGAGGGGCAATTCCCTGCTCGATCCGCACAAACGTGTCCTCGATCGAAAGCGGATTCACGGCGAGATCCCCAAAGTCCGCAACGCGATACTTTGCGAACGGATTCACATGCAAGACGGGGTTCCACGGACGGATGATTGCGGACTGTACACGAATGTTTCTGGGGCCGAAGCGCGGACCGGGGCGGTAGGTTGTGCCGCCGTCAAATGGGACGCCGATGATGGCCACCTCCAGCTCACCGGGCTGGGCGATGTGCGGGAGGCGCATGAAAGTGGGAATTCCTGTGAATCGGGCATAGCTAAGTGCATCGAGCGGTAGAGGATGTGGCAAGCGAAAGGTGCGGCGGGGTTTAGGCACGGCGAGGCATCTTAGTTTCGCGGAGCGGAGGAAGTCAACGCGCGCGCGGTGCAGGTGAGCCTCGAAGAGAAGCGTGGCCGATCAGCAGCGAGGAGTGATTTTTGTACTGGTACCAAGAACGCGGAGTTCATGCAGCCTGCATGCGGCATTCACACTCGCGTAACTTTTCATCCGTAGTGTCAGTGCGCTTCTGTTGACTGCTGGCCAGCCAACTATCCAGTAATTGCATGGAGGATCCACAAAGAATATGCGCAGAGTGTTCGCGACTTTACTCGCGGGAGTGTTGCTCAACCCGGCGATGATCGGCGCCGTTCCGCAGCATCACAATTTTGGCGGCACGGCCACACCGATCAAGCATTTGGTCATCATCTTCCAGGAAAACGTTTCGTTCGACCACTACTTCGGAACCTACCCTAATGCCAAGAACCTTGCCGGTGAGAATCCTTTTTATGCAGCGCCGGACACGCCCACTATCAATGGCTTCAGCCCTGCACTTTTGACCAGCAATCCCAACCTGAACCCAGCAAACGGCGCAGCGGCGACAAATCCCTTCCGTTTGGCACCTGGGCAGGCGGCGACGAACGACCAGGATCACAACTACACGCCGGAGCAGGAAGCCTATGACGGCGGGCTGATGGATTTGTTTCCGGAGTTTACAGGCACGGCCGGCCCGCCGCCCGGAGCTCCGCCGATTGCCGATACGAAGGGGCTGGTGATGGGATATTACGACGGCAACACCGTCACGGCGTTTTGGAACTACGCGCAGCATTTTGCGATGAGCGATAATTCGTTCGACACGAACTTTGGGCCTTCGACACCTGGGGCACTAAACGTAGTCTCGGGGCAAACCAACGGCGTGATCGACAACGGCAACGGCAGCGGGGCGATCACCGCGGACGGGAACGGCGGCTTCTCGGACACGGGCGATGCGGACCCGGCGGGCGATGTGTGCTCGACGACAACCGGAGAGACATTCAGCATGAGTGGCCAGAATATCGGCGACCTGCTGAACGCGAAGGGCATCAGCTGGGGCTTCTTTGAGGGCGGGTTTAACCTGAGCCTCACGAATGCGAACGGGTCGACCGGCTGCGCGCGATCGACAACTTCCACAATCACGCTGTCGAAAAAGGCCGATTACATCCCGCATCATCAGCCATTCCAGTATTACGCGAGCACGGCGAATCCCCTCCACACGCGTCCAGCTTCGATCGCGGAAATTGGACATGCCGGCCCGGCGAATCATCAATACGACACGCAGGACTTTTTTGCGGCCGTGAGCGCGGGAAATTTCCCCGCGGTCAGCTACTTGAAAGCTCCTGGCTTCCAGGACGGACACGCTGGCTATTCCGATCCAATTGACGAGCAGAACTTTATCGTCACAGTGATCAACTTCCTCGAGAAGACACGCGACTGGGATAGCACTGCGGTGATCATCGCGTACGACGATTCCGATGGGTGGTACGACCACGTGACGAGCCCGCTCATCAATCAATCAGCGACTGCCTCTGACCAGAATACCGCTGGCGCTTACATGTGCGGATCTGTTCCAAGCGCAACAGCAACGGCTCTGCCAGGCGTCACCGCAGCCCATGCTCAGGGGCGTTGCGGATACGGGCCGCGCCAGCCCTTCCTGGTGATTTCGCCTTACGCCAGAAGGAACTTTGTCGACCACTCGATCACTGATCAAAGCTCGGTCGTCCGCTTTATCGAGGACAACTGGCTGGGCGGCGAACGCATTGCTGGTTCGTTCGACGCGATCGCCGGCTCAATCACGAACATGTTTGACTTCGATCGTTGCCGCGAGGACGGCATCCTAATCCTTGATCCAACTACCGGCGAACCAAAAGTGCCGTCGTTTAAATTCTAACCAAGAGCGGCCGGGACCAGAACCATTCATCCCAGCCGAACTGAATTCAGCAAGCAGCGGGCGTGCGAAGAATGATTCGCATGCCCGCTGTCTTTTGTTGGGTGTGTCATACAATGAGTCTTCATTTCGCGAGGAGCCTGCGTGCCAATCACTCGACGTGAGTTCTTGCAGAGGAGCGGCCTGATGACGGGAGCAATGCTAGCTCGTCAATCGGGCCATAAGGCGCTCGGTATGCAGGTACGTCCAGCGCTGGACCCCAACTCGCTGACGCCTTTCGTCGATCCTCTTCCCATTCCATCCGCCGCGAAGAGCACGGAGATGCGGCCCAGCCCAGGAAACTCCGGAATCAAAATCCCGTACTACCGTGTACCGATGCGGGCCTTTGAAACCAAAGTGCATCGCGACATGAAACCGACGAACATGTGGGGATTTGGCGGAATGTTTCCGGGGCCGACTTTTGATTTACGCTGTGGACAAGACATTTTGGTCGAATGGGCCAACGAGCTTCCCCAAAAACATTTTTTGCCGATCGATCACAGTCTGCATGGAGCCGAGAAGGACAGGCCGGAAGTCCGCGCGGTATCTCATCTTCATGGCGCGAAGGTGCCGCCGGAAAGCGATGGCTATCCCGAAGATTGGATCGTACCGGGAAAATCCGCCCTGTATCACTATCCAAATCAGCAGGACGCCGCCATGCTCTGGTATCACGACCACGCCATGGGAATTAATCGCCTGAATATTTTTGCGGGACTCGCAGGCGCGTACATGTTACGGGATAATACCGAGGAAGCGCTGCATCTGCCGCGTGAGCGATTCGAATTGCCACTGGTGATTACCGACCGGATGTTCGACAAGGATAGCCAGCTCTACTATCCGGTTTCCGACAAGCCGGAGTCGCCGTGGATTCCCGAGTTTTTTGGCGATGCGCGGTTGGTGAACGGAAAATTATTTCCTTTTTTGGAAGTCGTGCCGCGCAAATACCGTTTTCGCGTGCTCAACGCTTCGAACGGCCGCTTCTACCGCCTCTCTCTTTCAAACAAGCAGACCTTTCACCAAATCGGCACGGATCAAGGGCTGCTTGCCGCGCCTGTGCCTGTGCAGAAAATAGCGATCGCGCCGGGCGAGCGGCTCGATTTGATTATCGATTTCAAGGACGCCGCGGGCAGCAAGATTATTCTGAATGACAGCTTTGTGGGCCTACTGCAGTTTCGAGTTTCTGCGGCAGGCGTAAAGGACGATAGCGTTCTGCCGCCGGTGCTTCGAACTATCGAAAAGCTACAAGAGTCGGCCGCGGTCAAGACGCGGATGCTTTCGCTCGATGAAATCGATGATTCGGTGCAGAACCCGGTCAAAATGCAGCTGAATGGATCGAACTGGCACGATCCGGTCACGGAAAATCCGACGCTCAATTCAACGGAAATTTGGAGCTTCATCAATCCCACGGACGATTCTCACCCGATCCACCTTCATCTCGTGAGAATTCAGATTTTAGACCGGCGAAAATTCGAGACCTTTGGCTATCTAACCAAACAAAATCTGCGATTCACCGGCCCGCCGGTTCCTCCTGACCCTGAAGAGGCTGGGTGGAAAGACACGGTTCGCGCGGAGCCAGGAATGGTGACGAGAATCATCGTGCGATTCGAGGGCTATCCTGGCCGCTACGTCTGGCATTGCCATATTCTGGAACACGAAGACAACGAGATGATGCGTCCGTACGACGTGCTTCCCTCGAAGTAGAGAAAGTTCCCAAGCGCAGACGCAGACCGGATTTACATTCAGTTGAAACTCTGGGCGGAAGAGACAACCCCGCGAAGCCGGCGCTCATCCGTTAAGTCATCCTCCTGGTGCAAGGAGGGATGATCGTGCGTTGGCTTATTGCGGCTGGCATTGGCGGAGTGTTGTTTGTCGGTTGCGGATCGCGGACGGCTTTCGGAAACGAAAGCGCGCCGGCTTCTCGCGAGACCGGCACGGCACTTCTCGAGGCTCAAGCTCCCTTCATTAATGAGATTGAGTTCGCGGGGTTGCGCCACATCACTCCAGATGCGGTGCGGGCTCAGGTTTCTTCTCGCGCAGGCGCAAGACTCGACTTGAACCGCGTCGAGGCCGATGTAAAAATGCTCGGGCGCCTCGGATGGTTCGGCGAGATTTGGGTCGAAACGCAGCCAGCGAAATCTCTGTCGCCAGTTCGCCCCGAATCTGCAATAACGTCCGTAAGGCTGGTCTTCCACGTCGAGGAACTGCCTTATCTCACAAAAGTGGAATACACGGGTTCGCGTCTACTTTCGCCAGCGCAGATTGAAAAAATCCTTGTCGAGAAACAACTGAATCCCCGACTCGGCGAACCCGCCGATCCGGCAGTTCTACTGCGTATCGCGAATACAATCCGTACGGCGCTGGCCGAGTTGGCCCACCCACAGTCAGGGATACAAATTCGCAGGGAAAAATTCGCCAATGGCACGCTTTGCGTGCGCTTCGCCATCGAGGATGGGCCTCACATCCCCGTCGGGCGCATCGATTTTGAGGGCCATCCTGAAGTCCCATCAAAATTGCTCCGGCGCGAGATGCGGCGGACAACGCCGGATGCGCTTTTCGCCACCTGGCGCGGCAAAGGTGCGTACACGCGCGAGGGATTCGAAGAGGATCGCTCCAGGATTCTCATCTACTACCAGGATCACGGATTTCCGGAAGCGCGAGTCGGCACAGTTCGTGCTTCGGTCTATGAAAAAAAGGCTAGCTGTTGGAAGCCGTGGCTGCTTCGCACAAGTGGAAAGCGTCTTGCCATATCCGTGTCCGTCGAAGCTGGCCCCTTTTACCGAGTCGAATCGATCGTTATCAGTCCAGAACTGGTTACAGCAAGCGGAAAACGCGGCGCGAAACTCGTCGCGTATTCGAAGACGCAAACCGGAACAGCTTATTCTGCGAAGGCGACGGAGGAATTGCGCCATGCATTCGTAGCCGCCGCGCAAACAGATCATGCGCGCGAAGAGTCAGTCGCAGACCGAAGCATTGAGACGTCGCGGATTTTCGACCCGCAAACACACTTGGTGCGCGAGAGCATTGGATTTAGCGACGCGCCGCCTTACATCGTGCGACGCATCGATTTCGCAGGTCTTCATCGATTCAGCGATCGCTATTTGCGACGGCGCATCGGTTTGCGGGAAGGGCACGCATTTGATGAGCACGCGCTGGAAGCCGGGCTCGCGCGCCTCGCCAAGACCGGCTACTTTCATCAAATCAAAAAGGAAGACATTCGCGTTCGCACAGACGACATCACCCACACCGCCGACGTGACGATCCGCATGTCGGAAGCTGGCCAGCAGCGAACGTCCTTCTCCGGAGGGCTCGGCCAGTTTGGCAGCACTTTGGGAATCGCTTACTCGCTGTTCGATCTTCTTCAGCGAGAGGAATTGCTTTCAGCGCAGTTGGACGGCGGGCCGGACAGCTTGCAAATCGTGCTTGGCCTGGTGATGGAGGGCTTCCTCGGCTCGCGCAGCTCGCTGGCCTTTTCGATTTTCGACAATGTGCTGCGCCCGCGCTTTGCAAGCAGTGCGAAGGGACCGTTCTACACTTCGCAAAGCGAGGGACTGAATACAGGTTGGAGCTACCCCATAACAAAAACCGATTCTCTGGCATTGAACTACAGCCTTTCGCATACAAACACGGTTTATTCCTTTGCTCCCCCACCTTCCACAACGGCCCTGTCTCCCAGCGATCTTCGCGCAGAAACCTCGAGCAGCGCGGTAGGGCTTGGCTGGACGCATGAGGCAGGCAGCGATCGTTTTTCCATCGCGAATTCCATCTCGGGTGGATATTTGGGCGGCACGGAAAATGTGATTCGCTCGAACGAAGAGTACTCGCGCATTTTTCCCGATCCTTTTTTCAACCATCAAAACGCCTGGGCTTTTCGTATGACGTTCAGCGGGGTCGGAAGCTATCAGGGCAACATGCCGCTCTACGCTCTGCTCTTTTCCGGCGATGCGCAGGTTCGTGGACTCGGTTCGGGTGAACTTGGGCCTTACGCCGCAGTGCCGTCGGTTTCGAGTTCGGGCAATCAAACCTATTCTGCACAACCGGCGGGGGCCAATTTGGTGACTGCGGCGAATGCGGAGTATCGCGTTCCACTTGGCGGAGGTGCGCAAGCAATTGGCTTTTTTGATTTGGGGTCGGGCTGGCTGCTTCCCAACTGGCTCGGGCAGACCCGCCCAACACTTCTGAATTCGACGAACGGAATTCTCCATGGCTCCTTCGATATCCAGCTTCAGTGGACGGTGCCGGGCATTCAAGTTCCCGCGCGCGCCTATTATTCGGTAAATGTCTTGAGATTGAATCGCTTCTTGCAGTTACCGGACGGCTCGCTGTTTCACGCGCATAACAAATTGTTCTCCTTCGGCTGGGCGCTCGGAACCCTGTTCTGACCACGCGCTCTGTACTAAACTCCCAGCACCATGAAATATCGTAAACAAATTAAGGAATGTGAGCGGCTCGCCGCACCCTATTGCGTCACCAAGGGTGAAAAATTTCGCTTAAAAGACTACGCCACGAACGATACCGGCGAGGTGAGAAATGAGAAGCACGCCCAAAAGATCATAGACGACCGCGCTGGCCTGCTCACCAATTTGCAGGAAAAGCTCTATGCCCAGGATCGATGGGCGCTGCTGCTGGTGATTCAAGCGATGGACGCCGCCGGTAAAGACGGCGTGATCAAACACGTGATGTCCGGGGTAAATCCGCAAGGTTGCGACGTCCATTCCTTCAAGACGCCGAGCACCGAAGAGCTCAATCACGACTACCTGTGGCGGGCGCACAGCCGCGTTCCGGGGCGCGGCATGATCGGAATTTTCAATCGCTCGTACTACGAAGAAGTTCTTGTTGTACGAGTTCATCCCACTCTCTTGAAAGGCGAGAAACTACCCGACGCTTTGATTACCAAGCACATCTGGGATCATCGCTACGAGGACATCAACGCCTTCGAGCACTATTTGACGCACAACGGAATTGTGGTTCGCAAATTCTTTCTGAATGTTTCAAAAAAAGAACAAAAGAAGCGCTTTCTGGAGCGCCTGGAAGATTCAAAAAAGAATTGGAAGTTTTCGATGGCAGACGTTGAAGAGCGCGGCTACTGGAAGGACTATCAGGAAGCCTACGAAGAGCTGATCCAGAATACGGCCACAAAACATGCGCCCTGGTATGTGATCCCTGCGGACAACAAGTGGTACACCCAACTGATTGTAGCCTCGGCGATCATCAGCGCATTGGAAGAGCTCAATCTCTCCTTCCCCGATGTGGACAAAGACAAAAAGAAGGAGCTAGAAAGCGTACGCGAGTCGCTGCTCCACGAGAAAGAGTGAACGCGGCCGGAGACGGAGAGGATAAAAAATAAGGCACCTTTTCCTCCTGCAGGCGGGTTGGAAATCAAAATTGCCCCTGATGGCGCAGTCACTGCCTGCGAATTTCACCATGGCGACTCGGAAGCGCCTATCCTGGGGTTTGCCCGGGGCGTCGGAACGCTACGTTCGACCCTACTGGAACCCGACTTCGAGAACTTTCCACTAGCTCCAGCAGGCCAGCCAACCGCGAAAATTCTAAGCCAATCTTGCCCGAAGAGATCTGAACGATAGACACTGGACCTGTTCCACTGTGAAATGGTTCGTTGGCTTTGTCCCGACATGGGAATTTCTCTGTTCTTTCCGCTAGCCGTGAACTCGATAACACATTTTTTTTCAATTACTTAGGCGCCGCCGCAGCGTAGATGTCTGGCCTTCGTCTTGCCCCTAAGTCCGGGGAGCGTTGTGCTTTTCTGCGATTCCCGGGACTTGGGCGTCGGCCCCGGAGCTCTGTTTGTATTCGCACTGAGCGCGCCAATAGCCAAGCCCGGCTCCCGCTCTCTCATCCGAGGCCGACGCGAATGCCTATCAATGGATCGAGCTAATTCGAACCACCTTTGGTTTGGCCCGGCTTGCAAATAGGAAATTGGAACGATGAGCAAAAATGACGAACGCCATTCGGGACATGTTTGGAACCTGGCTGAACTGCTGGAGCGGGTCGACAATGACCAGGAACTGCTGCGAGAACTCCTGAATATTTTCAAAGAGGACTTTCCCCAAACGATGCGAGCCCTGCAGTCGGCTGTAAACGCCGAGGACTTAAAAAACTCTAGCAGGCTTAGCCACACCCTCAAGGGCATGCTATCCAGTCTGGGCGCGATTCGTGCAGCTGCCGCCGCGGCAAAGCTGGAGTCCCTGTCCTCCGCCGGAGAAACTGCCTCGCTGGAAGGCGCCTTCAACGCCCTGGAAGCGGAGGCTCGTCGTCTTTTGCCGGAACTGGAAGCATATATGGCGGAGGTGTGGCATTGAAGATTCTGATTGCTGATGACGAGGCGCTTTCACGTCGATTGCTCGAAAGAACGCTGGGTCGCGCGGGCTACCACGTGATCGCGGTGGAGAACGGCAAGCAAGCCCTGGAACAACTTTGCAAACCCGAGGGGCCGCGGCTCGCTTTACTGGACTGGGTCATGCCGGAGCTGGATGGGCCCGGCGTGTGCCGCGCGGTTCGAACGCGCTCGGAACAGACCTATGTCTACATGGTCCTCTTAACCTCCAAAGGATCGAAGGAAGAAACTGTTTTAGGCCTTGAGTCTGGCGCAGACGATTACTTGACGAAGCCGTTCAATGCCGAGGAATTGCGAGCGCGGCTTCGCGTGGGAGAGCGCATTCTGCTCCTGGAGGATCGGCTGGTGGAAGCGCGGGAGAATATGCGTTTTAGGGCCACACACGATCAGCTGACCTCCCTATTGAATCGCGGGGCAATCATGGACTTGCTCACCCGAGAGCTTCATCGTTCACACCGCGAGCAAAAATCCACCGCTATCTTGCTCGGCGACGTCGATCACTTCAAGCGTATCAACGATACCTTGGGTCACATCGTGGGAGACGAGGTCCTTGTGGAAATTGCAAGCCGATTGCTCGCCTCGGTGCGATCCTACGATTTCGTTGGGCGTTACGGAGGAGAAGAATTTCTCGTTGTCCTGAATAACTGCGATCCAGCCTTCGCTCCGGGTCGCGCGGAAGAGATTCGCAAATCGATCTCGAACCAGGTGATTCAGACCGCGAAAGGCCCTCTCACTCTCACCATGAGTCTTGGACTGCTGCTGAGCTCGGAATGGAGGGTGAAACCTGTCGAGGAACTTCTGCACGAAACGGATAACGCGCTCTATGAAGCCAAAGCAGCCGGCCGCGATTGTCTTCGCATGGCCAAGCCTTCAACGCCAGTGGAAGTGGCGCCCACCACCTCACCTGAATCCGCGCGGCTCAGGCATTGACGCGTCTTCTGCCAGACACATCCTTTGTCGCGCAGAGGCGCTCAAGCACCGCTGCCCTTCTGGCGCTCTTGATTCATCAGCTGGCGCATCGCCGCACTGGATCCCGGCGCTTTCTTCTCGCGCCAGGCTTCCAGCCGCCTGCAGGTATCTTCAATGTTTGAAAACAGCTGCGGATTCTTGAACGCAGATCGCCAGATGGGCACGATGGTGCGCATGCGATCCCAGACCACCCAAATCTCTCCGTTGCTCTCGAAGAAAAGCTCATCGTTAATCAAACCGCGGTTTACGATGCTGGCCACCATATCCCAATAGCTGATGACCATACGTATGAACGTGTTTTCTTCCCCGCCTTGCGGAAACTTCTGAATCATGTCCTCTGGCGATGTGGGATGAAAGTGTTCCAGGAACCAGCCACGCGCCTGCCGCAGCCTCGGCTCGCGTCTCATCTCATAGAGCTTCAGCATCAGATTTACTTCTTCATAGGTGACTTGGCTCATGACCTGTTCTCCCTGCTCTAAGTTTAGTGCTCTGGCTTGGGTGTCTCTTGCGGAGAAGGAGAGGCGCCCGCCAATTCGACGCGTTGGATATTCGATAAAGGAAGGCCTTGGCGTTGAAATTCGATTTGGATCCGGCGGCGTAGCTCGCGGGAGACTTCGTCCTGCCGTGTCGGCGTGGTGCGAACCTGCAACCGCACTGTCAAGGCTGAACGGTCAAAGGCTTGCACGCCCAGAATGCGTGGGCCATCGACCAGCGCCTGAGACCACGATGGGTCTCCGCGCATCTCCGCGGCAGCGGTTTCCAATGCATGCATGCTTTTCTCAAGGGACATATCGGGCGCAATGGAAATGTCCACAAAAGCTTGCGACCAGTCGCGGCTGAGATTGCTCACGCTGCGTATTTCGCCGTTGGCAATCGTCACTAGCGCCCCGCGGGCGTCGCGCAATACGGTGCGCCGCAGCGTCAAGAGTTCGACGCGTCCGATCGCGTCTCCCACTTGAATTGTATCACCCATGGCGAATTGATCTTCGAGAACGATATAGATGCCGGTGATCAAGTCTCGCACGAGATTTTGCGCGCCAAAACCGATCGCGACGCTGGCGAGGCCCGCTAGAGTCAGGGCGGGAGTGGGATTAATGCCGACTTTGTCCACGGCCGTGAGCAGCGCAACGAGCCACACCACTTTGCTTCCGGTGCCGTAAAGCACGCCGGCAAGAGTGCGTGTTTGCTGTTCGCGAACCTGGGCGGTCCGGCCCTGAGTGGCAGCGGGCTTGATGATCAGATTGGTGACAACGCGGAGAAAACGATTCGCAAGCAGCGCAATCAGGAAGATGGCGGCGAGGTCAAGTATGGTGCTTAACGTGAATTCGGGCCAGTGAATCGAGAGACTGGTCATCGTTTTTTCGGGAAGGAGAGTATAACATTGGACGAGCAGGGATGCGCGGCTGAAGAAAGTTCCGTTTTGAGCGCGAACCTGCCGGTGAGGTAACTATGTCAGACACGAGGCGCAAGTTTTTGGCCGTTTTGGCCGGCGCTGGCACGCTGGCGATAATCCGCACTGCGGCTCAAGCCACCCAGTCCAAACCTTCGGGCCGGCCCTCGCCTCCGGACCCCACTTCGGACGCGGATGAACCAGCTGCTGCATCAGGTAAGTCTCCCACCAAGGTATTGCTCGAGTCCAACGAGAAGGACATCAAGAAGAACATCGAGAAGTTGTTTCAGCTCGCCACCGACTTGAAAGCGGAAGTGGAGAAGACGGACTCCTCCCAGGTGCTCTCCCTGGCCATGCTCAAAAAAGCCGACGAAATTGAAAAACTCGCGCACGACATCAAAACGCGCGCAAAGGGCTGAGCGGGAGAGCTTCTGCCCTCGCCATCCCTTGCTCAAACTCACGAAGGATTCGCCGAAAGCACTCTGGCGCGGAAGGCGCGCAAGCGTTAAAATGAGTACGCACGCAGCGGTTTTCGCGTGTGCGCGTTTCGACTGACGCCACGTGAAACGCAACAGTGCGCCCGTAGCTCAGATGGATAGAGCGACAGCCTCCGAAGCTGTAGGTCGTGAGTTCGACCCTCACCGGGCGCGCCATTTCAATAAAAATAGATTCTGGTTTGCGGAAGGCTCCGCATCCCGCTGATCCGTTACCTGGGTTAAGGCACTGGCGCCGCAGTTCAGGCGCTAGTCGATGTCGTCGGAGTCGTCTTGTTCCGGCTGCTCGGGTTCCAGCCGTATCTCTGGAAGATTTGCGCCGTGAAGCTGCTTGTTCAGCTCGGGAAGCTCGACCGACTTCAGCTCTTTCCACTGCTTCGACACTTCCGCAAGATCCTTTTCTGTTGCTGCTGTAGCGCTCATTTGTGCGGTAGTCGGCGTAGCGTCGGCTCGTCCGAGCTCGGCGTAGAGCGTGGACGCATCGCCATTCACGCGCCCGAGCGTTGGCTTCGGAGAAGGCGGAGCAAAGAAGCCGCCTCCACCCAGAAGTGCCGAAAGCTTTTTGTCGAACGCAGAGATAGCATCCGCAACAGGTCCGTTCGCCTGCCCAGCAAGTTTCTGCAACTGTTCGTGCGCCGGGCGCGCCTCCAACAGGGCTTGCGAGCTTTCCGTCATAATCTCTGCAAGCTTCGATTGAAGCTGGAACATCTGCACCAGCCCCTCGCGAGGAGTGTTTACGCGTGGATCCATCTTCACGGTCAGCGGCTCCGAAAACGTATGCCCGTCAACGGTAAGCCGAACAGAGTATTGCCCAGGAAGCGCGCTCGGCCCAAGCGGCAAGCGCGGCGTGTCTCCAGGTATCGCGGCGATCGGATAGTCATAGCGCGTCGAAACCGGTGTAGCGTAATGGAGGTCCCACACCCATCGGTGCATGCCCGCCGTGGTCGCGAGGGCATTGTGCATGCGCACCCAGTACAAGGGAATCAGCTGTTTTGCGAGATCTTCTTCGCTTAGCTGCGGCTTGTCCGTGCTCGAATAACGCCGTACGACTTTCGACTGCGCATCCAAAATCTCGATTTTGACTGCACCCTCGGCCGGTTGTGCGAGAAAATAATCCACAATCGCGCCGTCCGGCGGATTCTTTGCCGTAGGCTCGTCCGGCGGAATGGGCGTGTCCGTATTGGTATCGCGCATGACGCGATACGCCGCACCCGGCTTGAATAGAAATGCCGGCGATTTTTCCATGGTCTCACTGATCTGCCGCAACGGAGTGATATCGTCCAAAATCCAGAACGAACGCCCGTGCGTGGCGACAATCAGATCGTCATCGTGAATCCAAAGATCCCGCATCGAAGAGTGCGGCAGATTGAGTTCCAGGCTTTGCCAGTGGTCACCGTCATCGAAGGAAACCCATACACTCGTTTCCGTCCCGGCGAACAATAGCCCCTTTCGAACAGAATCTTCGCGCACCGTATCAACAGCCGCGTTGTCAGCAAGCCCGCTGATGATCAGCTTCCACGTCTTCCCACCGTCATGCGTCCGATAGATATACGGATGCTGGTCATCAATCCGAAAACGGCTCACCGAGGCATACGCCGTCTCATCATCAAAGTGCGACGCCACGATCTGCGTCACCTTGCTCCATGGCGTTAGTTCCGGCGGCGTCACATTTTTCCAATTTGCCCCGCCGTCTCGCGTGGTCCAAATCAATCCTTCGTCGGTCCCCGCCCACAGCGTGTTCAAAGACTTGAACGACGGCGCCAGCGCGTAGACCACGCCACGCTGCTTGTCCGCATTGGGGTCTTTGCTAGCCGCGTTCCCCACACTCGGTGGAACTCCCGAATGCTCGCGCGTAAGATCGGGACTGATCGTCTTCCAGTTATTCCCGCCATCTGTCGTCTTGAAAAGATAATTCGTCGCGTAGTAGAGCACATGCGAATCAATCGGTGAAAAAATGATCGGCTGCGTCCGGTCCGCCCGGTACTTGGCATCGGCAACCGGAATTGGCGCAACATTTTGCACCTGCCCCGTTTTCAAAGAATATTTCGTAACCTCCCGCCTGCCGGCTCCATAAATAATGTCCGGATTCAGCGGATCAGGCGCTGCGTAACCATATTCAATGACGCCGACAGGATGCCAGTCACGAAACGTGATCTCGCCATCGTTCCCGCGGCTTGAAACGCAAACCGATCCGCTCTCCTGCTGCCCACCGCAGACGAGATACGGAAACGAATTGCTGGTCGCGACATGGTAAAGCTGCGCCGTTGGCTGGTTATACCAAGTGCTCCACGTTTTCCCTCCATTCAAACTCACCTGCGCGCCCTGATCGCTCACCAGCAAGATAATGTTCGGATCATTCGGATTGAACCACATATTCTGGTAATCGTCGCCGCCAGGCGCGCCATGGAAGCTCGACCACGTCTTTCCGCCGTCCCTCGATTTCATCGTCACCGTGCTCGTGCAATACACGACATCTGGATTTTTCGGGTCCACTTTCGGCATTGGCAAATCGCCGCCGCCAATGCGCCCCGCCGGCCGCGGATCGGTCGTGACGCGCTGCCAATTTTCTCCCGCGTCGTCGGAACGATAAATTCCAACCTCGGAGCCTTGCCCTGTTTCCCCTCGCGCGCTGGCCACCGCTGCGAAAAGCCGGCTCGTCTGGCTGGGCGCAATCGTCAAATTCACTTGGACCACGCCCTTCGGCAGCCCGTTCGTCAGCGGTTTCCAGGTCTTCCCTCCGTCCGTCGATTTAAAAAGTCCTCCACCAGTCCCGTTGTACTGATTTCCGTCTTCCCAAGGACCGAGCCGCAACTCCCAAAGCCCCGCATACACAACGTCGGGATTCGAAGGATCGATTTCCACATCCGAACCGCCGACGTTTTCTCCTTTTGAAAGCACCTTCTGCCAGCTCTGCCCCCCATCCGTGGACAGATAAATTCCGCGCTCTTCATTCGGTCCGTAGGGATGCCCCAGCGCCGCCGCAAAAACGCGATTCGGATCGCGCGGATCGACCGCTAGCGTCGGTATCCCCTGGCTGTCGCGAAGCCCTGCAAGGTGCGTCCAAGTTTTTCCCGCGTCGGTGGATTTGTACATCCCATCGCCAACGGCAAGATCCGGCCGCGCCAGTCCTTCTCCGCTCGAAACGTAAACAATATTTGGATCAGAAGGCGCGACCGCGATCGCTCCCACCGCCTGCGAGGACTGTCCGTCAAAAATCGGCGTCCACGTCCGCCCAGCATCGTCCGTCTTCCACACGCCGCCGTTCACCTGGCCCATATAAAAAACATTCGGCTGCCCAGGCACGCCAGCAGACGCTCGCGTCCGCCCGCCCCGCGTCGGACCAATCATGCGCCAGCGCAACTCTTGAAACGTGCTCTCGGGATATTGCTGCGCCTTCGTCATCTTCGCGATGGGAAACAGGCAGAGCCAACCGAGCGCAACTATCGAGAGTAGTTTCACGCGATTCACATAGCACCTCAGAGTAAAATTTTGAATGGCGCCACGGGGAACAAACTGCGTCCAGCTACGCTCAGCCAAATACACAGTTCCGTCTGCGACCAGAAGCAATTTACGAATGCAAGCGCCGCGCAGAACTATGAACCCAATCGCCGGAAAACTCAATCCGAGTTCCCCTCCCGATCCACTGTAGGGGCGGGGCTTGCCCCGCCCTCCTGGTCGCACCCAATCCAAGGACCCGCCTCCTCCTTGTGACCTTCCCACCCGCAAGGTAAACTTTCGCCAGCATTTCTTGCGTGAAGCTCGTGGGGAGGTACTCATGGCCCGTGTCGTCCGCTGCGGCCTTATCCAGGCCAGCTGTGAATGGTCGCCCGAAAAATATTCCCTCGCTAAAATCAAACAAAAAATGATGGCCAAGCATGACGACCTCATCGCCACCGCCGCCAAGAAAAAAGTCCAGGTCCTCGGCCTGCAGGAGCTTTTCTACGGCCCCTATTTTTGCGCCGAGCAGCAAACCCGATGGTACGAACTCACGGAGCCCGTCCCCAACGGCCCGACCGTCACGTACATGCAAAAGCTCGCGAAAAAACATCAAATGGTCCTCGTCGTCCCCATCTACGAAGTCGAAATGACCGGCGTCTACTTCAACACCGCCGCCGTGATCGACGCCGACGGCCGCTACCTTGGCAAATACCGCAAGCACCACATTCCGCATTGCCACCCCGGCTTTTGGGAAAAGTTTTATTTCACGCCCGGCAACGCCGGCTATCCCGTTTTCCAAACGCGTTATGCGCGCGTGGGCGTTTACATCTGCTACGACCGCCATTTTCCAGAAGGCGCGCGCTGCCTCGGCCTCAACGGCGCCGAGATTGTCTACAACCCTTCCGCCACCGTCGCGGGCCTCTCTGAATATCTCTGGGAGCTCGAGCAACCCGCCCACGCTGTCGCCAACCAGTATTTTGTTGCCGCCATCAATCGCGTCGGCACCGAAGCTCCCTGGAAAATCGGCGAGTTCTACGGCAAAAGCTACTTCTGCGATCCTCGCGGAAAAATAGTCGCGCAAGCCAGCCGCGATAGAGACGAACTCCTCGTCGCCGAACTCAATCTCGACGATATCCAAAAAGTCCGCGACACCTGGCAGTTCTTCCGCGACCGCCGCCCCGAATCCTACGGCGAAATCACCCGCACACGCGCCGCGACAAGCTCCGAAGCCGCGGATTGACTCTTCTATGCCACTCAGCCCAACAACGCACGCCACTCCGGCGCAGAACATAAAAGAAGAACAAAAAATTGTCATTGCGAGTACCGGCAAACTCCCGCACAACTCAAAAACTGTCATCCCGAGCGCGATGAGCAAACTCGCGAACAATACAAAAACTCGTCATTCCGAGCGTAGCGAGGAATCTGCTTTTTCTTTCTTCCACGCATTTCGAGGCCAGCGCACTCAATGACTGACTCCCCCGCCGCTACCCTAGCCACCGAAACCATCCGCACCAGCTCGCTCTACAACGAAGACCTTGCCCCCGTCCCAACGCAACGCCGCACCTGGGGCACCTACAATTACGCCGCCCTCTGGATCTCCATGAGCGTCAACATTCCCACCTACTTGCTCGCGAGCGGCATGATTGCCGGCGGCATGAGCTGGAAGCAAGCCCTCTTCACCGTTTTTCTTGGCAACGTCCTCGTCCTAATTCCGATGCTTCTGAACGCGCACGCAGGAACTCGCTACGGTATTCCCTTCCCCGTTTTCGCACGCGCCTCGTTCGGCGTGATGGGTGCAAACGTGCCGGCCATCCTTCGCGCGCTCGTCGCCTGCGGCTGGTTCGGCATTCAGACGTGGATAGGCGGCCAGGCAATCAACGCTATGCTTATCGCACTCGCTCCTAGCTGGCAGCACTTTCCATACGGTCCTGCGATCTGCTTTGGTTTCTTTTGGCTGCTGAATGTTCTGGTCATCCTGCGAGGCATTGAGACCATCCGCTTCTTGCAAGGTATTTCCGCGCCGTTCCTGCTGCTCATCGGCCTGGCGCTTCTTCTCTGGGCTAAAGGAAAAGCGGGTGGCTTCGGTCCCATGCTGGCGACCCCGTCGAAGTTTCATAGCTTCGGAGAATTTTTCCGCTTCTTCATCCCCTCGCTGACCGGCGTGGTGGGATTTTGGGCCACCGTCTCCCTCAACATCCCCGATTTCACGCGCTACGCACGTAGCCAGCGCGATCAAATGCTTGGCCAAGCCTTAGGACTTCCCGCAACGATGACTTTTTATTCTTTCATCGGCATCGCTGTAACATCCGCGACTCTGATTATTTTCGGCCAAGCCCTCTGGAATCCTGTGGATGTTCTGTCGCGCCTTGGTAATCCGCTCGCAGTCATCATCGCCATGATCGCGTTGCTCATAGCCACGCTTAACGTTAACGTTGCCGCGAATGTCGTCTCGCCGGCCAACGATTTTTCCAATCTCTCGCCGCGCTGTATCAGCTTTCGCACCGGCGGCCTGATCACCTGCGTCATGGGCATCGTCATGCAACCCTGGAAGCTGATGTCCAGCTACGGAAGTTACATTTTCGGATGGCTCGTCGGCTACTCTGGCTTTCTCGGACCCATCGCCGGAGCTCTCATCTGCGATTATTTCGTGATCCGTAAGAAAAATCTGTCCACGCAAGCCCTCTACCAACGCGGCAGCTTGTACGAATACACGCACGGCGTTAACTGGCGGGCTGTTCTATCGCTGGCGGCTGGAGCCGGAGTCGCCTTCGTAGGACTCTTCGTTCCGCAGCTCAAGGTGCTCTACAATTACGCGTGGTTCGTCGGCTTCGCGGTCAGCTTTCTCGCATATTTTTTCCTGATGATGAACAGAGTCGAACCAGTTCCTGAACCGGCGCGATAAGGGGGCCAATTTCCATGGACTTCGGCATAACGATCAAACCCGACATTCACATCGACCGCATCGTCAGCCTCACCCAACAAGCCGAGGCCGGTGGCTTCTCCTACGGCTGGATTTTCGACTCTCACGTCATCTGGAAAGAGCCCTTCCCGCTCCTTACACTGATGGCCGCCAGCACTCAATCCATGCGCCTCGGCACCTGCGTCACCAATCCCGCGGTACGCGACGTAACCGTCTCCGCCAGCCTCTTCGCCACTCTCAATCTCGCCTCCCGTGGACGCATGCAGCTCGGCATTGGCCGTGGCGACAGCTCCCGCCGCGTCCTCGGCAAAAAACCGACGACCCTCGAGAATCTGGAATCTTTTGTCCGCGTCTTCCGCGATCTAAATGCTGGAAAAACCGTCGACCTCGATGGAGTCCCCACAAGTTTTCCGTGGGCCAGCAGCGAAATCCCTCCCGTCTGGGTCGCCGGCTACGGCCCAAAGGCTCTCCGTACCGCAGGCCGCATCGGCGACGGTGTCATCCTTCAATTCGCCGATCCCGATCTGATCGACTGGTGTCTCGGCTTCGTCCGCGAAGGCGCCAAAGAAGCCGGCCGCGACTTTAGCAAGTTCCAAGTCATGGCCGCCGCCCCGGTATGGCCCTCGGCCGACCTAAAGATCGCCAGAGACCACGTGCGCTGGTTCCCTGCCCTTGTCTCGAACCACGTGATGGACCTGATCTCCAAATACAAGCCCGAGGAGCTGCCCCCGTCCCTCACCTCCTTCGTAAAAAATCGCGGGGGCTACGACTATCACCACCACTGCGAAGTAGGCAGCGACAACGCCGATTTCGTCAGCGATGAAGTCATCGACCGTTTCTGTATCATCGGTCCCCTTGATGCTCACCGCCGCAAGCTCGAAGCCCTGCGCAAGGTCGGCGTCACCCAGTTCAACATCTACCTCATGTGCGGCGAGGAAGAAAAAACACTCGATACGTACGCACGTGAAATTCTGCCGCTTTACGCGAAGTGATTGCGGCGCGCTGGTTTTCCTGGAGAAGATGGAGGGACCGAAATGCGCTTTGACACGATCATCCGCAACGGAACAATCGTCACCGCGACAGACACTTTCAAGGCCGACATCGGTATCAACGGCGACAAGGTCTCGGCGCTATTCGACACGCTTCCTGTCGAGAACACCGGCAAAGTCATTGACGCCGCGGGCCTTCTCGTCATCCCCGGCGGCATCGATGTTCACACCCACCTCGACATGCCCTTCGGCGGCACCACCAGCGCCGACGACTTCCAAACCGGCACGATTGCCGCCGCCTTCGGGGGCACCACTACCCTCATCGATTTCGCTATCCAATATAAAGGACAGACCCTGCGCCAGGCCTTTGATACGTGGATGAAGAAAGCGCACGACAAAGCCGTCACCGACTACGCCTTCCACTGCATCATCACCGACCTCGGCGCCGCACAACTCGAAGAGATGGGCGAACTCGTCCGTGAAGGCGTCACCAGCTTCAAACTGTTCATGGCCTATCCCGGTGTGTTTATGCTCGACGACGCCACCATCTTCAAAGCTATGCGCCAGGCCGCCAAACACGACGGCTTAATTTGCATGCACGCGGAAAATGGCGGAGCGATTGACGTGATCGTTCAGCAAGCGCTCGCAGAAGGCAAACGCGCGCCCAAATATCACGCGCTGACGCGGCCGACGACCGCCGAAGCGGAAGCCACCTCGCGCGCCATCGCCCTCGCGGAAATGGCCGGAGCGCCCGTTTACATCGTTCATCTCTCGTGCAACGAAGCTCTCGAAAAAGTACGCGAGGCGCGCGACCGCGGCCTGCCTGCGTATGCCGAAACTTGCCCTCAATATTTATATCTCTCTCTCGAAAACATGGACGCTCCTGGTTTTGAAGGTGCCAAATATGTTTTCACGCCGCCGCTGCGCGAAAAATGGCATCAGGAAAAACTCTGGCAAGGACTTGCGAGGGACACTCTGCAAGTCGTCTCAACCGACCACTGCCCCTTCTGCTTCAAGGAACAAAAGGAATTGGGCGAGGACGACTTCACCAAGATTCCCAACGGCGGTCCCGGTATCGAACACCGCCTCAGCCTCATCTACACCGGCGGAGTCCACGGAAAACGCTTCTCCGCCAACCGCTTCGTTGAACTCGTCTCAACTGCTCCAGCAAAGCTCTTCGGCCTCTATCCCCGCAAAGGAACCATTGCGGTAGGCTCCGATGCAGACCTAGTCATTTTCGATCCCAACGAAGAACAAATTATCAGCGCAAAAACCCACCACATGCGTGTGGACTATTCCATGTTCGAGGGCATTCAAATCAAAGGCGCGCCGCGAAAAGTTTTCTCCCGCGGGCGCGCCGTGATCGACTCAGGAAAATTTGTCGGCCGTCACGGCGCCGGCCAATTCCTCCGTCGCCAAACGCACACGACCGTCAAGTGAGCGGACCGCGCCAAAGCGCACGCTGAAAAAACGCGCCGAGGAAGCGTTCGATCGAGAAACGTTGGATTGAGAGGAACGCTCTGTTACGGCTTTTGTTTCACTGGATCGCTCGGGTCGGCGCCCACCCCTGGCGCAGCAGCAGTGGGTGCGTCATCGACTTTCGGCGTTGTGATCTTTTGCTTGTCGTCCACGGCAAAGAGCAGGTACTCGCTGAAACTATGGCGGCGATGAATGCGCTGCCCTTTCCAGTCGTAATAAACGTCCGCGCTTTGCGGCAGCCACATATTTACGTTGCTCTTCTCAAATTTCACCGGGCCATATTCGATGTCCGCGCGGTCAGCCAGCAATTTAATTTGCGGCACCGGCGCGACCAGATCCGTTTCGAGCCGTACGATCTGAAAGCTGTCCGCCGAAATCCACGCGCGCCCCTTCAGTGCAACAGGATAGGACGGCCCGTCGACACCAATCCGATATCTCTTAATGACGTTCGGCTTATCCGGTCTTTGCCGAAAATGAACTTGCCAGGCGGGCCCGCTGCGCAGCTGTGCCAATCCTTCGCAGGTCATCGCAAAGTTGACGGCGTTGTACGGATGGAAAATCAGGACAAGGGCAGGAAGTCCGTTCGTTGCCACTCCCCCAGGAAAATCCGCGGCCGCACCGTGGCTGCCGTTGCGGTATTCCTCGACGTTCAGAAAACCATGCTGCACTTCCTGGATGGACGCTACATAATTGAACTTGCGCTTTTCCGGCGGCGAAGCCATTCCATATTTGTTGATGGATTCGTGCGTGAGAGTTTCCGTGGCCGCAAATCGATCGACATCCGCCACCAAAACCATGATTTGCTTCCCGGCCTTGCCAACCACGTCATTCACGTCGCATGTGGCGCCGGCGACGACTGGCGGTACAGTCTCATCAACATCCGGCGGCAGCCAGTTGGAAGGCACGGGCAATGCAGTAGCCGACGAGGTTATCGCCGCCATCTCGCTGGCGGCGCTGGCTGCATCGCCCGCCGCGTCACCGGGTTGGGGATTCTTGAGTCTTTCGAGGTAACTCGCCGTGTCTTTATCGGCGGCGTGGGCTTGGACATAGGCCTCCAGTGTTTGTATCGCCTGTCCACTATCGCCCTTCTGGATCATAGCCCTCGCGAGCACGAGTTGGGCGGATGCAGCCCGCTCATGCCCTAACTCGATGGCCTTTTCAGCATGTTCAATCGCCAGGTCATTCTGCTTTTGCATCACCAGGGCTTCCGCGAAAAGGGTGTGCGCGCGCCAGGAAGAAGGCGCCACATCGACAGCCCGGCTGAGGTATTGTCCTGCCTCGGCCGACTTCTTTTCGCGAAGCATGTCTTGGCCAACAGCGAGCAATGCATTTAGATGTTTGGGGTCAATTTGAAGCGTCTTTATCCAATAGGAGTTGGCCTCAGCCGGACTGTTGTTTTGCGACGCATAAACGCCGAAGAGATACTCTATCTCCGCACTTGCCGGAGCAGCTTTTTGCGCCGCTTCGAGATGCTTGCGGGCATCATTGAGCTTGTTCGCTCGCAACTCCTCAAGCGCCTTACCAACGTCCCTCTGCGTCCTGGGGGCGAGAGCGTAGAAGCCCAGAGATGACGCGGCCTCTTCCACGGACAGTGGCGTCAACTCCAGGGTGATCTTCGCGAGCGACCGTTGCTGAACCTCGATTTGCTTTACAGCCGCTTCGTACTTGGGAACCAATACCTGAATCCTGTACTCTGTTGCACGCACGCCATTGAATCTGGCATAGCCATTTTTCGCGGTTTGCTGGTCAACGAATTCGCCGCTCAGTTTCGTCAACGTAACCACCGCGGAGCCTTCCACCGCTGCCCCGTTTGGCCCTTTTAGGAAAACATCAATGTCGCCTTGCAGGCTTGCATCCTCCATGTGGGCTTGGCCTGGAATGATGGCAACGCCAGGGCCGGGGGCCTGCCACGCGCCCGGCGAAGGCACTGGGTTACCAGCCCACAATTGAAGCGGTAGCAAAAACCCGGAGGATAAAGTAAGGATGACCCGGAAATGCTTGAGATTACGCGCAAACATGACCCACCCGTGGAATACCTTGTTAGCGACCTGAAATCTAGGCTCATGATACTCCCAATCTTCAGGTCTTGGGTAGCCTAACCAAACGGTCCGTAGTGCGAAATATCAAAAATGGCTGCTATTTATATAGGCCTTGCCGCCCGGTCTTGGCTCTTTATAGCTAGAGATGGACCACAGCCCCAAAGAGTGATGTTCCCTATAAAGTGAAAACTGTCTTTCCCATTCAATTTTGTGGTCAGAACCTGGGGTGGTAGAGTACGCGCGAATCGCGAAAGGCACGGAGAGGAAGTCGAGCGGAGGAGAGCGCCATTCCAGCTTGAGGACAATGACTGAAACCCCCACCAAAAAAGCAGGGCAGGGCGGCGGACTCGCCCGGCAGCTTGGTTTGTTTGGCACCACGATGGCCGTCATGGGTGGGATCATCGGCGCGGGGATTTTCATTAATCCTTACATCGTTGCGGACAGAGTGCATACGTCCACTTTGATTCTGAGCGCTTGGATTGCCGGCGGCCTCATTGCCCTGCTCGGCGGATTTATTTACGCGGAGTTGGCTGCTCGTTTGCCCGTGGTCGGTGGTCAGTACGCCTATCTACGCGAAGCGCTTCATCCCGCTGTGGCATTTCTCTACGGCTGGGTGCTTCTCTTGGTCATCCAGACGGGTGGTATGGCCGCAGTCGCCGTCACCTTTGCCCGATATTTTCTCGAGCTAACGCACTGGCAGGTCAGTGCCTCACTCATCGCGGTATCCGCACTCGCTCTGCTCACTGTGATCAACTGCCTGGGCGTTCGCGCTGGCAGCCGAGTGCAGTCCGCGATGACTCTAGCCGCGATAGCCGCTATCGGTATGCTAGAGCTATTCAGCTTTCTTCGCGGTGGACCGTCGCAAATCTCCTGGCACCCAGTTCTGGACCAGCCCGTGTCCATGGGCTTGGTCTTCACTTTTGGAGCCGCTATGACGCCGGTCTTATTCGCCTACGGAGGCTGGCAGACTTCCAGCTTTCTGGCAGGTGAAGTGCGCGACCCGCGCAAGACACTTCCGCGTGGGCTGGTTCTGGGTGTTCTAGGTGTGATCGCGGTGTACACCTCGGTAAATTTCGTCTACGTGCGTGTACTGGGGCCCGCTGGACTGGCCGCCACGATGACGCCCGCATCAACCGTCATGCACTCTCTACTGGGAGCGCGAGGCGGCTCGCTGATTGCTGCGGGAATTGCGTTCTCCGCTTTCGGGTTTCTGGGGCAATCGATGTTGACGGCGCCGCGCGTCTATTTCGCGATGGCCGAAGACCGTATTTTTTTCCGCAGTGTTGCGTGGATTGATCCTCGGACGCACGTGCCCGTTGTCGCTATTCTTCTGCAGGGCGTATGGGCCATCGTCATTGCCCTGACGGGGACGTACGCCCAAGTCGTCAATTATGTTGTGGCGATGGACTGCATGTTCTTTGGGCTGACGGCAGTGTGCTTGTTCGTGATGCGACGGCGCGCGATGGCTCAAGGCTCGCCCGCAATCGAGTTTCGCGTACCGGGCCACCCCTGGACAACTCTTCTGTTTATAGCCGCGGAATGGATTGTAGTCGTCAGCACGTTTGCTCACGATCATAAGCGCTCGTTTATCGGGCTTGCTATCGCCGTCGCGGGTTTGCCCGCATACTATTTGTGGCGTGCGAAATATAAGGGAGAAGCAGCTACATGAGCGGTTCAGGACAATCGAAGCGTTCGGTGTACATGGAATGGGCGAAAACGCGTTCGCATGCACGCTTTAATCTGGCGACCAGCGGTTTGATGAGCGTGCCTCTGTCCGAGTTTCCTTTGCGTCTGGAAGACTTGGAAATTACGGCACCCGGCGCCTACGGCAACGAGCAACTGCAACAGCGGCTGGCACGGCACAACGGTGTGCCCGAGGAGTGCGTGGTCGCGGCAACCGGCACGTCGATGGCAAACCACCTGGCGATGGCCGCCGTGCTCAATCCGGGCGATGAGGTGCTGATCGAACAGCCAGTATATGGGCCGCTGTTGGATGTTGCAGAATACTTGCAAGCGCGAGTGAAGCGAATCCCGCGGCGATTTGAAACAGGATTTGCGCTGGAGCTCGAGGAAATCGAGCGCGCCATCACGCGCGAAACGCGGCTAATTGTGCTTGGCAACCTGCACAATCCGAGCGGCGCGCTGATGCCGTCGGCGACACTTCGCGCCATTGGCGAAATGGCGCAACGCGTCGGCGCGCATGTGCTTGTGGACGAAGTCTACATTGATATGCTCTTCGACCGCGGCGCGCCGTATTGCTTTCCCATTGGCCAATCCATCGCGGCTGGCGGCGAAAACCCATTTATCGTCACCAGCAGCTTGACGAAAGTCTATGGACTGAGCGGCCTGCGCTGCGGCTGGGTGCTCGCGTCGCCGGCGCTCGCCAAGCGTATGTGGCTCTTGAATGATTTGTTTGGAGCTGTTGCCGCGCACGCGGCCGAGCGCATGTCCGTGATCGCATTCAACCATTTGGAGAAATTTCGCGCGCGCGCGGGGGTGCTCCTTACCGCCAATCGAGCGATCATCGACTCTTTTCTCGATTCGCGCAGCGATCTCGAGTGTTTCCGGCCACCTGCAGGGACGGTGTTTTTTCCACGCCTGACCCACGGTAACCCGGAAGCATTTTTCGCGTTGTTGCGAGAGAAATACGAAACGACGGTCGTGCCGGGATCCTTCTTTGAAATGCCGGACCATTTCCGGATTGGCATTGGAGGTGAGATGGCGGGGCTGCGCGCCGGGCTCGAACGTTTGAGCGCTGCCCTTGATGATTTCGCAAAGCAATAGCCTGCAAGGCCAATGCAGGCGTGGATGTTACTAGCTCTCAACTGATAACAGGCTGGGCACCAATCGGGCAGGCTTGGGACCTTTAGCCGTGTCCTTTATGATGGAATAGGACATCGATCATGGGACAAGAATGAAAAAACTCAGATTCCTGGTTTCTCTTACAACCGACGACAACGATTATCAGATTGAGCAGTCGGAGTCCGCCGAGCAGGCCGCGCGTAAAACAGGCGTGGAAATACAGATCATCCATGCGCAAAACGATGCCATCAATCAGAGCACGCAACTCCTGAAAGCCGTGCAATCCCCGAAGGAATTGCGGCCGGACGCTATCATTTTTGAACCGGTCGGCGGCACGGCGTTGCCGCAGGTGGCAAAGGCAGCGGTGAGCGCCGGCATCGGCTGGGTGATTCTGAATCGCGACGCGACCTATATTGAGGAATTACGCAAGACTTCCACAGCGCCGGTCTTCGCCGTAAGCTCCGACCACGTGGAGATAGGGCGCATTCAGGGCCGCCAGATGGCCGCGCTGCTCCGCAGTGGAGGTTCCGTTCTCTATATCCAGGGGCCCTCGGAGAATTCCGCAGCCAAAGAACGAACAGCGGGCATGCAAGAAACCAAGCCAGCGAGTGTGCAGGTCACCATGCTCAAGGCCCAATGGACTCAGGAAAGCGCGCAGCGCTCTGTTCGTTCGTGGCTAAAACTGACGACCTCGCAGCGTGCGGCCATCGATCTGATATCCGCGCAAGATGATTCCATGGCCATGGGTGCGCGGGATGCTTTCAAGGAATTGACGAACGAAGACGAGCGCGAGCGATGGTTGAAGCTGCCCTTCACCGGCTGCGATGGTCTGCCTAAGACTGGACAAGCTTGGGTTCGCAGCGGGCTGCTCGCCGCCACTGTCTTTGTTCCTCCAAATACCGGGCAGGCGATTGAAATGCTCGTCGACGCAATTCAAAATCGAAAGATGCCGGCGGAACGCATTACCACGGCAGCTGTTTCTATCCCGGCTCTGGATGCCCTGGGTCGCAGAAAGCCCTAATCGACGCCTGTCGACACCATTCGCGCCCGCAAATCCCGTAGGCGCACGGCATTGTTTACCCTGAGCTTCGAATGGCCGTGCCCGTCCTGGTTTTCTTCTCATAGCAGCTAGTTCCCGAAATGCACGCCGTTCCGGCTCACCTTCTTAATTCCGAACTTTTCGCGTTTCGTCCCCACTAAAACGATTTTGTGACTTCCTCCGCCGCTCAAGAGGCGTATAATGCCGCGGGCCGTAATTTGGCCGGAGTGACACTGCCACTTCTGGGGGTTCGTGATGCGCGGCTCGCGTGTTAGTAAATCGGTTGACCGCAGGCAATTTCTCGCTGCGACCGGCGGAGGCTTGCTGGCTGCTGCGGTTCCTGGAGGAGTCAATATGAAGGACTCCATTTCTCGCGCTGGTACGGACGCTGCTCCCGCTTCGAGCAGACAATCGGCGGCTTCGCCCTCGTCGAAGCGCAAAATTCCTATCGGCGTCTTCGATCCCGTCTACGACAAATTTTCGCTCGATGAAATGCTTGATAAGGTAAGCGCGCTCGGCCTCGAAGCAATGGAAATCGGCACGGGCGGCTACCCTGGCACGAAGCATTGCCCGGTCCAAGAGCTTCTTGACGACCCCGCCAAAGCCAAGGCTTGGCTGAAAAAATTTACGGATCGCGGGATTCAGGTGGCCACGCTGAGCTGTCACGGCAATCCCGTTCACCCGGACGAAAAACATGCTGAGCGGGATCGTGAAAGTTTTCGCAGAACAGTGCTGCTCGCCGAGCGGCTGGGTGTGAAAGTTATCGTTGGCTTTTCCGGCTGCCCTGGCGGAACGCCGACGGATGCGCAGCCAAACTGGATCACATATCGCTGGCCGTCCGAATATGCGCAGATGCAAGATTGGCAGTGGAAAGAAAAAGTCATCCCCTACTGGAAAGAAGCGGCGAAATTCGCGCGCGAGCACGGCGTGCATCGCATAGCTCTCGAAATGCATCCCAACTTCGTCGTCTACAATCCGCGGACGCTTCTGAAGCTCCGTGAGGCGGTCGGTGAAGAGATCGGTGCGAACAATTATTTGAGCCACCTATTCTGGCAAGGTTGCGACCCCGTCGAAGTGATTCATTTCTTGGGTAAGCAAGGTGCGATTTATCACGCGCACATGAAAGACACGGTATTTTTTCCTGAAAACGTTGCGAAATATGGCGTGCTGAATTTTGCCTTCGAGACCAGCGACCTTGGCAACGCATCGGAAACGTTTCGCGCCGTTGGTTACGGGCACAGCGCGAGCTCGTGGAAGTCCATCGTGCAAGCGTACATGGACATCGGTTATGAAGGCATCCTCAGCATTGAGAATGAAGATCCGATTCTTTCAGGAGAAGTGGGCGTCGAGCGCGCTGCCTACGTCCTGAAAAACGTTCGCAAGGAAATTCTCGAAGGTTGATCCGAAGGAAGAGAACGATTCAGGGAGACCCTATGCAAAGGCGTGATGCGTTGAAATTTCTCGCGGCGGGCGCGATTACTCCGGCTCTCGCCCCCCAGCTCTTCGCAATTTTTCAGGACGCGCATCCCGCGTCTGGCTATGCTCTGCGCACGCTTAATCCTCACCAAAACGCCACGGTCGTTCTGATGAGCGAAATCATCATTCCGGAAACTGGCACGCCGGGAGCGAAAGGTGCGCGCGTCAACGAATTCATCGACGTGATTCTTACCGAGTGGGCCACGGAAGAAGATCGCGCCCATTTTTTGGATGGTCTCTCTGGTGTGGACAAGCAGAGCAACGAACTTTTCTCCAAGGATCTCGTCGATGCTACTCCCGCGCAGCAACTCGCGTTGATGCGCGCGATGGATGAAACCATCGCCATGGGTCCTCCGCGGCCCGCGCGCCACGGCAACACCGTACCCGAGTGGGACACGCAGCTGAAGGGGAGTTTCTTCTCGGTGTTCAAGGGCATTACGCTTCACGGCTATTACACGTCCGAAGTCGGATTCATGCGCGAACTCGGATTGGAGATTATACCCGGCGCCCAGCATGGTTGCGTACAGGTAGCGACAGAGAAAAAGGCTTAAGGGAGACTTGCATGGCGGCCAATACTTACGACGCAATCGTGATCGGCTCGGGAATTACCGGTGGATGGGCGGCGAAAGAGCTGACGGAAAAGGGCCTGAATACGCTGGTCCTCGAGGCGGGGCGCAGCATCACTCCGGAACGCGATTATGTGGAGCATGTTCCGGTTTGGGAGCTGAAATACCGCGGCTGGGATGATCACGTCACGCGCATGAAGACGCAGCCGATTCAGCGGGAGTGTTATTACGCTTGCGACGAATACTCGAATAAATTTTTTGTGAGCGACGTGGATAATCCTTATACCTGCGAGGAAGGAAAACACTTTGCGTGGATTCGCGGCCGGCAAGTTGGGGGAAAATCCCTCACGTGGGGACGCCAGAGTTATCGCTGGAGCGATCTGGATTTTGAAGCCAATTTGAAGGACGGTATCGCCGTTGACTGGCCGATCCGCTATGCGGACATCGCGCCTTGGTACGACTACGTCGAAGAGTTCGCCGGAATCAGCGGACAGGCCGAGGGATTGCCTCAACTGCCGGACGGAAAATTTCTGCCGCCGATGGAAATGACGTGCGTCGAGCAGGACGTTCGCGCAGCGCTCGCGAAACATTTCGATGACCGCATCATGACCATTGGGCGCTCGGCGGTGCTGACACGCCCTCACAAGGGTCGCTACCCTTGCCACTATTGCGGCGTTTGCCACCGCGGCTGCATTACTGGATCTTATTTCAGCAGCTTGAGTTCGACTCTCCCGGCGGCGATAAAAACCGGCAAATTTACCATCCGGCCTTACAGCGTCGTTCACAGCCTGGTTTTTGATTCCGCGACGCGCCGCGTCACCGGCGTTCGTGTGATCGATGCGCAAACCAAAAACGCACTCGAATTCAAAGCGCGCGTCTTTTTTGTTTGCGCGTCCACTCTTGAGTCCACGCGCATTCTTCTCAATTCTGCGACTCCCGAATTTCCCAATGGCCTCGCCAACAGCAGCGGGGAGCTTGGCCACAATCTCATGGACCATCACATGGGCGCAGGCGCCAGCGGCAAGATGCCCGGTCATGAAGACAAAATGCCCTTCGGCAACCGGCCGAATGGCATCTATGTGCCGCGGTTCAGAAACGTAAAAACCAAGCAGCCGGATTTCTTGCGCGGATACGGTTATCAGGGCGGCGGAAGCCGCGACGGATGGTCGCGTGGCGCGGCGATGGTCGGCCTTGGGCCGGAATTTAAGAATACGTTGAAGATGCCGGGTCCGTGGCGCATGAGTCTTGGCGGTTTCGGCGAGTGCCTCCCGAACCATGGCAACTATGTCGAAATCGAAAAAGGCAAAGTGGACGCATGGGGCATTCCCACTCTGAAGATTCACTGCGCTTGGGGCGAAAATGAACTAGCTATGTCCAAGGACATCGCGGTTCAAGCCGCGGAAATTCTTGCCGCTGCTGGAGCAACGGAAATTTCCCCGTTTCAGAAGCCTTCGCCGCCGGGGCTTGGCATTCACGAGATGGGTACCGCGCGCATGGGCCGCGACCCGAAGACTTCTGTCTTAAACGAGCACAACCAGGCGCACGACGTGAAAAACCTTTTCCTGCCCGATGGGGCTAGCATGGTTTCGAGCGCTTGTGTCAATCCTTCGCTAACCTACATGGCCTTGACGGCCCGTGCGTGCGATTTCGCCGTTTCCCAGTTGAAAAAGAACGAGCTGTAAATCGAGGTTCTCGAAATGTCGCAAGTGATTCGCTCGCCGAAAATGTACGACGTGTGCGTCATTGGATCCGGCGCGGGAGGCGGCACCGCCGCGAAAATTCTGACGGAGGGCGGCCTCAGCGTCACGCTGCTCGAAGCCGGCCCGCCCGTCTACCCCGAAAAAGATTTCAAGATGCTCATGTGGCCGTATGAACTGCCGCATCGTGGAATCGGTGTGGGTGGCCGCGCGGCGGAAAATTTTGGCGAGTTCCTGGCTCCCAACGGCGCTTGGCAAATCGAGGGCGAACCGTACACGTCTGCACCCGGCTCAAACTTTCAGTGGTTCCGTTCACGGATCGTGGGCGGGCGCACAAATCACTGGGGCCGCATCGCCTTGCGCTTCGCGCCGATCGACTTCAAATCCGCCACGCGCGATGGCCTCGGCGACGACTGGCCGATTACCTACGACGATCTCTCGCCCTACTACGACAAAGTGGAATCCTACATCGGCGTCTTCGGCACGCATGAAAATGTCTCCAGCGCTCCCGATGGCATGTTCCTCCCGCCGCCGAAACCGCGCTGCACGGACCTCATCGTCAAGAAAGCCTGCGACAAGATCGGCGTGATTTGCATTCCGTCGCGGCTGGCGATCCTCACTAAATCCGTAAATGGCCGACTTCCCTGCCACTATTGCGGGCAATGCGGACGCGGCTGCGTTACGGCGTCAAATTTCAGTTCGAGCCAGGTGATGATTCCGCCCGCGATGAAAACGGGCAAGCTCACAATGATTACCGGCGCGATGGCTCGCGAAGTGATTCTCGGTAAGGATGGCAAGGCCGAAGGCGTCTCGTACATCGACAAAGCCACGCGCACCGAAAAACGTGTGAACGCGCGCGCCGTCGTAGTCGCAGCCAGCGCCTGCGAATCCGCACGTCTGCTATTAAATTCCAAGTCCGCGCAATTCCCCGACGGCCTCGCCAACTCCTCCGGCGCCGTCGGCAGATATCTCACCGATTCCGTCGGCAGCGACGGCTGGGGCATCATCCCTCAGCTCGAAAAAATGCCACCGCACAATCACGATGGCGTCGGCGGCATGCACATGTACATCCCCTGGTGGAAGTTCGACCGCAAGAACGATTTTCCGCGCGGCTATCACATCGAATTTGGCGGCGGGCGCGATATGCCCGGCGTCGGCGAGTTCAGTGATCTCTTGCACGAAGAAGAAGGCTACGGCGCCACGTTAAAGAAACGCGCGCGACAGACCTACGGCACCGGCATTGGCATGGCCGGACGCGGCGAAATGATCCCCAATCCGGACACCTACTGCGAGATCGACCCGAACGTTGTCGATAAATGGGGCATTCCCGTCCTGCGCTTCCATTTCAAGTGGAGCGAATACGAAATACGCCAAGCCAAGGACATGCAGGAAACGTTTCGCGCCATCATCGAAGCCGCCGGCGGTGAATACAAAACCAAAACGCCCCTCGGGGGCGAACGGCCCTTTGGCATCGCGGAAGGCGGAAAAATCATCCACGAGGTTGGCACCGCGCGCATGGGCGCAGACCCAAAGTCTTCCGTCCTAAATGGATTCTGCCAGGCGCATGACGTGAAAAATGTTTTTGTCATGGATGGCGCGCCGCTCGTCACCAATCCTGACAAAAATCCGACTCTGACAATTATGGCTTTGGCCTGGCGTGCGTCCGAATACCTTCTCGACGAAGCGAAGAAAGGCAATCTGTAGGCGTGCCAGCACCCTCTAAAGAGCTTCAGGGAGACACAAAATGACCGAAAACTCCGTAACGCGCCGCGATATCCTGAGAACGCTTGCCATCGGTGCCGCCGGCGGCTCGGTGCTGCACGTCATCCCGGCGAAGGCGGCGGAATACGCGCACCAGACGGTTCGCAATGAAAAGGCAGCATCGGCCGCCGGAAAGTATGCCCCGAAGTTTTTCTCGCCTCATCAGTACGAGATGCTGACGACTCTCTGCTACATCATTATCCCCAAGGACGAGAAATCCGACAGCGCCATCGAAGCCGGCGCCCCAGAATTCATCGACTTGCTCACCAGCGAGAATGAGGAATGGCAACTCGCGCTCGGCGGCGGGCTCCAGTGGCTGGACAGTTTCTGCTCCGACCGCTACTCCACTGTTTTTCTGGATTGCACTGCGGCGCAACGCAAAGAGGTTCTGGACCTGATCGCTTTCCGTAAGAACGCGAAGCAGGATTCCTCTCTAAGCCAGGGCGTTGCCTTTTTTGCTTTCCTACGACGGCTTACCTGCGACGGCTTCTACACCAGCAAAATCGGCATCGAGGATTTGCAGTACATCGGGAACACCGCTCTCCGCGAATTCCCCGGCTGCCCTCCGCTGCCGGAGGCTTAAATAAAAATTGCTCCAGGCGCGAAACTTCGATTGCGAGCCCGGAGCAATTCTTTTCTCTGCGGCTAGGCCGTCTTAATCGTGCCGGACGCTGCGTCCCACACCACCGCGCTCTTGCGGAAATAAGATTCGTTGGACATGTGGCACGCCAGTGCCGCATTGTTCCCAAAGACCGCGTCCTCTGTGACTTGCTGCCTGTTCTTCACGCCCTGGAAATATCTCCAAAGGTGCGGCTTTTCGTCATCCCAGGAGTCGCCGCGATACGAATACCCTTCCAGAACCGGCTCTTTACCCGGAACTGGATCGTTTTTCGCGTGCCAATCCGCCGTATACGCATCCCGCATCTTCTGCGGGTAGCCGGAAGTGTAGTAACTCGGCGCAGAGTCCTCGCCCGTCTGCGGATAGTAATTGATCGCGAATTCAGTAACTTCCAGAATACCCTTCGAGCCCTGAAAGCGGTAAATCTCCGGAGTCTCGCATCCGAGATTTAGCCGTAGATAGACCGGAGCGCTTCCATAATCAAATAATGTCGCGTGTACGTCCGGCATGTTGCGTCCATCCTGGAAGCGCAGAATGGCACCTAGCGACATGGCCTTCTTGGGCGGTGCATTCCAACCCAGCATAAAGTTCATGCCGCTGACGAGGTGCACGAGCAGATCGCCCGCAAGCCCCGTCCCGTATTCCTTCCAGCAACGCCAGCGCGCGAAAATATTCGGATTGAACGGCACCTTCGGCACTGTGCCCTGCCAGGTATCCCAATCCAGATTCGACGGAGAAAGATCCGGCGGCGGCGGATACTCCCACGCGCCCGTAGGATCGTTGCGGCCAAGCGAGCCTTCCACCAGAGTCAGTGTCCCAATTGTGCCCTGCGCGATCATCTCTTTGGCTTTCGCGCAAATCACGGAACTGACGCGCTGCGAGCCAATCTGCACGATGCGTCCCGTTTTCTGCGCTGCGGCCACCATCGCCAAACCGTCCGCTGCGGAATGCGACATCGGCTTTTCGCAATAGATATCCTTGCCCGCGCCGACGGCGTCCACCACCACTTGCTTGTGCCAATGATCCGGCACGGCCGCGATCAAGCAGTCGATCTCTTTGTTGTCCAGCAAATCCTGGTAGCGCCGCGTCGTTGGAATTTTCTTTCCGACAATTTCTTGCGCCAGCAGGTGCCTCCCGTCGTAAAGATCGCAAGCGGCCACGCATTCCACGCCGGGCAGCTGCACCGCAGCCGTCAGCAACCCGGAGCCCTGCATTCCAATCCCAATGATGCCGAACCGCAAAGTGTCGCTCGGAGCTCCTCTTTCGAGCACCGACGGAATGTGCTCCGGTTTCAGGAAGATGCTCGGAGCTGCCGCCAGCGCACCCGTAGCCCCAGCCGTGCTCTGCAGAAACTCACGCCGCGAAAAACGGTTCTTGCTCATGACATCCTCCTGGTCGCACTCAGTCATCTTCTCGCCAAAGCCGCTACTTCAATGCCTGCACTCTGGCTTCTTCCGCTCTGCCGAATCACGCAAAACTAGAAGCGCAAGCCGTTCAAGTAGTCGTAGCTGATCTTGATGTCTTCAAACGGCGTCTTAGCGTCGTCATTCTCCACAAAATAATGCTTGATGCCGCCCTTATCGGACGCCGCGAAAATCCGCTTGAAATCGATCGTCCCCTTCCCCGCATCGGCGAGCCGCCCCTTGAATTCGACCGAGCCGGTTGCTCCTGCATAGCTGCTCGTCGCGTTCGGATCGTTCACATAGTCTTTCACGTGAACCAGCGGAAAACGTCCCGGGTATTTCTCGAAGTAGCTCACTGGGTCTTTCCCCGCGACGCTGATCCAGCACAAATCCATTTCCATCTTTACGAGCTTCGGATCGGTCGCTCTCAGCAGATAGTCGTAGGCCAGTTTTCCGTCCAGTCCTTCGACTGGCGCGAATTCGAAGGAGTGATTGTGATAGCAAAACTGGATTCCGGCCTTGTCACAGGCTTCGCCGGCCTTGCTAAAAACGTCCGCCGCCCGCTTCCAGCCATCCGCATTGCGCTGCTTTTCGTCGAGCCACGGGCAGACGATGTACTTGTGCCCAATGGTGTGGGCCACCTCAATCATCTCCGGCATTTTATTTTCGATGAGGTCGTAGCCGAGGTGTGTCGAGGGCGCCGTCAGCCCGTTCTTATCGACAATCGCGCGGACATCCTTCGCGGAATGATTGAAGTAGCCCGCGAACTCTACCTCTTTATAGCCCGTAGCCCCCACCTTGGCGATCGTCCCCTCGAAGTCCTTGGGCATTTCCGCGCGCACGGTATAGAGCTGCAATCCGACTCGCTTGATCTCGTGCTCGCTCGCGGCAGCCCACGACGGCCGCGCCGCATACACTGCAGCTGCTGCAACTGACGTTCCTATAAATGTTCGGCGTTTCATGACGTTTTCACTCCTCCTAGACAGGCGGTGGGAGTATACAAAAAAGCGATGACCATTATCAGAAAAAAAGGCGGCGCTTCTTTCGAAGCGCCGCCTTGAACCGCAGGTTCTGGTTAGAAGAACAACCTCAGCCCAAACTGCATCTTGCGAGCGAGGTGCGTCGAGTCGGCATAGAGAAAGCCGCTCGTTCCAAAACTGCTGTTTATGCCGTTGAACTCCGAGTGGTTGAACAGGTTGAAATTCTCCCAGCGAAAATCCAAGCCCGTCTTCTCGCTGAACTTGAACTCCTTAAAGAGTCCAAAGTCAAAGTTGGTGCGGCGCGGCAGGTATAGAGTGTCGCGTCCGACGTCTCCGAAGGTGAGGCCGGTGGGAATCGCATAGGCTGCCGGGTTGTAGAGCAGTGGCCCCGGTGCCGCGTTTGTGTTCACGGCCGCAGCGTCAGGATTACCTACCAGATCAGGTCTTGAGCCGGTCCCCACTCCGTTGCCCACACCCGCATTATCGCCAAAATTCGTGCCGTTGGTCACGCTAACCGGCGTCCCGGTCTGCACGACCGTGATGCCCGAGAGTTGCCATCCGCCAAGCGCCGCCCGCTCGAAGGCGGAAGAGGCGTGCCTGAAGAGCGGTATGGCATAAACGTAGCTGACTGATAGTGCATGGCGCTGGTCGAAAGTGGAACTGGCGCGATTTGCAGCTATATCGTAGGCATTGACGAATGCGTTGTCCGTGCGATCGGACGAGTCGTCAATCGAATGGCTATACGTGTACGCAACGCTCAGCGTCAAATTGCCTACCGTGCGGTTCGCCGAGACTTGCAGCGCGTTATAGATGGAGTTTGCGTAGTCTCGGAGATAGGTGATGTCGCTGTAGCCCGGGAAGGCCGTGCGCAGCGGATCGGCACTGGCTCCGCAGGCCACGCTCAGATTGGTGACAGCCCTGCCAGTGACGGGAGTACCGTTTGCGAGTGTACCGTTATTGCCAAACGACGTGCAGTCAGCTGTGGTGATTGGTTGGCCCGGAGCGAAGGGATTCGTATCTGCCGCTCCGCAAACGCCGCCGCCGCTGACTGGGCAGAGCTGATTGCCGTCGTTCTCCAGCGTAAGGTGCGTGCCCTTGCTTCCGACGTACGCCACGGATAGAACTACGTGCGACGGGAGCTCTCTCTGGACATTCAAGTTCCATTGCTGGACGTAAGGCCACATAGCCTTGTCCGGTATGGACACCAGCGATAGCGGCGGCAGTGGCACTTGCCCCGCACCCGCACCAATGTTTGTATACCCAACGATGTTCGACTGGGTCGCCTTCAACACCAGCGGCGCGGAACCTTCTAGCGATTCCGTGTTGCCCTCGTTGCCGTTGGTGTGTTCGTAGAAGATGCCATAACCGCCGCGAATGGCCATCTTGCCGTCGCCCTTCGGATCAAACGCAAACCCGATGCGTGGCGCGGGATTGAAGAGGTGTCCGCTCAAGCAACCGGGGTTGGAGGAACCGCCGATCGTGACGGTTGGAAACAGCGAGCCCGGGAGCAAAGAAAAGCTCCCGCCTTTGCCGCCGCACTGGACGACGCCATTCAGCGGGTTTGCGGTACCGGCCAAGTTTTGCGCAAGATTGCCATTGGCGTCGAAAGTCGGCTCATTCCCCGGCGCGAAGGCCGCTGGGTCAAAGCTAAATGCCTGCTGGTAGCGCTCGCGGTAGGTTCCAAACAAACTGACGCGCAGGCCCAGATTCAGGGTAAGCCGCTTGGTGACGCGCCAATCATCGTTGAGGTAGGGCTCAACGATCTTGTAACGGTTGTAGTATTTGGTGATCTCGCTCCACTGCGTGTAGCTGGCGACGTTTCCCATTAGCATGTCGGCCAAGGCGTTTCCTGAGGTGACGGCGGAAGTGGCGTCAAACGTCAAAATGCCCTGGACGTTCGGAGAGTTGTCCTCGTTCTTCTGCGCGGCCGCGAAATAGACGCCCATAATCAGAGTGTGGGTGCCTGCTATTTTGGTCAGGTTGTCGCGATAGGTATATGTTGGGTTGGCGTTGTTCCATGGGAAATAGCCGGTATCCTGTCCCAGCCCGCCGTAAATGTCCGCGTTGCCGTTCAACTGGATGGCCGGTAATTTGCCGCCGAATCCGTTGTTAAAGATGGATCCCATCGCTCCAGCAGGAAGCCCAGGCGGGTTGTTCAGAGCCGTCAGGAAAATATGATCCGCCGTGTAACTCGCCACAAACTCATTCAGCAGCGTCGGCGAGATGTTGGCGTTCAACCGCGCCACAAAGCTCGTGCCGGGACCGACAAAGTTCGTTTGAATGTTCTCGAAGCTGGATGTGCCGTTGCCCCAAAGCGGATTCGCCACGATCGTGCCCCAAGAATCGTGGATATAGCGGAACGTGAGGCGGTACTTGTCGGAAATATTGTGATCGACGCGAATCAACTCTTCGCGCCAGGTGGTCGGTGTCGATACCGTTTGTGCGAATGCCGGGAAACCGCCAATCGTAAAGCCCGGCGTTGGTTCGGGAATCAATGCCAGTAACGCCTGACCCACCGGCGAAATAGGCACTGCGGCGGGATTGGGGACATTCGGGCAGTCCGGGCCCGGGCAAACGTCGCTGAAATTGCCCTGCCGCTCGGCTAGCGAGGGAACGTTTATCGGCGAAATCGTAGCTGGGTTTTTCTCGCGCCGCCACTCCTGCGACCAGAAGAAGAACGTCTTTTGTTTATCCGAGTTGTAGTGGTGCGGAATGTAAACCGGACCGCCCACGGTGTACCCGAAATCGTGTTTCTTGTATGGCGGACGAGGAATCCCGGCGGCGTTATTGAAATATTCGTTTGCGTTGAACATGTCGTTGCGCAGATATTCGAAGGCGCTGCCGTGGAAACTCTGCGATCCGGACTTGGTCTCCACTTCAATCGTTCCGGAACCGTTGCGCCCGTACTGCGCACCATAGTTGGAGGTGAGTACCTTGAATTCCGCAATCGCTTCGGGGTTGGGATAAACGTTCAATGTCGAGTTACTGCCGTTATCCATATTATCGCCGCCGTCAAGCTCCCAGTTATTATACTCGGTGCGGCCACCATTGATCGCATAGGCAACGTTCCCGTACACGCCGACTCTGCCTTCGTCCTGCCCCGTCTGATTGACCACGCCGGGCGAAAGCGTCACCAACTGCGTGAAATTACGGCCGTTCAATTCCAACTGCGCCACCTGGTTGCCAGAAATAGTTGACCCGATGGAGGAAGACTGCGTCTCCACCTGCGCAACGCTCTCGCCCGTCACCACCACTTCTTCCGTAATCTGTCCGACGGTGAGCTGAATATCCACACGGATCTTCGTCGCCACGTCCAGCACCACATTCTTCGCCGTGTATTTCTGGAAGCCCTTGGCCGTTACGACGATGTTGTACGACCCGCCAGGCAATCCGGCGACAACATACGCGCCATCCCCGTTCGTGGTCGTTGCATGCGTGGAGTTGCCCGCGATGCTGGAGATCACCACTTCAGCTCCAGCCACTGCAGCCCCCGTCTTATCCGTCACCGTTCCGCCGATATATCCTGTGTCTTGCGCCTTAGCGACGAACGCGGCGCACAAAATCGCGATCATCGCGCAAACCAGCAGCCGTGCCGCTCTCGGCAGGTTTTTCAGAATACTGGCATGATGAAAACTATGACCGTGTCCCTTCACTTTGCTACCTCCCGGAATTTTTTGAAATGGATTACCGGCCTGGTGTGGGCACAATTACGCCTGCTACCGCGGGCACCCCTGGTATCTGCCGCTCGCAGAAGGCTACTCATTGGAGACAGCCCCCACCACTCGACTTTGGAAAACGCACCTAATGTCACTTATTAAATCGGATTAATAAAGCATCCTCGCCTCTGTGTCAAGCTGAAAATCAAGGGCTGGTCCCTGCCATTTATACATCTGCCCTGATTTCCCTCCCGTTTACGTTCACGCTCCCCGCTTGAATTCCTTCTTCCTCTGTTGGACACTACCGAGCGATGCCTTTTTGCGTCCGAGACCGCTTCTCGCATTCTCTCTCAATCGTTTTAATTGGCGCTTTCTGCATATGTCTCGGGTCGCCGCTCTCGCGAGGCTTCTCTCTTCCCGCATTCCAACAGCCCTCCCCACCCAGCCCCAGCCACGCGTCCGCCGCCGACCCCAAGGTTGCTTTCGCGCAAGGACAATCCGCCCTCCAATCCGGCGACCTGGCCGCCGCCGAAGCCGCCTTTCGTCGCGTCCTCTCTGTCGAACCGCAATCCGGCGCTGCCTACGCCAATCTCGGCGTCATCGCCATGCGACGCAAGGAGTGGGACCACGCCCTCACCCTTCTCCAAAAGGCCGAAAAGCTCGAACCCAAAATGACCGGCATTCGCCTGAACATCGGCCTCGTAAAATACCGCCGTGGCGACTATGCCGGCGCCATCGCGCCCCTCGCCTCTGTCGTCCGCGACCAACCCGACTCCCAACAAGCCCGCTACCTGCTCGGCCTCTGCCACGTCTTCACGGAACACTACAACGATGCTGTGGCTGTCCTCGAGCCGCTTTGGCCCCAAATGTCCAGCGACTTCACCTATCTTTACGCGCTCGACATCGCCGCCCACAACGCGGGCAAAAACGATCTCGACGACAAAGCTCTCAGCCGCCTCGTCGAAGTCGCCGGTGACACTCCCGAGTTCCACCTCATCCTCGGCAAGGCCTATCTCAATCGCGAAGAGTTAGACAAAGCCATCTCTGCACTGGAACTCGCCGCCTCGGCAAACACCAATTTGCCTTACGTACACTTTAGTCTTGGGCTCGCCTACATGAGGAAGGAAGACAACGATCGCGCGGAAGCCGAGTTCCGCAAAGACATGGCCATCGAGCCGGATCTTCCCGACAATTACGAACAACTTGGCTTGCTCTACTCGCAAGAGCAGAAAGATGAGGAGGCCGAGCACTTCTTCAGGCAAGCCCTACATTACAATTCCCGCCAGCCGGTTTCTCTGCTGGGGTTGGGCCGCCTCTATCAACGCCAGGGAAAAAATCGCGAAGCCCTCACCGCACTGGATGCCGCGGAAAAGCTCGTCCCAGAAAACCAAAATGTCCATTTCATGCGCGGCCAAATTCTTCTCCGCCTCGGCCGCCGCGAAGAAGGCCAAGCTGAACTCGCCACTTCCAAAAAGCTCGTCGACGCCAACCTAAGCAAACAACGCGAAAAGTACGGCGACTCCCCCATCCCCAATCCCGAGTTAAAACAACCCCCTCAACCTTAATCCGAACCGAAGGTGTTGTAGGTGCGGGGCTTCACCCCCGCAAGTGGGCTCGCTAATCCTAAACTTTTGGAATTTCCCACGCACCTCGCCCCCGCTCAACCGCCTCCGCCACCGCCAAAATCCTTTCTTCCTCGAACGGCCTTCCAATCACCTGTACCCCGATCGGCAATCCTTCACTCGAAACTCCCACCGGCACCGCGACTCCTGGAAATCCTGCCAGATTCAACCACTGCGAATGCCGCATCGTGTCTCGATAATTTTCCTTCTCGCCCACCCGCCAATTCCCTTTGCCGTGCCGGAATGCCGGCCCTGTCGACACCGGCGACAACAAAATAGTCACATCTTCCATCTGCCGCAAAATCTCCGCGCGGATTTTGTCGCGCTCCGCGCAAGCATTCAGGAACCCGTCGTACGTCAATGCGATCTCGGCTGTCGCCAAAGCGACATACTCGCGAAGCATCGGGCTCATCTCCTCTTCATGACCGACAGCGCCCTTCCAAATTGAATCTGCAATCACCGGCCCAAAAAAATACCACCAGACTTCAATCGCTCGATTGAGCCCACTCAGACGCTTCTTCTCCACAACGAATCCTTGCTGGCTCAATATCCTCGCGGCTCGGTCCACTGCGGCCACCGTCTCCGGCGTCGCTTTTCCCAACGCTTCGCTCTCCAAAATCCCAATTCGTAATCCTCGAACGTCTTTTTCTCCCAAAGCACGCACCGGCACAGGCGCCGCCAACGCATCCCCCGGGTCCGGCCCCGCCATCACTTCAAACAAGGCCCGTACATCCGCGACCGTCCGCCCCATCGGCCCCACCACGCCAATCCAACCGAACGCTCCTCCGCCTTCCGGATAATGCCCCGTCGCAGGAATCCTCCCCGGCGTGGGCTTCAATCCGCAAATCCCACAAAAATGCGCCGGCACGCGCACCGATCCACCGCCATCGCTCCCCACTCCCCCTGCGGAGCAGCCAGAAGCAATTGCCGCCGCCTCACCTCCACTCGATCCTCCAGACGACCGTTCCAAATTCCACGGATTGCTCGTCTTGCCGCTCAACGAATTGTCCGTCTCATACGCCATCAAATATTCCGGCGTATTGGTGTTCCCCAAAATGATTGCGCCCGCCACACGCAGCCTTGCCACCAGCGGCGCATCCGCCTGCGCCACATAATCCTTGCGCAGCAAAGACCCCGACGGTGTCGGCCAGCCCGCCACATCCATACAGCTCTTAATCGTCAAAGGGACGCCGTGCAGTGGCCCGAGTCGTTCCCCTCGCATCACTGCCGCCTCCGCAACCCGCGCCTGATTCAGCGCGCCGTCAGCATCAAGATGTACAAACGCATTCAGCTTCGGCTGCAACTCCAAGATTCGGTCAAGATGCGCCCTCACAACCTCGACCGGCGAAAATTTCTTCTCACGAATCCCCGTAGCAATTTCCGCAATGGTCCCCAAAATTATTTTGTTCATAGTCAGGCATTCGAGCGTATGTGCCCGCCCCTCCTGCGGTCAAGCAAGATGGAAACGCCGGCTCTCGAGTGTTGAAACTCGCAAGCTTTAAGGATCAATGCAGGGGGCACCTTTTTCAGACCAGTAGTATCTTTGGAGTATTGATGTTTCCGGCTTTCCTACTCAAAGTGCCTTCAATTCCTTATCAGCGGAGAATCGCGGATCAACGGTTGACCAGGTGTCGCTCGCCGCTTGGCATTGGCCATACGAGGGACAAACAGTGAAACGAAGTACGTTCCTAAGGATACTGGCCTTCTTGTCATTAGCTCTGCTCGAGGCCGTTGATCTCCACGCACAACAATTGGCTACATTGAATGTCAACGTAACGGATCAGCCTGGGGCCGCCATTCCGCTTGCGCGAATCCTATTAAAGACCAGTGCGACTGGCGTGACGCGAAGCGCCACTTCGGATCCCACCGGGCTCGCAGTTCTACCTGGGTTGCCCCCGGGAAGCTACGAATTGACCGTAGAGGCTGCCGGCTTCGGCCCCTCACGGACTTCTCTTACACTTACCGTGGGGCAGATTGCTTCCCTGTCCGTACTCCTGAGTGTTACCGCCGTGAAAGAACAAGTCGAAGTTCGCGAAACAGCCCAGGGAATTGATGCGCAAACGCCAGAAGTAAGCCAAGTGATCGAAACGCAGAAAATTTCGAACCTGCCGATCGCCGGCCGCGATTTCATTGACTTTGTCCTCTTAACTCCCAATGTCAATGTCGGACGCAGCACGGCCGTCGGGGCGCAGTCTCCCTTTCAGGAAACGGTGTTGGAGCTGAGCTTTGCAGGCTTGCGCGAGACGCACAGCACATTTTTTGGTCTCGATGGCACGGACTACACTACAAGCATTTCCGGTGTTCAGCGCGTCAGTCCCTCGCAGGACTGGGTATTGGAGTTTCGTGTGGCGGCGGGCCCCATCACCGCGGATAATGGCCGAAATCTCGGTTCCGTCGTAAACACCGTCACGAAGTCCGGAAGCAACGATGCGCATGGCTCCCTGTATGAGTTCTTTCGCAACGACCGGTTGGATGCTAACAATCTGCTATCGGCTCCGGGCTTCAACACGCTGCGCTTCAACCAATTTGGTGGCGATGTTGGCGGCCCTATCAAGCGGGAAAAAATCTTTTACTTTCTGGGCTATGAAGGCCAGCGCCGCGCCGAGTCCCCTTTATATTCGTCTTTTATCCTGCACTGCATCGATAATCCTGGCTGCCTTGGGCCGGGAACACCCAGTATCAACCAAGTGAAGGAAATTCTCGGCTTACAACCTGAGAACCTGGGATCGATCCTCCAGATTGAGGACTACGACAAATTTTTTGGAAAGCTGACGGATGTTCTGAGTGAAACAAGCACCCTGAACATCGGATACCTCTTCAACGATGAGCGGAATCAACATGTACCTGGCGCTGCTCCGGGTCAGGGATTGCCCTCCTTTTACCGTAACAATCCCATTCAAGATCAGACCGTATACGCGAACTTACTCCATTTGTTCGGGACTCACTGGACTTCCGAAACCATCCTCAACTTCGCCCGCAGAACATTTCACCTCGATCCGGTAGGCGCTGGGTTTGAGCCGGCGCTCCTAGTCGCCGACCTCTTTGACTCCGGCGGCATTCAGGGCGGCGTACCTTATTACCTTGAGCAGCATTTCCAAGCTTCTGAAAATCTCACCTATATTCGAGGCAAACATTCGTTCAAGTTTGGCGGAGATTTTGAGCCCGTGTGGATCAGCTCACAAACTTCTTTCTTCACACCGGGAGGAGGCATTTTCACTCCTCAGAGTTTCTTTGGTGCGGCGCCTTTCAACGCCCCGCCGTTTGGCCCTGGAACTCCGGTCGAGTTTCTATTCCTGGAGCCGAGATCCTATTTCGGTCAGCAAATTCCCCCGCGCACACTGCCCTTCGAAACCGGGCTGTTTGCCGGGCCGGCCGCGTCGGCCTTCAACGATAGCGTCAACCTGAACTTTCTCCACAAGCTCTCTGGCTTTTACGTGCAAGATCAGTGGACGCCAACCTCGTACCTTACGCTGACACTCGGTCTACGCTACGACATCGATTTTCTTCCTTCCGCCGCCGACATCCGGTTGAATGGACCGATGAATCCCACAAATCATGGAAACGTGCAGCCGCGCGCGGGCCTGGCTTATTCATTCCGCGGCGGAAAAAGCGTTGTGCGAGCCGGATTTGGCATGTTTACTGGCCCGTTCGACTACAGCGACATCATGGTGTCCTGGCAAGGCGCGTCCGCCTTTACCTACATGAATCAGCCCCTGCTACCGGGGTTTTCCAATCCCGCCACTAGCTTGGTTGGTCTCGGGCCATCCGGAATCGTAGGTGTCAACGGGCCCGTTCTCGCCAGCCAGGCATTCTCCACATTTACGCACTCAGGCGTCTATCCCAGCCCCAGCACGCTCCTCCAATTCCCGCTAGGCTACGTGCAGAGAAAGTTTCCAAACGCCTACTCCGAGGAGGCGAACCTCGAGATCGAGAACGAGATCGCGAGAGACCTCTTCGTCTCTGTGGGATACCAGTTCGTGCACGCACTCAAGCTACCCCTCTATCTCAGTATCAACGGGCTCCCAAGCGGCACCCTTCCGACCGGGGTCCAGGCTTTCACTCCCGCCGATTCTAATTTTGGATTTTCGCTGATGGCCTCTCCGTCCGGCTTTTCTATCTACCATTCGGGAACTCTCACTGTGCGCAGGCCTTTTGCGCACCACTACAGCATTCTCGGCAACTACACTTTCTCTAAGTCCATTGATCTTGCAACCGACGTTCAACTCACGGACAGTCCGATGGACTACTTGCGCCCGCAGTTGGACCGCGCTTTAGGCGACAACGACGTCCGCCATCGTTTCGTGCTCACATTGCTGGCGGAATCTCCGAATTCCTGGACCCTGGCGCTGCGCAATTGGAAACTCTCGATGCTGAATACCCTCCAAAGTCCGCGTCATTACACAATCTTCGCTGGGTTCGACGTAAACGGCGACGGCTTTCCCTTCTCCGATCGCGTCGGCAACATTGGTCGCAACACGTACCGAGGCGATTCTTCGTACACCACGGACACGCGCCTGCAAAGAATCTTCAACATAGGCGAGCGCTACGAGTTGGAAGCCAGCGCCGAAGTCTTCAACCTATTCAACCGCCCGAACGTCAATGCCATCGACACCGTCTACGGAGCTTCCGCTTTCGCGGGGCGGATCCCGCAAAGATTTGGAGATGCCATCAGCAGTCCCGCGAATCCTACATTTGGCTCGCCGAGCTTTGTGGCCCCCGCACGGCAAGTCCAGCTCGCCCTGAGGCTAAATTTTTAAGATATTCCGCTAATACTGAGTTTCGTAGATTCCCCTACACGCGAAATTCCCTAGCTTCGAAAATCGATGACCTATTCATACCGCAGCGCAGTAAGCGGGTCCACGCGAGCCGCCCGCCGCGACGGTATCCAACACGCTAGCAGCGCCACGCCAGCAAGAAACACCGGCACAACAGTGAACGTCAAAATATCGTGTGGACGAATTCCGTATAGGATGCTCGTGAATAATTTCGTCACCGCAAACGCCGCTCCCAATCCAAGCACACCAGCGATCAGCGTAAGAACCATGCCCTGCCGCACAATCAACCACTGCACGCGGCCCGACTGCGCTCCCAGCGCCACGCGAATCCCAATCTCCCGAGTTCGCCGGCTCACCGAATAGCTCATCACGCCATACAACCCGACCGCCGCCAGCACCAATCCCACGCCTCCGAAAATCCCGAACAGCGTCCCCGCCAGCCGCGGCAAAAAAAGCGCGCCGCGCAAATGCTCTTCCATGGTTTCGATGTTGAAGACAGCCAGCGTCGGATCCAACGCGCGAATCTCTCCGCGCACCGCACCCGCCAATCCCGTCGCGTCTCCCACCGACCGCACCACCACCGTGTATCCCAAAAAAGACGGATCGCTCGCCACACTCTGCGCGAGCGAGCGATAAAGCACCGGCCTCTGCTGTTCGCCCAGCGTCCGCGACTTGGTGTTCTTCACAATCCCGATAACTTGATACGTCACGCCTCCGCCCGAAACGCGCTGCCCAATCGGGTTTTCCTTCTTGAACAGCTGTGCCACAAACGCTTCGTTCACCACCGCAACTTTCGTCGCCGTCGCGCCCTCGTTCGCAAAATCGCGCCCGGCAATAAGCGGAATGCCCATCGCGTCGAAGTACCCCGCCGTCGCCATATAAAGGTCCACGCTCGAATTCAAATTCAGCGTCTCTGGCCGTCCCTCAAGGCTAAAACCATCGCTCCGGTTGCCCATCGAGAGCGGCGCAACATCCGTACACGCCGCCGAGCTCACTCCAGGCAGCGCGGCCACGCGCTCGCGCAATTGTCCAAGCAGCTGCACCGTGCGCTCCGCCGTATACCCATGCTCCCGCGGATCGACCGACATCATCAAATTGCCGCTCGAACGAAACCCAACATCAATCCCGTTCGCCCTTTGCAAGCTGCGCAAAAAAAGCCCCGTCGCGCACAAAAGCACCAGCGACATCGCAATCTGCGCCACCACGAGCACGTTGCGTAGCGTCCACCGCCTCCCCGGCCTCGCCAAAATATCCTCGCCTTTCAGCGCGCTCGATAGAATTGTCCGCGCCGCAGCCCACGCCGGCGCCAACCCGAATAGCAACCCGCTCCCCACGCTCACCGCAAACGTGTACAGCAACACTCGCCAGTCCACATGCAAGCTCAAATCCAGCGGCACAGGCGCCGGCGTCTGAAAAGTAGAAAGCGCCCGCGTCGCCCACAACGAGAGCACCACGCCCAGCAACCCGCCGCCCAGCGCAAGCACCACACTCTCCGTCAGCATCTGCCTCATCAACTGTCCGCGCGTTGCACCCACCGCAAGCCGCACCGCCATCTCCCGCTGCCGCCCTGAAGCCTGCGCAAGCAAGAGATTCGCCACATTCGCACACGCGATGCACAAAACCAGCAGCACCACCACCATGAGCGCACCGAGAAATATCATTACCGCTTCCCGATCACGCGGCGAAAGCGTTCCCGCCGTTTCAAAACGAAATCCCCCATCCTTCTCCGATTCCGCATGCGCCTGCGCAAACCGCTGCGCAAGCACCTGAAGTTCCGCCGCAGCCTGCGCTCGCGTCACGCCTGGCTTCAATCGCCCGGCCACAGCCAGCCAGTGATAATCGTACGACTCATAGTTGCTCGTCTTCGGCAGCAACTTATCCAGATTGCCCAACGTCACCCAAAATTCCGGATCAAGCGGCACATCGATCCCGCGAAACGCAAGCGGCGCAACACCAACAACCGTGAATTGGTTCCCCGACAGCAGGATTGTCTTGCCAGCAATCGCCGGATCCGCGCCAAACCGCCTCTGCCACAAGCGATGACCAAGCACAATTACCGGAAGCTTTTCCTCATCGCTCGCAAAACCTCGCTCCAGCGTCATGCCCAGCTGCGCCACATCAAAATAGTTCGCCGTTGTCGCCTGACCCCAAACTCGTTCCGGCTCGCCATTTCCTCCAATCGAGGCGGGCAAAAGATCCTGATACGCCGCCACTCCAGAAAACGATTTACTCTGTTCGCGCAAATCGCTAAATAGGGGCCAGGAAAAATGATTGCAGCACTCGCCTCGCGTAGTCGTGTGCAAAGCCACCAGCGTATTGGGATCGCCCACCGGCGCAGGACTCAGCACAAACCGGCTCACCATCGAAAAAATCGTCGCGTTCGCGGCAATTCCCAATCCAATCGACACAATCACAGCCAGCACAAACCCCGGCGCCTTCGCAAGCCGCCGCATCGTCTGCCTCATCTCTTGCACCCATGCCGTCATCGCCCCGCCTCCCGCATTTACTTACGCGCCTAACCGTTCCATTGTTCCAGGCCCGTCACCTGCTTCTGACGTTCCTCACCTGGTAAGACGCGCAGACCCTTTGGTTCTTTCCTGATCGCAGCCATGCCATGTCCCACATCCTTCGGTCCCATTCAGCGTGGGTTGACTCCCACTCCCCGTACCGGGCGCAGCCTGCACTGGCACAACCATGATTTCCGTCCGCCAAATTCCCGTACATCTCCCTGCCCCTCATCAACTTACGCCCCGAATACACGCCGTTCGAATCATTACTACATAAGAAATACCTTGACAAGTTATCAAAAACGCAATAAGATCTCACGTGAACTCAGCCTTCCAGCCCCGCCCTGCACGATGTCATCCTGAGCGTAGCGATGGATCCCGGCGTGATCGCCCCGCAGCGCTAACCGCTCCATTCTCTCAATCCCACCTCCCCTCTCCTTCCCCTGTAAGCTGTGCGCTGTCGGCGGTCAGTAGTTCCTCCCTAAGTCCTTTCCCTGCCACTCCTCCGAGTCGCACCAAGCCTGACTCCTGTGTTTGCCACTCTTACAAAAAACATCGGGAGATAGGTACTCCTTGCGCGTTGGCCCCTCACGCTTCCTGCGTAGCGCACACGAACGCCCACAACCCTAATCCTTTCATTCGTTTACTTCACAACTCTCTGGATACCCCCGGGTGGGGGGTAACCGCCCAGATTTACCCAACCTCGCGAAGCTCCACGCGCCACATTCCTCGCCTGCTCTCCGCGGTCTTTTGTATAATCTTTCGCTCGACCCGCCTCACCGGAGAATCCATGACGCATCCTAATCGCCACGCACGCAAACTCTTTTTGCTCGCCGCATTCGTTTGCGCTCTACCCTTCTCGCCGTCCGCGTTCGCTCAATCTGCGGCCACGCTGCCCAGCGAAACGCCCGCGCAAGTCAAACCCGTCACCGACACCTTCGACTACACCCGCCGCGACGTAATGATTCCCATGCGCGACGGCGTCAAACTCCACACCGTCATACTCATCCCCAAAGGCGCAAAGAACGCGCCGATCCTTCTCACGCGCACGCCTTACAACGCCAGCGATCTCACCTCGCACGCCAACTCTTCCCACCTCGGCCCCATCCTCGAAGGCTACGACAACGCCACCGACGTGATCGTCGAAGGCGGCTACATCCGCGTCATCCAGGACGTGCGCGGCAAGTACGGCTCCGAGGGCGACTACGTCATGAACCGTCCGCTCCACGGCCCGCTCAATCCCACAAACGTCGACCACGCCACCGACACCTACGACACTATCGACTGGCTCGTCAAAAATCTCAGCGAATCCAACGGCAAAGTCGGCATCCTCGGTATTTCCTACGACGGCTTCACGCCGCTGATGGCACTCGTCAATCCGCATCCCGCGCTCAAAGTTTCCATCCCCATGAATCCCATGGTCGATGGCTGGATGGGCGACGACTGGTTCCACAACGGCGCCTTTCGCGAGCAAAACATGCCGTACATCTACGAACAGGACGGCACGCGCGACAACTCCGCCCATTGGTGGACCGATCATTTCGACGATTACGAAACCTACATGCAGGCAGGCTCAGCCGGAGAACTCGGCCGCCGTCACGGCCTCGAACAAATGGGCTTCTGGCGCAAAATTCTCCAGCATCCCAGCTACGATTCGTTTTGGCAGCAGCAAGCTATGGACAAAATCCTCGCCGCGCAACCGCTCAAAGTTCCCGTGATGCTCGTTCACAGCCTCTGGGATCAAGAAGATATCTACGGCGCTATCGCCGTCTACAAAGCTCTCAAGCCCAAGGACACCAACAACGACAAAGTTTTTCTCGTGCTAGGTCCGTGGCATCATGGCCAGGAAATTGAGGATGCCTATTCTCTCGGCGCCATTAAATTCGGCAGCGACACCGGCACTTACTTCCGCCAGCACATTCTCGCTCCGTTCCTCGCGAAATATCTCAAGGACGAAAATCCAGAGCACGAGATAGCGCCGGTCAACGCCTTTGACACCGGGACCAACCACTGGCGCGAACTCCCCTCATGGCCCGCCGGCTGCAAATCCGGCTGCCCCATTCATCCCACGCCGCTCTATCTAAACGCTGGCCTGAAACTCAGCATGAACGCACCCGCCTCTGGCGATGCCCCCTTCGACGAATATATCTCAGACCCTAGCAAGCCAGTTCCCTACCGCGCCCGTCCCAGCCAACCAATGGGCTACACCACGGAACTCACTTGGTCAGAGTGGCTTGCCGATAATCAGGTCGAAGCTTCCGGCCGCCCAGACGTTCTCGTCTTCACCTCCGACGTTCTAACCAAGCCTACAAAAATCAGCGGCCAGCCCATAGCCAACATCATCGCCTCGACCAGCGGCACCGACTCCGACTGGGTCGTCAAGCTTATCGACGTCTACCCCGACGAAGTTGCCAGCCAGCCCAATCTCGGCGGCTATGAGCTAATGATCTCCGCCGACATTTTCCGCGGCCGCTATCGCGAAAGCCTCGAAACTCCCAAGCCCATCTCCTCTGACAAACCTCTCCTCTATCGCTTCGATCTCCCCACCGCCAACCACGTCTTCCTGCCCGGCCACCGCATCATGGTCCAAATCCAATCCAGCTGGTTCCCCCTCTACGACCGCAACCCCCAAAGCTTCGTCCCGAACATTTTCTGGGCCAAGCCCGCCGACTATCGCAAAGCCACCCAACGCATCTACCACGCCCCCGACAACTCCAGCTTCATCGAACTCCCGTTGGTGAACCAGCAGTGACCGCAAAACAACGCCTCGCCGCGTTCGCTTCGCCGGCACGGCTGCGAGAAATAATGGCGGGGCGCACTAGTGCAGATAGGAAAACTGTCTGATGCGCGCTCTCTTCCAACGTTCGACTTATACAATCGCTTCGTTATCAGTTCTTTGTGTCGCCGCAACGGTTCTTCATTCTGATGCTGGCCAATCTCCATCCATGCCGGCCACGCAAAGACCTGCGGCTCACCCGACCACACCACACGCTGCGGACACGGATCAGCAACCACCGTTCGACAAACTCGAACTTTTTGCGCTTTTCGCCGCCGGGCCCATTCCTTCCTACGCCAGGCAAGTTATCAGCAAGCGCGGCTGCACGTTCACGCCCGACGCCAATTTTCTGACAAGCTTTCCGATTCCAGCAGTCCAAGAAATCCTGAAAAACATCAAGCCGAGCGCTGGAAAACAATCCTCCCCTAATCGCGATGCTGCCTATGAACTCCTACCGGGGGCACTAGATGCGACCCACCACAGGCAGTTCGTCATCTCCGACGAAAACTACCAGAAGGCATTAAAGCTCGCTCCAGATTCGGCCACGCTTCATCTCGCTTATGCCGCAAACCTTCTGCTCGTGCCGGACGGGGTGAAAGCGGAGCCCGAAGCGCGCCGTTCTCTCGCACTCTGGCCCGGCAACGCCGAAGCGCACGGAATCCTTTCCTTGGCCCTCATGCTGCAGGGCAAGGTGGCAGAAGCAGCCGATGAAGCTCGCGAAACTCTGCGAATTTTCCCAGAACACAAATCGGCAAAGGTGCAGCTCGCAATCTCGCTCGCCCACAACCACAAATGCGACGAGGCCATTCCTGCGTTGCGAAGTGCGGTGCTCGTGTGGCCCAGCATGTCTTCGCTCCACAAGTTCCTGGGGATCTGCCTGCTCCACGAAAAGCAAATGGATTACGCCATCGCCGAATTGAATCTTTATGTGAGCGAAGATCCGAACGACGCAGAGGCTCACTACTTCCTGGGGGTAGCCTTTCGCTCCAACAGCCAGCAAGATAAAGCACATGCGCAATTTCAGGAAGCCCTACGCTTGCAACCTGGCAACGCACAATTTGAAGCGGCAGTGAATCCAGACGCAACTCAAAACCCAGCGGAGCAAACGTCCGGGCCAAAGCCTGAAGATGGCTCCAGCTCGGGAAACACTTATACAAATAAGTTCTTCCGTTTCAGCTACGAGTTTCCTAAAGGCTGGATTGTGATGAGCTCGGAAGCGGCTCGGGCCACTGTAGAAATGGGAAGCGTTTTTATATCAACCGGAGATCCTACTGAACAGGACACCAAGCAAGCCGCCTTAAAAAAAGGCCATCCTCTGCTTTTTGTTATGGAGGGGCGAGTCAAGAATCAACCGACAGACTTGAGTTCCATCCAGCTTACCGCTCTCGACGCCCAGGGGACATCAGGGCTGGCACCGGAAACACTGTTGAAATCGATTGGGGAACGGCTCCAACAGGCTGGAGCTACATTGCAAGGAGGTGGAGCCCCAGAGAAATTGCTCATTGGTGGAAGGGGCTTCTGGGAAATCAACGTGACCGTCCCTCTTGGTGGCGGTACCCGATACGTATCCGAAATCGTGACATTCGACAAAGGATTCGCTCTGATCTTTGTTCTCGGCACTTCGGGCACTGCAAACCTAGCTCAAATGGAACAATCCCTTCAATCGATCCGCTTTGGGGATGGCCCCGAATGATTAAAGTTAGTTCGCGCCTCGTTTGCATGTCCTCCGGTCCCCGTTGTTCGCCGTCCGCAGGGCAAATCCGACAAAAACGGTTGACGCTGTGCCGCGCTCACCACAGAATCTTTAGTGCTTCGCGTCTCGGCCAACCGCCATTCGCCGTGCTTCGCGCGCAAGGATATAGAACCTAATGCAAGCTCCCCTTCGGCGTTCTGGTATCGTGCTCGTCGTTTGTCTTTTTTCACTTTTCGCTGCTGCTGCTTTTCTCCACTCCCGTGCAGCCCAAACCACGCCTCTGCCAGCAGCGCAAAAATCCGCGCCTCACGTGGACCCCGCGGAAGCGTATCGCCTCAACACGCTTGGCGTCGCTTACATGAATCAGCAGCGGCCTGCCGACGCGCAAAAACTCTTTGAACAATCGCTCGCCGCTGACCCGGCCTTCGAAGTTGCGCGCGTCAACCTCGGCATTTCCCTGTTGGCCCAGCAAAAGCTCGAGCCCGCTCGCACAGCTCTTGCGGCTGCTGCTGAAAGACTTCCGCAGGATCCTTACGCCTGGTACAACCTCGGCCTCGTCTACAAAGATCTCGGTGACTCGGAAAAAGGTGTCGCTGTCTTCACGCACGTGACGCAAATTGCAGACGAAGCCGACCCCTGGTATTTCGTCGGCTATCTAAATTCGCAGCTTCAACGTTACGACCTCGCTATCGCCGCCTTTCAAAAAGCCCTGGCTATTTCCCCGTTTCACGCCTCCGCCGAATTTGGCATCGCCCGCGCTTACCAGCGCAGCGGAAATGTCGAAGCGGCCAAGGAGCATCTCGCCAAATTTCAGAAGATGACTGCCGACCACGTCGCCACGCCCTTCGGCGCAGGCTACGGTGATCAAGGACGATTCTCGCTCGCTGAACTCCCACGCAGCTCTGTCCAAAACGCGCCGCCCGCCATTTCCGTTCACTATACGCAGCAACCGATCTCCACGATCGTTCAAGGAACTGCCAGCTTTGCGAAAATCGGTCCAAGCACCGGCGTATGCTTCTTCGATTTCGACGGAGACGGAAAGCCAGATCTCTTTTTGGTTAGCTCCGACGCCGCGTCTACAAGCCACCTTTTGCAGAACCGTGGGGGCGGAAAGTTTGAAGACGTCACGCAAAGTGCGGGCTTGGCGATCACCGGTACCGGCTTCGGGTGCGCTGCCGGAGATTTTGACAACGACGGCCACACCGATCTAGCCGTCTGTTTCAGTGACGGCGTCCGCCTCTTTCACAACGATGGTGCGGGCAAGTTCGCTGACGTTACCGAGAAAGTCGGCATTCGCCGCGAGCTTGGTTGCGTCGGCTTGACCTGGGTGGACTACGATCACGACGGCGATCTTGATCTTTACATCACGATGCAGCCAACGTCGGCACGCACGCGCGAAGAGGCGGCGCACAATGTGCTCTGGCGGAACAACGGCAACAGCACCTTCACCGACGTTTCCGCTGAGAGCGGTCTCGGTTTCGACGCCACCGGCGCCGGCCTCGTCACCACCGATTTCAACAACGACCGCGCCATCGATTTTGTTTTTGCCGGAGGCACCGCGGGCGCTTCGATTTATCTGAACCCTCGCGAAGGAAAATTCACGCCGCTTCCGGCCATCGACTTCAAAAAAGAAAATCTTCCGCCCGCGGTCGGTGTCGTCGCGTTCGATTTCAACAAGGATGGCTGGATGGATCTCGCTTTTACACACGCAGGCGCGCCAGGTATCAGCCTGTGGCGCAACGTGGACGGCAAGCATCTAGAGCGCGTACCGGTTCCAGATTTCGGCTGGCAACGCGGCTGGGGAATTTCGGCAATCGACTACGATAATGATGGTTGGCTGGATCTCGTTGCCGCTGGCGAATCCAATAGCGGCGGCGAAATACGCCTCCTCCGCAATCTCGGCGCAAAAGGCTGGGCCGACGTCACGAAGGAAGTTCATCTCGACGCGGTAAAACTTTCGCAGCCGCGCGCACTGGCCGTCGCTGATTTCGCAGGCAACGGCGGCGCCGATCTCGTTGTCACCCAACTCTCTGGTCCGCCCGTCGTTCTGCGCAACGAAGGCGGCAATCAGCACAATTGGATGAGCATCGATCTCAAACCTCTTGCTGACAATAAAAACGGCATCGGTACAAAAGTGGAGATGTATGCGGGCGCGCTCTATCAAAAGTGGGAAGTGCAGGGCGCGAGCGGCTACCTGGGGCAAAATGCGCCGAGTATTCTTGCTGGTCTCGGCGAAGAGAAAAACGCCGAAGTCGTTCGACTACTTTGGCCCACGGGCGTTCCGCAGGACGAAATAAATCTCGCGGCGAGGAAAATGCAATCCATTGGCGAACTGGATCGCCGCGGAAGTTCCTGCCCCGCCTTATTTTCGTGGAACGGCAAGGAATATGAATTTATCGCCGATATGATCGGACCCGGAGTTGTAGGCCATTGGGTCGGCCCCGGCCAGAACAATGTCGCGGAGCGCGATGTTCCCGATCCCGACGAATATCTGAAAGTTGGCGCCGAAAGCGTTCATCCGCTGCACGGCATGTTGAGCTTCCGTTTCATGGAGCCGATGGAAGAAACCGTGTATCTCGATCAGCTTCGGCTGCTTGCAATCGATCATCCCGCGGGGTACGAAGTTTTCCCGAACGAACGCTTTGTTTCTAATCCTCCGTTCCCTGAGTTTCGCGTTATCGCGGCGCAAGATGCCCATCCGCCGCTCGGAGCGTGGGATGATCACGGCAATGATGTTCTCTCGTTGCTCTCGAAGCGCGACCGAAAATATGTGACCGATTTTGAGGGCTTGCCGTTCGCCGGTTTCGCAAAATTACATTGGGTCGAGCTCGACCTGGGCAAATGGGACACCGCGAAACCGCTGCGCCTGATTATTGACGGTTACACCGACTATTTCACAGCAACTTCGATGTACGCCGCGGATCAGGCGGGCGTTAAGGTTATCGCGCCGTACGTGGAAGCGCTCGACGCAAATAACAAGTGGACTCGCGTCGTCGAAGACATGGGATTTCCCGCGGGCCTCGAACGCACGATGATTACAGACCTGACCGGCAAACTACCGGCTGGCACGCAGCGCATTCGCATCGTCAGCAATTTGAAAATTTATTGGGACGCGATTCGCATCAACCAAACTCCAGACGTGCGGGAAATTAGCACCGCAGAAGTTCCGCTCGCACGCGCTTCGCTGGAATTTCTCGGTTACCCGCGCGAGATTCGTCTGACTCCGGCAAGCGATACGACGTATTCCTTCACGAATCGCAGCATGACTGGCCCATACGCGCACGCCGAAGGAAACTACACGCGCTACGGGGATGTGCTCGATTTGCTGACAGCCGCGGACGATCGCTTTGTGGTGTTCGGCTCAGGCGAAGGCGTCAAACTCGATTTCGATCCGCGCAGTTTGCCCGCGCTTCCCGCCGGATGGGTGCGCGATTATTTCTTTTATGCGAATGGCTTCGAGAAGGATCTCGACTTCTACGCGGCGTATGCGTTTAGCGTTGAGCCTCTTCCGCGACATTCGCTTCTGTCCTATCCGTATCCTAGCGGCCAGGAATATCCGAGCGATGCGCAGCATCTTGGGTATCAGCTTGAATACAACACGCGGCAGCGTTCGGATCGTCTGCCGCCTAGCTTGAGTTATCGGTATCCGCCGCCGAAGTAAGTCAGCGGCGCAAAACCGCGACGACGCAGCGTTCGAGTCTAGAGAGCGCGTGGTTGCCGTGATCCTTCGCTACGCTCAGGATGACAAACGGGCGCGCCGTGGCAAGGCTGCTTTAATCCCACTCGACGGGTTGCCAGGACTTGGTTTGCGAGCTTTTCAGGATGGTGTCGCAGAGAATCATCTCGTCGTGACCGGTCTGGAAGGTTGGAAATTTTCTCGGCGCCGCAAAATCGCCGGCGGCGATGTATTCGTAAAAATCGCGGAAGAGCTGCATGAACGTGTCCGGATAGCCTTCGGCGTGGCCGCCGGGATAAACGGCGTAAGGACGCGCTTCGGCAGACATCAAGGAGGGATCCTTGACGAAGGAGCCGTTCGGCGTTTCGCGGCGGCCAATCCACAGAAGGTTGGGATTTTCGCCATCCCACCACAGCGCGCCTTTGGAGCCGTCAATGCCGAAGCCGAGACCACATTTGTGGCCGGCGCTGACTTGCGAAACAGTGACAACACCACGCAGGTTGTCCTGGAAATGCAGAAGTATGGTGGCGTAATCGTCGGTGGTCATGGGCATTTCGTCGAAGCCGGAAGCGTCGGCCTTCTTGAAGGTTTCGACACGGCCGCGCGGCTTGCGGCGCACAGGGACGACCGTGGCGAGGTCTGCGCAGACTTCGGTGATTTTCTTGCCGGTAAGAAACATAAGCAAGTCCATGGCGTGCGTGCCGATGTCTGAGACGGCGCGGAGCTCGCCACCTAGATTTTGTTCGAGGCGCCAGTTCCAATCCGTGGGATGCAGAAGCCAGTCCTGCAAAAATCTTCCGTGCGCGGTGTGTGGGGTGCCGATTTCGCCGTTCTGAATCATCGAGCGAGCTTGCTGGCATAGCGGGTAGTAGCGCAGGTTGTAGGCAACTCCGCCGACGCGTTCCGACTCTTTGGCGATTTGCACGAGCATGGCGGACTCGCGAGAATCCATGGCGAGCGGCTTTTCGCAGAGAACGTGCTTTCCGGCGCGCAGCAGCTTGCTGGCTTGCTCGAAGTGAACATAGTTCGGCGTGCAGATGTGGACGGCGGTGACTTTTGGATCGGCAGCGAGTTCATCGAGCGAGGCGTAGGCGTGCTCGAGACCAAGCGCCTGAGTGGATTCCGCTCCGCGCTCTTTTGAACTGCCGAGAACGCCGCGTATGGGAATTCCCAGACGGCGGAGAGCGTCCACGTGGGCTCTGCCGACAAATCCGACACCGATCACCGCCACTGTATGCTTCATCGCTCTTGCTCCTGGTGTTGCGCTCACGTCTGCTTGCTGCTACTTGCTTTGCAACAATGTGCGTGAGGCAGTTTGGGTCCTATACTGCGCAGGAGGCAAGGTATCAGTTTTTGGGGCGCGCGGACAAATAGCTGATGTACCAATAATCCGCAGCGCAAGAAACGCAAGGTAGACCATCGGGACGGGCAGCAAAAAAACTTCTGCCAGGCTCCAGAAAAAAAGGCTTGACAGTGGCGGCTCTGATTCTTAGGCTCCCAACTACAGAATGCAACAAATGTTTCACGCGAGTGCCTCGCATCCTTTTCAGGGTACACAGTGTCGGTAGAGTGCTGTGCGGAATCAAAGGGGGAATCTTCTATGGTGGGTGAATCGATTCGCCGAATTGTACTTGGAAAATTGACGATCTGCCGCATGGTTTGCCGCGCGCTGCTTTTGGCGATGGCCGCCTGCGTGCTTTGGCTGCCCGCTTCGCACGCGCAGACCACCTCCACGATCCAAGGCACGGTGACCGACAAGCAGGGCCTGGCTGTCGGCGGAGCGCAGCTTCAGCTTTCCGGCGATACGCTCGGTACGAACCGCACGACGGTCTCGGACGCGGCCGGCACCTATGAATTCCCGAACCTCCCCGCGGGCGTCTACAAGCTTACGGTCACGCATGCGGGGTTCGCCACAAACGCGTTCAACGATTTGGACGTCACCATCAATCGCACTCTTACGTTTAACCTTGTGCTCGAAGTTGGCCGAGTGGATGAAGTCGTGAATGTCTCTGCCGAACCGCCGCTGCTCGAGACAAATTCCTCTTCTTTGGGCTCGACGATACTCCCGCAAGACATCGGCAATATGCCCATCAACGGCCGGAACTATCTTGACCTCCTTCAGCTGGTTCCAGGCGTCGCCATCTATCGCCAAGCCGATGCGAACAGTGACAACGCGACGCCTATTCTAGGGGAACGCGCCAATAACACCGGGTTCCTTATTGATGGCCTTCCCAATGAAAACGAACTGGCCGGTGGGGCCGCAGCGCAATTCAACCAGGACACCATCGCCGAATTTCAGGTCATCACGACAGGATACAAAGCTGAGTTTGGCCACTCCTCCGGCGGGGTCGTCAATGTCATCACCAAATCCGGTGGAAACAATCTGCATGGTCTAGCGTCCGGGTACAACCGCAACAGCGCGTTTGACAGTTCGGACATTCCTGGGCAGAGCGCGGCCACCTCAATTCCCGGACAGAGCGAGCCGCCGTATCTTTTGCGGTGGGACTACGACGCCGCGGCCGGTGGCGCCATGGTGAAAGACAGAGCGTTCTGGTTCGCCTCGGCGGAAAATATTCACGAAAACCAGCAGCTCAATTTCGTTCCTCCGCCGAACACACCGCAATTCATACTCAACAACGAAGAGACCTTCAACGAACCGACCACGGATAATGAGACGCGCGTGTTCGGCAAGTTCGATCAGAATCTGGGGCCGCACCACCTGACGGAAGAAGTGAACTACACGAACGCCCACGTGAACAGTACGAATCCGCTTTCCGCGTCGACGTCGCTGCCCTCGACGCGCACGAATCTGGGCGATCGCAACCTGCTGCTGGGATTCAACGACACGGTAACTTTCGGAGACAGCGGTAGCCCGTTCATCCTGAATCTGCGCGGGCAATACCGCGGAGAATCGACGCTGACCAGCGCAGCGCATCCCCAGGCGGGGCCGAATACCAGGTTTAATATCTTCAGCAGCGATACCACCAACACTCTTTTTGGGGATTTGGGCACCGTAATCTACGGCTCTACTTTCACGCCATCAAACATTGACCAAAAATACGGAACCTTGGGCGCTAACCTGGCCAAGACGCTCGGACGTGTCACGCTGAAGTTCGGCTGGGATTTTGAACGTACTCAAGTCGACGGCGTGGAGGCCGATACTCAGCAGGACCAACTCTTCGCCACCGAATCCGACTACCTTCAGTATGGCCCCATTGATTCCGGATTCTTTCTGCTGGCAACTACCGGCGGCCTTACCCCTCAAGCGAACGACATCAAGCTTCGTAACAACTATAACGGCCTTTGGGCTCAGGGCGATTGGAAAGTCACCAGAACCTTCACCGCAAACCTCGGCCTTCGCTGGGACTACGACTCCGAATTCAACAAGAAGGACAATTTCTCTCCTCGCATTGGCTTCGCTTGGTCAGTGAATCCGAAGACCGTCGTGCGCGGCAGCTTCGGTTACTTTTATGATCACTTCCGCCTTGGTCTCGCCCGTGACGTTCCTGGGTTTGGCGGTGCTAGCATTCAATTGAGCCAGCCACTCTCATTTCCGCGTCTGTTTTACGGGGTGCCGACCTTTGCGCCAGCCTTGTTTGGATTGTGTACGTCTACAAGCGAGACGGACGCGCAGATCGCCGGACAACCGTGTCCGTACCCGTTCGACCCTGCTGGTACTCCCTACTTCGGAGTAGACCACCTCAATAACGTGGTGGCTACGGGCCATGCTCCCATTCCCGACAATTCTGTGGTGAATATGGCCAACATCCAGCAGGTATCGGGCTTCACTCCGTCCGCGTACCTGGCTGCCGCGGATGCCGCTACAGGCATGCCATCGAACTTCTGGTTTTGGGGTCCCTTCGGCGCCCTTTCCTTCAACGTCAATCTGCCCGGCAACTACCCTGTGACCATTGCTCCAGGTTTCGCCACTCCCTATACCCGCAGCGAAACCCTCGGTGTGCAGCACCAGTTCGGGAACGACTGGGTAGTGTCGCTCGACTACTATCACAAGGACATCGAGGACATTCTCGGTGTGCGCGAGACCAACATTCCTTTCGGCGACCGCATTACGAACCAGCCAAGCATTCCAACACCCATTAACGGCTACGGCCCCTGGTACAGCGGGACGTACAACGCAGGAATCCTCTCCTTCGAAAAGCGCATCAGCAAGCGCTATGCTTTCGGCGGGAGCTACGCGCTCGTCAATGAAAGCGACGACGCGCTGAACTCCAATTTGGGAACTAGCTCGCTTTCGGCGTCTTCCGGGGCTTACCCTACAGATAGTTTCGTAGGAATCCCACCGGTAGTGACTGATCCCGGAACTGGGACGTGCACTCCCAAAACGAATGCGACAGCCTCCTTCATTGCCTGCAATGGCAATTTTGTGCCCAAGGCAGGTGTGTTTTACAACGGGCCCAGTCTCGATAGCGGCCCATCCGATCTTGCGCTGCGGAATACGTTTGAGATTCACGGACTCGTGAATTTGCCATGGGGAATTCAACTCAGCAGCCTGTTCCGGGCGCAAAGCGGGTTTCGGTATACCGCGTCCGCACTCGCGCCGATCGACCAGGACGGAAACGGGAGTTTTGATGGCCGGGACCTGCAGACCGGGCGCAACGCCTTTAGCGCGCCTGTGTTCGTTAATATGGACATGCGTTTTGCCAAGACGTGGGTGATTCGCGAACGATTCCGCGTGCAGGGCCTGTTCGAGTTCTTCAACTTGTTCAACAACGCCAACGCCGCGGCGATCCAAAACCAGCAGGGTCTAGTTAACTCTTCTGGGGCCTCCACATTCGGGACGGTTTCGGAGTGGTTGCCGGGCCGCCAAGGGCAAATCGGCTTGAAGTTCGAGTTCTGAGCTTACCAAAAGGCTGCTGCGCGCGACCGAGCCGACATGGTACTTGCTAGTTGCCGCGCCCTTGGGCGGAGCACAATCATAGCCTGACTCGAATTCCTCGAGCCAGAAATCAAGCTTACGGATCGGGGCCAGTGTGGCACGCCCCATGACAGTTTTGCAACGTTTGTTGCATGGCGGGCTTTTTTGCGGTCGTCGACTGCATCTGATTCTCCGTTAACCGCGGAAGGCGCGGCCAGTGAGAGCAGGCGATTAGATTTGAGCCATGCCGCCGTCGACGAAAAGCTCGATGCCGGTGATGAAGCTGGCATCGTCCGAGGCGAGGAAGGAAACCGCTTTGGCGATTTCGTCGGAGGTGCCCATTCGGCCCATGGGGACGGCGCTGGCGAGATTGGCTTTGATCTGGGCAAGGTCGCCCGGGTTCTTTGCCAAGCCATCGACACCGGGAGTTTCAATCGGGCCGGGGCTGACGGCATTGACCCGGATTTTGCGGTCTTTGAGATCGACTGTCCAGGTGCGAGCGAAGGAGCGGAGGGCGGCCTTAGTGGCGCTATAGACGCTGAATGCCGGCATGCCCTTCGAGGAGACGATCGAGGCGTTGAGAATGACGGAGGCGCCATCGACGAGAAGCGGAAGAGCCTTTTGGACGGTGAAGAGGACGCCTTTGACGTTGATGTTGAAAGTTTTGTCGTAGTGGGCTTCGGTGATGGAGCCGAGGGGCGCAAATTCGCCGAGGCCGGCGTTGGCGAAGAGAATGTCGATGCGGCCTTTTTGCTGCTTGACCGTGGCGTACAGGCGGTCCAGATCGGCGAGATTCGAGACGTCGCCCTGGACGGCGGTGACGTTTTTGCCGATTAGTGTTACGGCGGCGTCTAGTTCGGGTTGGCGGCGGCCGGTGATGAAGACGTAGGCGCCTTCGTTGGCCAGGCGATGCGCGGTGGCCAGGCCGATACCGCTGTTGCCTCCGGTGATGACCGCTACTTTTCCTTCGTGCTTGGACATGAGATTTTCTCCTTGGATGGAATGCGTTTGCGTTCGCAATTTCGTTTGGTTGCCGAAATTCAAAGGCGCGGGTCTAAAGACCCGCCACTACAGAGTCAAAGACGCGGGCGGGGCCCTTACAGGGTAAACAAGCCCCGCCCCTACGAACACCTGGGCCGCTTGCGCCGCCCTTGGTTTGGCGCTATGAAACGAGCAGTCGAATTAGAGGCCACCAGAAACCGGGAGGATCTCGCCGGTCATGTACTTGGAGTCGGAAGAGGCCAGGTAGACGGCGGTTGGGGAGATGTCGTCGGTCTGGCCGATGCGGCCAAGCGGGGCTTGCGATTCGACCCATTTGCGAAAATCGCTATCGGCGAAACCAGCGGTGTGCACACCTTCGGTTTCAATCATGCCAGGATTGATGGAATTGACGCGGATCTTGCGCGCGCCAAGTTCCTTGGCAAGCGAACGAGTGATCACGTCGACGGCGCCCTTGGTGGCGGTGTAGACGGAAAAGTTTGGAGGCGCCAGCCGGCTGACCGCGGAGCCGATATTGATGACGCTTCCGCCCTTATCGGTGAAGTGCTTGAGCGCTTCCTTGGTGGTGAGGAGCAGGCCGAGAACGTTCAGATTGAAATGCGTGTGGAAGGATTCTTCGGTGACGCTATCGAGCGGCCCGGGAGCGTAGACGCCGGCGTTATTCACGAGGATGTCGAGGTGGCCGTAGGCTTTTTTCGTTTCGGCAAAAAGGCGGGTGATGTCGGCTTGTTTGGAGACGTCTCCCTGGACGGCGATGGCCTTGCCACCACTCCTGACGATGTCGGCGACGACTTTGTCCGCGCCGGCTTTGCTGGAGGAATAGTTGACTACTACGGAAGCGCCCTCGGCGGCTAGCGCCTTGGCGATGCCTGCGCCGATGCCCTTGGAGGCGCCGGTTACCACTGCGACCTGATCTGTAAGTTTGCCCATTTGCTTGATCTCCTCTTCTTTGTATTTATGTACCGTTGGGTACGAAAGTATCTGTTTTCGACGGCGGTGTCAACGACTTTCTTACCGCTCGATACGAAACATGTGATAAGATGACGGAATATGAGAAAGGATACAAAAAAGAAAAAGCGGGGTAACCGGCTCGTTTCCAGGCGCTTAGCGGTGAGGCGGGGAGGGGTGCATGTGGGACGGCCGAGGGCCTTCGATCCGGATATGGCGCTGGAGGCGGCCCTGCGGGTGTTTTGGACAAAAGGGTATGAGGGAACGGCGCTTTCGGATTTGACGGCGGCGATGGGAATTAACCGGCCGAGCATCTATGCGACGTTTGGGAATAAGGAAGCGCTGTTTCGGAAGGCGCTGGACCGATATAACGCGAAGATGACGGGCTTCACGGCTGAGGCGCTGAAGGAGCCGACGGCGCGGGCGGTGGCGGAGCGGTTGATGGTGGGGACGGCGGACTTGCTTTCATGTCCTGGGAATCCGAAGGGATGCTTGATGGTGCAGGGGGCGCTGGCTTGCGGGGACGAGGCGGATCCGATACGGAAAGAATTGATTTCGCGGCGGGCGACGGGAGAGGCGGCGCTGCGGGAGCGATTCGAACGCGCGAAAGTAGAAGGGGATTTGCCTGCTGGGGCTGATCCTGCGGATTTGGCCCGGTACGTTATGGCGGTGATGCATGGGATGTCGGTGCAGTCGGCAGGTGGGGCTTCGCGCGAGGATTTACAAGGGGTGATTGATTTGTCACTGCGGGCTTGGCCGCAGTGAGGGGCCAACCGAAAAAGGCTTGGGGCTGGGGATACGGCAGGATTTGTCAGCGGTGGCCTTTTCGATCTCGTTATTTGCTTTCGAGAATTTCGGCTTGGCTTCTGTGCTGCGCTTAGAGGAGTGGGTCAATTTCCAATTGTCCGACTTGTAGCCCCATAGTTTTTGTTGGCCGCTCTTACCGTAAACGACCAGCGTCGTCACACGCCTGTTTCAGACCGATTCTGCATGCCTTCTGATAAAGTGCCAACGCCCGAGCTTTATCCTTCCCCACTCCGGCGCCACTCTCATACACGGCACCTAGGGTGGCGCAGGCCTCAGCATTGTTGCCATCGCACGCCCGTTGAAAGTATGTGGCAGCGCGTGCTTCATTCTTCACTACACCTCTGCCAACCCCATACGCGGCGCCGAGGTTGGCGCAGGCTCGAGCATCACCTCCATCGCATGAGCGTTGATAGAGCGCGGTGGCGCGTCCTTCGTCCTTAGTAACGTTTGTGCCATTGAAATACATGCGGCCCAATTCGCCGCAGCCCATGGCATTACCACTGTCGCATGCCCGTTGGTAGAGCTTGACGGCGATTGCCTCATCCTTCGTAATTCGCTTACCAGTTTCATACATTGCACCCAGCATTGCACAGCCAAGACCGTCGCCGCCGTCGCACGCCTGTCTATAAAGATATGAAGCTCGTGTCGTGTCCAGTGCTACTCCACTTCCAGTTTCGTACATGAATGCTAATCCACTGCAGCCCTGAGCATTACGATTGTCGCAGGCACGTTGATAGAACTTCGCAGCAAGTGCCTCATCCTTAGCCACTCCGCTACCGGACATATACCTGGTGCCCAAGGAAAAGCAACTTGCATACTTTCCTTGGTCGCATTCAGCAGTGAGAGTCCCTATAGTTCCCGAAGACTGCTGTCTAGGAGCCGCGAGAATACTGCAACTCGTTAAGGAGGCGACAAATACGACAGCGAGGCTCCTTTTCCAAACCCATCGGTGAGATTTCATAGTGCGAAGCATACCCTCACCCCGAGAAAGTACGCAACTCCCTCCTCAAAAAATGATTAGAAAGTTGATGTTTGACTAACACGGTAACTGGAATCTGCGCGCTATCGTGCTTAGCGCCAGCGGGGATCGCCTTCGGTGATGGTGATGTAGCGGTTGATGGGGAGGTCGGTGAAGCGCTGGACTTGGGCACTGGGTTGGGGCCATTTGATTTCTAGCCAATCGAGTTTTTCGTGTTTGGCTAGGCCGAGGACGAAGCGAGGGTCGTGGGAGGAAAGATAGCTGCCGCCACCCACTTTGAAACGGGTTTGCTTTAGATCGCCGGCTTGGTAGGAGATGCGGGCGCCGATGGCGTCGGGGTTGGATTTTTTGCCGATGAGATTTAAGCCTAGCCAGTGATTTTTTGTTCCGGCGTTGTTGTGAAGTAGTACTGGTGGGCCGTCGTTTACCGCTATAAGGACATCGACCGCCCCGTCGTTATCGAAATCGCCGATGGCCAGGCCGCGGGCGTTGAGTTGTCGAGCGAAGACGGGGCCGCTCTCTGCACTGATATTCTTCAGGCCGGTGGGTGAGTTTTGGAAAAGCAGGAGGGGCTCGCTGTAGCTTACGCCGGGATTTATTTTGTCGATGACGTCGTCGGGATGACCGTTGGCTACGAAGAGGTCGAGGAGGCCGTCGTTATCGAAGTCGAAAAATTTGGCGCCCCAGCCGCTCATCATTTGCGTAGCGCGGGCGAGGCCGGTGGGGCCGGCTTTGTCTTCAAAAGATTCGTCGTGCTTGTTTTGGTAGAGGCCGTAGAACTCGTGGTCCAGATTTGTGACGAAGAGATCCATCCAGCCGTCTTGATTGAAATCCGCAGAATCGACTCCCATTCCTGAGCGGGCTTTCCCGCCGGGTCCATAAGCGACACCGGCGGTGAAGCCGATTTCCTCGAATTTTTTTCCTTGGCGGTTGGCGAAGAGGAAATTGGCGGTGGTGTCGTTGGCGATGAAGAGATCGAGGAAGCCGTCGTTGTTGATGTCGGTGACGACGACGCCCCAGGATTTGCCGGGATTATCGGCGATGCCCATTTTTTGGCTGACGTCGGTGAAAGTGCCGTCGCCGTTGTTGTGGAAGAGCCAGCTGGGCATGGGATTGAAGATGCGGGGGTAGCAGTATTCGTTGATGCCGGCGAGCGCGGGGATGTTGGGGGCGTTGCAGATATGGTGCGTGAGTTTGGTGAAATCGACGAAGCGGCAGACGAAGAGATCGAGGCGGCCGTCGTTGTCGTAATCGAACCAGACAGCGCTGGAAGCCCAGCCGGGAGCGGCGACGCCGGCGTGTTCGGTGACGTCGGTGAAGGTGCCGTCGCCGTTGTTGCGATAAAGAATGCTGCGACCGTATTGCGTGACGTAGAGATCTGGGAAGCCGTTAGCGTTGAAGTCGCCAACGGCGACGCCCATGCCGTAGCCACCTCCGGGGACGCCGGCTCTTTCGGTGACGTCGGTGAACGTGCCGTCGCGATTGTTGCGATAGAGGGCGTTGCGAAGCGGAGTGGGCGGAGTCCAAAAATCGCAGGGGCCGCTGTTGACGAGGTAGATGTCCATCCATCCGTCGTTGTCGTAGTCGAGAAAGGCGCAGCCTGGGCCGGTGGATTCGGGGAGAAATTTTTGGGGGGAGTGGCCGCTGGTGTGGAGGAAATTTATGCCTGAGATGGAGGCGGGAATTTCGGAGAAAGGAAAATTCTGGTCGGGAGCGACAGCAGCGCCAGAAAAAGGAGCGCGGAGGATTGGAGGGACGCTTACGGCTGCGGCTGAGCCGGCGAGGTAACGGAGGAAATCGCGGCGGAGATGGAGGTCGTGGGGCATGTTGTCATTCGGGATAGGTGGAACCTGGCTTGGCGATGCGGATCCAGTGGTCGGTAAACGTGGAATGGAGATTGGGCGGCTCGACTTTGGGCATGTGGCAGGTGACGCAATTTTTTGTGGCGACGGGGCAGGCGGCACCGGGATGATTTTCGGATTTTTTTTCGGCGGGGCTCGAGGCGTGGCACGCGAGACAGTTTTGATCATAGGAGGCGAGATCGTGCGAAAGAGGCTTGTGGGGATCGTGGCACGCCATGCAGGTAATGCGTGCGTCGCCTGCGGCCCAGCACTTGCTGTTTTCAAGACGATAGGGGGCGAAGCGGACGTTAAAGACGCCGACTTCGAGGAGATGACCGGAGACGACATCCTGCCAAGTGCGATGGCAGGAGCCGCAAAAATCGACGGAGTCGACACGGGCGAGGTGAGCGGGGTTGAGGATTAACCCGGAGCCGCGTTTTTCAGCTTTGGCGCGGGCAGCGGCGATGTGTTGTGCTCCCGGGCCGTGGCAGGCTTCGCAGGTGACGCCGGCGTACGCGGCGCTAGGATCGAATTGGTCTTTTGTCGTGGAAGCGGTGGTGTGACAGCCGAAGCAGAGGCGCGCTTCGTTGGGAGGGATGACGCGGCCCATAGCTCCGGCGAGAGTTTCAGGGACCGTGCGCGGTTGGCCGGGAGTGATGTCGAGCGATTGTGTGGCGTTGTAAAAGCTGACGTGGCTTTCGTAGAAATCGTCGCTCATTTTGTAGAGGAAGGTTTGCCCCATGTGGCCGGAGCCGAGAGCCCAAATCAGGTCAAGAGAAAGGACTGTGGTTCCCTTGCTGACTGTAAGAGCGCTTTTTTCAGGTGCGGTGAGAAGCTGATAGTGGAAAGGGCCAGCCTGAAACGGCAAGTCAGGATGTTCGCGAAGACTTTTTGAGTCGTAGGCGCGCGTGGCGGCGTGCAGCATGGCAGTCGATTGCGCGGTTTCGGATTTGAGTTCGTGGCATTCGGAGCAGGCATCGGGCCCGGTGTATTCGGTCCGTGCTGCTAGTCCCTTAGTGGGCCACCAGCCTGAGCCGCGAATACGAAGCTCGGTGGCGAGTGAGATGCTGCTCGGCGGCGGAGATGGAGATTGCGCAGACTGGGCGCGAACGGTGAGATAAGAGGCGACAAAAAAAAGCGCAGAGACGAGGAGAGTGAACGTGGCTCCAATGTGAGAAATGAGGGGCGCGGCTTTCACTGCGGAGGCTTTTGGCGCTCGAGGCCTTCGGCGACGCGGCGTTTGAGCTGTTCGAGGGACTTGGCAGTGTCACGCTGGAGGGCGGCTTCGCGATTGGCGTCTTCTTTGCGTCCGACGCCGTTGTAGGCGAGAGCTAGTTGATAGTGGCCGGTGGGGCTGTCTGGAGCCATTTTTTCGTAAGTTTCGAGCGGGGGGATAGCCTCGGTGAATTGTTGCTGGGCGACGAGCGCGGTTCCGAGGCCGAGATAGGCTTCGGCAAAACCCGAATCAATTTTTGTCGCGCGAGTGTAATGTCGAACGGCACCGCCAAAATCGCCCTCATTTTTTGACAGCTCTCCAAGCACATATTCAGCGGTGGCGTTGTTGGGATCGATTTCGAGTTCCTTTTCAAAATTCGACTTAGCCTGTGCCACGGATTCCGGCGGCGGCTGCGGCTCCGCAAGCAGCGCACGGCCCAAACGCGCATGGATACCTGGCAACATCGGATTGATCTCGATAATCTTCTGATATTCAGCGGCGGCTTCTTGCCACTTACCTTGCGTTTCGAGGGCTTCCGCGTTGAGCACGTGGACTTGATAGGAGAAGGGCGCTTCGCGGGCCAGATCCTCCGAGGTGTGAAGAGAAAGATCCGAGAAGGCGTGGGTTGCTGCGTAGAGAACTTCCGGATCTCGAGGGAATTCGCGGTGCAAGACGGCGAGAAACTCCAAGGAATCAAAGGGGGCATCGTGCGTCATGGCACAGTGCAAGCCGAGAAGGCCGATGCGCTTTTTCAGGTCGCGGTCCGCTACTTGATGGATGGACTTTTTGAGAAGCGGGAGAGCCTCGGCACATTTGCCCGCTTGCGCGAGAGCAATGGCGCGCTCGGTATCAGAGCGCTGCTGAGGGGCAGGCGATGGGGATGAAGTATTCTTTGAAGGCGACTGGGCAATTGCGACGAAGGCGTGGAGTGACAGTGCGAGAAGACCGACTCCGAGTTTGAAAGTGCGATTCACCAGGAAATTGTACATCGAACCACCCTTGTGGTGACGGGTATGAAAAGAAATGGCAGGCACCGAAGCGCCTGCCATTTCCTGGGGTGTTGAGGTGGAAAACCTAGAATATAAACTTCAGAGCGAGCTGAATTTGTCTCGCGCCCTGAGAGCCGCTGAAGTGTCCAAAGTCCGGGTTGCTGGTGGAGACCCCGGCGCCTGGATCAAAGGAACCGTCCGCAGGGCCGCCAAAGAAGGTATAAACGGGCCGATTGAACAAATTCAGCGTGTCCATGCGAAACTCCAGTCTCTTGCCTTCGGTAATGGCAAAGGCTTTGTGGAAAGTGAAATCCACGTTGGCATAGCCGGGGCCGCGAATATTGCCGACGCTGCAAGTACCAAATGTGTTTGGCGCGGGCACTGACACATTAGTTGGGTCAAAGTACTGGATGTAGGCTGCCGTGCCGGTTGTAGGATTTGCAGGCACATACTGGTTCAGGACCTTGATGGGCCCGTTGCAATCGGGCACGCCGGAGAGCGTTTGGGGTTCAACGCCGTTAGTGTTAGAAGTGTTGCCTCCGACGCCCCAGCCGCCAAAGTTGTTCAGCGTGAGGGCATTGCCGGTGTGCAGGGTAATAATGCCGCCGACCTCCCAATTGCCAACAATGGCATTCACGACTGGATTCAGGTCGTGGCCAAATTGTTTACCACGGCCAACCGGCAGTTGATAAGTGACATAGCTGGTAAGAATGTGAGTTTGATCAAAGTAGCAGGGTCCCCAGCTCGCGCCTGGATCGAAGATATTTTGCCAGCCAGGCTGCCCGCCAGAACTCTGCGCCTGGGTGCTGCCCCATCCGGTGCCGAAATAGCCGGGTGAGTTGCTGAGGCACTTCGAATAGGTATAGGACACCTGACCTTCGAGGCCATTACCCATGCGCTTCTGGAGAACAGCTTGGAGCGCATCGTATTTCTGCGTCGCGTTGGAGATGTTGGTGCCCGCCAGCGCCCCGTTCTGATCGGCCTGGAACAATGAGCCTGCAGCACCGCACGTGGCCAGGGTGACGCAAGGTCCGCCGCCGCCACCGAGGTAGGTGCCAGCGTTTTGGCTAACGATGGTCTGACCGGGAAGCGCTACAGTGCCAGCCGCATTCAATCCTTCGCGTTGGGCGACATCCTCGAAATTCAGAAGATGCAGGCCGTGCTGGCCGACGTAACCGATCTGGGCAGTCAGGGTGTTTGAAAATTGATGCTGGATCGTGACGTTCCATTGCTGAGATTGCACCGGCCGGAAGTTCTGATCGAAGATCCGGATTCGGATTCCCTGGTAGCAGGCGATGGTGATAGTGGTGCAGGTGGAGACAGGTCCGAAACCGTTTTCGATAGGACCGACAATGGCGGCCTGTTGAAGGACGCCATAAGGAACGTTCTGCGTGAGCTCTTCGTTGGACCCGCCGCCTTCAACGTAGGAAGAGACAGCATAGCCGGCGCGGAAAACGGTCTTGCCGTGGAATTTGGCGGGAGACCAAGCGATCCCGATGCGCGGCAACCAGTCTCCGATGCCGAGGTAGTTGTTGTAGAGAGCACGGGAATTGCCATCCTGGCCCGGCTGTTCGAGGGCTCCGGTCATCAAGTTAAAATTCACGACCCGGTTATGGACTTCGTAAAACGGGGTGTGATCCTCAAAGCGCATGCCGAGGTTTACAGTCAGAGTTGGGGTAACGCGCCAATCATCTTGGACGAAGAATGCGAGGATGTTGCCGCGCAACTCATCCAGCGTAGCCCCGCCGCCGGTGTCGCGATCGCCACCTGCGACGTTTCCTAGCCAGAGATCTGCCAGCGCAGAGCCGGACAGACTATTGATGCCAAGGAATCCCAAGGCACCATTGTTGCCCGGATAGATGTAGTTTTGGCGCTCGCGAATAAACTGGAAGCCCGTGCGAATTGTGTGCCGACCGTGATTGATGGTGAGGTTGTCTTCCACTTGGCCCTGGGTGGTGTGGAAGATCTGAATCAGGTTTCGCAAACCCAGGCTGGGATCAGCTCCAGAGCCGGCGCCAGCGATGTCTAACTCAATGAGACCGGGGACTTGATAGTTTCCGCCGGCGATTCCGAGTTGTTGAGTAATATTGCCAAGGCCAGAAGTAGGCGTCTGAGACTGACTAAAGTGAACGGCATTGAAACCGAAGCGCGCTTCATTCATGAGCGTCGAAGTAAATGCGTGGGTCCAACTGACCACGGCATTGCGAACGGGCTCGTCGATACCTTCCGCAGCACCTGCGTTGGCGACGGGAAGAGAGCTCAAGGCCACTTGGTCGAGGTCCATCTGGGACCAGCGGCCGTAAATGTGATCCTTGGAAGATATGACATAGTCAATCTTCAAATCTCCCTGGTCATTCGTGAGATTTGTTCCGCTGTTGAACGTGTAGTTGTTGCCGTTGAGAGTGTCGACCTGGGGTAGCGGATAGAGTTTGGTGTTCGCGAACAAGTTTTGGGCGAACGTACTCTCCGAGAGAGCGGGCAAACCATTGAGTGGCTGACCTCCGGCACCTGACGAGATATAAGTTGCAATGTTGTTGTCTGGAATGGGAGTCGTTCCGTTGCGGGGATCAACCAGTTGCGTTGTCCCGGAGCCACCTGTGCAAACGCCTGCCCCATTGAAGGCGCCACCGAATTGAGTGCAGAGCTGACCAAAGTCACCAGCGCGAGCGCTGGACGTGAGGAGCTGAGCGAACGTGGCGCCGGTGCTGGGAAGGCGCTGACCTTGGTAATCCGCGAAAAAGAAGAGCTTGTTTTTGAGGATTGGACCACCGAACGTACCGCCGAACTGGTTATAGCGCAGGGTAGGTTTGATGGTGGTGCCATCGGCGTAGTGACCGGGGGCGCCCTCATCTTGAGGCAAGCCTTTTGTCCAGTATGCAGAGGAATTATTCGCGTTCAGATAATCGTTGCGGAAATATTCAAAAACGTCTCCGTGATAATTGTTCGTGCCGGACTTGATCGAGGCACTGACGACGCCGCCCTCATAGTTGCCAAAGTCGGCGGGGGCGTTTTGAGTCACAAGGTTGAATTCCTGGATAGCATCAACGGGCGGTGTATAGCCCACCTCGTCGTTCTTGTCTTCGCTATTGATCTGTCCGTCGAGAAGATATTCGTTAGCTTGCTCACGGTTCCCATTGATGTAAGGCCTACCCGAACCTAACATCGTCTGCGGCTGGCGCATGGAATCGGGGTCGACGTTCGTGACGCCCGGGGCGAGCAGAGTTAGCTGGAGGTAATTGCGAGACGCCAATGGCAGTGAAGAGACGGTGTTGGCATCGATCAAGGTACTGACTTCGGCGCTTTGGGTTTGAAGCACCGGCGTATCGCCAGAGACTTCCACCGTTTCGGACACTGATCCCATTTTCATCTGAACGTCGACGCGGGCGATTTGATTTAGAACCAAAGTAAAGGGCGCAACCGCCGAGGTTTGGAAGCCCTTGCTTTCAACCTTAAGATCGTAGGTGCCGACGGGAATACGAATGATGTTGTAGATACCGGATTCGTTGGTGACTGAGCTCCAGTTGGTGCCTCGCTCCGTATCATGCGCTGTGACAATTGCACCAACGAGCGGCGCGCCAGCCGGGTCGGTAATGGTTCCTGTGATGGTAGCTGTTACATCCTGAGCCGACGCCGCGTGAACTCCGCACAGAAGTGCAAGCAGCGCAAAACACAAAGCAATCAGCCGCACAGACTGCAGTCTTTTCATGTTAATTCCTCCGAGGCGAGGTCCCCGACGGCCATTCCGCCTCTCCTCAACTGTCGAGATCTTTTGCACAGCAACGAGCACCCCAGCACCGCTATATGGCCGAATGGTGGATAGCTATATAGCACGATTTTAAGCTTGTCAAGCGAAAAGTAATGATTTATAAGGATTGTGGATGTAAGGACGTATAGCACCGGAGGGTGGTGATGTATAGCGGAGCAGGCTTGCGCTCTATATCACCAGAGGGCGCCCAGAAGCGGTGAGGCGAACACCCGGCTGGGCTAATCCGGGCAACCGCTTCGCGGTGAACGCCGCTGGCGGAAACGGGCAGAGGATCGCAGGATGGGGATGCGGAAATCCAACGAAAGACACGGGTTGAGCGGATTTTCCATCTTTTTTTACAATCTCGAGGCCGCGAGAGAGCGGCGATTCGTTGTAGGCTGTTGCTAAATTTCGGGAGCGGGAATGCCTGCTAAAAGTCAAAGTCGAACCAATGGATTGCCTGCGTACCAAAGAATTCAGGGTAGTCTGCGGAAGCGAATCGAGGCCGGGGACTTGCGCACAGGGGACGCCGTTCCTTCGGAGCGCGACCTGGCGAAGATTCATTCGGTGAGCCTGATGACGGCGCGGCACGCGCTGGCTTCTCTGGAGCGCGAAGGCGTGGTAGAACGGCGGCGCGGGATCGGCACGTTTGTCTCGGCGCCGAAGATTCATTTCAACAAGCTGATGAGTTATACGGAACAGATGGCCAGCCGGAGCATGACGGCGGTTTCGAAAGTGTTGTTCGCGAAGATTATTGATGATGAGCAAGAGGCAAATGCGCGGCTTTCTCTTTCGCCGAAGAGCGGAGTTATCAAGCTGGAGCGCTTGCGACATGCAGCGGGAGAGCCGTTTGCACTGGAAACTTGCTACCTTTCGGCGGCGCAATATCCTGGACTACTTTCGGCGCCACTACAGCGGGAATCGCTTTTTGGGATATTGGAACGCGATTACAAAGTGGAAATCGGGTATGCGGACGAAGAGGTGGACGCGACGGCGGCCGATCCACGGACGGCGGATCTTCTGGATGTGCCGCGGCGCGAGCCGTTGCTGCGCATCCGACAGGTGATTTTTTCCACGAACGGAAAGGCAGTCCTGTACGTTCTGGGTTTCTACCGGTCGGATCGGCACAATCTAGTGATACGGCGATTCCGGTAAAACCAAATTTCGAGTGGAGCGGGAAACTGAGGCAGTGTTAGGCTGCTTCCTAAATAGTGAAGTCAAATTTAAGTTTTAGCAGACGGCCACCCGACCGGCATTTTGGGGATTTGGTGGCCGCGCGAGGGACGAAGTGATTCTCGCCGGAGACATTGGCGGCACCAAATGCAATCTGGCCGTGTTTGAAGAGCACGGTTCTTCCTTGGAGCTTGTTTTCCAGCGCCGCTACGCCACGTGTGAATTTGGAAGCCTTGAGAGCTTGATTGGAAAGTTCTTTAGTGAATGCGCGGCAGCGACTGGTGAGACGCCGGAAGGCAAGATAGACGCGGCGGGCTTCGGAATTGCAGGAGCGGTGGTTGACGGCCGCCTGGTGGCGAACAATATTCCGTGGGAGCTGACGGATTTTGCGCTGGCCAGCAGACTGAACCTCAAACTCGAACAACTGACTTTAATCAATGATCTTGTGGCGACGGCATACGGACTGCCGCATCTTGCACCACAGGATTTTCTGGTATTGAATGCGGGTGCTCCGCAATTTAACGGGAACCAGGCCTTGATTGCGGCGGGGACTGGGCTTGGCGAGGCCATGATTATCTGGGACGGCTCCCAACATCGCGCGTCCCCATCGGAAGGCGGTTCGGCGGATTTTGCACCGCGGACCGAGCGCGAGATTCAGCTGCTGCACTTTTTGAAAAAACGGGTGCACCGGGTTTCTTGCGAAGAAATATTTTCGGGTCGCGGCTTTCGAAAGCTGCATGAATTCCTGAATCCTGCGGTGGTGCATCCGACGTTCGGAGAGGCGGAGGGCGCTTCGGCCAGCGAGATTACGCAGAACGCACTGGCGGGCGCATGTCCGGTATGTGTCGAAGTGCTTGATTGGTGGATCGATGCGTTTGGCGCAGAGGCTGGGAATTTGGCTCTGCGCGTTCTGGCGTATGGCGGAGTGTACTTTGCGGGCGGAATCGTTTTGAAAATACTTTCGAAATTGGAACAAAGCAGCTTCTGCCGGGCGTTCGCGGACAAGGGGAGGCTGAGTTCGGTGTTGTCCAAGATTCCGATTTCCGTGGTTCTGAATGAGGACGCGCCACTCTTGGGGGCAGCACATCAGGCTTTCGGCACTGTAGCGACATCGAGGCGTGAACAGCACGAGATTTTGTTTGAGCTTCAGCCTGTGCGCGAAGGACAGCCGCAGTAACGGAAGTTCTGTCCCATCATTTCCAATTTGAGTTAGTGCGTGCTTTTGGCAGCAACGTGCGACGACGCCGGATGCGAGCGGGTGTGTTTTACGATTGCGAGGAATCTTCTGGCGTTTTCCGCGATGATTTGTGGCTTGTTTGCTTTCAATGCCTCGGCTTGCACCAATTCTCCGCCGATACCCAACGCTACGGCACCGGCTTCGAGAAATTCAGCAGCGGTGATTAGATTGACGCCGCCGGTTGGGATGAACGGGATTTGCGGGAATGGACCCCTCAGAGCCTTGATGTATTTCGCGCCCCCCACTTGACCGCAGGGGAAAATTTTGATGAAGTCGGCGCCAGCGTCCCACGCGGCCATGACTTCCGTGGGTGTTAGCGCGCCGGCCATGATGAGCTTCCCTTCCCCCGCGGCAAAGGCGATGGTCTGAAGGTTTAGCCCGGGGCTGACCAGGAACTGTGCACCTGCATCGATGCAGCAGCGCGCGGCGTCAGCGTTGAGTACGGTTCCGGCTCCTATGAGAACTTCGGAGCCGCAATTCTTGACGAGTTCGCGGATGACGTCGACCGCGCCGGGAACCGTCATCGTGATTTCCACGATGGGAATCCCGCCCTCGCATACGGCTTCGGCGGCGAGGCATGCTTCCCCAGCGGAAGAGGCGCGCACGACCGGGACGATTCCGATTTCGATGATTCGTTCGCGGACTTTTTCTTTATCCATGGACGGCCGCCTTTTTCGGAAGAGACTCTAGCGCGCGATACGCGCTCCGATTCCTTTCATCACTTGCGTGACTTCCTGTAGCGTGGTCATGGAAGTGTCGCCCGGAGTCGTCATGGCGAGCGCACCGTGCGCGGCGCCGCACTCGACAGCCCACTGCGGATCGTGCCCGGCCAGAAAACCATAAATCAGTCCAGAAGCGAAGGAATCGCCCCCTCCGACGCGATCGAAGATTTCGAGATTCTCGCGGTTTTTTGCCTGGTAGAATTTGCCGTCGCAATAGCAGATGGCGCCCCAATCATTTTGCGTGGCGGTTTTTGCTTTGCGCAGCGTGGTGGCAACGACCTGAAAGGGATATTGCTTTAAGACCGTGGTGATCATTTGCTTGAAGCCTTCGACTTCGAACGTCGAGTGATGCTCGTCCATGCCGGGAACTTCAAAACCAAGGGCGGCTGAGAAGTCTTCTTCGTTGCCGAGCATGACGTCAACATGCGGGGCGATGCGGCGGTTTACTTCCTGCGCCGTTTTCTTTCCACCATGAGATTTCCAGAGCGAGGCGCGGTAGTTCAGGTCGTAGGAAACGGTTGTGCCATGGCGCTTTGCAGACTGCATGGCTTCGAGGGCGACTTCGGGAGTGGTCGCGGAGAGAGCGCAGAAAATGCCGCCGGTGTGAAACCAGCGCGCGCCGTGCTTTCCGAAAATTTCGTCCCAATCGATTTCGCCGGGCTTTAATTGGGAAACGGCGGTGTGGCCGCGATCGTAGCTTCCGAGGGCGGCGCGCACGCCGAAGCCGCGCTCCGTGAAATTTAGGCCATTGCGCGCTGCATGGCCCACGCCATCATGTTCGACCCAGCGGATCAGCGACTGATCGACGCCGCCTTGATAGATAAAATCCTGGAGCAGGCGGCCGACCGGGTCATCGGCGAAGGCCGTGATGACAGCGGCGTCCAAGCCGAAGCAGCGTTTCAATCCACGAGCGACGTTGTATTCACCGCCGCCTTCGCAGACTTCGAAGGATCGCGCGGTGGCGATGCGGCGGTCGCCGGGGTCTAAGCGGAGCATGATTTCGCCGAGGCTGACGATGTCCCAGCGGCAATCTTTCTTCGGTTTGATCGTCAAGCCCATGTGCTCACCTCAACTACTCGATTGATCGGGAACGATTGCTGGAGCATTGTTACGGTTCTCGTTGAAAATTTCCAGAATCACGTTTGTCCTTGAAAATCGATCAAAGCCGGCTCGAGCCGCGGAGCCAGAAGGTGAATCGCGGTGAGCGCCAGTAAGTAGGCCGCGCTGGCGATGAGGAAAGGAACTCTGTAGCTCCCCGTCCATTGAAGTACGTGGCCAACCAGGGATGCGACGAAGATACCGCCGATAGCCCCGGCCATGCCGCCGATGCCATTCACCGAAGCTACTGCTTGAACGGGAAACATGTCCGAAGACAGAGTATAGAGATTGGCGGACCAACCCTGGTGGCAGGCTGCGGCCAGTCCGATCAGCAGGACGGCGGACCACGTGCTCTCAACGCGATACGCGAACACAACCGGTATGACTCCGATGGCGCAGATCAGCATGGCGGTCTTGCGGGCGGAATTGACGCTGCGCCCACGCTTGATCAGAGAGGAGGAAAGCCAGCCTCCTGCGATGCTACCGAAATCGGAAATCACGTAAATCACCAAAATCGGAAGTCCAAGTCCGGTCAGCGCGAGGCCATGTTTGCTTTGCAAGAAACCTGGAACCCAGAAAAGATAGAACCACCAGACTGGGTCAGTCAGGAATTTTCCCGCGACAAATGCCCATGTTTGCCGCAACGGAATCAAGCGCGCCCAGCTGATTTTTCCCAGCGGTGCCTGGGGATCGCTGCAGATGTATTGCAATTCTGCCTTGGAGACTCTCGAATGCTCACTTGGTTTGCGATAGATCAGCAGCCAAAAGGCGAGCCAGACAAAACCGAGTGCGCCGATAGCGACAAATGCGGCTCGCCAGCCCCGGTGCACCACTATCCAAGGAACGAGCAACGCTGCGAGAATGGCACCCGCGTTCGTACCGGCATTGAAAATGCCAGTGGCCAGCGCTCGTTCTTTCTTTGGAAACCATTCCGCCACAGCCTTGATACTGGCGGGAAATACGGCCGCTTCGCCAAATCCCAAAGCGAACCGGGAGATCGCAAAACCGCCGAGAGAATTCGCGAACGCGGTGCCCATGGAGGCTAGGCTCCAGAAAATCATGGCCAGCGCATAACCTATGCGCGTGCCAAGATGATCGATCAACCTGCCCATCAATAACATGCCTGCTGCATAAGCAATCTGGAAAGCTGACACCAAGTTGCCGTAGTCGATTTCGGTCCAGCCAAAGTCGTGCTGCAATGTGGTTTTGAGAACGCCCAGGACTTGCCGGTCCATGTAGTTCTTCGTAGTTCCAAGGAGAAGCAGGGTGCAGATGACCCAGCGGAAGTAGCCGCTGCGCGCGGAACCGATTGGTGAGGATGCTTCGCCTGCGGTCTCGGCATCGGCCGGTTGGGGCAGGCTTCCAGATACGGAAATGAAGCGTGCTGGGTCCATGGTGTGGATGGAAAGCTACTCGATTTTGCGGCCAGGTTCCAGTGGAGAAGATGCTTTGGTCGGATCCGCGAAAGGTGGTCCACTCGAGATTGTCCCCGTAGCGTTTTTAGGACCCCCTGAGAATCGGCGTCAACGCAAGAGTGATAAACGATGCGTTTAGTAAGTCTCAACAGCCGAATTTCCGGACTTGGCTTATGATTTGGCGTTGTTTGGCAGCCGGTGGTCGCGGAAGGGGGCAGTTGAATATGCGCATTCCTATCGCTGGTGCATCTTTTATACTCGTCGTCGTGGCGATGCTTCTGACATCCTTGGTGGCAGCTGCGCCCGACCGCGTGTCCGTTGTCGTGAACGAGCAGGAACGCCGTGTCGATATCGCGATCGATGGAATGCCGTTCACTTCCTACATTTGGCCCTCCACGCTGAAAAAGCCTGTGCTCTATCCGCTGCGCACGACTAAAGGGACGATTGTGACGCGCGGGTACCCGCTTGAGCCGCGCCCCGGCGAACGTGTGGATCACCCTCATCATGCCGGGCTTTGGTTCAACTACGAGAATGTGAATGGTCTGGATTTCTGGAACAATTCTGACGCCATCAAAGCGGAGAATGCGCCGAAGATGGGAACGATTTTGCAGCGCGCGATCGTATCCGCAAAAAGTGGTGCGCAGGCCGGGGAGCTGGACGTCGAGACTGATTGGGTTACATTCGAGAAGAAAGTTTTGTTGAACGAACACACGCACTTTGTGTTTCGCGGCGGGGCAGACTCTCGCAGCGTGGACCGCATCACTACTTTGCGGGCGCTGGATGAAAAGGTTTCGTTCCCTGATGAAAAAGATGGAATGCTGGGGCTGCGCGTGATTCGCGCGTTGGAAATTCCTTCGGATAAGCCGGAGGTCTACACGGATGCCAGCGGGCGCGCGACTACCGTGGCCAAGCTGGACAATACGGGCGTCAACGGCACCTACCTTACAAGCGAGGGCAAAAAAGGCGACGCTGCTTGGGGGACGCGCGGACGGTGGTGCAATTTGAGCGGGATGGTTGGCGACGAACCCGTCACCATCTCGATTCTCGACCATCCCGAGAATCCCGGGTTTCCCACCTACTGGCACGCGCGAGGTTACGGGCTATTTGCTGCCAATCCGCTTGGGCAGAAGGTTTTCAGCAACGGGAAGGAGGAGCTGAATTTTTCGCTGGCTCCCCACGCAAGCGTGACTTTCCGTTATCGCATTTTGATTTCTTCGGCGATCCTCACGCCTGAAGCTACTGAAGCTGCTTACAAGGAGTTCGTCGCGGCGTATCATTGATTCGCAGAATTTCATGACTATCCACATCGGCCTCATCGGCGGCGGCAACATTACGGAAACTCATGCACGCGCAGCGCGCGCCATTCCCGGCGCCGAAATCGCCGCAATCCACGGGACCAACGCCGAAAAAGTCGCGCACCTTTGCCGTGATCACGGCGGTACGGCATACCAAGACTTTGACGCTTTCCTGAAGCACCGCCCGATGGATCTGGTGATCATTGGCAGTCCTTCGGGACTGCACGCCGAGCAGGGCATCGCGGCTGCGCGTCGCGGTCTGCACGTCCTCACAGAAAAACCGATCGAAATCAGCACCGCGCGCGCCGACGCTCTTATTGAAGCTGCGAAACAATCTGGGGTTCAACTGGGCGTCATTTTCCAGGACCGCATGAAGACACAGATCCGCCAGCTCAAAAGCTGGATTGAGCAAGGCTTGCTCGGCAGGGTGTTATTCGTGGACGCCCGAGTGAAGTGGTATCGGCCGCCTGAGTACTACGCTAATTCGCACTGGCGCGGGAGGATCGCTCTTGACGGAGGGGGCGCGCTAATCAATCAGGGTGTTCACACTGTCGATTTGCTGCTTTGGCTTTTGGGTGATGTCGTTCGCCTACAAGCGCAGACTGCAACGTTGTTGCATAAAATCGAGGCCGAAGATACCGCAGTCGCAACACTCGAATTCGCTAACGGGGCTTTGGGTATTTTTCACGCCACCACTGCCGCGTATCCCGGCTATCCCCGCCGTGTCGAAATTTCCGGGACGGAAGGTACTGTCATTCTCGAGCACGACCGCATCATCGCGGCGGATCTCCGAAACGCTCCCGCTGACGCGATCGAGTCCTACGCGCCGGATGAAAACAAGAGCTCTTCGTCTGCTGCCGTCAGTGATTTCCGCGGCCACCAGGCTGTTCTCGAGGATTTTCTTGCAGCCATTCAAAATAAGCGGGCCGGCGCCTGCGACGGAGTGGAGGGCCGGCGCAGTATTGCTCTGGTCGAATCCATCTACAGTGCTGCAAAGACTCCCGATCGCACGATCACAGTCGGAAATGCATAGACCCGTGTCTCAGATTCTTCTTGCTTCGTTCGTCAGCCGCTCAGCTGTACCATAACCACTCGTTTCTTACTCATAGCGCGGAGCTATCGCGAATTCGACGAGAGGTGCTTTTGTATGAGGTGTCAGAGCGGGTTCGGGCTTGCAGGCATTCTATTTCTGATGCTGGGCGGTACTACATTCGCGACGGAAAAATCGGCGGCGACGCGGCTCATCGAACTGGCCAAAACGAATAGCCCGGTGCTGAAAGACGCCATCGCTAACACACTCGACACCAAAGAACTGAAGGATGGAACGGCTTGGATGGGACACGGGACAGACTTTTTCTTTGCGATTTCAGCGACCTCGAAACCTTTGCTTTTCATCGACGGTGCTGTGGGGCCGCAGATGCAGAACTTAGCGGGAACAGAGCTTTGGTACGCCTCCACCCAAATCGAGCCAGTGGGAAGACTGCACTCGTTCTACTACCTCATCAACGGCGCGAAGTTCGGTGGCCGACTGGACTTGCCCGCGTTTGGACCTTTGTCCTACCAGCAGCCCGGAATTCCAGCGGGGACGCTTTCGCCTAAGCTGCTCCACACCAGCAAAATCTACGATGGCATGAAGAGCGAGTATTGGATTTACGTGCCTGCGCAGTACGACCCGCATACGCCCGCCGCATTGATGGTGTTTCAGGATGGCGAGTGGTATCTCGACCGCAACGGCAATAATCCGGCGCTCAATGTCATTGACAACTTGATTGCTCAGAAAAAGATTCCGGTGATGATCTGCGTGTTCATCAATCCGGGGGATATTGAAAGCTCGCCTGGCACGCCGACTTACAATTTAGTGAAGAAATACTCGGACGAGTGGCAGCGGACGCTGAAGGATTCCATGCGCAGCACGCTGTACGACACGGTGAGCGATCGCTACGTGCGGTTTCTGCATGGCGAAGTACTTGCGGAAGTTGCGGCCAAATACAATATTCGCAAGGACGCTTACAGCCGCGCGATCACTGGCCTTTCCTCGGGCGGGATTTGTTCCTTCAATGCGGCGTGGCAGATGCCCGACCAGTTTAGCCGCGTGATCTCCTGGATCGGCAGCTTCTCCAGCATTCAATGGAAGGAAGATCCGGCGGTTCCAGATGGCGGCCAGGACTATCCGGAGAAAGTCTTGCATGAGGCGCACCGTAATCTGCGCGTGTGGCTTCAAGACGGTGCCGAGGATCTTGAGTTGGAACATTACGGAAGCTGGGCGCTGGCAAACATTCGTCTCGCCAATGCGCTGAAGATGAAGGGCTACGATTTTCACTTCAGTTTCGGAAAGGGCACACACAATTCGGGCCAGGGCGCGGCAGAGTTTCCTGAGCAGATGGTCTGGCTCTGGCGAGATTACGATGCCAGCAAAACGGCGCAGACTTATGAGATTGAGCAGTCGGAAAAATCGAAGCCATTGTTTCGAGTAGCGATCGTCAATCGCGACACACAATAAGCCTCGAAAATACGATTAGCAATATTTCACCACCCGACTTATCTTCAGCACCAAAAGGAGAAACAAATGCCTCTGACGCGGCGTCACTTGTGCTCTATGATTCCCGCAGTGCTGCTTCCCGCAATCCTTCCGCGCGAGGCGTCGGCCCAGCAAGACAGCGCAATGCCGTCGGCAATGTATCCGTTCGAAAAACTGCCCGTGAAAGTGACGAACGATGCGCAGTATCGCGAGGCGTTGAAGGGAAAACTTGCGACGGGAGAATCTCTCGAGGTGCATGAAACGACGCTCCCGCCAGGAGCAGCGCCGCATCCACCGCACCGCCATGTGCACTCCGAGATGTGGCTGATTCGCGAAGGAACAGTGGAATTGAGCGTAAACGGCGCTGTTTCCCATCTAGGACCGGGCGCGGTAGGGTTTGTGCGCTCCAACGATCTGCATGGAATCAAGAATACCGGCGCGACGGCCGCTACCTATTTTGTCGTGGAGATTGGGCCTGGTGTCGCCACGTGATCAGTGGATGTCTGCTCAAACGTTGGAAGAGTGGATAGCGTCACAGACGGCAGAGGTGACTTCGCGCGTGGTGGCCTTGCCGCCGAGGTCAGGGGTGTGAAGGCCGGAAGCTGTGACGCGTTCGACGGCGTGCATCAAGCGCTGCGCCGCGTTTTTTTCGCCGAGATGTTCGAGCATCATCGCGCCAGTCCAGAAAGCGCCGATGGGATTGGCAATGCCTTTGCCGGTGATATCGAAAGCCGAGCCGTGAATGGGCTCAAACATGGAGGGAAAGCGGCGTTCCGGATCAATGTTGCCCGTAGGCGCGATGCCGAGGCTGCCAGCGAGGGCGGCGGCGAGGTCGGAGAGAATGTCGGCGTGAAGATTTGTGGCGACGACAGTATCAATGCTGGCGGGCTTGGCGACCATGCGTGTGGTCATGGCGTCGACGAGCATCTTGTCCCATGTGACGTCGGGAAACTCTTTTGAAACCTCGGCGGCGATTTCGTCCCAGAAGACCATGCCGTGGCGCTGGGCATTGGACTTCGTAACGACGGTGAGAAGTTTTCGCGGGCGCTGTTGAGCGAGTTGGAAAGCGAAGCGCATGATGCGCGTCACGCCGCGGCGTGTGAAGATGGAAGTTTCCGTGGCGACTTCTTCAGGAAAACCGCGGTGTGCACGTCCGCCTTGTCCGGAATATTCACCTTCGGTATTCTCGCGGACGATTGCCCAGTTGAGATCGACTTGCTTGCAGTCGCGGAGCGGCGAAGACAGGCCATTCAGGATGCGCGTCGGGCGCAGATTGACGTACTGATCGAAGCCCTGACAGATCGCGAGGCGCAAACCCCAAAGAGTAACGTGGTCGGGAACATCGGGAGCGCCGACGGCGCCGAAGTAAATCGCGCTGAACGGGCGCAGTAGTTCGAGGCCGTTCGTGGGCATCATCACTCCGTGTTTTTTGTAGTAGTCCGAACCCCAAGAAAATTCTTCGACCTTTAGTTGAAATCCGCCGACCTTTTGTGTGAGCGCCTGCAACACTTCGAGACCGGCGGAAATCACTTCAGGACCAATGCCATCCGCGGGGATAGCGGCAATGGAGTACTCGCGCATTTCAACTCCCGGAGCAGACTGGTTATGGCGCTCAGTCTGGTCCATTTTCTGTGTATACTGCGCGGCGCACATTAAATGTCGCGCCGAACGAAATTAGTGCAGGATAGGTCCGCCGCATTGTTGAGCGTTTGCGAATCGAGGGAAGATGGACGTCACATCGACGGCCCCGGCAGTCGCTGAGCGCGCGCGAAAACGGATTGCGTGGCGGCTTCTTCCCTTTCTCTTCCTGCTTTACATCATAGCTTTCCTGGACCGCATGAACGTCGGCGCTGCGGCGTTGCAAATGCCGGGCGACCTAGGCTTCAACGACAAAGTGGTCGGGCTCGGCGCTGGGATGTTCTTCATCGGATATTTGGTGCTGGAAATTCCCGGGGCGTTGATCGCCGAACGATGGAGCGCGCGCCGGTGGATTGCCCGCATCATGATTTCCTGGGGAATCATAACCGCGCTGATGGCGTTTATCCACACGGCGCGGGAATTTTATGTGGTGCGGTTTCTGGTGGGGGCGGCGGAAGCAGGTTTTTTTCCTGCCGTGATTGTTTACGTGTCGCACTGGTTCCGGTATCAGGACCGGGCGAAAGCGATTGCCGTGTTTTACGCGGCGAGTCCGCTCTCCTACGTCGTAGGTTCCCCTCTGGCCGGTTTATTGCTGGGAATTACATGGTTCGGACTACGAGGATGGCGATGGCTCTTCATTCTGGAAGGCGTTCCCGCGGTCGTGTTCGGCCTGGTTACGATTTATTACTTGACGGATTGGCCGCGAGAAACAAAGTGGCTCCTGCCGGACGAACGCGACTGGATCGACAGCCAGATAGAAAACGAAAAACAGGCCAAGCAAAGGGTCCGTTCCTACACTATTTTGCAGGCATTCGCGCAACGCGACGTCATTCTGCTGACGTTGTGCTACTTCTGCGCGACGACGGGAGGGTATGGAGTAGCGTTTTGGTTGCCGAGCATTCTGAAGCGGCTTTCCGGGCAGAGCGACATGCGAGTCACACTTTTCGCGGCGCTGCCCTATCTTGCCGGCTTTTTGGTTCAGCAATTGAACGGATGGCATTCGGACCGGACTCTGGAGCGGCGTTGGCATGCAGCGATTTCGATTTTTCTCTGCGGCGTTTCTCTATTGCTGGCGGTGATTTATGGCTCGAGTCTGGGGGGTGCGGTCGCTCTGTTCTGCTTGGTGGGCGCCGGCTATTACTCATTCCATCCTTGTTTTTGGGCCGTGCCCACGGCGTTCTTGAGCGAATCCGCAGCGGCTGCGTCCATCGGATTGATTAATTCGGTGGGGAATCTTGGAGGATTCTTTGGGCCGATGGTTATGGGATATTTGGTCAATCGCACGCATTCCTTCCGCGCGGGGCTGCTGTATCTCGTTGCGAGCTTGTGTCTCTCAGGGCTCTTGATGCTTGCCGTCGGTGCGGGGCGCCGACCTTCACCCTTTCGAGGTGAGGCTCCCGCAATTTAAGTGACGTTTGTACGCCTGGATGTTCGGGCTACTTTCGAGTTCTAGCCTCAATGGATCTCTGGCTCGGGGATGGGAGTGGTGCCTTCCAGGAAATCAAAGTCGCAACCTTCGTGAGCTTGTTTGATGTGCTCCATGAAAAGTTTTCCGTAGCCGCGGGGAAAGATGCTTTCCTTTGGGCGCCAGGCGGCCCGGCGGCGGGCCAGTTCATCGTCGCTCACGAGCATATTGAGTTGGCGGGCGGGGACGTCGAGTTCGATGAGGTCGCCCTCTTTCAGCAACGCCAACGGACCGCCGACGAAGGATTCGGGCGAGACGTGGAGGACGCAGGCGCCATAACTTGTGCCGCTCATGCGAGCGTCGGAAATGCGGACCATGTCGCGGATGCCAGCTTTGAGCAGCTTTTGCGGAAGCTGGAGATTGCCCCATTCTGGCATGCCTGGGCCGCCTTTCGGGCCCGCGTTGCGGAGCACGAGGACGCTGTTGGCGTCGACATCGAGATTCGGATCGTCGAGACGCGCGTTCATTTCGTCGAAGCTGTCGAAGACGACGGCGTGGCCGGTGTGCTTGAGGAGGCGCGGTTCCGCGGCGGAGGCTTTGATGACCGCGCCGTTGGGAGCGAGATTGCCGTAGAGAATGGCAAGGCCGCCAGAGGCGAGAACGGGGTTGTCCAGGCTGCGGATGACATCGGGATTGTAGATTTCGGCGCCAACGATATTTTCGCCGAGAGTTTTGCCTGTGATAGTCAGGCAACCTAGATCGAGGTGCGGTGCGAGGGCCTTCAGCAGTGCCGGCAATCCACCGGCGTAATAAAAATCTTCCATAAGGTATTTGCCGCTGGGCCGGATGTTGGCGAGCATGGGCGTTTTTTTTGAAAATTGCTCGAAATGATCGAGCGTGATATTGATTCCGGCGCGGCCTGCCATTGCGATCAGATGGATCACCGCGTTCGTTGAACCGCCGAGGGCGAAAACTGCGGCAATTGTGTTGTTGAAGGAAGCGTCGCGCAAAATATCGCGCGGCTTCAGATCTTCCCAGACCATTTCGACGATGCGGCGCCCGGAGCGATTGGCCATCTTGGGGTGATTGGCATCGACAGCGGGGATCGAAGTTGCGCCGGGCAGCGTAAAACCCAGGGCTTCTGTCAAGCTCGTCATCGTGGATGCGGTGCCCATGGTCATGCAAGTTCCGGCGGAGCGGGCGATGCCGTTTTCGATCTCGGTCCAGGCTTGTAGATCGATGTTGCCGGCGCGGCGTTCTGCCCAATATTTCGAGACGTCGGAGCCGCTGCCGAGGATTTGGCCGCGCCAATTGCCGCGAAGCATTGGTCCTGCCGGAACATAGATCGCTGGCAGATTCATGCTGATGGCGCCCATCAAAAGCGCGGGAGTCGTTTTGTCGCAACCGCCCATCAGGACACAGCCATCGGCTGGATAGGAGCGCAACAGCTCCTCGGTCTCCATCGCGAGGAGATTGCGGTACATCATGGTGGTAGGCTTCTGAAAAGTTTCACCGAGAGTGAAGGCGGGCATCTCGACAGGGAAACCGCCAGCTTGCCACACGCCTTTCTTGACGTCTTCCGCCCGCTCGCGAAGATGGCTGTGGCACGGGTTGATGTCGCCCCAAGTGTTGATAATCGCGATGACGGGTTTGCCGGCGTAATCGGCTTGTGTGCAGCCCATGGAGGCGGCGCGAGAGCGGTGGCCGAACGAGCGCAGATCGTCAGGGCCGAACCAGCGATAACTTCTCAGTGACTTAGAATCCTTTGGCAGCACAAAGTTCCTTCCAAAAACTTGGGACTTAAATCAGGCAACCGCAGAACCCTCAAATCGTAGAGTCAACTGCCCATCCGTTCTGAGAAACCCTGCATTGTAGGAGGCAGAAAATTACAGTGTCAACCTCTTAGCTTTCACACTGGGTGGCTCAGTTTCCGAGTGCGCGTTTAGCTGGAACTCCCCAAGTATCTGCGGCCAGAGCGTCTTTCAACAAGATATTCTGCACCGCTTTTAATGAACTGATTCCAATAATGAGGAGCAGGACCGATGGAAGACTCTCTCTTACGAGTCAGGTACCTTTCTGCGGAGGACAGGCTGTAGCTAAAGAAAGTACGCTGTACTCATTCTGTCCTACAGTCCAACTAACCTCACGCCATTTTCCTTGCTAGCCTCCATCTGCAATTAGCACGGTCAACAACGGGTCCCCCTCTCCCCGGAAGTCGGTAGACACACCGAATCGTCGAGATATCAAATTTCTTTCAGGGGGCCAACTTGAAAAACCATCTCGCTATAATCCTGCTTTGTCTGACCACCGTCTTTGCCCTTCCCGCACAGCCGCAAAACTCGACAACAAGTCTCTCGATGAGTGCGCACTGGGACGATGGGTCGAATATCCACGGGACCGTGACGTTTAGCAAACAGAACGCTTCCGGCCCTGACACGGTTGTCTTCACGCAGACCTTGTCAAATGGCCGGGCCAGCGTATCTGAGGCGTTGGGCGCAACGACAATGTACGACGTCACTCTTGTCGACACTGCAGGCACGCAATTGATCAAGTTTCCGATTGCCACGGCAATGATCAATCCGGGAAACCTCAAGCAAGCCCAGATCATATTTGTCTTTCGCAAAGCCGACAATTCCTTGAAATCTGGCAATATTTCGGTTTCCATGGAATTTTAGCCCGGCCCCGGCACTTTCGGCAAAACATTAGCTCACGATAACCCTACGTAAATCGGTTCGCCGCCACCAGTCTGCCCTGGCAACGGCGGACTAACTCCTGGCCGGTCGCAAAATCGGAAACTGACTCGCTGCTGCTTTAAAGACAGCATTTGATTCTTCTAATCTCCATTTGCCGGATAGGGCTTGCGCCGATTTTGATGTAATCTTTTGCGCTATTCGGGTGGCGACAATGAGAAACGATACGATTCTGGTGCTGGTTAGCGCGGCTGAGACGGCGGAGGCACAGGTTGCAATGTTACGGCGGCAGCTTGCGGACGTCAAAATCATCGCCGGAAGTTCAGCCGAGACTTTTAAGAAGGATGCAACAGACGCCAGCGTGCTGTTCAATTGGTCGGGGCCGCTGGGTTTGTTTAAGCAGGTGTTTGCTATGTGCCCGAACCTGCGCTGGGTGCATTCACGCTCAGTGGGGTTAGAGAGAACGCTGTTCCCGGAGATTGTGCAGAGCACGGTGCCGCTTACCAATGGAGTCGGAGTATTTAGCGCATCGCTCGGCGAGTTTGCGCTTGGGGCCATTTTGTACTTTGCAAAAGACTTCCGGCGGATGATACGGAACCAGATGGCAGGTGTGTGGGAGGCGTTCGATGTTGAACGGGCATCTGGGAAGACCGTTGGAATTGTTGGATATGGAGACATTGGCCGGGCGATTGCGGAGAGAGTGCGTGCCATGGGAATGACCGTGCTCGCTGTGAGGCGGCATGCGGCTACTTCGCAGGGCGCAGATCCGCTGGTTACCGAAACTTATACGCCGGAGCGTCGGCTGGAGATGATCTCGCGGTGCGACTATGTGGTCGCAGCGGCGCCGTTGACCGCAGAGACGCGCGGGATGATTGGTGAGGCGGAGTTTGCAGCGATGAAGCCGACGGCGGTGGTGATCAATGTCGGGCGCGGGCCGGTAATGAACGAGGAGGCAATGATTGGCGCGCTCTCCAGTGGGCGTATTCGAGGAGCGGCGCTGGACGTGTTTGATCATGAGCCGTTGCCGGCGGGGCACGCTTTCTACAGATTGGAGAATGTCTTGCTATCTCCGCATTGCGCGGACCATACGCCTGATTGGCTGGACAATGCGATGAAGTTTTTCATTGAGCAGTATGGGCGGTTTCGAAAGGGCGAGCCGTTGCTCAACGTCGTGGACAAGAAATTGGGATACTGATTGGCGCGATGCAGAGCTGACATTTGTACGCCTGGGCCGCCCGGGCGCAGCGGGAGGGGCAAGCCCCTCCCGGATCTGTTGCGACGCGCGCGATCCGATCACCCGGCGATTATTTTCCGGTGTAGCTGACGCGCCAGATGGATTTTGAGCCGTCATCGGTGACGAGCAGGGAGCCATCGGGCGCGACGGTTACGCCGACGGGACGGCCCCAGACGTGGCCATTGTCGACGACGAAACCGGTCATGAAATCCTCGTATTCGCCGGTGGCATGCCCGGTTTGATGCAGCGGCACGCGAATGAGTTCATAGCCTACGCGGACCGAGCGATTCCAGGAGCCATGTTCGGCAGCGAAAATATCGCCTTGGTATTCCGCCGGGAATTGTTTGCCGTTGTAAAAAGTCAGTTCCAGCGAGGCATTGTGCGGATGGAGGATCACATCAGGCGTGATGACTTTGTCTTTGAGTTCTGTATGTTTTCCCTCATGGCGCGGATCCTGGTGGCCGCCCATGTACCACCAGGGCCAACCGTAGAAGCCGCCTTCCTGCACGTGAGTGATGTAATCGGGAACGAGATTGTCGCCTAGCGCGTCGCGCTCGTTCACCGAACACCACGGCTCGCCAGTTTTCGGATTAATCGCCAAGCCAACGCAATTGCGGATGCCGTAGGCGTAGATTCGCATCGAGGAACCGTCGGGATTAAACTCCAGCACATCGGCGCGATTCTTTTCCGCGGGCGTCGTGTCAGGGTCGTCGATATTCGAGGCCGATCCTACGGAAACGAGCATCTTCTTGCCATCCAGCGTGAACTGAATGTCGCGCGTCCAGTGGCCGGGGCCGGGAGGAACATCTGCAATGTGCTCGGCGGGACCGCGCGCTTTCAAATCGCCGTTGTGGTAAGGAAAGCGGACTACCGAGTCCGTGTTGCCAACGTAGATCCACTGCGGGTCCGGCCCAGGAGGATAGAAGTTGATGCCGAACGGGCGATTCAGGTCAGTGGCGAAGGTTTCCGACTGCATAGGTTTGCCGTCGTCAGTGATTCCGCGGAAAACCAAGATGCTGCCACTGTGGCTTTCAGCGACGAAAAAATCGCCATTGGGCGCAGTGCGAATCAGACGCGGCTCATCAAGACCAGACGCATAGAGCTCGACTTTAAATCCTGGGAGAACTTGCGGCCAAGCGTCCTTCGGACGCGGCACGAGCTGCGGGCCGTTGCCGGACGACGACGTGGCGAGCGGCTCAGGCAAATCCTTTAGTGTGATCTTGCGAATCGTGCCTGGCTTTTCGAAACGGTAGTCGGTGAAAGGCTCTTTCGGAGGAGGTGCGTTCGTAGCAGTGGCGACGGCTTCATCGGCGGAAAGCTGCACGCGGGGCGAGCCAGGTTTGAGGCTGCCGAGGACACGGAGATAGTTGATGATCTGCCATCGCTGCTCTTCTGGCAGACTGGCCCAAGGCGGCATGCCGTTATTCAGATCGCCCTTAGTGATGTACCAAAAAAGCTCGCCATCGCTGGCGCCCTGCGCTTTGCCGGTGGCCAGAGCAGGAATGTTCCCCGTGCCTTCACCGTTTGGTCCGTGGCAGGAGGCGCAGCTATGAAGATAGTCCGCCTTCGCAGAGGCGGGGTGCTGGCCCTCGAAGGGATTTTTTTGTTGTTTTGCGGATGAAGGCGCGTCGTGGAAGGTCGAATTCTGCGCCTGCGATGAAGCAATCTGAAAGAAAGATAAAAACGCCGAGCTTGCAAGAGAAACGGTAAGGATGCGAGCGCTTGGTTTCAAGGTAGTCTTAACCCCCTGTGTCGTCACGGACGAGTAAGCCGTGCACTGCAGCAAGCGAAATTATATTGGATTGTGGCAGCTGAGGCGAATGGAAAGCTAACCGTGGGCGGATGCGCGCCACGTTTTTGTCCGGTCCGGACCCAACAAATTTGGAGGCGCGGGTGGGATTCGAACCCACGGATAAAGGTTTTGCAGACCTTCCCCTTAGGCCACTTGGGTACCGCGCCAAACTCCTAAGTATAGCAAAATTTTTAGCGGTTCCCTGAGACTGGCGGCGCACCGCGCGGGGACTGCGCGCTATTTTTTTGCAGGCGACAGCGGCGAAGCGATTTTAGCTTCCCTCAGGAAGCGGGCGGATTCTTCCGGCGGCGTGGGATTGATGTAAAAGCCCGTGCCCCACTCAAATCCAGCGACTTTGGTCAGCTTGGGGATGATCTCGATGTGCCAGTGGTAATGGTCGTTGATCTCTTCTCCGATGGGCGAGGTATGGATCATGAAGTTGTACGCCGGACGGTCTAGGACGGCGTCGAGGCGCATCAGGGTGTCTTTCAACATACGCGCCAGGCTCGCGTACATGGTGCTCTGGTTGTTCTCGTACGAGGAGCCATGCACCTTGGGGAGCAGCCACATCTCGAAGGGAAAGCGCGGGGCATAAGGAGCGAGCGTGATGAAATGGTCGTTTTCGCCGATGACGCGCTCGCCGGTATCCCGCTCCTGGCGAATGATGTCGCAAAAGATGCAGCGCTCTTTTTCGTCGTAGTAGTGCCAGCAACTGTCCACCTCTTCGCGCACTCGCCGCGGCACGATGGGCAATGCAATCAATTGCGAGTGAGTGTGGTCCACGGAAGCGCCGGCGGCTTCGCCATGATTTTTGAAGATCAAAACGTAGCGGAACCGCTTGTCATTTTTAAGATCGAGCATGCGGTCGCGGTAAGCCCAAAGGACGTCTTCGACGGCCCGTTCCGGCAAAGAAGCTAGAGTCGCTACGTGGTCAGGCGTCTCCACAATGACTTCATGAGCGCCAACGCCGTTCATCTTGTCAAATAGGCCTTCGCCTTCGCGATCGAGATCGCCTTCAATACCCAGAGCGGGAAATTTGTTGGGCACGACCCGGACAGTCCAGCCTGGAGTGTTCGCGCTGCCATTGCTGCGCCCGTAGACGAGAATCTCTGGCGGCGTCTTGGCCTCATTGCCGGGGCAGAACGGACAATTCTTGGCGTTTGGCGGCGAGGGAACGGTCTCACGCAGAAAATCGTTTGGACGCTTTCCACGCTCGGTGGAAATAATCACCCAGCGGCCAGTGATCGGGTCTTTTCGCAACTCCGGCAAAGCAGCCCTCCTCGAAAGGGGTAATAGACTCAGGCGCGGAGAGAGCGCGCCTGCGCTCCGATTGTACCGCGTCTCGCGGTGTTGAAAAGGCGTCCGCAGGATTTTCCTGTGGAATTTTACATTTGGGGGCTGAAAGCGTCTTTATGCAAGCGCACTACCGGCGGTTTGCCGGGGGAATTGTCGATGGCGACCACGTCGAACCGGCACGGGCATTCGGCGACACGGCGTTCCGTCAGGAAGTGCTGCGCGGTACGAGCCAGAAGATGCTGTTTGCCCTGAGTGACGCTTAGCTCTGGCAAAGCTGACATTTCCTCGCGCACAGTGCGCGTGCGGACCTCGACGAATGCTAGCGTTTTGCCGTCGTACCCAACCATATCGATTTCACCCTTTGACGCGCGAGGAGTGAAATTGCGCGCGACGAAGACGTAGCCATTGCGGCGGAGATACCAATATGCGTAAGTTTCACCGCGAATGCCGGTTTGGCGCGCTACCTGTTTTTTTGTTTCGGGTGACGGACCTTTATCTTCGCGCAAGCCTTTTCGCGCGGCCCAATGGACAACTTGGAAAATCAGTCGCGAAATGAGCGGCACGGGCACTCCACGAAAACCAACGACATGACGCGGAGTATAAAGAAAGATTAATACATTTTCTACTATCCTTTTTCGATAAGCAGGAGCGCAACTTGCGTTCTAGGGGCGCAGCATGCTGCGCCCCTAGAACTGACTATTGGTGATGCGAGTTCTTGGCGGTAAATCGACGCTAGATTTTTGTTTCCGCTTCGCGTATGCACTCTTCGAGAGTTCGAACAGCGAAGTCTGCCTGTTCCTCGTCGATAAGAAGCGGCGGCGACAACCGCACCGTGTTTTCTCCCGCGCCAAGGATGCATAGCCCCTTGTGGAAGGCGAGGTCAACGATGGCATTGCGCAAGTCAGCAGCCTTTTCTTTGGTGCGCTGATCGCGAACAACCTCAATTCCAATCATCAAGCCGCGTCCGCGAACGTCGCCGACGATTTTGAACTTTTTCGTCCAATCGGCGAGACGGGTGAAAAGATAATCGCCCATACGCCGCGCATTCTCGAGGTACTGGCTTTCGATGAGCTCCGCCGTAGCCAAAGCCGCTGCGATGCAGACAGGATTTCCTCCAAAAGTCGTTCCGTGCGATCCAGGCTTCCAGTTCATGATGCTGGCAGGCGCGAATATGGCCCCGAGCGGCATGCCGCTCGCGATACCCTTCGCGCTGCAAATGATGTCCGGCTCGATTCCGGCGAATTGATGCGCCCACCATTTTCCGGTGCGGCCCATGCCGGACTGCACTTCGTCGGCAATGAGCATGATGCCGTGCTTGCGGCAGATGCGCTGTAGCTCTTGTAAAAAGAAGTTCGGCGCAACGACGTACCCGCCTTCGCCCTGAATCGGCTCGATGATGATGCCCGCGACTTCCTCAGGATCAAAGAGCCGCTTGAAAATCTGCTGTTCGAGCAGCTCGAGAATCTCCGCGCCGCAAGTTTCTGCGGTGTGTCCGTGAGCACAGCGATAAGCATACGGAAAAGGAATGTGCTCGACGCCCGAGAGCAATGCGCCGAAACCCTTGCGCTGTGTGCTTTTTGAGGCGGTCAGCGAGAGAGCGCCCATAGTGCGGCCATGAAAGCAGCCGTAGAACGCGATCATCTTGTCGCGCTTGGTGGCGTATCGCGCGAGCTTGATCGCGCCTTCGACGGCTTCCGCGCCGGAATTGGTGAAGAAGGCCTTTTTCGGCGCATCGCCGGACAGAGTACCAAGCAGATGCTCGGCGAGGCGCGGCATACTCTCGTAATAAAAATCCGTGCCCGACATATGAATGAGCTCAGCAGCCTGCTGCTGGATGGCGGCTACAACTTTGGGATGGCAGTGGCCCGTCGAACAGACAGCAATGCCGGCGGCGAAATCCAAAAATGCGTTGCCGTCTACGTCCTCGACAATCGCGCCGTGCCCGCGCTTGGCCACCAGCGGGTAATCCCGCGTATACGACGGCGACATGAACCTGGCGTCGCTTTCCACAACGCGCTTGGCGTTGGGTCCGGGCAGTGCGGTAACTAGCTTCGGCAGTTTCGATTCCGTTGTGGCAATCATCTCTTCCTCCTCGGGAAAATGGTCAGCGGTGAATGTGGATGAGCTACCGCAAAGCAGGTTGTGTGCGTACACCAATACCGAGTGCGCGCTCTGCCAGAAGAGAAGTTGCTTAGTCTACGCCGAAGAGGTTGGGACGCAGCTCGGCCGGAGAGAAATTACAGGGGAACCGATAGAGATTAGAGAGTTTCATTTGCGTTTCCAGCGGACGCTGCCGTCCTTTGAATCTTCAATAAGTATACCACGATCCGCGAGTTCTTTGCGGATCCGATCGGACTCGGCGAAGTCGCGCCGCTGGCGTGCGGCCTGGCGATCGGCGATGAATTTGTCGATGTCCGCATCACTTGGGCCGCTGTCGGCAGCGCCGAAACCGAGGGCGCGCAGCTTCTCCGCATCGTTGTCTTCCATGATGGCAAAGATGCGATCGAAATTCGCCAGAAAATCCTGGACGGCGGCTACATCTCCCTGGCGGAAGTCGCCCTTGTCCATGGCGATATTCGTTTCGCGCAGGAGATCGAAAGCCGCGGCCAGCGCGCGCGCCGTATTCAAGTCATCGGAAAGGCCGGCGTCGAATTCTTCCGCGGCTTCGGCGATGCGCGCGGCCATGCCCTTATGTTTTCCCGCTGGAAATTTGCCCTGAGCCAGGCGCGCGGCGAAGTTTCGCAGACGCTCGACAGAGCTCGCCGCTTGCTGCAATCCGTCAAACGTGAAATTGAGCTGCTTGCGATACGGCACGCTGGCCAGCGCAAAGCGCAGTGCCGAGGGCCTATATCCTTTCGCGAATAAATCACGCAGCGTAAAGAAATTGCCGAGCGACTTCGACATCTTCTCGCCTTCGACGAGTAGATGCTCGGCGTGCATCCAGTAGCGCACGAAGGGCTTCCCCGTCGCCCCTTCGCTCTGCGCAATCTCGTTCTCATGATGCGGGAACGCCAGATCGATTCCGCCGGTGTGAATGTCCAGCGTCTCGCCGAGATACTTCATGGCCATCGCGGAGCATTCAATGTGCCAGCCGGGTCGGCCCTTGCCGATGGGAGTCTCCCAGAAATGCTCGCCCGGTTTCGGTGCTTTCCAGAGCGCAAAATCGCGAGCGCTCTCTTTTTCGTAGCGGTCCACATCAACCCGGGCGCCGGCCTGAATTCCGGCCACATCAATATTCGAAAGCCTGCCGTAGTGCGGAAACTTCGCGATGCGATAGTAGATCGATCCTTCGCTGGGATAGGTATAGGTCTTCTCCTGCAATCGCTCGATAAGCTTGACCATATCGTCGATATGATCCGTCGCGCGGATCCAGTGCTCCGGCGCTTCGATCCTCAACGTCTTGCAATCGTCAAAAAAAGCCTGCGCGTACTTCTCCGTATAGTCACGAATGCTCACTCCGGCCGCAGCCGAGTTGGCGATGATACGGTCGTCCACGTCGGTCAAGTTCATGACGTGTTTCATCTTGAAGCCCCGCAGTTTCAAGAACCGCCGAAGAATGTCCTGAAACACGAAGGTGCGGTAGTTGCCGATATGCGCGTAGTCATAGACTGTCGGCCCGCAGGTATACATTCGGACCTCGTTGCCGTGTTGCGGAGCGAAAGCTTCAATCTTTCCGCCCAGCGTGTTGTGGAAACGAATTTCGTGCATCGCGCCCCAGGCAGCGTTCTGGCTTTGAGACAAGCGCTAAATTGTAGCCGACGCTTGACCGCAGTCGCAATGTGGAAGGATACGAATGCCACGACGAGCGCCGTTCCACGGGCGCACGCCGCAGCAAATTAGAAATAGAACTTCAAAGCGAGTTGGATCTCGCGGCCAGGCAAGGCCTGTGTGATCTCGCCGAATGTCGGCGAACTGATGTCATTGTCCGGCAAACGGAAGTTCGGGTGATTGAAAATGTTGAAAAACTCCGCCCGGAACTGCACCTGCTTGGTCTCGGTAATCTTGAAGCTCTTAAACGCCGAAAAATCCCAGTTCTGCAGGCCCGGCCCTTGGACCACATTGCGGCCTTCGTTGCCGAATTGACCTGCCTGCGTCACCGAATTGAGCTGTTGAAACGAGGCCGCGTTGAACCACTCCTGAACGGTGTGCGGCCCGCTGTTGGGATTGCCAACGAGATCAGGGCGATTGCTCGAGAAACCGGAGATTTCTGGCGCGCTACCCTGGAGCGAAACGTCCGTATCTGTGTATACCGTAAAGGGCGTGCCGCTCATGAACGTGTCGATACCGTTGAGCTGCCAGTCGCCCAACGCGTGCTGATACCACGTTTGCGGATGCCTCCAGAACGGCACTTGCCACTGATAGCTAAGGACGAGGCGGTGGCGCGCATCGAACATGGAACGGCCGTGCTCGGCGGACGGGTCGAAGGGATTCTGCGCAAGGTCGTTTTCTCCTGCCACGCTTTGCGACGCCGAACCGGTGATGTTGAAGGAAGAGACGTCGTCGAGCGTTTTCGAGAATGTATACGAGGCCAGGAACGAAAGCCCATGGCTGAAGCGCTTCTTGAGGCTGGTTTGCAGAGCGTTATACGTGGAATTAGCGATACCCGCGATCAAGCCCACGGATGCGAAGTTGCACGGCGGACTATTCACGGAGAGATTGCAGCCCGAATACAGCCGGCGATTGTTCACATTGTCTTCCGTCGAATTGGGCTGGCCATTCGTTTCGCCGGGCACAAACACAGCCGGATTCCCTTCGATGAATCGCGGCAGCTTCGTGCCTTTCGTGCCAACGTAGCCGACCTCCAAAAGCCAATTTTCGGCAAAGGTGCGTTCGATGTTGAGGTTCCAGTCCTGCGCGTAAGGCAAGCGTAGATTCGGTTCGAGAGTAAGGAGCGTCATGGGCTTCGCAAAACCGCTCCCGGCAAACGGATTCGCACCGCCGAAAGGGCTCTGGAAATCGGGGAAATTGAGTTGGGGTGTTTGCAGAAACGGTGGAGCGCTGACGGGCGCCTGCAGCGGCCCGCCCTGCCCGTTGTAGTAGGGGTCGTAGAAAATTCCGTAAGCGGACGTCACCAGCCACCGACTCTTCCCTGTGGGATCCCACGCCAAACCCACACGCGGAGCGAACGCATCTTTCTCCGTCGGGATCAAGCCAGCTGGGACGCCCGGATCACCGGGATAGACCAGTCCTGCGGGGGCATCAGGCATAACGACGGACTGCACGCCTGGTTCAAAGAGGTTCGTGCGATTTTTGATTTCGGTATAGGGGAACGGGATTTCGTAGCGAAGACCGAAGTTGACGGTCAGACGCGATGAGATTTTGTAAGTATCCTGGGCGTAAAAATCCGTGTATCCACCACGCAGGCCGCGGCTTGGGTCGCCTCCGCCTTGCAAAAAGAAGGCCGGTGATCCGCTGAGGAAGCTCGCGAATGCATCTGTAAACGGTGCGGGAGCAAAGACGAAAAAGCCGTTCGACGCGATCCCGAATAGCACATTGACGGAATCGTGGCCGTAACCGGCGCCGAATTTCATCTCATGCTTGCCGCGAATCCAGGTGACGGAGCCGGTAACGTCGATGGCGTCTTCATACGTGTCGCGTGGGCCCGTGATGGGATCGCCGGTCGAAGCGTAGCCGCTGACTTCGAGAAACGGCGGGCCAATCGCTGCCTCCAGCGAAGGCGCGTAGTCGAAGCCGAGACTGGCCGGCGTCGTGTGATTCACAGCTTGGTTGAAGAGAAATTTGTTGCGCAGGAAGGATAGACGGAGCACGCCGATGAGCGAGGGAGAAAAAGTGCGGGTCTCCTGTGCCACGAAGTTCTGCGCGCGCTGGTTCTCCCCAACCGGAAAGCCTGGCACATTGGCGCCCGCCGTCGAGAGCGGATCGATTGTGTTCCCCTGCGAAAACATGTAGCGGAAATTCAGAACGTCGCGCGAGGAGAGGTAATGATCCACGCGCACGCCGAATTGATCGTTCCCTTGGTCGAGCGTCTGTGTGCTGCTGAAGCCGTTCGGTCCGAGCGCGGGGTCGTTGGGTAATGGAAACAGCGGCAGCAAGCTTTGCGCAAAGGGATCGACTCCGGGAAGCATGTTATAGGAAACCGGCTGGGGCGTTGGCCCGGCAAACACATTGTAGAGCTGCCCCGCTGGATTGCTGCACATTCCTGATGAATTGAACGTGCCGCCCGCCTGCGTGCAGAGCAAGCCGAAGTCGCCGCTCCGTTCGGCTTGCGTGGGCACGGTGGCGCTGGAGGTTTCGCCTTGGCGAAGCCGGAGCCCCTCGTAATAGCCGAAGAAGAACGTCTTATCCTTTTTGATGGGGCCACCGAACGTGCCTCCGAATTGATTGCGCTTCAGCGGCTCGACGCTGGCGGCGAAGAAGCTCTTCGCATCGAGGTCGTCGTTCCTTAGAAACTCCCACAAAGCGCCGTGAAACGCGTTCGTGCCGGTGCGTGTGATGATGTTCGTCGTTGAGCCGGTGCTGTGGCCGAATTCTGCGTTAGCGGTGTGCGTGAGGATGCGAAACTCGACGATAGAGTCTATGGGCAGCTGAATGACCAGGCCGCCGTCCACCGCATTGTAGTTGTTCGCGCCATCAATCAGAAAATTGTTGGATTCCGGACGCTGGCCGTTCACCGCGTATGCTTGTCCGTTACGCAGGGAGCCGCCGGCTTCCGCCATGCCCGGCGTGATAGGGACAATGCCGGGTTGCAACAGGCCCAACTGCGAGAAATTTCGGCCGTTCAATGGCAAGTCCAACACATCGCCTTCACCCACGATTTTTCCGAGGCTCGTGACGGTGGTTTCCACCAAGGACGCGTCTGCCTGAACGCGCACTTCTTGCGTGGGGATTCCGACTTCGAGACGCACGGCTACCGTTGCAGTCTGATCCACATCCAGCGTGATTCCTTCCTGGACATACTTCTTGAATCCTTTGGCCTCGGCTTCGAGGCGATAGTGGCCGATCGGAAGTTCTACGAAGACATATACTCCCTGAGCATCCGTCGTCGCTGTGCGTACGAGTCCCGTTTCGCTTTGAACAGCCGTAATTCTTGCGCCAGAGACCGTGGCGCCGCTGGCATCCAATATGGTGCCGCGAATGCTTCCCGCGATCTCTTGCCCCGAGGCGTTAAGGCTCGGGTAAATGGCGATCGTCAGGATGAAAATCAGCCTTCTGAGATTCCGCATGCGTTTCTCCGCTTTCCGCTGAACACCTTTTTGTCGTTGGGGCAGACGAATGCGCATTGAACAAGGAATGCTTGCGCACTAAGCACGCAAATCGGACTTCACCCCGCTTTTAGGTGTCGCATTATAAGAAGCGATGGTGCGGCAGGGTCAATAATGCAAAAGAACTAGCGGGTGACTGCCGATGAAATTGACGGTGGGCTTCCCGGTCGATAGAGTCCTAGGTTCTCACTCGAGAGGTGCATCGATGAACCGCTTCGTGTTGGGCAGCAGCCTTTTCGGTATTCTAACGTTCTCAGTAATTGCCGTTGCTCAAGAAAAGCCAGCCGCGGATGCGGCCAAGCTGCTCACGCCGGAAGCATCTCTCAACTTGCGATCGATTTCCGATTTGCAATTCTCACCAGACAGTTCGCGAGCCGCATTCGTTGTCACGGAGCCGCCTAAGGGCGAACGCCGAGCGCGCCATATCTGGCTGTATGAGAAAATGTCGGGCTCCGTCCGGCAATTCACATACTCGGCGAAGGATGAATCCTCGCCGCGCTGGTCCCCTGATGGAAAGCAACTCGCTTTTCTTTCGAATCGCGAGGATCAGCAGCAAGTCTACGTGATGCGCGCTGACGGCGGAGAAGCCGCGGCTCTGACCAAAGGTAAACGAAGCGTCAGTAATTTCGCCTGGTCTCCTGATGGCAAGCAGATCGCGTTTCTAGCGCCGGATGCCAAGAGCGAAGCCGAAGAAAAAAAGGATAAAGACAAAGACGACGCGCATGTCGTGGATAAAGCCGACAAACAGCCGCGGCTCTGGCTGCTCACATTGTCAACAGGCGAGGCCAAAGCGCTATCCGACTCCAAATGGGAAATCAGCGAGCTCGCTTGGCTACCGGGTGGCGACCGCATCATCGTCAGCGCCACGGATCATCCGGAATCCGACCAGGAAACGCATCGCATTTTTTCAATCGCTGTCTCGGATGGCTCACGCAAGCTTATTCTCGCGCCGCACGGCCCGTTTGGAGACCTGCGCGTGTCTCCAGATGGGATGACAGTCGGTTTCATTGGCTGCCGCGTGGATGGCCCCGCGCCGCACGACCTCATGCTCTTGGATATTGGCAAACGGGCCGCTCGCAATCTCACCGGCGCAAGCCTCGACCGCGCCATCGTGGAACATCGGTGGACGAAAGACGGATCCATGCTCGCCCTCTACGCCGAGGGATTCCGGCACGAGTTTGCCGGGTATTCCCCGGAAGGCATGAGCAAAAATCCGGCAAATCCGCCTTCTGGAAATGTTAACGCCTTTGCCGTCTCTGACTCAGGGGACGTTGTTTTCGCGGGACAATCAGCGACAACTCCTCCCGAGCTCTGGCTGTGGGATCAGAAAAATACGCCGCAACAGATTTCTCACCTCAATGACTCCTGGAAAAAGTTCACGCTTAGCACTCCCGAATTCTACAAATACAAATCGTTCGACGGTCTCCAGATTGAAGCGGCCCTCTTGAAACCCGCTGGGGCCGATGCAAAATCCAAGCTGCCGCTCATCGCATTGATTCATGGCGGACCTACGGGCAACTGGCAAGACTCGATCGAAGTGTGGGGCCAGCTCCTGGCGGCGCGCGGTTACGCGGTCTTCTATCCCAACATTCGCGGCTCGGTCGGCTACGGCCAGGAATTCGTCGAGATGAACCGCGGCGATTGGGGCGGCGCCGACTTCAAGGACGTGATGTGGGGCGTGAAGGATTTGATCGACCGCGGCATAGCCGATCCAGCAAGGCTCGGCATTGGCGGATGGTCTTACGGCGGTTACATGGCGGAGTGGGCTATCACACAGACGAACGATTTCAAAGCAGCCGTCTCGGGCGCGGGCCTCTCCAACTTGATCTCCGAATACGGAACCGAAGAAGGCCCCGCCTACGATGAATGGTTTTACGGCGTGCCCTACGAGTCAGAAAGCCTTGTGAAATTCCTCAATAGTTCTCCGTTCACGCAGCTCAAGAATGCGAAGACGCCGACACTCATTCTTCAGGGCGAGGCCGACACAACGGATCCGCCAGACCAAAGCCAGGAACTCTACCGCGGGTTAAAACATTATGGAGTCGAGACGGAACTCGTGATGTATCCGCGAGAGCCGCACGGTTTGCGTGAAGAAAAACACATGCTGGACCGCATCAATCGCATTCTCTCCTGGTATGACGCGCATATGAAGTAGCCACGACCCGAATCTCCGGCCTGGGTGCTTGCGAGGGATTGTTGCTGTTCTGGACCAGAATCGTTTACTGCTGGCTTCCGACGGTTTGGAGTTTCGTGAGTTTCGCGAGGGGTGGAAAGGATTCCAGCAGAGTCACCGTGCGGTCCGGCACAGTTGCCCCGGTGCGCAGAGCGTTCGCCATGAGTTGCACGGCCTGCCCAGCCATGGGAGGCGTTATCACTGTGGATGTCAGCGAGCCGGCGCGGACCCATGCCTGACCTGTCTTCAGCAAGCCATCGGCTCCCATAAACGGCAGGCTCAGCCATTTTCCGCGTTCTTCCGGATTGCTTATTTCTTGGAGGGCTTTTCTCGCACCCATGGCCATTGCATCATTTTGCGCGGCGACGGCAGCAATGTTCAGTTTGCTTGAACCTCCCAATTTTAGCCAAGTCGCGAAACTACGGTAGCCACTCTCTTCTGTCCATTTGCCGCGCAGTATTGTGACACGAAGATTTTTCGGACAGACGGCTTCGAACCCCGCTTTGCGCTCTTTCACCGTAGCGCTTTCCGTGGGACCAATAATGTACAAAGCAGCGCCACCGTCGGGAACTAGCGCAGCCAATTGCCGCGCCTGAATCCTCCCGATCTCCGCGTGATCGCTGGTCACTATAAAGATCGGAATTTTGGAGCTTCGCTTCAACTCGGAGACATATCCCGCGTCGTGATTGACGAGCCCCCACGCAACTCCCGCCTCAATCGCTGCCTTCGCCACTTGCGGAAGCCCCGTTCCGCCCGCCGGCTCGACGATGATGCCGTCCGGCCGCAATGTAGGATTGGCTTGGATGGCCTTAAGCACTTGCGTGCTCTGCGTGATGGTGTCTCCGTCGGCGTACACTACCTGGAGGTCAATCCCCAATTCGCGCGCGGCCGATTCCGCAGAAGCCGCCTGTTCGAGTTGATAGTCGTTGTTCTTGGTAATCAGTGCGAGGAGAAATCGCAGCTTTTTCACGTGGCTGGGCCCCCAAGTTGCGCCTTGCCGTTCTCTTTCTGCTTGGGTGCATCATAAGACGAATTTTCCGGTGGCCGAGGAAGAAACGCTGCTTTGGTTACATCTTGGATAGCCCCGTGCCCGTAAAGTATCCTACCCGCGAGGTACCCTAACCGAGCGCTCCGCTTCACGTAGCGGGCCGGTTGTGGTCCCCACCAATCTAGCACTACCCATTGCGTAGCCCTTTACACTCTAGAATCCTCGTGGTAGTCTTTTTTTCCGTACCGCCATCCACGCGCCAGGCGGCTGGGCCTCTGACTGAGAACCTGCCACACGTTTGTCTAAGCGACCGTGAACCGGTCGACTTGTCGCTCGAAAGACCCTCCCCTCGAGGAACAACTCGTCGTCTCTCTACGCGCGTTTTGCCCACGGCCCCTGCTGTAAAGATGATTGCGGTCTGGTTCGATGTATTCGAGGATTTAGAAGGGCAGAATTCGTTAGGGGCAAACGCGATGCGGCTAAAATTCGTTGCAGCCGCGAAACGATTGACGACAAAAAGGGGACATCTTGCTTAAGCTCCGAAAAGTGGAAATCGTTGGCTTTAAGTCGTTTTCCGACCGAACCGTTGTCACCTTCAGCGGCTCCGGCACAACCTGCATCGTCGGGCCCAACGGTTGCGGCAAATCCAACGTGGTCGACGCGATCTCCTGGGTTCTGGGTGAACAAAGCCACAAGTCTCTGCGTGCTGGACGCATGGCGGACTGCATCTTCAACGGAACGGTTAAGCGGCCGCCCCTTGGCATGGCGGAAGTAACCATCACCATGGAAGACGCCGAGTTGGCCGAAGCCGCCCGGTTCGTTCTCGAAGGCGCATCCATGGAGGGCATTGCCGATCCCACGTCCGCAATCGCGACCACCGACGGCGACCTAACTGCGACCTCAGATCCAAACGTTCAAATTCTCTCGCTTGACCCCGCGCCGGCCCCCGAATCGCAGCAAGAAGGAACAGAATCGCAAGATTCTGCGTCACAAACAGACGAAGCGTCCGCCTCCGTTCCTGAATTTTTGAAAGGCAAACGCCGTAAGAAGGGCGGCGACAAACCAGTTCTCGCCGCCAAGCCCGGCGAAGTGGTCGTCACGCGCCGCCTCTACCGCTCCGGCCAGAGCGAATACTTGATCAATGGCCGAATGGCGCGCCTCCGCGACATTCAGGAAATGTTTATGGGAGTGGGCCTCGGCCCCGATTCCTACGCCATCATCGAGCAGGGCCGCATCGGCCTGATCCTTTCCACCAAACCGATGGAGCGACGCGCCATTATCGAAGAAGCCGCCGGTGTCACAAAATTCAAAACCAAAAAGCGCCTCGCGGAAGCGAAACTCGAATCTTCCAAGCTCAATCTCGCGCGCGTAAACGATATCGTTGTCGAAGTGGAAAAGCAGCTCGGCTCGCTGAAACGCCAGGCTTCCAAAGCCCGCCGCTACGCCGAAATTCGCGACCAAATGCGCGGCATTGTCCGCCAGATGCTCGCCGGAAAGGCGCGCGAGCTGGACGCCGAAGCGGATCGCATCGCCAAACAGCTCGCCGAATTCACTGCCGCGGAAACGCAGCACGCGCAAACCATCCAGCAACAGGAAGGCGAACAAGACCGCCTCAACCAGCGCATCTATGAACTCGACGCCGAGATTCGCCAGAATCAAAATGTGCTGAACGCCACGGCGCTGGAAGTCGATCGCACCGAGAACCGCATCGCTTTCAACCAGCAGCGCGCCACGGAACTCAGCTCGCGGCGCACGCAGATCTCCTCCGAAATGGCGGAAGCGGCCGCGCAGGCGACCGAATGGGAAGCTCGCAGCACCACGCAGCAGCTTGCAGTAACGTCGCTACGCGAAGAGTCCGGCGTTCTCTCTGGCCGCGTGGAAGAGCTTGCCACCCGGGCAGAATCCCGCGCCACGCAGATTCAGCAATCCGAGGCGCGTATTGAAGCGCTGCGCCGCTCCGCATCGGAAGCCGGCGAAAGCCTCCTTCGTCTGCATGGTGAGCAGAAGCAAGCAGAAGAAGCGCTCGTCCACCATCTAGATGCGCTCCACAAGCGCGAAGCAAGCGAACACGATCTCCTCGAAACTTCTATTCGCATCCGCGACGAAGCCGATCAAGCCGCTTACGACTGGGAAGCCGCAAGCGGCCAGCTCAACGCGCTCACGCAAAATGCGGCTGCTCTGCAAGCGCGCATCGCGGACTTGCGCCAACAACGCGAAACAACCACGCAGAAGGCCGATGTACTGCGCGATTCGCTCTCCGGCGTCCGGGCGCGCCATGAGACACTCACGCAAATTCTCAACGATCGCTCGTACACCGCCGATGCCGTACAAAAGCTGTTTGCCGCCAATGAACGCGGCGGCGGCCAAAATTTCCACGCCGTGGGAGTGCTCGCGGATTACGCGGAAGTGGAAGAGCAACACGAAGCTGCCATTGAGCAATATCTCCGCGACGAACTCGAATACGTCGTTGTCGAAACGTATGATCACGCCCGTGCCGGCGTTTCCCTTCTCCGCGATGAAGTTGGCGGTCGCGCCACTTTCTTCGTCGATTCGTTGCGCAATCTGCGCCTCGCGGAATACGAGCCCATCATTAATTTCCGGATCGAAGACGGCGTGATCTCACGTCTGGACAAGCTGGTCGGCTTCCGCGATCCGCTCGGCGCTGCCGCAAAACAATTTCTCCCGCGGCTTCGCTCGGCTTATCTCACCGACGGCGCCGCGTCCGCCGAAACGCTGGCGCGCGACAATCCCCAATTTGCTTTCGTCGCGCCGGACGGCACGTGCTACCAGGGCCGCATGGTCACTGGCGGCCGCGCCGATGAAGCCGGCCCTCTCGGTATGAAGCGTGAGCTTCGCACCCTCGACGCGGAAGTTTTGCGGCTTGAACACGAAATGAGCGATGCGCAGGCCGCGCTTGCGCAAGTGAACGCGGAGCTTCGCGAAACAGAGCAGTCGCTCGAACAAATCACGGCGCAGCAGCGCGACGCCGAACGCAGCGTCTTCTCCGCAACGCACCGCCACGAGCACATGCAAAGCGAACTGGCGCGGCTCGGCCTCGAACTCACCGTTTGCCAGAACGAACTTTTGCGCCTCAGGAAAGACTCCGAAGACGCAAGAATGCGTGCCGAGCGTGCGAAGAATCAACACGCTGCCGCAGCCATCAGCCGCGCCGAGGCGGAAACCGAGAGTGCTCGGCTCGCCGAAGAACTCATGCGGCTTCGTGGATCTGTTCACACCGAGCAGAACGAGCTAGCTACCGCCCGTGCCGAATTCGCCGCGCTCAATGAACGGCTCTCCGCGGCCGAAGCTCTCTCCGGTCGTTTGCGGGAGGAGCGCGCGGAACTTGATCGCCGCGAAACCCTGCTTCTGCAGCAAGAATCCTCGATCTGGGATGAGACGGCCGCTCTCACCAAACAGAGTGAAGAGCTAGCGCAACAACTCGAAGGCCTCCGCGGCGAAAAACTCCGCCTCGAAGTCCGCCAGCGCCAGCTCGAGCAGGATTGGGACACCGGCCGCACGCGCGTCACGCAAATGGAAGATCATCTGCGCTTGGGCCGGCAATCGCTTCAGGAACTTCGCGAAAAACGCAGCCACGCCGAAGTGGATCACGCGCGAAACGATTCCGACCGCCAGCATCTCCGCGAAACCTGCATGACGGAAGTCAACGCGCAGCCCGAGGATCTGATCGCAACCGAAGCCGCCTTTATGACCGGCGAAGAACTCATCGTCGCGGAAACCAACTATCGCGAGATGAAGCAACGCATCGAAGCCATGGGCCCGGTCAACATGATGGCGCTCGAAGAGTTCAACGAGTGCGATCAGCGTTTCACGTTCCTGACGCGCGAACGCGACGACCTCCTCAAATCCATCGCCGACACGCAGCAAGCCATCGCCGAGCTCGACCTGGTCTCCCGCGAAAAATTCGAGCAAGCCTTCAACGCCATCAACGCCAATTTTTCCGAAGCCTTCCACACCATCTTCGGCGGCGGCATGGCCGAAATGCGCCTGACCGAGCCAGACAGCTCCGGCGACGCGGGCATCGACGTGGTTGCTTCGCCTCCCGGCAAGCGCATGCAAAACGTTCTTTTGCTCTCCGGCGGAGAAAAAGCCATGACCGCGCTCGCGCTGCTCATCGCTATCTTCCGCTATCAGCCCAGCCCCTTCTGCATTCTCGACGAGGTGGATGCCCCGCTCGACGAAGCCAACGTCGGCCGCTTCACCCGCCTCGTCGGCGACATGAGCGGCCAAACGCAGTTCATCATCGTCACGCACAATCGCAAAACCATGGAAACCGGCTCCGTTCTTTACGGCGTCACCATGCAGGAACCCGGCGTCTCTAAGCTCGTCAGCGTCCGCTGGGAAGGCGACGAAGCTCCCGCGCCCAAACAAAAAGCGGCCTCAGCCGCTTAAGCACAAGCCGGCGCACCACCAGATGCAACGCGAGAGCGTTTGCGCTAGAATTCCACTCCGCGGCGGAGAAATCGAGAGCAGTCCATGCACTCTGCAGTTCTGCGGACCCGCGCCGCGTTTGTAATTTTGTTTTTCGCCGGCATTTTCTATTCGTCGCAAAATCCAGCGCAAAGCCCCTCACGAAGTGATGACTCCTCCAACGAGCGCGTCTGGCTCGCTGTCGAGGAACAACCTCGAGGCCAGTTGCGCATCGAACCAATCGCGACCGTTGAGGATTCCGTCTTGACCCCAGTGCAGACCAGCTGCCTCTCCGACGCGCCGGCTTCTGACGATTTCTCGGCAAAGTACCTGCAGCCCGGCACAAAGTATTCCCTGCTCTTCGGCGGAGCTTCCATCGGAGAGGGCCAAGTGGGCGAGCAAAATCGAAGCGCGGCTACCGCCAGCCTGACTTACACCGGCACTATGAAAATTCGCGGCCAAGTTCGCGCGCTCGCCACGAATGCGGAGCAGAGCGACTTCCGAGTCGCGTCGCGCGAACCGGCCACCGCCGAACAGCGCGCCACAACGCTAGTCCTCGCCCGTGAAATCTTTAGCCAGCACGGCATCTCCGAAGCGCTCCTGCCTAAAGTCCGCGCGGAATATGTCACTCGCACTTTTGTCGCCCCTTCCCCTCAGCCCAGCTTGATCGGATCCTTTACCCTCGACACTGGCGGCACCGAAGGCCTCGTCCACACCCTATTCTTTGTTGCCGCCCAACCCGGCGAGAAACTTGTTCCGGAACTCCTCTGGGTACACCTCTCCGAGACCGAAACTGACGAAGAGCACCTCCGTTTCGTGGACCACGCTGACCTCTTCGGAAACGGCCAGGATGAACTCGTCGCCAAGCTCGTCTCGCTCCAAACCGAGACTCGTCGCTACGTCATTTTTCGCAGAACGAAAGACGGCGTCCATCGGGAGCAAATTTTCAAAACTGAGCCTCTAGGCTGCTCGTTATGAGGCCATAAGAAATATAGATCTTCCGCCGCACGAATTTTTCCACAATTTTCCTGCACCCGCCGCTTTCCCTCGACGAAGCGCTGCGCTAGAATGCTCCCCACCTTTGGGGAGAAACTTTTCTGTGGCTGCAAGTCCTGTGAGTCGCATCATTCAAGAAACGCATTTCGCCGGTCTCACTCCCGCGGCGCGCGGGAAGGTACGCGATATCTACGACCTCGGCGACAAGCTCCTGATCATTGCCACGGATCGCCTCTCGGCGTTCGACGTAATTCTTCCCACCCCCATTCCCGACAAAGGCCGCGTCCTCACGCAACTTTCCCTCTTCTGGTTCGAACTCCTGAAAGACATCATCCCCAATCACGTCCTAAGCTCCACGGACTTTCCCGCTGCATTCAATGCCTTCCGCGAGGAACTCGCCGGCCGCTCGATGGTCGTGCGCAAGACGCAGCCTCTTCCCATCGAGTGCGTCGTGCGCGGCTACGTCTCCGGCTCGGGCTGGAAGGACTACAAAGCCACCGGAAAAATCTGCGGTATTGAGCTCCCCGCGGGTTTGCGCGAATCCGATCGTCTCCCCGAACCCATTTTCACTCCCGCCACGAAAGCCGTCACCGGCCACGACGAAAATATCTCCTTCGACCAAGCTGCGTCCCTCATCGGCGCAGATCTCGCCGAGCACGTCCGCACTGTCAGCATCGAAATCTACCGCCGAGCCGCCGCCTATGCCGAGCCTCGCGGCGTTATCCTGGCCGACACCAAATTCGAGTTCGGCCTCCTCGATAGCACCCTCGGCTCTCCCAACGCAGTCGACTCCTTAATGTGGATTGACGAAGCCCTCACTCCTGACTCCTCGCGCTTCTGGCCCGCCGCTCAGTACAGTCCCGGCGGCCCACAGCTTTCTTTCGACAAACAGTTTGTCCGCGACTATCTCGAGCGAATCCGCTGGCCCAAGACCCCGCCAGGTCCGGATCTTCCGCCCGACGTGGTCGCCGCTACGCGTGCCAAATACCGGGAGGCCTATCGCATCCTGGCAGGGCACGAGCTAGACCAATAAGAGCAAACCGACCCAGAACAAACGGGAAGAAAATTCTGCGGAGCGTGCGATCGTGAAAGATCAACTCGAGGGGCTTGTCATACAAATGGTGGACCGGGGCATCCTGTTCGATGAGGCTGTGGGCGAATTCGAGAAGCGTTTTATCAAGCGCGTTCTGGACCGCGCCAACGGAAATCAATCCCGCGCCGCGCAAGTCCTCGGCATTCACCGCAACACGCTGAGCCGTAAAATCGACGAATACAAGCTCGCTTCCAAGAATCATCACTCACGCTAATCAGAATCGCCCATCCCCAACCAACCCACCGCCCCGAATCCGTCGTAGGGGCACGGCACGCCGTGCCCGTCCGTGGGCGAAAGCTTCCCGCGACGCAAAAGAAAAACGGCTCCCAAGCCGTGCCTGAGAGCCGTTCGTTGTTTGTAACTGGTTTGCTGTTCTAATTGCTCGAAGGCTTCTTCTTGACCGTCTTCTTCGGCGCAGCCTTTTCCTTCGGGATGTCCTCGTCGTTCACTTTGCCTTTTTCCCAGTGCAGCATGAATGCCGGGTCAGGATCGTAGGAAACCAGCGTCCCCGTGAAGTGAATCGCACTGTCCTTCTCGACGCGAGATACTTCCGGCTGTCCAGCTACCTTCACATCCATATCCGGCGTCGTCTTGGAATCAAACTCCGCGTCGCTGGTCACAAAGGCCACTTTCAGATCGATGACGTCGCCTGGAACGTTCTCAATCACCTTGCCAGGCACCCCTGGAAATTCCAGCCCGCAAGATGCCAGCCAGGTCACTTTCGCCTTGTCTCCCCCAGCCTTCAGGTCTGTCACCACCGAAGCGATCGTCATATCCTTCCGCGCGGCGTCCAAGTCCGCGCTGCTCGGTAGGCTATAGCTTGTCGGGCGATCAACTGAACCACCTGCCAGTTGCAATAGCTCGTTGAGTTCTGCATCCGTCAAGTTGTCACACGCTGCTTGCTGATAATTCTGGACTAGCTTGCGCAGATATTCCTTGAGTTGTTTGGACTGCGCCTGCGTTGCGTTCTTCGAAGCTGCACCACGCGCGACGTACCAAAAGCCATCCATCGTTTGAGGCGGGGCCAGCGCAAGATAATCCCGGCCAAGATTGTAGTTCGTGCTCGGCTCGTCGGGATTCAGCGCCAAGTACGCCTTGTAGAAGCTGATCGCGGCAGGATAGTCCTTCTGCACTGTCGCTGACTGAGCTCCAATGCTGTTCAGTGTCATCCTGAATGTCTTCGTCTGCGTGGCCCAAGCATCGTCCGCTACGCCGTCCGGCTTTTTTACATCGTCCAAAGTCTTAAGAGCGGTGGTGACCGCGTCCTGAGCAGACTTGGCGAGCGCCGTATCCTTAGCCGCGTCCTTGCCCTTTGCCGGATCACTCAGCAGCGTGCTGTATGCAACCGCGTGCGTGTAGTACGCATTGAACCGCGTTGCGGCATCAACCTTGTCTCCCAGCCCTGCCAGTTTGTCCGCGTTCGTGATCACCTTCTGATAGTCCTTCAGCTGGCCGTAGGACTGCATGTAGAGAGGATAAACGTAGATCAGCAAAGCGGAATTGGGATACTTCGAGACAAAATCATCAAGGCACTTCACCTGTGTGGCCGGAACCTTCTCACTCGCGCAAGCCTGCTCCGAGTTGTACTCCGCCATCGTGTAAGGCTGCTTCCCCGCCCCGGCGTCCTGCCCTCCCGCCGCTGGCGTTTGCGCCCGCGCGCTCAGCCCGTTCCCAAGAATCAGACAAAGCGCCGCGACCATCGCGAGGCCTGCCACTTTGCGTGTTCCACTCATTCCCACTCTCCTCGCACAAGTATCAAATCTGGATTTTCCGTTGCCGCTCTTCCGTGCACTGCTCATGCCAATGATTGCGTTGATTCCAAAACTTGAGAATTATAGGAAAAGCCCCGGTATATCCGCAAGCTGTCATCTTAGGAAAATTCAAGAAAGCCTGTGGAAGCACTCCGTTCGCTTACAAGCTTCTCCCCGTCTTCCCGGCGCAGCTTCGAGGATCCCAAGCCCTGCGGGAACTGCCAGACTCCTGAATGCTAAGATGAGTTTCGCATAAAAATGGTGGCAAGCGAGAGGAAGAATTCAAATGTCTCAAAAAACAACTATAAATTCATCCTCCGGCGAAACGGCCCCGCTTTCCGGCACCGTCGCGCTTGTCACCGGCGGCAACCGCGGCATAGGCCGCGCCATTGCTTTCCGCTTTGCCAAACTAGGCGCGGCCGTGGCCATCTGCGGCCGCGACGCACGGGCGCTTGCCGCCACTGAGGCTGAGCTGAAGAAATTAGGTCTGCCTGTCTATTCGCAAATCGCGGACGTCTCGCGCGCCTCCGATGTGACCGCCCTCGTGGAGAAAACTCAAGCCGCCCTCGGTCCAATCTCTATTTTGGTCAACAATGCCGGCATCGGCCTCTTCGGCCCTGCCCACGAAAAAACCGAAGCCGATTGGGACCGCGTCCTCAACACCAACCTCAAAAGCGTTTTCCTCGTCTCTCGCGCCGTAGCCCCGGCTATGATCCAGTGCGGCGCGGGCGACATCATCAACATTAGTTCTCTCGCAGGCCGCAACGCCTTCGCAGGCGGAGGCATCTACTGCGCCTCCAAGTGGGGACTTCAGGGCCTTTCCGCCTGCATGGCCGAAGACCTCCGCGAGCACGGCATCCGCGTCAGCGTCATCTGCCCCGGCAGCGTGGCCACGGAGTTCTCCACGCGCGGCTCGAAAGATCCTACCAAGGTCCTTTCACCCGAAGACGTAGCCCACGCCGTAGAATTGATCGTCACCCAAAGCCCGCAAAGTTTCCTAAGTGAAGTCCACGTCCGTCCCCTCCGCAAACCCTAGCCGCCGAATCCTTCCTAGGGGCACGGCATGCCGTGCCCGCACATGCCCAGACGGACTGGCGGATGGGCCTTTTCACCGCATCCCTCCTGCATCCTTCCGCGCCCCAAGCCCGATTCTTTCCTCTTGACATTAGTCGTCATAACAACTATCGTACTCCCATGAGTCGCCGCTCCACATCTCATCCCCCTCTTCCCCTGGAGGACACCATCTTTATCTCCCTCCAAAAAACCGCCGACTCTCTAGGCCTCGAAGCCGAGCAACTCCTCAAGCCTCACGGCCTGACCGGCACGCAATACAACGTCCTTCGCATTCTCCGCGGCGCCGAACCCGAAGGCCTCGCCTGCAGCGGCATCGGCGAACGCATGATCTCTCACGACCCGGACATGACCCGTCTCCTCGACCGCATGGAAAAGCGCGGCCTCATCTTGCGGCAGCGCCAGACCGACGACCGTCGCGTCATCAAAACCCGCATCACCCCAGCGGGACTCACTCTTTTAAAAAGTCTCGATCAGCCTGTTCGCGAGCTTCACAAGCGCCAGTTCCACCACCTGCCCGCTACACGCTTAAAGACTCTCGCCCAGCTGTTGGAGGAAGTCCGCGATCGCGGACCGGAATAAACGTAGGAAAAATTCAGTTCTGCACAAACGCAACGATCACTTAAGGAGGCAACACTCATGGGCCAAGTCTTCTCACGTATCGCAGTCACCGCCGGACTGGCAGCGGCTCTTTCCCTGCCCGCAGCCGCGGCCACTTCCACCTGGCAAATTGATCCCGCGCATTCGTCAGCGCAATTCGCCGTTAAGCACCTGATGATCTCGACCGTTCGCGGCGCATTCACCAGCGTGAAAGGCTCCGTCCAGCTCGACGACAAGGACGTCACCAAGTCCTCCGTCGAAGTCACCATTGATGTGAACTCCGTAGACACTCGCCAGCCCGACCGCGACAAGGATCTGCGCAGCGATCACTTCTTTGACGCCGATCACTTCTCCACCATCACTTTCAAGTCCACCAAGGTTGAGCAAGTGTCGCCTGGCAAGCTCAAGGTAACCGGTAACCTCACCATCCGCGGCACCACGAAAGAAGTCGTCCTGGATGTGGACGGCCCAACAGCTCCTGTCAAGGATCCCTGGGGCAATCAGCGCATCGGCGTTAGCGCCAGTTCCAAAGTCATTCGCCAGGACTTCGGCATCACCTACGGCCCAGGAATGATCGGCGATGAAATCTCCATCACCATCGACGCCGAAATGATTCCTGCGAAAAAGTAAATCGGATCCTCCCCGATTCGGCTTGCAGCAAAAAGACTGCAGTACCGCTTGCTTCCTCGGCGGAAGACTCCGCGGCCTTCTGGAGCGAGGAGAGGACTCTCTTCGCTCCAGCGCTCTGCACGGAACTACCGCAGACTCTAAGTGCCAGTTTGGCACGCACCGTTCACTCGCTTTCCTTCATCTAATCGGTGAAACAAGCTAAAGGAAGAAACCCATGCAAAAGCCAGCTACGACAGATTTTCCCGTGCACGACCTCATTCGCCACCGCTGGAGTCCGCGCGCTTTTGCCAACAAGCCGGTTGAGCCCGCTGTTCTCGCCAGCCTTTTCGAAGCTGCCCGTTGGGCTCCATCCAGCAGCAACGAGCAGCCTTGGGCTTATCTCGTCGCTACAAGCGATAATCCCGATGACCATGCAAAAATGCTGAGCGTACTTGTGGATTTCAACGCGGGCTGGGCCAAAAACGCGCCAGTGCTTGCTCTTGCCGTTTCACACCTGAAATTCAAAGGCAACGGCAATCCGAATCGCAACGCTTTCTACGATACCGGTGCCGCCACCATGTTGTTCAGTCTCGAAGCTACGGCGCGAGGCCTTTACGTTCACCAAATGGGCGGTTTTGACGCCGCCAAAGCCAGACAAGTCTTCGAAATCCCAGAGGACTGGGAGGCCATCGCAGCCATCGCCATCGGCTATCCGGGCGATCACAACTCGCTTCCTCAGAAACTACAAGAACGCGAAGTGGCTCCGCGAACACGCAAACCTCTATCCGAATTTGTCATGTCGGGCCGCTGGGGGCATACTTCTCCTATCGTCGCTCAATAACCGGTTACATTAAAATTACAGAGGACCCAGCCCCGCCACATGCACCGCACGATTGAGTTCCTCCTCCATCACGGGTACGTCGTCTTGCTCGCCTGGGTCTTCGCCGAACAGGCCGGAGTGCCCATCCCTTCGCTCCCGCTCCTTCTCGCCGCAGGCGCGCTCGCAGGCTCTCATCAACTGAATATCTTTGCTTCACTCTTCGTTGTTACCTTTGCCGCGGTTTGTGCCGATTCACTCTGGTATCAACTCGGCCTCCGCAAAGGCATCAGAGTCCTTCAATTCCTCTGCAAAATTTCCATCGAGCCGGACTCCTGCGTTCGCCGCACCGAAGGCGTCTTTTCAAAGCAGGGTGCGCGGTCACTCATTTTCGCCAAGTTCCTTCCCGGCCTAAGCACAGTCGCCCCGCCGCTCGCCGGTGTCTTCCAGATGCGCGCGAGGCGCTTCCTTTTTTTCGATTGCGCTGGCTCCCTCCTCTGGGGAGGCACCTTCCTTGGCCTCGGCTACCTCTTCAGCGGCCAGATCGAGCGCATCGCCGAACGCGCAGCCTCTCTCGGCGGCGGCCTCGTCGTTATTCTCGCTGCCGCTCTCGCATCCTATCTCGGCTACAAATTTCTCGCCCGCAAACGCTTCTTGCGCGCGCTTCGCATCGCTCGGATCACCGTCGAAGAATTGAAGCAAAAGCTTGACGCCGGCGAAGACCTCGTCATCGTCGATCTTCGTCATTCAATGGATTTTGAAGCCGACCCGGAAACCATCCCCGGCGCTTTCCGCATGGACGCCCAGGAGCTCGAGGAAAAAAACGATCTGTTACCCCACGATCGCGAAATCATCCTCTATTGCACTTGACCAAACGAAGCCACCAGCGCCCGTGTGGCGCTGCTTCTCAGAAAACAAGGCATCACCCGTATTCGCCCGCTCGAAGGCGGTCTCGAAGCCTGGCGCGAACACAAATATCCCGTCGCCAACATTAAACTCACCCAAATTTCTACTCAGATTTAGTCGGTAGGGGCACGATACATCGTGCCCTCTTTCGCTCACAACCGCGGCAAAACAATCCCGCTCTGCGCCTGATACTTCCCTTTCTTATCCTTGTAGCTCACTTCGCAGTCTTCATCCGACTCGAAGAAAAGCACCTGGCACAACCCCTCATTTGCATAAATCTTCGCTGGCAAAGGCGTCGTGTTACTGATCTCCAGCGTCACAAATCCTTCCCACTCCGGCTCAAACGGCGTCACGTTCACAATAATCCCGCACCGTGCATACGTCGACTTTCCCAAACAGATCGTCAGCACATTCCGCGGTATCCGGAAATATTCCACCGACCTCGCCAGCGCAAACGAATTTGGCGGAATCAAACACGCATCGCCCTTGAACGGCACCAGCGATCTCGGATCAAAATGCTTCGGATCCACAATCGTCGAATTCACATTCGTAAAAATCTGAAATTCCTCCGCCACCCGGATGTCGTAGCCGTACGACGAAACTCCATAGCTGATCACGCCTTCGCGCACCTGCCGATCGGTGAACGGCTCAATCATCTTGTGCTCGAGCGACATCTTGCGGATCCAGCGGTCTGGCTTAACGGACATCCATGCCTCCTCAAAAAGAAAATAAATTTCGCAGCGTCAAATGAAAACCGTCAAAAGAAAGTTCGCCAGCGGAAACACAGTGTAAATGACCCATCTCGTCTTGACAACCTGAGGCGTAGCCTCTAGCATTTGCGTCGGAAGCAGGAGGCGTGTGTGATCAAGCTGGACATTGTGAATGCGGTTGTCGCCAAAACGCTCATCAGCCGCACCAAAGCCGAGCAAGCCGTCGAAACCGTTTTTGAATCTCTCAAACAAGCTCTCGGCCGCGGCCAGCGCATCGAGCTGCGCCGCTTCGGCGTTTTCAGCGTCAAGCCTCGCAAAACCGGCATCGGTCGCAACCCTCGCACCGGCGAAGAAGTCAGCATCCCTCCCGGCAAAGCCGTCCGCTTCAAACCCGGCAAAGAACTCCAAGGCATCGAAGCCGTAAAAAAGGCATAGCTCTCCACCTCCGCGCTGAGCCCTGCTCGCGGCTACTTAACCGTCTCAGTCCTTGTACGGATCAAATTCGTCCGCGCCAGCCATTGCCACTCCCACTGGCGTGAGCGTATGCAATATCCGAATGCTCTTCCCATGCTCTGCAAGCACCTCGGGCAATCGTTTATAACAATCCGGCGATTCATCCAGTCCCGCGCCACGCAACTCTACCTTCGCCCTCTGCAGCCACCCGTCCATCATCTCCTTCGTCACTCTTCCCGCCCGCTTCACTTCTCCTGTCTTCTTGTCCACCTTCCCCTTCGCTTCCATCCTCCCCATCACTCGTCCCGCGCCATGCACCGTGCTGTACATCGAATACTTCGCTTCATCATTTTCAACTCCTTCCAGAATCACCGAAGTCTCGCCCATCGTCCCGCCAACAAATCCTTTTTGCCCCGGGAACGCTGGCGTCGCCCCCTTGCGCACCACCCACAACTCTTCCCCTCCGTGCGTCTCGCGCCACGCAAAATTATGATGGTTGTGCACCTCTTCCAAAATAGGCGCTCCAAGCAAAGAGGCAACTTTTTCACAGACCCAATCCCGTCCGGCGTAGGCATATTCCCCGCCGAGTTGCATGCACTGAATGTATTGCTCTCCAAGATCGCCAGCAGCGGCAATCACGCAAGGCTCGACGTCCATTCCGTCCGCCGCGCCTGCCTTCTTCAAAAACCAGGTCGCAATCTTGTGTCCCAGTCCGCGCGATCCGAAATGCACTCCAATCCATACGCGATCCTCTTCGTCCGTGAACAAATCCACATAGTGATTTCCTGAGCCCACCGTCCCTAGCTGCTGCCGAGCCATCTCTTTCAACGGAGCCGCCGCCTCGCACTTCCACGCAGCAGAATTAAACAGCGCGTGATCCACGCGTTCCGCATTCCGCCGCCCAACTCCAAAGCTGATCGTTTTCCACACGTCGTCCATGATTTCGCCAATGTTCGCCCGCAGAGCCGCGCCCGGCATGTCCAGCAACACCGCCTTGTTCCCGCAAGCAATGTCGAACCCCACGCCGCTAGGGCTGATCGAGTCGCGATAAGCCACCACGCCGCCAATCGGCACAGCATAGCCTTTGTGATGGTCCGCCATCAGCGCCACGCGATCCGCACTCTTCGCGCAAGTCTTGATCTGACTCACCGCCCCCTCATCCGGAGGCCCCCAAATCGGAATATCGTCAATGATTTGCATATCGTCCTTAGTTTGCTGCTAGCCTGGATTTTCGTTGGTCTAAGCGGCTAGTCGTAAAATCTATCATCTTGCACGCTGGGTCGCACTTCTCTATAGGAGAAGAACCCGCTCAAACTTGGCCGTCGTATAGTCGTCGAACAAACCTAAGCCTCGTGCGGAGGCCATCTCGATGGTGGATTACGTTGGCAAAGCGGGGTTCTGAGGCGAGGTTCTGAGGCAAGAGATCGTCAATCGGATGGGCCGTCGACGCCCAACGTGCTGAAGGCTTTGCGAGTAAATTTGCCGGCTTCTATGACTACGAGCCACCCCCCAGCAGAAATGCTCTTTCCTTTTGCTAAGTTGTTGCCACAGCCGCGATTCTCAAAACTCTTCCATTCCCGTGCATCATCCGCGCGTACGAAAACAATTGTTTTAGGCAAGCGGCGCGAACATCCAACGCGAGCAAATCGAACGACTTCCTATCAAGCTCGTAGTTCACATTCGGATCTGCGCCAGAATTGTTCGTCACTATCTCCGACCAGGCAGCCCGAGCGTTATTCGCGGCTTGTGCCCCATTTCGAAGAAAGAACTCGTTAAGGCACACGCCGTATTTCCACGCTTCTTTCTTACACCCCTCGAGAGTCGAACAAATGTCGCCCGCATCCGCGTTCGGCTTCAAGGAAACAAGAACTTTTTTTGCATGTTCATCGGTAAGAGGGGCCGCCCACCATAAATCCAGCATTGGTTACCTCGTTCTTCCGTGCCACTCTATCTTCCTCCTTCCGCCTTCAGCCGTCTGTACCTAATGGCACAAGATCGCCCAATCCCGGTTTCTGCATGCAATTCGGCACGCTGCGAAGAAGAAGCGTACAATAGCTCCAGGTAGCATTTTGAAATCTCAAACGCAGGGCACTCCTCGCAGGATCGTTGATTACCATTTGGATGAGCGCTTTGACTGGATCGCTGATCTGGAATGCGGGCATCATCAGTACGTCCGGCACAATCCGCCTTGGACGAATCGGCATTGGGTCACAACCCCTCAAGGCCGATACGAGCATCTCGGTTACGAATTACAGTGTTTGGTCTGTCCAGTCTCTCTCTCCTCGAGAGAGTTGCTCTAACTAAATTTGGGCTGAAACGCAAAGTTTTCCCTGCATCGACCAGTAACCGTCATCTGTCCGCCCAAGAAACTTAAATCAAAGTTGGCGAGTTATAGGAACACGTGTGTCGCCGGTTCAGTAGGAAGTTTTTGCATCTTGGAACGAGGAGACTCTAATGACTGAGAACATTAACGTCCAGTACGTTGGTTTTCAAGCGAAAGCCCTGGTGCGCGAGTATAGCTTTATCGTCCGTCGCCCTTTAAACGAGTCCAGCGAATTTACTTTGACCATTGCGAACGAGGCGTTCGGTTCCCACCGCGTCCGCTTTCAAGACGCACCTGAGATCTGCTCACTCAGGCTCCATCGCGAGTTAGCCGTTTTCGAAAATCATCCCCCGAAGGCGCATTACCGCATCAGTGAGACGGACCTGGACGACTACCGCAGCTCTCATACACCAAGCCCTCGCGGTTATCCCTATAAGCCCAAGGCCTCGGAGGATCTTTAGAGCCTGCCTGCAATTCGCGCTGGTATGCCCGGCTAATCGGAAGCGATCCGCCTTCGCAATGCAATCACTCCGATCCCTGCCCCGCTGGCGCAAACTCCTCCAACTATGCTGTACTTGTCCTTGCGAATCTTTTCGGACCGCCCGAACTCTTTGTGAGCACACCACCCTCAGACCCCACAGTAGATTCACTCCCGCTTCCCAATGATTGGAACTCTCTTCCCATTCCCCCACAGTTTTACGTTCCGGTTCTACGTCGCCCTTCCCTCAAATCCCTCATCCTCGCCGTAGCCCTCTTTCTCCTCACCCTCTGCACGTGCCTCGCTGCAGGCACGCAATTCGCTATCGCCTACTCCAACAACCAAGCCGCCTCTCTCGACGAATTCCTCCGCGCCTTCACTCTCTTCTACAAAGATCCCTCCGCCCTACTTGCCGGCCTTCCCTTCGCCGCGACTCTGCTAACCATCCTCCTCGCCCACGAACTCGGCCATTTCTTCGCCTGCCGCCACCATCACATTCACTCCACCTACCCGTTTTTCGTTCCCTTCCCCAACCTCATCGGCACCTTCGGGGCGTTCATCCTGATTCGCTCTCCAATTCGCACCACCCGCGCCCTCTTTGACGTCGGCGCCTCCGGCCCGTTCGCCGGCCTTGTCTTTGCCGTACCCGCCCTCATTTTCGGCGTACTTCACTCCAGCATCGTCCCGGCGATCGCTCAACTGGATCCCAACCAAAACAGCGTCATCTTCGGCACACCCCTTCTCCTCCGCCTTCTCGACGCCCTGTTTCACCCGGGCGTCAATCCCCACTTCCTTCTGCTTCCCCCGGCAGGCCGCGCCGCTTGGGTCGGCCTCTTCGTTACCTCGCTGAATCTCCTGCCCGCCGGACAGCTCGACGGCGGCCACATCCTCCGCTCCATAAGCCCCCGCCTTCACCGCATTACTAGCATCCTCGTCCCGCTTGCCCTTCTTCCGCTCGGCCGCATCTGGTTCGTTTGGTACGTTTGGGCTGGCCTCCTTTTAGCTCAACGCTTCCTCCGCATTCCACCCATCTACGACCCTGCTCCCCTGGACCCACGCCGCCGCCTCGCCGCCCTCCTAACGCTCGTCATCTTCATCCTCTGCTTCATGCCCGCTCCCATAATGGGCCTTTAAACTTTAAGATCTCTAAAACGGAAGAGTTGCAAGTTCATGCGATTTGTCTTAACTTATGCGCCAACCCCTGATACTATCTGTAGTGGGTAATACCACGTATCGAAAAGAGCGGCAGCCATCCTGCCGCTCTTTTCTTTTTCAGGCCCCCCGGTTTCCGGCTTCGCCAAACTCTCCGTGGCCTCCGCGAACTCTGTGCTAAGTAAACCCTGAACCGCTTCTCAGCGCTCTCCTCAGAAGCGCCGAGATGTGGAATGCGGCAGCCCAGCTGCCGCTTTTCTATCGCATTTCGCTTTTCGTATTTCCGGTTTCGCTTTTCGAGCTTCGTATTTCCAATTTCGTATTTCGCTCTGACATAAATCCACTTCCAAGAGGCTTCCATGACGAACGAAAATCCCAGCGCTGGCCTAGCCACACGCTGCCAATTCTATTTTTCCGACGGCCGCTGCTGCCGCATGTTACGCAGCCCCGCCCACGCTTCCTTCTGCGCCTTCCACGCCCGCCAAGAACTGCAACTCCTCGAGTCCCAGCGCCTCGGCAGCGAAATCTCCGCTTCCCTCCACGGCGATTTCCTCACCGCCACCGACATCAACCACGTCCTCGGCAAACTCTTCATCGCCGCAGCCCAGGACCGTGTCCCCCTCCGCAAAGCCACCGCCCTCGCCTTCCTCGGCCAGGTCATGCTCTCGAGCCTCCCTCACGTCAAACAGGAGTTCCCCTTCCACTACAAATTTGACCAATGGACCGACGCCTTGGCCAACGCCGCGCCCCTCTCCACCCCTCCCGCCCTCACCGACTCCAACTCCTCTGACGATGACCTCCCGGAACTCCCCGAACCCGACTCCCCCGAAGAAGAATGACCGTTGATCGACAGCGAGCGCCAAACGGGCATTCCGAATTGACAGAACCGTGCTCTTGGGGAATTCGCCGCACATGTCCGGCTGCCGCGTTACTCAGGCATTTGGATTACTTCCGGTAGTTCGCCATACCGGCAGAAGAAGGCCCAGACCTAGCTGCAGAGGCGTGAGTGCGATCGTCCGATTTCATCGACAACGAATGTGGTCGGGTCCATAGGCTTGCCCCCACTCGCGCTTCTCGTACTATCCTCGAGCACCTGTGACCGCGACTGATGAAAACTCGGGCACGCATTTGCTCCCTAAAATGGATAGATATTCCGGGTGCATATCCGTGAGAATGTTGGCATGAATCAGAGATCGTTTTTCTCTTTGTTCGCCATGTCGGCAAGCTGCGTCCTTCTCACCGTACACGTTCTGGCTCATACGCACCAGACAGCAACGAAGGCGACCAACGACCCGCCAGCAAACCTCGCTGACTATCCCGATTGGCCTTACCCAAAGGGTGTGCAGGAGTCGCCGAAACCGGACGATGGCCAGCTGTTCCGTATTCCTGGGAGTACGAAGAGCTACACGGACACACAGATTAATAGGAGCACCAGCACGGTCGATTGGTTTCCGGAGATGCACCCTGTGCCTCCTGCTGCGGTAATCTCGGGTAAGCGGGGGGCCTACACCGCGTGTGGGCAATGTCACCTCATAGACGGACGAGGAAAGCCCGATACGGCCGATCTTCAAGGGCTGCCGGTCGCCTACTTTCTTCAGCAGCTCGCCGACATGAAGGACGATAAGCGGCATGGTTCCGTTCCCCGCGCAACAGTTAACGACATGATCCCTGTTGCGAAAGCGCTGGACGACGCCGACGCCAAGCTTGCAGCTGAGTACTTTAACTCCGTGCCGGCGGTTAGAAGCGCGCGCGTGGTTGAGACCGATACTGTTCCTGTCACGCATCCCGGCCCGCATAACGTACAGCTGGTGGATTCCAGCGGAGCTACAGAGCCAATCGGGCTCCGCATCATCGAGGTGCCTGAGGACGTGAAGCGGACGTTGTTGCGCGATGCCACGTCTGGATTTATCGCATACGTGCCGAGCGGAAGTGTAAAGAGGGGCGAGTTACTGGCGAAGACGGGTGATGCTGGCAAGACTCTTCCTTGTGCTTTTTGTCACGGAGACGGCTTGAAGGGAAAGGGAGACCTGTTCCCGCCGTTGGCGGGCCGTTCTCCTACTGCTACAGCGCGGCAACTTTACGACTTCAAAAGCGGCACTCGCGATGGCCGTAGTGCCGCTGCTATGAAACCAGTCGTCTCCAATCTTACAGACCAAGACATCGTTGACCTCACTGCTTATATCGCTTCACTGCAGCCGTGAATTCGTCCTTCGCCTGATTGGATGACGTTGTCGGCGGGTGCCCCACACGACGGTTTTACGTGTGGGGCTTTTGACCTTGATTAGTCCGTTCTGTCTTGTTCGCCAATTCACTAACCCCTTTGGAATCCGCACTTCCAAAAACGCACCCGTAAACTCTCTGGAATGAACACTTCCAAAACGCAGGACTTAAAACGGCATTATACCTTTCATGCAAGAGTAAAGGTATATTGCCCTCACTATGCCAGCCCCTCTGATTTGGAGATTCACGTCGGCCTTTGGGAAAAGCCTCTGGCGGCATGCGGTCGACAAGGCCGTTGAATTAGTTCTTGGTATCGGACCATTTGTAGCGATTCTCTTTAAAAACGATTTTTCTTTCCAAAAAATTATCGCCGAACGCCACGAATCGCTCGCAATACTAATCACTTCATTCTCTGCACTAATCGTTTATCACGCCTTCCGGAGCGCGCACGCAGTATCGACAGAAATTGCAGAGCGTACTCGGCCAATTGGTTTTGCGTATTCTGATTCTGCGATTCAGTTTCCGCGGACCAAGTTATACGGAACCGCTTTGTTTGTGGGCGTCATTCTTACAGGCGTAAATTTTTTACCTGTGGGAACACATTCCTCGTGTCATTGACGAGCCGTTTACCGTAGCTGTGGAGTGGGCGAGGTTCAGCGTTGGTGGGAAGGAATATGGAACAAGTTTGTGGGCTAGATATCCGTCGAGAAGTGCCGGCTGCGGTATTCTTTCTCCCATTCGAGGTATTTATTTCCTAAGCATAAAAAATAACCGAAGCGTGCCTGTTTCGGTGGTCGGATACACGATAGATGTTATGGGGCAGCCTTTGGTAAAAATTCATACTGGCCTCGGAACCATTGTGGGTACTCCTAATTCAGTAGATGGGCATTTTTTACATCCACTAGTGAATGTGAGCAATCTCCGACCCGGACAGACGATTAATATCGGACAAGGTCCGGGCTTCTCAATGGTTCAAGTTCCCATAAATCAGAGTGACTATTCTCGCGCGATGAGTTTGAAAATGGACTTGATAGATGACCTTCTGAAAAAGCCATTACAACCGGGGATACCAATTCGTGGTTGGACATTTTTTCAACCGAAAAATGAGAACGCTTTTACGATAGCTGGCCCGGGGCACGTAATCTTGGAGACGGATGACTCTAAGACGTTTTCGTATGACTTCAACTTGAGAAATCCACATTCAGAATTGGACAATATGGACCGAATTATCAGAATCGATTCATTTGTCGATTTGTCGGATTGTGAGCACCCTTAGGCTGGAAGGGTGGCCCGGAGTCTTAGCAGGAGTGACTTTTGATTTTGCTTTTGAATTTGCGGGCGTGCCCCACACGTCGATTTTACGTGTGGGCTCCTGACTTTGATTTGTTCGTTCTGTCTTGTTCGCCAATTCACTAACCCCTTTGGAATCCGCACTTCTAGAAACACGCCTGTAAACTCTCTGGAATGAACACTTCCAAAACACTGGACTTAAAACTCTTTAGAATGAGCACTTACAAAAAAACGGGGGAGGGGGAGCCATGCCGTCCCCGTGTCACGTAACTGGCCTCAGTAGGACAGGCACTCCTGCCTGTCAGCTTTTCACAGCTACCGCAATACGACGCTCAACTTTCATACACCTACTGTCGCCGCGAGTCCGGCGGCACCAGGTTGTTTGCGCGATAGTAAACCACAAGCTGGCCATAGTGCTCGCCGCTATGCTCGATGGCGAACGTCCAGATCGAGGAGTTGTGGACCAGCCGATTGCCGAAAAACTTCGTAGTATTGTCCAGTCCCGCGTCGCCCTGCTGTTGAATCACTTTCGCTCCGGCGGCAACGGCCTCCTGCACGAACTTGACGACGTCGGCTTTGGTCTTGAAAGCGTCGCGCGTAGGATTGTCGCCCTCGCCGAAGTCGGGCCCGACATTGGATCCGGAAATCCTCCGTATCAGAACGAAATCCAGCGCGGCGGCATGGAGAAGATTCAGCGCAAAGGTGCGCTCGTCCTTCTGCACCTTAAAATCGTACTTGTCTTCCGGTAAGTCCTGGGCCATGGCGACGAGTTTGTTGCCGATGTCGTTCCACCTGTCCAACATCTCTTCGGAACGAGAACGCGCAGGGCTCGGAGGCTGGGTCTGCGTTTGGGCCCGACTGTAAGGACCCGTTCCGACGGTAGCAAAAAGTGTGACCGCAACTAGCGCGCGCACAGGCCAATTCATTTGCAGGTCCCTCCAAATTTGATTTGTTTTCAAAGGCTCTGTTGAGAGTTAGACGTAGGGCTACTCCCAAAGTGGAGCAAGTTTCGCATCGAAAAATGAAAGGGATCAGAGATTTGAATGTCACCCTGGCGATGGGCCTGGCAGCTATTTTCGCTAACTCCTGTGGAATCTGCACTTCCAAAAACACGCCTGTAAACCCTCTGGAATGAGCACTTCCAAAACATTGAACTTAAAACTCTTTAGAATGAACACTTACAAAAAACAAGGGAGGGGGTGCCATGCCGCCCCAGCGTTACAAGATGCCCATAGTAGGATAGGCACTACTGCCTGTCGCTGCTTACGTTCGTTGGCACACATGACACTTACCGGAAAGCGTCTCTCCCAGTGGCAGCTAAGCCGACAACAAACTTTCGATTGACCACCATCCAACTCCAGCTATGATGCATGCCTTGAACATGCACCTCAGGGTCCGCGCTACCACCTAATGCCCCCACTCCTCCGAACTCTCCGTCTCCGCGACCTCTTCTTACTTTTCATCGGCTCAGTCATCGGCTCAGGCATTTTCCTGACGCCGGGCCTGATCCTTCGCCAGCTAAACGGTTCCGTCGGATACTCTTTCCTCGTCTGGATCGTCGGCGGCACGCTATCTCTTCTCGGTGCGCTCACTTACGCCGAGCTAGCCGCCACCAATCCAGAAGCCGGCGGCCTCTACTGTTTCATCCGCGACGGCTTCGGCCGCATCCCCGCCTTCCTCTACGGGTGGTGCCTATTCCTGGTCATCGCCAGCGGCTCCGTCGCCGCTTTAGCCCGCGCCTTCACCGAGCACCTTGCAGAAATCGTCCCGCTCTCCGCACTTGAAAAGACCGTCCTGTCCGTCGTCATGATCGCCATCGTCACCGCCGTCAACGTCTGGGGCACGCGCAAGAGTTCCAACCTTCAAAATTGGACCACGCTCATCAAAGTCGGCATCATCGTCATCCTCAGCGCCATCCTTCTCTCGCTCGGCCATCATTACGGCGACATTCGCGCCTCCTTCGGCTCAACGCAACATGGCACTGCGCTTCTCTCTGCCTTCGGCTTGGCCATGATCAACGTGCTTTGGGCTTACGAAGGCTGGCAATTCGGTACCTACAGCGCTGGCGAAGTCGTCGATCCCCAGAAGGCCTTCCCTCGCGCTTTCCTGCTCGGCTCGCTGGTCCTCGCGGGCCTCTATCTCATAGCGGTCTTCGCTTACCTCGTCGCTCTCGGGCCTGCGGGAGCCACCGCGAGCAACACCATCGCTTCCACGTCCGTAGGTGTCGTCCTTGGCCGCAGAGCGGAAATCATTGTCGCTCTCACTATTCTCATCTCGACTTTCAGCGCCGCTAACAGCGTCATTCTCACAGCCCCGCGCGTCTTCTACGCGATGGCCAACGACAACCTATTCTTCAAAAAGCTGGCCGAAGTGCATCCGCGGTTTCAGACGCCCGCTTCCGCCATCGTCGCGCTCGGAGTGTGGTCCGCCGTTCTCGCATGTGCCGGCAAGTTCGCCGAGCTGATCGGCGGCGTCATCTTCATCGGGTGGATTTTCTACGGCTTAGGCGCAGCAGCTATCTTTCCGATACGCCGCGCTGGCAAAGGACTAGCCATTCCGTATCGCGTCCCCGGCTATCCGTGGACGCCCCTGCTCTTCGTCCTGGCCGCCGCCGCGATCGTTGGCAACGCGATTTATCAGGCCGTGCTCGACCCGTCGAAGTTCGCTAATCTAGAAATCGCCATCATTCTCTTTGCTCTCGGCTTGCCCGCCTATTACTTCTGGCGCAAACGCGCGGCACCCACAACCTAGATTCCGCCTGTCTCCACCAAGATGCATATACCAAGCCGCTAGTGCGGGAACTCCGCCGGCCAATTGGCCGCCTCGCGAGTTCTTCGTAGGGGCACAGCACGCCGTGCCCGTCTTGGAGTCTTGCCGATCTTTAAGTTGTACCGGCACTAATGCCGCGAGGCGGGAGACCAAGCCGACAGGTCTACTGTTCTTTCGAGGAAGCCGAATTTTGCGGAGGGGAGTTTGCTAGCCTTTGCGCAGCCGCGTCGCGCAGTTTCCGAGCTAGTTCGCTCGCCGGACTGTTAGGCTGCAATTTCAAATAGCTATCCAGCGCCTGGACTTCTGCGCGATCATCGCCTTTCTTTTCCGCCACGTCCGCTAACGCAAGATAGACACCTGGGTATTTTTGGTCCCGGAGAAGCGCCTCTTGTGCGCTTTTTTCCGCCTCATCCAACCGATGGAGCTGTGTCAACGCTTCACTAAGGATCACGAAGCCTTCGGGCGAAACGTCATCCAATTCCAGTCCTCTCCGGATGATTTTCTCCGCCTCGCCCGCTTTTCCTTGCAGACAAAGCAGGTAGCCATATCCAAACTGCGGCAGGGCGTACTGCCCGCCGCTGAGATCGATAGACGTCTGAAAAGCCTTCATCGCATCTTCGTAGCGGCCCAGCCTCATGTCCGCGGCGCCCATGTTGTAATACGCCTCGAAATATTTAGGAAATACTTGCACGGCCTTCTGGAAATGATCGATCCCCCCCGCAGGATCGTTCTTCTTCGCGCGATCAAGCCCCTTGTCAAATTCGGTCCGCGCTTTTTCGGGGATTTTCAATTCCCTAACAGAAACCGCGAAATTCCGCTTGGGAATGGAGCCCAATTTCGACTTGAGGTACACCACAAGGTTCGACGAGGAGCCGTTCAGGTTCGTGCTGGTCTCTACGGCCTCGTACCCCTCCTCACTCACCACGATATCGTACGTGCCGCGAGGCAGATCTTGCACGTTGAAGTGGCCATCCAGGTCCGTCAAAACGCTGCGAAATATTCCCGCTGCGCGCGATCTCAGCCTCACCTCAACCTGGACGGCCGGGCGTCTGTCCGCGTCCAGCAACACGGTCCCAGAGATTTCTCCCGCGGCGTTCTCAAAGTTGGACACTTGCGCCCTTGCGCCTGGCGGCCAGACTGCTAGCGCGAGGTTCAGGAAAACGCTTAGAACAAGGAAGGGTAGGAAAGTTACCCACAGACAGGACTTCTCAACTCTCGACAGTATGAGTTTCATCTCGACCTACGGAGCACTCTTGAGGGGGGCCTCGGGAGATTTGGCGGTTGGGGGAGTTAATCCGTGCGGTCGCGAAAAGCTACTACCATCGCTCAGTCCCAAACTGCGTTCGTGGTTTCGCTAGCGCCGCCGGTGCACCTTAACGCCTCGATGCCAACCGTCGTGTGCTGAGCAATCCTAGGCCAGCAGCAAGTCTGCCGTAACTGGCATTTAGAACAGGCCCTTCCCGAGTCGAAATACACGGCGACGTACGTGGCAGCTAGGTCATCCGAAGAATCGGAAACCTTTTCCGCCCGTTCGGTGTCAAAGGAACTATCCTGGGATTCGCTGGAAGTCTGTTTGCTCGCAGGAAGGCGCCCGATGCTCGAAGCCCAAGGGCTGACGAAGTATTACGGCTCGGTGCTGGCTGTTCAAAGCATCGACTTCCGTCTTGAGGCTGGCCAGGTCCTCGGCTATCTGGGTCCGAACGGATCCGGCAAAAGCACTACCGTCAAAATGCTCATCGGCCTGCTGGAGCCTACCAGCGGCCAAGTTCTCTTCAACGGCAAGAATATCCAGCAGGATCTAGTTGGCTATCGCAAACACCTCGGCTACGTCCCCGAAGAAGCCAATCTCTATCCGTACCTAACAGGCTTTGAATATCTGGAACTCGTCGGCACTCTCCGCGGCATGCCTCAGCAGCGGATGAAAGCAAAAATTGATTCTTTTCTCGAACTCTTCTCACTTTTTACGCATCGCCACGTTTCGCTTGGTTCGTACTCCAAGGGCATGCGCCAGCGCATATTGCTCATCTCCGCCCTCATGGACAATCCTGATGTGCTCATTCTCGACGAGCCGCTTTCCGGCCTCGATGTAACCTCAGCGCTCATCTTCAAAAATCTCATTCAGTCGCTTAGCGCGAAGGGCAAAACCATTTTTTATTGCTCGCACGTTTTGGAAGTCGTGGAAAAAGTTTGTTCGCGCTTGCTCATTCTCAGGAAGGGCCAGGTTATCGCCAGTGGTTCCACCGAGGAGGTTCGCCAGCGCATCGGCCAAACTTCGCTCGAAAACATCTTCCTGCAACTCGTCGAAGATCGAGACGTCGCTCAAATTGCCGGCAATATCGTCGACGTGGTGGTTTCGCCTTGATCGCCGGCGTAGGGCAACTCTTCCGCGAAGTCTGGGAGCCTTACTCGCGCCGCCCATTTCCCACGTTGTTACGCGTGTTCATCGGCCGCGTCTTTCATGGCGGAGGAGACTCCGGCGCTTCCGAGATGGACGTGGGTCTCGGCGTCATCCTTATTCTGCTTGCCATGCCCGGCGTCATGGTTTCTCTCCTGCTCTTCGAGAAATTCGGCTCGCTCATCCGCTGGATGCGCGGCGATGGCGTCTTCGACCCGTTCACTGCCACGATTCCCGACGAATATTTCTTCATTGTGCTGTCCATGGTCGTTACAGGCGCGGCTGCCATTTGGCGCTGGGACGCTTTGTTTCTCGATCGCCGAGACTATACGAACATCGTCCCTTTGCCAGTTTCGTTGCGCAGAGTCTTTCTCGGAAATTTCGCCGCGATTCTCCTGCTTGCCGCGGCGCTCACTCTTGATGTGAACGCCGCCAGCTTCGTCCTCTTCCCTATCGCGGTGGTCGGTTCGCAAGACTCTCTTTCCCTGCTTCTTCGCTTCGGCTTCGGCCATGCCGTCACTGTGGTACTTGCAAGCGCATTCAGTTTCTTTGCTGTATTCGCGGTGATTGGCTTGCTCATGGCGATTCTGCCGTACGCCCTCTTTCGCCGAATTTCTTTGTACGTTCGTTTCCTCGTTGCGCTTTGTTTCTTGACCCTTCTCGCCACCAGCTTTGCGGTCCCGGCTTTTCTCTCAGCGACGGGGCGAGGAACGACAAACGCGATCCGTGCGCTTCCTCCCGTTTGGTTTCTTGGGATCTGCGAAACACTTTGGGGCCGCGGCGCCGAACCATTTTTTTCTTCCATGACGCGCACAGCTCTCTTCGCGCTGGGAATCTCTCTGTTGGTTGCGTTTCTTTCGTACGCGTTCAGCTTTCGCCGCTCGTTCATTCGCATCCCCGAAACTGCCGAGGTCGGCCCGCTCCCGCGCTCTCAATTCCATCTGCTTCCCGTAAATCTTTTTGATCGCGCCATTCTTCGCGATCCGCCGCAACGCGCCTGTTTCCACTTCATCACGCGAACCTTGCTGCGCAGCGAAGCGCATTTGCAAATTGCATCCGCGTTTGTCGCCATGGGATTGGTCGTCGGCGCGCAATCTGTAGCGTCGGTATTCCACGCCAACGCAACAGCCTCCTTGCATCCTCTCTCCGAAGACCTCCTTTCTATCCCATACATCCTAAGCTTTTGCATCATTCTCGGAATTCGTCTGGCCTTTGAAATTCCCTCGGACCTTCGCGCCAACTGGGTCTTCGCTCTCTTGATCGACCCGGACTCGCTGCAAACCCGCCCTATCGCCAGAAAAGTTCTTCTCACTTTCTCGCTCGCCCCGCTCATGCCCATTTGCTTCGTTTCGTCCGCCGTGCTCTGGGGATTCGGCGTTGCGCTTCTGCACACGGCCATCCTCACGGCGTGCACCATCGCTTTCGTCGAACTCCTGCTCTTCCGCTTTCGAAAAATTCCATTCACCTGCTCTTATCCGCAGTTCCAAAGCCACTCCGCGCTGATTTTTGTCGCCTACCTCTTCGGCTTCGTAATTTTCACCGGCTACCTCCCCGAACTGGAGCTCTGGTCCCTCGCCGAGCCCTGGCGCGCCGTTTTCTTCATGCCTCTGTTGGGCGGCGTTTTGGCCGCCGTGCATTACTATCGAAAGCAAATGCTCGACATGGATAAATAGCTTATTTTTGAAGAGGTCTCGGCCTCAAACTTTTGATTTTCGCCTTCAGTTTTTTTACGGGAGAATCTTTTGTCGTTCGGCTTGCGTCACCTATAATCCGAACCACAGATGGCCCCTGCATCTCAGCCCAACACAGCGAGCGTCAAGCCGAACCCTATCCTCTCGAGCGATATGTCCATCGCCTGGTTGCTCGCGGCGGCGGCCGTTCTGCTGCAAATGCTGACCAACGGGCGCTACGGCTACTTTCGCGATGAACTCTATTTTCTCGCTTGCAGCGATCATTTGGCTTGGGGTTACGTCGATTTTGCTCCGATGGCGGCTCTGCTATTGCGCATCAGCCGCTTTTTTCTGGGCGATTCTCTGCACGCTATTCGCTTTCTACCTGCACTGGCGCAAGGCGCGCAGATTGTTATCACCGGCTTGACCGTTCGCGAGATGGGCGGCAAGCGTTTTGCCATCTTTTTGTCATGCATGTCTGTGTTGCTTGCTCCCGTGATTCTCGGAAATGCCACGCGCTTTTCGATGAATCCGTTCGAGCCGCTTTTCTGGATGGGCGCGGTTTATTTTCTTCTGAGAGCAATAAATCGCGACCAACCAAAGCACTTGCTAGCCGCAGGCGCTCTCTTGGGGTTCGGGTTGGAAAACAAGCATTCCACGGCTTTCTTCCTCGTTAGCCTCACGATCGGTTTGCTGCTGTCGCCGAGCAGGCGATTGCTGCTCTCGAAATGGTTCTGGCTGGCTGCCGCATTGGCGTTCCTCATCCTTCTGCCAAACTTGATTTGGCAATACACGCACCATTTCCCCACGCTCGAAGCGCTCAGCAATGTGCGCAAAACGCACAAGAACATCGAGCTCCCGCCACTGCCTTTTCTGCGGCAGCAGATCATGATGGTGCTGCCCGTCAGTGCGTTTGTGTGGATTCCTGGTCTCGCTTACTTACTCTTCGGCGGCAAGGCAAAGAGCTACCGCGGCCTGGGCATAACTTATCTTGTGTTTTTGGCACTGATGACGTTTCTGAAAGGCAAGGACTACTATCTCGCGCCGATCTATCCAATGCTCTTTGCCGCCGGCGGAGTTTTCTGGGAAACGACGATCGCCGCGCACGCGAAAATGCGCTGGTTCAAGGTCGCGCTGCCGCCGGCCGTTTTTGCGCTTGGAGTCATCGCGATTCCGCTGAATATTCCAATCCTCCCGGTGGATAAAATCGTTCCGTACATGAACGCGCTGGGCATCAAGATATCGCGTACGGAGGTGCAAGACCACGGACTGCTGCCGCAACATTTCGGTGACGAATTCGGATGGGAAGAAATGGTCGCGGCAACTGCTCAGGTCTATCAATCGCTGCCGCCGGAAGAGCGGGCGAAGACGGGCATACTTGCGGGCACCTACGGCGACGCTGGCGCGATTGATTTTTTCGGCGCGCGTTATGGGCTTCCGAAGTCCATCAGCCCGCATCAGAATTATTATTATTGGGGACCGCGCGAATACACCGGCGAGAGATTGATACTTCTACACTACGAATTGGCGGACGCCCAGCGCGGATGCCAAAGCGTACAGGTGGGCCCCACGCTCAACAATCCGTACGCTATGCAGGAAGAGCACTACACCATTCTCGTGTGCCGCGGCTCGAAGCTTCCGCTGGCCGAAGCTTGGCCACGCCTGAAAGTCTGGAACTAATTCACTTCACCTGGTTCAAATGTGGTTACCAGACATATGTAGCCACGGCACCCTTTTTCAGAGTTGTGCCGAAGGACTTGCCGCGAAATTGGACGCTGAAGTTTTGTGCCGAGGTTCCATCGTTCACAACAATGACCACGATTTCGCCGTCCGGGGCCTTGAAGGCCACGTTGGGAAGCGTTGCCGGAGAACCGGAAGCGATGCGCACTGCGCCGGGTCTCACAAATTTTGAAAAGTGGGCCATCGCGTAGTACGCGAGGTTTCGTGTGATTTCATCACCATCGATGGTGACGGCGCCCTGGCAGATGGGGCATCCACCGTTATCGGTGTGAGGCTCGAACTTGGAATTTGCGGCGAGATTCCAGAGAAGGACGTTGCGGCTCCAATTCTGTAGAGCGCCTATGAAAGTTCCGACTACAGGTTTAGCGATGGAGATTCTTCCGCTCTCGGTGGGCTCGACCGCCATGAATTCCGTGAAATAAAGATTTTTCAGCGGGAAAGCGTTGTGCACGGTGGACATGGCGGTTATCTCTCCGCCGTAGAGATGAAAGCCAGAGCCGTCGACGTAGGGATTCGCTTGAGCATCGCTGAGAATGGAAAGCGCGTATTCGGGGAGATCGCAGTTGTGATCGTAGAGAATGATTTTCGTGTGGATGCCAGCCGCCTGGAGCGCAGGTCCGAGATTGTCTTTGATGAATAACGCTTCCTCTTCCGCGCTCATCAACAGGCTGGGAGTGTTTTTGTCGTTGAGCGGCTCGTTCTGAATGGTGATGGCAGCGATGTTGATGCCTTCGGCCTTCATGCCCTGGATATATTTCACGAAATAATCTGCGTAGGCCCCATAGTCTTCGGTCTTTAGTCTTCCGCCTTTCGGATTGTTATTTGTCTTCATCCACGCCGGGGGCGACCACGGCGAGCCCAGCAGTTGAATTTGCGGATTGATAGCGAGGATTTCTTTCAAAACCGGAATGAGATCCTGGCGATCAGGAGCCAGGCTGAATTTGGCCAGCTGCGGGTCGGTTTCGCCAGAGGGCAGATCGTCGTAGGAAAAAACATGATCATTCAGGTCGGAAGAGCCGATGCTGATACGCAGATAGCTGATCCCGATGTTCTTAGCGTCCACCGCGAAAAGCTCTTTGAGCAACGATGCTCTTTTCGCTGCGTCCATGTGGGCGAGATGCTGCGCGCTTCCGCCGGTGAAGGCAAACCCGAAGCCATCGATGGTCTGAAATGTTTTCTGGTCGTCAATATCAATGGCGGGATCTTGTTTCGGACCTTTGGCGAAATGCAAAGAGGATTTCTGCTGCTCGAAGAGCGCCGATTTGTCGGCGTTCGTCAGCCACACTTGAATCTCCGCGTTCTTTTTGGAGAGAAGAGATGCGGGCGCAACGGCCAATGCGCACAACAACAAAAAAAGGACAGCTCCCCGTTTCATGCAAATCCTCCTCCGAACGCGGCAATCTGGCATTGCTGTTGCGAGCATCCGAACCCGGAGAGAGTACGCCAACTGCCGCGCAGAAAGCTAACGGCGGTTGCCGGAAACGCTTATGCCACGACGGAACATCCCGTGATAATGTGCGTCGGGGCAATTTGATCCGCAGGAGGCAGAGTGATGCACAGGCGTTCGTTTATGAACCTTACGGCAGGCGCCGCGACGGCACTGGCGTTTCATCCACTGGCGCGTGCTAGCGAGCAGGCGCAGAAAACTCCAGTGCTGTATCCCGATCCGGCGGTGGAAGTGATTGACCCGCGCTTCGCAAGATATAAAGTGGGCAATGCGGCGGTCGAGCGGCTTTACACAGGCACGCGATGGGCGGAAGGTCCCGTGTGGTTCGGTGATGGGCGGTATTTGTTGTTCAGCGACATTCCGAACAATCGGATGCTGCGCTGGCTCGAAGACACGGGAGAAGTGAGCGTTTTTCGCGGGCCTTCGAATTACAGCAACGGCAACTTTCGTGACCGCCAGGGCCGGCTGCTCACCTGCGAGCACGACTCGCGCCGCGTGACGCGCACGGAACCAGACGGGACGATCACCGTGCTGATGGACAATTACCAGGGAAAAAAACTAAACGCGCCAAATGATATTGTGGTGCATTCCGATGGCGCGATCTGGTTCAGCGATCCGGGCTACGGGATCATGTCGAACTACGAGGGCCACAAAGCGCCGTTTGAAGTGCCTGCCAACGTTTACAGACTCGATCCCAAGACGCACGAGGCCACTGTTGTTGCCAGCGATATGGACAAGCCCAACGGGCTTTGTTTTTCGCCTGACGAAAAACTGCTCTACATCGTGGATACCGGCGTGCCGAAACATCCCACCGACCCTCACCAGATTCGCGTGTATGACGTTGTGGACGGTGTGCGCCTGAAGAATGGGCGCATGTTTGTGGATATGTCGCCAGGCAATTCCGATGGCATTCGCTGCGATGTGGACGGCAACCTCTGGTCGGCGGCCGGATGGGCGGGAGAAAACTACAACGGTGTGCATGTTTTTGCACCCGACGGAAAGCTGATCGGCAAAATTCATCTTCCGGAAAGCTGCGCGAATATTTGCTTCGGCGGCGCGAAGAAAAACCGGCTGTTTATGGCCGCGAGCCAGTCTTTGTATGCCGTGTACGTGGGGACGGAGGGCGCGCAAGTTCCCTGACGGCGCAACTGCATCTGGCATGCGAGATTGACTTCTCGCATTTTTTCAACCGTGGAAGACTTTGCGGAATAAACGAATCATTTCCGCGAAAGCGAGGTCGGTCGCCTCGGGATCGAAACGCGGGCCTTCATCGCGCGTAAAGGCGTGCTCGGCCGGATACAAGAGCGTGTTATAGCGTGCGCCGGAGTTTTTGAGCGCGGTATCAATGGTTTCACGGCCGGCATCGGGGACGTGCGGGTCCTTTGTACCGAAGATCATCAGAAGTTCGCCGCGAATTTCTTTCGCGCGCGCTAGCGATCCCGCATCTGCGTCCTGACCGAGCTTGCCGTCATGAATGCCCGTGCCGTAGTAACAGACTGTGGCACGAACATCGGGTTGGAACGCAGCACGGAAGGCGAGGTGGCCGCCGACGCAGAAACCGACTACGCCGATTTTGCCTCGCGCGACTTTAGGATGTTTCGAAAGCCAGTCCAGACCCGCGCGGCAATCGGCATCGAAATGGGCGACGGGAGTTTTGGCGGCATCTTGCTGGCCGCGCGTGCGACCGGCATCATCAAACGGGAGCACTGTTCCGGGGGGTTCGATCCGGCGATAAATTTCTGGAGCAGCGGCAACAAATCCATACCCGGCCAGCCGCACGCAGAAGCGCAGAAGCGGCGGGGTGAGCTGAAAGATATCGGAATAGCACCAGACTGCTGGATATCGACCTTCGGCTTTTGGCGAGGCGACGAAGGTTCGCATCGGGGAACCTGGCAAAACAATGTCGGCGTATTCGGTGTGGACGATCATTCGCTCGGCCTCGGGAGATTCTCTCGGAGATTTTTAGTCGACGAAATTCACGGCGCGGTGTCCTTGGCAAGAACCCAGTCAAGCGCGTCGTCAAGATTGCGGAAGGCCTGAATTCCCTTTTCTCCGAAGGTGCTGCGAAGAATTTCAAACATCCGGGCAAGTCCAAATGCTGTGTCGTTGGTCACGAGGATCGCGCGCCTAGAATCGTGCGCGAATATGGAAGCTTGAGCTAGACGGCGCACGTCCTCAGCCCGGAGATCGAGTTTGGTGACGTGAGTTAAGTCCGTTAGCTGACAGAAGCTAGGGTCAAAGTCGGGGTCCTTTCGGAGTTTCTCCTGATGCGCCAGCGCGTCCGCCAGAGTAAACACACCATATCCGGTGCTCATGACCAATTTGCGTTCCTTGTCGATTTTGTAGCTGAAGGGCATCGGGGTTGGTGAATGGACGGCGTGATTGCCAATCGATTCTAGCAAATTCGGCATGTTGGATATAAGCGGCACTCGGACATATTTAGCGTTTAGTGCGGCTGTCTCTAGCAGTGCCGTTACTGCAAAACCCTCTCCAGCAACAATTCGGATCATTTCACGCGGCAAGGCATGCTTCTCGAGGCCGGCGGCGAAGACTCCATCTTAGAGCTGCTGATACACTAAACCGCGCAATGTCCTCGCCATTTTGCAACGTCGCACTGCCGGTGCCTCTTCGCTCGACGTTTACGTATGGCGTTCCTGAGACGCTCCGCGACACGCTGCAGCCTGGCACACGTGTGCTTGTCCCTTTCCGCAAAAAGTCGATGGTTGGCGTGGTTGTCGAAATGGTTGATGAGCCGCCGGCGAATACGAAGATTCGCGAAATCACGAAAGTCATGGAGTTTGCGCCGGCGCTGACTCCCAAGCTGATCGAGCTGGCGCAGTGGATCGCGAACTATTACCTTGCGCCTGTTGGAGAAGTTTTCCGTGCGATGCTGCCACCGCTCACGGAGCTGAATGTGCGGCGGGAGATCATTTTGACGCCGGAGGGTCGCGGCGCGGCGGAGAGCCTCGGGGGCGGTGAACTTTCGCACGGATTGACTTCCGTGGAAGCCGCATTCCTCGAAAAAGCCAACGCGAAAAAGGGCCCGGCCGTGTTCAGCTTTGCGGCAAAGATGGGCGTATCGGCGGCAGCGCTGCAACGGTTGCAGCGTTTTGGGCTAATTGAGATTCGAGAAACTCTGCAGGACACGAAAAGAAAATCGCAGACGATTGTTGCTTGGAAGGGAATTGGGGACAAAACGGAAAAAACGCTGAAGGAAAAAGAAGAGAAGGTTCGCGAGCTGCTCGAAACCGAGCGGGGACCGCTGCCTGTGGCGCAATTGTTAAAGCTGGCGCAAGTTTCGCGGAGTTTGATCGAGCGCATGCTTGCTGAGGGACTGCTCGAAAGCTGGGAAGAGCCTGTCGATCCGGCGGAGGACCCGTTCGACGTGGGATACACGCCGCCAGCTCATGCTTTGAACGAAGAGCAAGAGAGCGTGATGAAGAGTATTCGGGCGCGGTTCGAGCTAGGCGAATTTGGCGTGCAGTTGCTTCACGGCGTGACGGGGAGCGGGAAGACGGAAGTGTATTTGCGGTGCGTGCAGGAAACGCTGGCGCGAGGGAAGACGGCGATCATTTTGGTGCCGGAAATTGCGCTGACTTTGTGGATTGGGCGGCAATGCCGGTCGTGGTTCGGGGCGAAGTATGAAGGCGTGGCGGTTTTGCATTCAGCGTTGAGCGATGTCGAGCGGGCGAGGGAGTGGTGGCGAGTTCGGAATGGCGAGGCGCGGGTTGTGGTGGGGACGCGTTCGGCGGTGTTTGCCCCACTGCAGAATCTCGGCTTAATCATCGTGGATGAAGAGCAGGAGAACAGCTACAAGCAGGAAGAGACGCCGCGGTATCACGGGCGCGACGTGGCGATTGTGCGCGCGAAGAGCGAAGGCGCGCTGGCGCTGTTGGGTTCGGCGACGCCGTCGCTAGAAAGCTATCACCATGCGCGCAGCGGAAAATATGACCTGCTGACGATGTCCTCGCGCGTGGAAAATCGGTCGCTAGCGAGCGTGGAGGTTTTGGATTTGCGCGAGGATTTTCAGAAGACGCATCAGGCCAGCCCGATTTCCGTGGCGCTTCATGCGGGGATTCAGGAATGCCTTGCTAACAAAACGCAGGCGCTGGTGCTTATCAACAGGCGCGGATATTCGTGGTCGGTGCTGTGCAGGAGTTGCGGGGCGAGTGTGCAGTGCGTGAACTGCAGCATTTCGATGACGTATCACAAGAGCCGCAACCGGTTGGAGTGCCATTACTGCGGCTCGATCCAGCAAGTGCCGAAGCTGTGCCCGAAGTGCCAGTCGCAATACGTTTATTTTTTTGGAGAGGGTTCGGAGCATCTTGAAGAGAGATTGCGGAAGGAATTTCCTGGTGCACGCATTGCGCGGCTGGACCGCGACACGGCACGGACGAAGCGGCAATATCAGGAAACGCTGGGAGCATTTGCGGGCGGAGCGCTGGATATTTTGGTGGGGACACAAATGCTGGCGAAAGGGCACGACTTTCAGCGGGTCACGCTGGTGGGCGTGATTTCGGCGGATTCTTCGCTGAGTATGCCGGATTTTCGAGCGGCGGAGCGGACGTTTCAGCTGCTGACGCAGGTTGCAGGGCGGGCGGGGCGGGGAGAGTTGACTGGGCGCGTGTTGATTCAAACGTATTATCCGGAGCATTATGCGATTCAGGATGCGGTGAAGCAAGATTACGCCTCGTTCTTTGAGAGAGAGATGCATTTTCGCCGCATGATGGCGTATCCGCCGCTGACTTCATTGGCGAATGTGATTGTGCGAGATGTTAGCCTGGAAAAGGCGATTCGTTTTTCGCGCAAACTCTCGGAATATTTTTCGCCGCACGATGGACATACCGTGCGGATTCTCGGACCTGCGACGGCGCCTCTTGCGCGATTGAAGAAGGAGCATCGTTTTCAGTTTTTGCTGAAATCGCCGAAGCGTTCCATCCTGACCAAACTGCTGAGCGGGGCCATGAACTATTGCGACGCGCAGGAGATCCCGCAGACGGCGGTGCTGGTCGATATGGATCCACTGAGTTTGCTTTGATTGATTTGGCAGCGTGGCCGGGCGGGGCCCCTCGCGAAGCTCATGGTAAACAAGCCCCGCCCTTACAGACCCTTCCATGTCTTGACCCGAAAAGTAAACCACTAGCGGCTGATCAGGAAGATGCCTGCGAAGATGGCGATGATTCCGAGCCACTGCCAGCGCGAGACGTGCTCGCGGAGGAAAATCGCCGCTAGGCCTACGGTGACCGCGCCGTAGAGCGAGGCGAGCACGCTGACTACGGCAACTTGTTCGACGCGCATGCCGAAATTGTTCATGACGAAGGCGCCCGTGTCCGTCAGACCCATGGCGAGAATCCAGCCGGCCACGCGGTCCGTCGGCGGCTTGATCGGCTGGCGCGCCACCAGAATCAGGCCGGCAGTGAGGAGCGAACTCGTTAGCCGGATGAGCCAAACGGTTTGTGCCGCTCCGGTTATTGGAACGATTCGGGTGCCAAGCAGCCAAAACAAAAATCCGAATCCAATCGCTGAACATAGCGCCAGGCCAATTCCCTTCCCACTGCGGCGCGCGCCTTCGGCATCATCGGCGTTTGGAGCTTTCTCTCCGCCAGCCACGAGGACGACACCAAGCAGTGTGCAGGCGATGCCGACAGCGCGCGCGGCGCTCAGATGCTCGCCGCTCAGGAGAGAAAGGAGAACAGTCAGCACTGGATAGCTCGCGGAAATCGGCGCGACGACGGAAAGTTTGCCGATTTCGAAGGAGCGATAGAGCGTGAGAGTCGCGAGAAAATTCAGAGCGCCGGCGAGCGCGCCCCAGGCCCACGGCTGCCAGCCGGAACCGTCGGCGAGATGGCCCCAGCCGCCGAGCCAGGGGAGGAAAATGGTGAGCAGGAGGAAACCGGTGAACTGCATGTAGAGCATGGTGCGAAGAGTGCCAATGCGGTGGGTGGCGAAGCGCGCGAGAAAATCCGAACCGCCCCAGGAGAGCGCCGTCAGCAGGCCCAGCAAAATTCCCATGTCGGGTTACGAGGACTTGCCCGCCTCGGCGGACTTGCCTTTCTTTGGTTCCAGGCCGAGAACAGCCATGACTTTTTGCAGGTCTTTCCAGACTTCGCTTTTTGCGCTGGGATTACGCAGCAAATAGGCGGGATGATAGGTGGCCATCAATTTTCTGCCACGAAACTCGAGCCACTGGCCGCGGAATTGAGAGATGCCACGGTTTGTCGCGAGAACGGTTTGCGCGGCAGTACTTCCGAGGCAGACGATTACTTTCGGCGCAATGGTATCAATCTGGCGCAAAAGGAACGGAGAACACTGTTCAACCTCGTCGCGTTCGGGCGCACGATTTTCAGGGGGGCGGCATTTGACGACGTTGCAGATGTAGACGTCTTTGCGTTGCAAGCCCATTGCCTCGATCATTTGCGTTAGAAGTTTTCCGGCGCGGCCGACGAAGGGAAGTCCTTGCATGTCTTCATCGTGGCCTGGGCCTTCGCCGACGAAGACGAGTTCGGCTTTGGGATTGCCGTCGCCGAAGACGATTTTGTTTCTAGTTTTGTGAAGCTTACAACGGGTGCATTCGCCGAGATCGGTGCGAATCTTGAGCAAATTGTCGTCGGGAACTTTGTCAAACGCTTCAAACAGCGATGGTCCGGCGGGGACAGGCAGAATATCGGCCATTCGGACGGCCTGCGGGGGCGCGACTCGAAGCGCTGGTTGCGCGGCCTTGGGCAATTCCAGTTTTCGTGTGGTTTTTGGCAAAGCCGCTTCCTCGTAGGAGATTTGTTCGCGAACAGGTGCTGCGGCGGGCTGCGCTTGCGCGTCGCCGCGCTGTTTGTAGAAAAGGCGGACGCCGAGGTCCTCGTAAAAGTGCAAGCGTTCGGAAACTTTTTTCTGGAGGGTTTCGGGGATGCGCTCGGCCATGGCGGTATCAGACGGCGGAGCGATGCGATTCCGTTTTTGTGCGCAAGACGCTGCGGAGGCGCAACACTTCGTCGAGGATGCGTTGCGCGACGTCAGACTTGGTGAGCTTTGGCAGCGCCAAATCGCGGCCATCGCGGGAGAACAGAGTGACAATATTTGTGTCGGAGTCGAAACCGGCGCCTTCGGCGGTCACATCATTGGCTACGATGAGATCGGCATTTTTTGCGGCGAGTTTCTTGCGAGCGTTTTCCGCGACGTGATCTGTCTCGGCGGCGAATCCAACTATGAGGCGGTCGCCTTTCGTTTGCGCCGCTTCGGCGAGAATATCCGGAGTCGGCTCAAGACGGAGGGTCAGCGGCTCTTTGTTGCGTTTCATTTTTTCCGTGTGGAGTTCGGCGGGGCGGTAGTCGGCGACGGCGGCGGCAAAAATCGCGATCGTGGATGAGGGAAGGCGCTCAGTGACGGCGCCGCGCATTTGTTCAGCGGTTCGAACGTCGATGCGCTCGACTCCCGCAGGCGTTTCCAAATTGACAGGGCCGCTGACGAGAATGACTTTCGCGCCGCGCCGGGCTGCGGCATCGGCGACCGCGTAACCCATTTTGCCGGAAGAGCGGTTTGTCAGATATCGGACGGGATCGAGGTCTTCGCAGGTCGGTCCGGCGGTGATCAAAATTGTTTCGTTCTGCAAATCCTTTTGCGCGTGGAGTGTTTCGCGAACAGCGGCCATGATCTCCTGTTGTCCAGCGAGGCGGCCGGCACCGGTCATGCCGCACGCTAGATAGCCTTCATCGGGATTCACGACTTTTACGCCTCGGCCACGCAACATTTCGATATTTGCCTGCGTGGCGGCGTGGTTCCACATGTTCACGTTCATTGCGGGAGCGACTATAACGGGCGCGGTCGTGGCCAGATAAAGCGTGGTGAGAAAATCGTCGGCGATGCCACGGGCGAATTTCGCGAGGATGTCTGCGGTCGCGGGGGCCACAAGGAGAAGATCGGTGCGCTGAGCCACGGCGATGTGTTCGATGGCGCTTTCGACGTTGGCTTCGCCGGTGGAAGACTTTTCGAAGAGGTCGGTGATTACTTTTTGGCCGCTTAGAGCGGCGAAGGTCAGGGGCGTGACAAACTCGAGCGCGCCGCGCGTCATGACGACTTGCACGGTGAAACCGTCTTGTTGGAGGAGGCGGACTAATTCGGCGGCTTTATAGGCCGCCACGCCGCCGGTTACGCCTAGAGTGATTCGCATCGGTCGCTATCTCAAAACATTTTGCCAAGCTCGGGCAAGGCATGCCGTACTCTTACAAATTCCGCACAGGCGGCTCGCGACTGCCCTTGCCGCTTGCTACTTGCGGCGCTTGTTGCCGTCTTTGTCTTCGTCGATGGAAGACGGCTCGACGAATTCGTATTCGATGAGGCTATGCTCGAGTTCTTCGCAGGCGATGCGAGTCGCCTTGAGCGTTCTCGGGTTTTCAATGAGCGAGGGCGCCCCCGCCATGATTTGGCGAGCGCGTCTCGCCGCGAGCACAACATAAGCAAACTGGCTCTCCGGAGCTTTTGTCTGCACAGTCATTTCAGTCTTTCCCCCCAAACGATGCCAGAAGTTCTTCCACCCGTGGTCTGCGCCGCGCCGCGGAACAGCGAATCGCAATTACGATAGCTTGCGCTTCGTCTCCCGCGCGCTTCACGTCCTCGTTCAAAATGCAGTAATCGTAAAAACGTCCGGCCGCCGCAATCTCATCCCGCGCCTTCGCCAAACGCCGCGCAATCTCTTCGTCGGAATCCTGGCCGCGGCCGCGCAAGCGCCGTTCAAGTTCCGATCGAGAGGGAGGCAAAATAAAAATTGCCACCGACTCGGGCAGCTTTTCTTTTACCTGCGCCGCGCCTTGCACGTCAATCTCGAGGACGAGGTCGAGACCCTTCTTCCGAGATTCTTCAAGCCATTTCTTCGGCGTGCCGTATGAGTGCTTACCGAAGACGCGCGCATATTCCAAAAATTCGCCGCGCGCGACCATGGCGTCGAATTCCTCTACCGTGACGAAATCATAGCATTTCCCGGTGGCTTCGGTCGCCCTGCGCGACCGGGTGGTACACGATACCGAAGGCATCGTTCCGGGCAACTCCAAAATTCTCTGCACCAGCGTTGATTTTCCCGATCCCGACGGTCCCGAAACGATCAGCACCAGCGGGGCAAGTATTCTCTCCGTGCTCATTCGATGTTCTGCACCTGCTCCCGCAGTTTTTCAATCTCGGCCTTGATTTCAAGCGCGATCCCGGTAATGGCGAGCGCTTCACTCTCAACACCAGGGGTTTTCGACAGCAAGGTGTTCGCTTCGCGGTGCATTTCTTGCAAGAGAAAGTCCAGCTTCTTCCCCATTTCGCCGGCGCCATCCAGAAGTTTTCCGAACTGCAGGAGATGGCTGCGCAGGCGGTCTAATTCTTCACTGACATCGCTGCGTTCCGCAAGCAGGGCGGCTTCTTGTGCGAGCCGGGCGGGATCGATCCCCGCGCCGCCGAGCAATTCCTTGAGGCGCGTTTCGAGACGCCGCGCAAAAACGGGACGAAGCGTGGTGGCAAGTTCGCGGACCTTCTCCGCCTCCTGGCCGATGCGCGCCAAACGCGCGCGCAAATCTTCGATCAGATGGCGGCCTTCAGCGCGCCGCATATCATCGAGCTTATGGAGCGCTTCGAGCAAGCAGGTGTCCAGCGCCTGGCCGAGGTGCTCTTGATCTTCTTCGGATTCGGGGATCGCGGCGGAGAGGCCGGCGATGACTCCGGGCAAGCGCAGGATGGCGACGACATCCACGTCGGCAGCTGCTCGAGACTGCTGGCGGAATTCTTCGGCGACGCGCATGTAGGTTTGCGCTAATTCGCGATTCACTTGGACTGGGGCAGCAGCGGCGGGATCGACGTTGACGTGGACCTCGACGTGGCCGCGATGAATACGCTCTCGCAAGACTTGTCGCAAGCGCAGTTCATAGAGATCGAAACCTTCGGGAAGGCGCAGCTTCAGATCCAAGAAGCGATGATTGACGCTTTTCACGCTTACGCGGACGGCCCATCCATTTTGTTCGCTGCGGGCCTGGGAGTAACCGGTCATGGAGAAACATTCGCCGGCCTTTTTTGCCAACACATCTTTAGGTAATACAGAGGACTGGGTCATAAGGTTTCCGCTGGTGCCGTTTCATTTGCCGGAGCTGGCTGCGCCGGCGCGAGAAGGTCATCATCCGCAAACTGCAAATCGTGCAGGCGCGCATAGGTTCCACCGCGCGCCATGAGCTCCGTGTGCGTGCCACACTCGCGAATTTGGCCGTCCTCGAGAACGAGAATTTTATCCGCACGGCGAATGGTGGCCAAGCGATGCGCGATGACGAAAGTGGTGCGTCCGATCATCAGATTGGCGAGAGCTTTCTGCACGTACATTTCGGACTCCGCATCCAGCTCCGACGTTGCTTCATCGAGAATCAGGATGGGAGAATCTTTAAGTATGGCACGTGCGATGGCAATACGCTGCCTTTGGCCGCCGCTGAGACGGGTTCCGCGCTCGCCGATGACGGTGTCGTACTGCTTCGGCAATTCCATGATGAAATCGTGGGCGAGGGCAGCCTGTGCAGCGGCGGCGACGCGTTCTTTGGGAACGTTTGTGAGGCCATAGCAAATGTTGTTCCACACCGAATCGTGGAAGAGGACATTTTCCTGAGCGACCATGGCGATTTGTTCGCGGAGAGAACGGATGGTGACATCGCGAATATTTACGGCGTCGATGCGGATGGAGCCGGAGGTCAGCTCATAGAAGCGCGGCAACAAATTAACCAACGTTGTTTTTCCGGCTCCGCTGGAGCCAACAATGGCCACGACCTCGCCTTTGCGCGCTTCAAAATTTATCGCGCGGAGCAAGGGAGTAGAGTCGTAAGAAAAACTGACAGACTCGAACACGATTTCCTTGGAGAATGCCGGGAGGCGTGTAGCATCCGGCGAATCGAGCATTTCCTCGGGGAGATCGAGGTAGGCAAACACTTGGGTGGTAGCGCCTTGCGCCTGCTGGAACTGCTGATAAATGGCTCCCATCCTTTTTACGGGCTCGTAGGATCTTAAGAGCGCGTAGACGAAGGTCACGAAGAGACCCATGGTGATCTGCTGCAGGCGGATCTTGTCACGTGCGTAGAGCAAGAGGAGCGCGATGACCACAGGTTGCAACAAGTCCATCAATGGAGAGCTGACGGCATAGGCGCGCACCCAGCGCAGCGTCTCGCGCAAGAGGTGTCGCGCGGCCTCGCGGAACTTATTGATTTCGAAGCCTTCCATACCGAATGCTTTGACGACGCGGTTCCCGCTCACCGTTTCTTGAAGAACCTGGCTCAGCTCGCCGAGGCGGTCCTGGCTGTTGGCAACAGAGCGGCGAATCCTACGACCGAGTTTTCCTACGGGCCAGACCACAAGGGGGAGGAGAACAATCGAACCCAACGTCATTCTCCAATCGATGGAAAAAAGCACGGTGAGGAAAGCGAGAAGAGTGAATCCCTGGCGGAAAACGTCCGCTAAATATTCGGAAAGCGCGGGGCGGGCCCGCTCGACGTCATTGATCACCGCGGAGATCAGACGGCCCGCAGGCTGGTGCTGAAAGAAGGCGATGGGCTGCCGAATGAGCTTGGCATACAACTGATTGCGAAGATCAGTGATGGCCGAATGACCTATGGATTGGATCAGGAAGCCACCGGCAAATTCCGCCAGGGCCTTGAAAAAATAGATGACCAGGAGCGAGATCGAAAAGACTGTCCAAACGTTGTGTATAGAGGGCGGGAAGAATTGATTGAGATAAATCGTGTGGCCGACGCGCGGAATCTTCAACAAGGGAAGGTTCGAATCGGCTGCACCCGGGTTCAAGACACGGTCAAAAACGAGGGCGATCATCAAGGCAATGAGGCCCTCGGCCACCGCAACGAGAGCGAGCAACACTACTCCCAGCGTCATCCGGAGGCGATACGGCCGGACATAGCTAAAAAGTCTTTTCAGTTGCGGTGAGAACAAACGAGCCACGCTGGAGGCTCCCCTAAATCTGTCACTTGGTACGCTAGTGCGCGGGCTTGGGGCGTGTCAAGTTTTCGAGGACGAGATTGGCAACAGACAAGATGGAGATCAAACCACTTGCGACAGGTCGGCAGTGGCAACGGAAGTTTTTCACTCAATTAGGCGGAAAGCGCGGCTGCGTGTCGAGCGTTCCGTAAATGTTGGCAGTACGGCGCGGGTGAATTTCGGATGGTATTCTAAGCCGGTGCGGACGGCCCACGAGCCGGACTGTTCGCGTGAACGCATCATCCGCAGCCCCTTTACGATTTTGAAGCTCACGGAGACGACTCTTGCCAACTGTCAAGATTCCTGCTGACCTGGGGACGGTCCTTGACCGAGCGTGGGAGGTGACCCAAAAGGTTCCTGGTTATCTTACGGAGAAGGAAGCCCGTTTTCTGGGACTGCTCGCGGCTTGCGTGCCGGCGAAAGGCACGATTGTGGAAATTGGAAGCTACATGGGGCGCTCCACAGTTATGCTGGCGAAGGTCTCCTCTCATTACGGCGGCGGTCCCGTCGTCGCCATCGATCCACACAATTCGCCCATTCTTCTGGACCACCAAAGCAACCAGACGGCGTCTTCCTATCAGGATTTTCTCGATTCCATTCAATCCGCAGGAGTCGCAGCTCATGTGGAACCTCATGCCGAGTACGCGAACGCGGTGGCGAAGTCGTGGAACCGGCCCATCCGCTTCCTGTGGATCGACGGGGACCACACTTACAAAGGCGCCAAGAGCGATCTGGATGGATTCTTTCCGCACGTGGAGCCCCAAGGGGTCGTGGCGTTCCATGATGCCCTGAGTAACTTTCCTGGTCCGATCCGCGTGTTTGTGGAGGACGTTCTCCGATCGGATCGATTTGGACCTGCGGGATTCGTTCAATCGATTGCTTGGGCTCAGTTTCGGCCAGAAGACGGCGAGGCGTTTCGAGAACGGCGGTCGTCGCTAGCTCGCCGCGCCGCGCGTCTCATGCCATTCGTGGAGAGTGGTAATGAACTGCAGGGAATGACGAAGAGGCGGTACAAGTTGAGACGCTTTCTCGTTCCGCACTCGGCGATTGACCCCAGGGAATGGGCGTCCCTCTTAGATTCGAAGTGAAACCCAACATCTGGTTTTCAAGATCGAAGAAATTTTATTACTGCAGGACCATTTTAGATCTGCGGCGCAACACAAACAGAAAATCTACTTCTCAATATCACGGTGCGTGACCTTCGCGGAGAAGCCGCGCTTGGCCAGCGATTTCTTGATTTCTTCGCTGAGCATGACGGAGCGGTGTTTGCCACCAGTGCAGCCGATGGAGATGGTCAAATAACTTTTGCCTTCGCTGATGTAGTGCGGGATCAGGTAGGTGAGGAGGCTTTCGATGCGGCGAAGAAATTCGCCGCTTTGCGGAAACGAGCGGATGTACTTCTGTACCTTGGCATCTTTGCCAGTGTAGCGGCGCAGGGCCGGGACGAAGTGCGGATTGGGCAGAAAGCGCACGTCGAAAACGAGATCGGAGTCCGTGGGGACGCCGTACTTGTAGCCGAAGCTAACGACGGAGACCAGCATGGGGCGATGGTCGGGATTCTTGAAACGCTCGGTAACAAAATGACGGAGTTCATGAACGTTGAACTGCGTGGAGTCGATCACGACATCTGCTAGCTTGCGGATAGGCTCCATGAGCGTGCGTTCGTGGCGCAGGCTCTCGCGAACGGATAGAGCTTTGCCCAGAGGATGAGGACGGCGCGTCTCGCTATAGCGGCGGAGGAGCGCGTCATCGCTGGCATCGATGAAGACCAGCGTGATGGGATGATCTTTGCGAAGGTGCTTCAGCAGGGCGGGGAGCTTTTCGAGTTGCGCACCCTCGCGTGCATCGACCAGCAAGGCGGCGCGGCCAAAGTCGCCTTCGCCGGCGGCGTGCAATTCCGCAAAAATGGGCATCAGCTCGACAGGAAGATTATCGACACAGTAGAAGCCCATGTCTTCGAAGGCGCGGAGGACAGTGCTTTTTCCGGAGCCGGAAACGCCGGTGAGAATTACGAGGTGGCGCGCGTCGTGTCGGGTGGGCTGCTTCACGTGAGGCGGGCGCTCAGCTCTTCACCCGGCGCTGGTGAGTGCTGGGGATGCGCATGTCTTCGCGATACTTGGCGACAGTGCGGCGTGTAACGTGAATGCCGGCGTCGTCGAGTTTTTTGGCGATCTGTTCGTCTGTGAGCGGCTTGGACGTGTCTTCTTCTTCAATCATTTTCTTGACGAGCCGCTTCAGAGTTAGGAGCGACATGCCGCTGCCTTCGGGACCATTCACCGATTCGCTGAAGAAGGAGCGCAGCTCAAGAACGCCTTGCGATGTGTGCGCATACTTGCTGGCCACCGCGCGGCTGACCGTGGAAGGGTGAACGCCAACTTCTTCGGCGACTTCCTTAATCATCATGGGCTTGAGCGCGTCGGGGCCGTGGGTGAGATAGTCCCCCTGGCGGGCGATGATGGATTGGCAGACGCGCAGGATGGTGTGCTTGCGCTGCTCGATGTTTTTCATCAGCTGGATGGCGGCAGTGAAGCGTTCCTTGACGTAGTTGCGTACGTCGCGATCGGCGGCGTCGCGTGCGAGCAACCGGCGGTACGTAGGACTGAGGCGCAACTGCGGCATGTCGTCTTCGTTCAAGAAAACTTGCCACGTGTCATCCACTTTGCGGAAATAGACGTCCGGCTCGACGAGACGAGGCTCAGTTTTGTTGTAACGCAGGCCGGGCCGGGGATCGAGCTTCTTGATGACTTCCAGCGAGCGCTTGACGACTTCGAGAGGGCGATTGAGAGCGCGGGCAATCTCCTTCAGTTGGTTGGACTGCACTTGCTTCAAATGCTCGGAGACGATTTGCTGGGCGAGCGTATTCGTCGGATCGAAGGCTTTCAGCTGAAGCAGCAAGCATTCGCGCAAATCGCGCGCGCCGACGCCGATGGGATCGAAATCCTGGACGACGGCCAGGGCGTCATCGAGATCATCCTGAGTAAACTTGCCGCTCTGGACGAGTTCTTCCGTCGAGGCAGTTAAATACCCGTTCTCATCCAGGTTGCCAATGATGCTCTCGGCGAGCTCCGTTACGGCCTCGGAACAGATGGTCATACTCAACTGCCAGGCGAGATGGTCGGTAAGGCCGCTGGGAGAGGAAAGGAACTTTTCGAAGGAGGGGCGCTCGGAGACTTCTCTTTCCTGGGATTGGCCGCCATCCCCGCCAGTGTCGAGATATTGGTTGAAAAAGCTGCCGACGTCGAACTCGTCGAAAGGATTGGCTTCGGGCTTCTCGGGAAGTTTCTCGGTTTCGGCTTTGAGGAAGGTTTCATCGCTGTAATTGTCGCTCTGGGTGGCTTCTTCGCTGAGCTCTTCGAGGACGGGATTGGCGATCATCTCCTGATTGATCATCTCGCGGAGCTCGAGGCGATTCAGCGCGAGAACGCTCACCATTTGCACGAGTCCGGGCGTCAGAATCTGCTTCTGTGCCACTCGTAGGTTGAGCTTGAGTCCCTGCCAGGCCATGATCGGTTCCGATTATCCCTTCAAAGTCCCCAATTCAGCGTTTTAGTTCAGGCGGAAGTGATCGCCCAGGTAAACTCGGCGCACTTCCGCATCGGTGCTTAGCTCAAGCGGAGTGCCCTTAGCCATTATTTTGCCATGATTCACGATGTATGCGCGGTCCGTCACGTTGAGTGTTTCCCTGACGTTATGGTCCGTGATCAAGATGCCGATGCCGGAGCGGGCCAAGCCACGGATGATCTCCTGCAGATCCTTAACGGTTAGAGGGTCAATGCCTGAAAAAGGTTCGTCGAGAAGGATAAAAGAGGGTTGCAAAGTCAGCGAGCGGGCTATTTCAAGGCGGCGGCGTTCTCCGCCAGAGAGGGTGTAGGCCTTGCTTGTGCGTACGGTTTCGAGTCCCATTTGAACTAACAGCTCTTCCAAACGGTCGCGCTGCTGCTCGGGAGTGAGAGGGAGGGTCTCGAGAACGGCGAGCAGATTCTCTTCGCTGGTCAGTTGGCGGAAAACCGAGGGTTCCTGCGGAAGATAGCTGATGCCACTGCGGGCCCGGAGGTACATGGGTAGGTCGGTGATTTCGCCGCCGTTCAAGAGAACGTGGCCGGAGTCTGGCCGGGCAAGACCTACTAAAATATAAAAGGTAGTGGTCTTACCTGCGCCGTTGGGTCCCAAGAGACCGACGACTTCACCCTGGCCGATCTCCAGTTCAACGTCATCAACGACCTTGCGACCGCGATACGACTTGCTCAATTCGACGGCCTGGAGTTTCAGCATACCTCGTCACGAACGGCCGCTCGGCGGCCGCGTCATTTCTCGACTCGGTGTTTCGTCAACGTGCGCGAACCATTTTCGGAGTCGACGATGATCGTATCATCCGCTAAATAGAAGGTCAATTGACGGCCCTTCGTGGTGCCTTCGGTGCTGTCGTAAAGCGTGGGATCTCCGCCGGTCATGACGAACTTGCCGTCGGCCGCGGTGTATTCTCCGCGGTCGGCGGTGGCGCGACGGCCGGCTTGGTCGACGATGACGCCGCCGGTTCCGATCGCGCGGCTGATCTGCTGGGCTCCCGGAGTCGCAGGAGTTCGGTTTGTATTGCTCGCAGAGGCGCCCGCAGGGCTATTGGCGCCACGCGTGAAGTACAAATCCATGATGGGCGCCCGAATTTTCTGGTCGGGGGACTGCACGACCACGTTCTTTTCGAGATGGGCGAGGCTGGTGACATCGTTGTAAGTGAGCGTTCCGGAGCTTACGTGCCAGAGAACGGTTTTACTTGGAGGCGAAGGCTGCGTGCCAGATTGTTGCGTGCCGGATTGCAGAGTGCCGGGTTGCGCGGGTGAGGGTGTTTGGGGAAAGACTGCGCGCACTTTCCCGGCAGCGTTTAGCACTTTCGTCTCGCGAAGTAGTTCGATGGAATCGGCTTCCAGAACGGAATCGCCCTGCCAGAGACGCGCGTGGCCGGTATAGACAGCACGCCCCGACTTCGAGTTGCCCTGCATCGTGTCCGAAGTAACGTTGGCAGGGACTTGAGCGAGCCGTACCGCGTTTCCATTGGGCGAAAAGTCTGTTGAGCGCACGCCACCTTCGGCGCGAATGTCGCCGCTTGTTCCTGTGAAGAAGATTCGCGGAGCTTGCGTCTCGGTGGTCGCGTCACGAGCAACGGCGTGTCCTGTCAAAGCCGCCGTCTGCCCGGCGTGCAGGAACGTGGCGCGGTCCGCCTGCGCGTTGCGATCCGCTTCTTTCAACTTCACGTCAGTTTGCAAATCCATTTGTGACCAGCCACCCGAGGGAAGAAGTTGAGCGACTCCGCTCTTGGCTGTAGCAGTCTGAAGTTGGTGGCCGGCCAGCGCGCGTTCGGTTTGAACGTTGCCGGTCGCATCCAGCTGCTTGGGCTTACCCTCCTCTCCAAACGCCAACTGCAGCTTGTCGGCCTGCAGCTTCGTGCGCGTAGGCGCAGCGTTGGGTTGCGCCGCCGCATCGGTCCATTCCATGCTTCCCGCCGTGAGCGTCTCCGCGCTGGACGGCTTGGCGGGTTGGCCTTCTTTTCCTTGGCTGAACCCCATGCGGAGCGCGCCTGTCTGAAGAACTCGCGTGTCACTACTCTTGGTCATGCGCGTTTTGAGCAACACTCCCCCGTTGAGATTCATTTCCTTGGCGCGATTCGCCTTCGGCCAGAAATCCAGCGAGCCTGCGTCCGCGTGGACTTCGTCCTCTTCCTCTTGGCCATGACGCGCGCCGCGCACGCTGCCTGCCGCGTCAATTCGAGTGACCCACCCTTCGGGAGCAAGCAGTGCGGTCATTTTGTCCGCGTCGATGACCATCGCGTCGGCGCCGCTTTGCGAGGTCAGTTCCGGGGACTTGCCGTTCGAGCCCGGAATGGCCACCAGCCTCCGCGCGCGAAACACGGAGTCCAATTCGAGCGTGAACTCTCCGGCTGTCAATCGGGAGTCGCTGGAAACGGCTTCTGCAGGGCCCAGGATGTGGAGCAATCTCGCGTCGCGGCCAAAGTCGAGGCTGCTGCCTTTAACCAGGACCTCTTCTACCGTTCCTGATTTCGAGGGCTTTTTCCCGGTGTCCTTTTTCGCTGTCGGTTGAAGTTTCAACCGGACATTCTGCAGTAGCCGAAGCGTGCCTGCTTCGGAGTTGTATTCCGCTCCCACAGCGTCGCCGCTCCCGCTGGGAAAGGTAAACGTCACGGGCTGGTCGGTTTTTGCGGCGCCAGTGCCCTGATCGAAATTCACGCCGCGGGTCTCCACATGCACAACCTGTGGCTGCACGGCTTGATCTTTTTGGATACGGGCCGCGTCTGCCGCGCTCTCTAAATCGATCTGCACATCGCCGTTGCAGGTGACGCCGCCGCTACCCTTGCTGTACTGGCAGCTTTGCGTGTGAATCGTGTCGTGCCGGTCCCCGGCTTTTCCAAAAATCGTGACGACGACGTGCTCCAGCAAACTGGCATTCTGATCTTTGAAATCCGTCGACTTCGAGGCTTCGACAGTGAAAATCTTGCGAGGTCCGTCCATCTTCGAGAACGTCAGTCCGCTGGATTGCTTCTCCACATTCTCAGGCGCCGGCGCGGGCGCCGCTTTGCGTTCGATGATTCTTTGCCAGCCACGCTTCAGATACACGCCAGCCGTCAGACAGGCCAGCAGCAGCGCCACAGCCGCGGACCAGCGCGCATACCGCGCTGCTTCGCTTCTTCGCATAGGTTCAGTTAAGCAAAATTCTTAGGGACTGTATAGAAGGGGGAAACCGAGAAGGGTCCGAAAAATCTAGCCGGCGGATTCGGCAGCGGCTGCGCTCGTATCCGGCAGGATTCCGATGTTGGCGGCGGCCACGCTGTCGCGGTTTGTATTTTTCACCAGGTACATGGCTTCGTCGGCGAGGTGGAGGAGACCGTCTTTGGTGCGCGAATCGGTGGGATAAGATGCGACTCCCAAGCTTGGCGTAAGGCGGATACCCAATCCATCCTCATTGAGCCAGCGGGTTTCGCGGATGAGCTTGTGAAGGCGGCGCGCGACGTTGAGCGCATTATCCTTCGCAGTCTGAGGCAAGAGAATGACGAATTCATCGCCACCATAGCGGAACGCAAAATCGATCAGGCGGCAATGAGCTTTGAGCGCGTTGCCAATTTCCGCGAGCAGGCGCGAGCCGACCAGATGCCCGTGCGTGTCGTTCACTTGCTTGAAATGATCGAGATCGATGAACACCAGCGAAAATTGATAGTTATAGCGTTGCGAACGATAGATTTCCGTTTCGAGGATGAAACCCATGTGCCGCGCGTTGTACAAGCTGGTGCAATCGTCGGTGATGGTCAGTTCGTGAATTCGCTTCACGTGGCGGGCATTTTCGAGCGCGATAGCGGCAAAGTCGGAAAGAGCTTCGAGCAGCTTTAGGTCGCGCTCGTCAAAACCTTCAGGGCCGAGGCAATTGATCAGCTCAATGACGCCCAGGCAAGTGTCACGGAATTTGACGGGCACGGCGACGATGGATTGCGTCTCGGTCTTGGTCTTCTCGTCTACCTGAGAGAAAAATCGCGTATCTTTCGAAGTGTCTGCCACAACGACGGTTTCACCGTGCTGCGCTACCCAGCCGGCGATTCCCTGCCCCACCTTGATACGAACGTCTTTCAGGGCTTGCGAAGCCTTGCCGACCGCCAATTCGAAATAAAGTTCTTGTTTCGTTTCATCCAGCAGGAGCAAAGACCAGTTGTCCGGGCGGAGGAACTCGTCGATTTTCTCCATGATGGTGCGGAGAACCTGGTCGAGCTGCAGCGAAGAGGTCAGCGCCTTCCCTAACTCCTGGAAGATGGCGACTTCACCGGCTTCGCGTTGCTCGGCGGAAACCGCCGGATTGCGGCGGCGTTCCACGGCTGGAAACTGCTTTACTTCGTCCACGCTCGGTTGATCCCCGCTTTGAAAGTTTTACAGGCCAGACCATCGCCGCCGCGGAAGACAACACCACGAGCGCGATTCGGGGCTGGTCCTCGAATCTTTGCCAGTATAGGCGCGTCGTAAAAAAGGGCGCAAGAATCTCGTGGTACAGGCGTGGCTATCTTGCCATCGGCTGGTACAGGAGGTACCAGCAAGCTCGCAACATCATCGTTCATTCATCGAACAAAGGAGCTGTAGGCGCCTTCGCGCAAGACCAGGCAACCGGAAAGCATGTCGTGCAGTGCGCGCTTACTGGGCGCCAAGGCGACGAAGAGGCAGTCGATCACAAAATAGTAGCCGCCCAGGACAGGTACGTGAGCCAGCAATCGTCCGCCGCAGAAGCGCAAACTTGCTCGCCAAAAATCCACCGGTTTGCCGGCGGCGTCGGCGACGTACAGTCCCAAGAACCGCTTGCCGAGAGTCGCATGCCAGCGCGAACTTTCCGAAATCGCGAAGTACAGCCAGCTTTCTGCAGCGAAGAAGCAAACACAGATGAAGAGGAACATCGGTCCCCATTGTGTAAGAGTCTGGTTGAGAGGAGTTCCCGCACGATGATTGAAGAAGGGATTCGAGATTCCCATGGCGGCAGCCGAAAAAGAAACAAAGATCGCAAACGGGACCACGAGAAGAATTAGATCGATGATTCCAGCGATGAGGCGAATCCAGAAGCCTGCGTGGGGCAACGGAAGGGTTTCTGGTGCGGGAGCTTCCGTCTGCAACGTCGCATCCTTCCGCATGGAGGTCGCTGGCAAGCTAAATTATAGGGGCGAAGTCGGAAGGAACGCCACGCGTTAGTCCCGTTGTTTGACACTGCTGCGCGACACCGCCTATAGTGCCGTCCAGGGGATTTTTTTGCGTGCGACGCGGACAGGAATAGGGCCGCGCGGGACGTGTCGGCAAGGACAGGTTTTCGATTCATGGCCAGCGGAACTTTTGGGGAACGCCTGAAGCGCGAGCGCGAGATGCGCGAAGTTTCGCTGAAGGAAGTCACTACGGCCACGCGCATCGGACCGCGCTTCCTCGAAGCTCTCGAAAATGAAGAGTGGGACAAGCTACCCGGTGGCATTTTCAATCGCGGGTTTGTGCGCTCCATCGCGCGCTATTTGGGTCTCGACGAAGAAAATCTGCTTGCCGAATACGACATGGCCCACGGCGAGCAGAACTTGCCCGTTCCTCAGCCCTACGAAAACAAGATTCCCCGCCCGCCCATCTGGATTCCGATCCTTGCTGTGTTGGCGTTGCTTGCTGTGTTCGCTGGTCTCATTGCAGGCGGAATTTATGGCTGGCGGCGTTTTGCCGCTCATCGCGCCGCGAAGCGAGCTTCTTCCTCCGCGCTCTTGCCGGTGCAAACGCAGGGTGCAACAGCAACTGTGATACCGGCCGCTGACTCGGATGTTGTCCCTGCGGTTTCTTCGGCCGCTGTCCCGTTGGATCTCGCTGTTTCCACGTCGGTCGCTACGCGCGTGCGTATTCTCGCCGACGGTGCGCTGCTGCTCGATGCCGAGCTTTCCGTGGGAGAAACGCACCACTTTTCCGCCAGACAGCAGTTTGAGGTAACCGCCGCCGACTCTTCAGCGGTGTTGCTGGAATTGAACGGGCGCGCTATGCCACCCGTTGGAACTCCCGGAGCCTCCGGTACAATAGTCTTGACCGAGAAAGATTTGAGGCAGGCGTCCGGTGGAACCCCTCAGCCCTGAAGTGCTCGAAGATCTTCGCGCAGGCCGCGCTCCCCGCGAGCGCAAAATCGCGGTGTGCTCTGGCGGAGCGCATCTCGCGCCCGCGGATCGCGCGGAAATCCTCGCCGTGCTCGCCGGGGATCCCGATGAAATGGTTTCTGAACGCGCGCAGCAGGCCATTCTTTCGCAACCAGCGGAAACCTTTGTCGAAGCGCTGAAGCGCGAAAAGGCCATCCCCGCGCTCTTCGCCTACGCCGGAAAGCATCTCGTAGACAAACCCGGCGTCTGTGACGCGATGGTACAGAATAAGAATTGCTCGGCGGAATATCTGGTTCCGATCGCGCGCCATCTCTCGTCTCTCGGCATCACGGCGCTCATGGAGGAATTAGAGCGCGTTAGCGAATCCCCCGCTCTGGCGGCGGCTCTCGAGCATTCCGCGTCCATCACCGCGGATCAGAAGCATCAACTGCACGAACTGCTGGGTTCCGCCATGGACGCAGCGGCTCTTGCGGAAGCGGCAGCCGAAGCTGAGCCGGACATCGTCAAGCGCCAGACGCTGATCGAGCGTCTCGCAAAAATGAGCGTTTCCGAACGCGTACAATTCGCGATCAAAGGCGGGTCCGAAGCACGGCGCACGTTGATTCGCGACTCGAACAAAGTCGTCCAGCGCGCCGTGCTGCAATCGCCTCGCCTCACGGATCAGGAAGTCGAAGCATTCGCAACCATGACGAGCCTCACGGATGAGATTCTTCGGCTCATCGCAAGCAACCGCAAGTTTCGAAAAAACTATTCCGTGGTGCGCAATCTTCTGAACAATCCGAAGACCCCGCTGGATGTTTCATTACACATGCTCCCAATGGTGAATGTCATGGACCTCAAGAAGTTGACCAGCAACAAGAACGTGCCGGAAACTCTGCGCACCACTGCCATCAAACTCCAGCGCACCCGCGCAGAACTCAAGAAATAATGTTTGGCACGGCAAAGCGGTTTTAACGCGCCGCAGTCCGAATGGAAATGGATCGCCGCTACGACGATTTGGCCCTACAATCGTGCGCGGAGGCCTCCGAGCATGCTGTTTCGATTCAAACTCTGTAGAAGTGCAGCGCTTTTTGTGTTTGGGATTTCGGCCGCTCTGCCCCTTGCGTCCGTCCTCCAGCCTGCGCAGAGCGGCACAGCGACTCAAGAAAAGGCAGCCGATCCCTGGTCCAGTTCGCAGGTGCTGCAAGCTGCCGACTTCGTGCACGAACTTGCCGGCGCGAAAGGCGCAGACTCTCCAACGATTGTTTACGTGGGCTTCCGAACGCTGTTCGAGGGCGGCCACGTTCCGGAGGCATCCTTCCACGGTACCGCCTCCAAAGAGGAAGGCCTCGCGGAATTGAAAAAATGGCTCGCCACGTTGCCGCGCTCCGCGAATCTGGTCATCTATTGCGGGTGCTGCCCGTTCGATCGCTGCCCAAACATCCGGCCTGCGTACAAAACTCTGCACGAAATGGGATTCACCCGCGTTCGCGTTCTTGTTTTGCCGACTAGTTTTGCGGCGGATTGGGTCGAAAAGGGTTACCCCGTGCAGAAGGGCCTCTAATCGGCTGAAAGAAGGCTGCGGCAACTCCAGGCCTGTGCGTTGCATCTGGCAAAAGAACGGCTCGACCCTAGGTGAGCCTCACGACGGAGGGCAGCATGGCGCTCTGGTCCAGCATCCGGTTTTCGCTGCGCATTCTAAAGAAGCATTGGAAACTCACGTCCATCGCCATCTTTTCCTTGGCCATTGCTATGTCAGCTGGGGGGGTAGGATTCAGCGTCTTCAACGCGCTGCTGCTGCGCCCACCGGCCGTACCTGCGCCCAAGCAACTGGTGTCGATATATACAACCACACCAACGGAAGAATTCAGCGGCATCAACTACGACGACTACAAATACTATCGCGACAACAATCACATGTTCTCGGACGTCCTCGCCTTCCCGTACTCCATCTGGGTGGAACCCATCACTTACGACCACCAGAGCAAATCGGGACTCATAAACGCCGTATCGGATAATTATTTCTCCGTTCTGGGCGTCCGGCCTCTCTTCGGGAGGACATTTGGGCGGGGCGACGACGACAAGCCGACCGCTGAAGCCGTCTTGAGTTATTCCTATTGGAAATGGCTAGGGGCAGACCCGAACATTGCAGGTAAGAGCGTAACGATCGACCGCGTACAACTGACCATCGTTGGGGTCACTCCAAGGAGTTTTGTTGGGACTATTTTCAGTGATTTACCTGATCTCTGGTATCCCCTTTCCATGGATGCGACCATGCGTCACCAAGCACAAGATTGGCGTGCGGACCGCACTGTCCACTATCTCGGCATGATCGGGAGGCTCAAACCAGGAGTTACACGCCCGCAAGCACTGGCGGACATGCAAATGTTATCGAAGCAACTCGCCGCAGCTTATCCGGAGACCGACAAAGACCGAGTCGCGCAGATCACGGAAACGAGCATGTTGCCTGTAGACTCAGTGTCCTCGGCAAAAATCATCTCGGCGATTCTTCTGGCAATAGTGGCACTCGTCTTGTTCGCGGCCTGTTCGAACGTCGCTAATTTGCTGCTTGCGCTAGCCAGCGCGCGCCGCCACGAAATTCTCGTGCGCGCGGCGATGGGGGCGACTCGCGTGCGGCTGATTCGCGACCTTCTGCTGGACAGCACGCTCCTTGCGGCCGGCGGTGGACTCGGCGGCTTTCTGCTCGCGTGGCTTGGACTCAGGCAGTTGACGCAATTCAAACCGTATCTTCCTGGTTTTGGAGTGATTCCCCTAACGATTGATTTTCGGCCGGACATTCGAGTCGCGGTAGCGTGCGCGGCGCTGGTTTTTGTGGTCGGTCTTGCAACCGGCCTCTTGCCGGGACTGTACAGTTCCTCGCCCAATCTGGCGGGAGCGCTCAGCGGCGAAATCGCGGTAGGCGGAACGCGCAAAGGAAAGATTCGCAACGCGTTGGTAATGATCCAGGTAGCGGTTTGCACGGTAGTGCTCATCGGTGTGGGCTTGTGCCTTCGCAGCTTGATCAATCTCGAGCGCGTCGACCTTGGATTTTCCTCGCGCAACGTCGCGATGCTGACCCTCGATTTGCAAGCTAATGGTTACTCTGAAGAGCAAGGCCGAAGTATGTATCCGAGGATGCGCGCGGCCGCCGCGCAAATCTACGGTGTGGATTCGATCGGTATGGCCAGCGATCTGCCCTTAAGCGGGAATAGCGGACACGACGAACAGATTCGCGTGGAGGGTTCGCGCGAAACAAGCCAGCAGGCGGCCACCATTTCGTCTGTCGCGGTTGACGAGAAATACTTTTCCACTCTCGGAATTCCCGTGCTAGCGGGGCGTCTGTTTACCTCTATGGACATGGCAAAAGCTCCCACCGTGATTGTCATCAATCATTTGATGGCGGAAAAAAATTGGCCCGGAGAAAATCCCATTGGCAAGACGGCGCGCATCGAAAACGGCAATCAACTCGTAACCGTCGTGGGTGTGGTCGGGGACGGCAAATATATCGATATCGACGAACCTGCCCGCCCCTTCATGTATTTCGACTTAAATCAGCGCTACGAGGCTGTCGTCTATCTCATGGCGCGGACGCAGGGAAACCCGCATCAGTGGCTCACGCCGATGTCCGACGCTCTTAAGAAGCTCGACCCTCAACTTTTCTTCCAGACCCTGACCATGGATGACTGGACGAATTTCTCGCTTTACATCCCGCGACTTATTCTGGTTTGTACCAGCGTATTCGGAGGACTGGCCTTTGTGCTGGCCGCGGTCGGGCTCTATGGAGCGGTCTTCTATTCCGTAAGTGAAAGAAAAAAGGAACTCGGCATTCGTGTCGCGCTGGGCGCCGCACCGCGCGATCTCTGGAAAATGATTTTGCGCCAGACGTGCGTAGTGACCGCTACGGGCGTGTGTCTTGGAATTGCCGGCGGAATCCTTGCAAGCGCACTCGTCCGTTCGCAGCTCTATGGAGTTCGTCCAGTGGAATGGAGTGTGTTTCTTGCGGTCGCGCTCACTATGGGTGGAATGACCGTGCTTACAGCGTATTCCGCGGCGCGCCCATGGATGCGCGCCGATCCGATGGAATCCGTCCGTCACGCATGAACCCGTACGGTTCCGGCAGGAGTCCGCGGTCGCAATTCCCTCTAAGCTATAC